>Ga0307515_10000987_pt1 | contig 65015 bp, 60 predicted proteins | sample 17_EM_MG_FD_194513 | JGI IMG/M metagenome (GOLD analysis project Ga0307515, IMG submission 194513) | Populus trichocarpa ectomycorrhiza microbial communities from riparian zone in the Pacific Northwest, United States - 17_EM | ecosystem: Host-associated > Plants > Roots > Unclassified | place... | reverse complement strand
TCGGGAGGGAGGCGCGACGGGAGCTGAGACTCTATTCATTGGTTAACTCGTAATTGTGGGAATGTAGAGAATTGAGTACAACATGGTCTGCCGAGAGATGAGACTGGCTGGGAGACAGTCGATACTGGGATGATGCAGTACGCAGTGTATGCTGTACTCGGTGTTAACTCTTGATCATGGCATGGAGAGATAGAGAGCGATGACTTAACTTCGTGTTCTTAGGTGATGGTAGAGTTGAGGATGAGAAGGAGAGAGATGAGAGGAGATGGAGGAAATCATCATGAGAAACTTTGACTTGGGAGAATTTCATGAGCGAGTCAATTTACCTTCCCCGATACAGCAGGTACGAGTCCCGATCCGGCGTGTAATTACACCAATACAAGGTCTTCCCAACCCAATCAGGCAAGTCGTACCCCGGATTCCTCATATCCGCTTGTATCCTCCATATCGTTCTCATCATCATCCTCCATCTCTCTCTTTGTTGTCCACAACTCTACCATCATTGCAGAACACAAAGTTAAGTCATCTCTCTCTATCTCTCCATGTCATGATCATGAGTTGACACCGAGTACAGCATATACCGAGTACAAGAATACACCGAGTACAGCATACACCGAGTACAGCATCCACCGGTGATTGTTTGTCTTCCCATCATTCTGATGATTACGAGTTGACCCCTGAATGCACCTTCAGCTTGCGGCGTGCCTCCCTACACGATCGACCGCCATCAGCCAGCTCTCCATGAGAGCTCAAAGTTCAAGTCACCTTGTCACATTCTCACGGTTGCGAGTTAACTAACTGATGAATAGAGTCTCAGCACCCGGCGCGCCATCCATCGACCGCCTCTAAGTACTCGTCCAAACTGGTACGATTACGGCCTCCAAGTACGCACGATCATGGCCTCCAAGTGCATCCCCAAACTCGCTCGGTTACGGCCTCCAAGTGTATCTCCAAACTCGCTCGATTACGGCCTCCAAGTGCATCTCCAAACTCGCTCGATTACGGCCGCCAAGTGCATCTCCAAACTCACTCGATTACGGCCTCCAAGTTCGCACGATCATCGCCTCCATGTGCATCTCCCCACTCGCTCGTTCACGATCTCGGAGTGCATCTCTAAGTTCCCTCGATCACGGCCTCTAAGTGTATCTCCAAATACGCTCGATTACCACCTCCAAGTGCATCCCCAAACTCGCTCGATCATGGCCTCGGACTGTATCTCTGAATTCACTCGATCGACATTTTCAGGCGCACATCAACTTTGCTCTCAAGCACCGCGCCTGCAGCCAGTCCCGATATACTCTGTAGATGGGTAGCTATATAGATACATAGATGAGAATACAAACTGAATACATGAGTTTCAAAAATCGTTGAACAATAAGTAGTAGCAATGATTTCCAGGCGCACCTGCAACGTTCCCAAAGATGTCGTTTTTCCCAGACTGCTGTACAGTGATTCGAGGTGCTTCCAGGCTTGTCGCTGGCGCTCCCAGGTGCTCCCAGGCTTGTCGTCGGGGCTCCCAGGTGCTCCCAGGCTTCTCGTCGGCGCTCACAGGCTTGTCATTGGCGCTCCCAGACTTGTCGCCGGTGCTCCCAGACTTGTCGTCAGCGCTCCCAGGCTTGTCGGCAGCGCTCCCAGACTTGTCACCGGCGTTCCCAGGTGCTCCCAAATTTCTCTCCAGCACTCCCAGATGTTCTCGAACTTATCACAATCACTCCCATGGTACTCCCGGACCAGTCATCAGAGATCCCAGTTACTCTGAAGGCCGGCCGGAATCCCCTCCTAGGGTCTGATAATCCCCTGAAATTGACGCATCTAAGTTTACACTCCACATCGTCTCAGACACTCCTGGAGTCTTCCAGTGACTAAAATACATTTTGCTCATGTTATACCTTGAAACGGTATGTTGGCTGTCACAAATGAAGATATGAATTTTGACCAACATGATTGCGCACCCAATGACACTTAGTATGTCTCTAAGGTGGGCATCAATGTAGCGTCAGTGGTTGTAGGGTGATCATTTCGGCAATCAAAGGGTTGCATAGTCAGATTGATCCAATGACGAGTGATTGACCGGCTTCAGACGTAGAAAGGCAACTGACATGCTCATTGCGCCATCCTTGAAATGAGCGTCAAAGGTGTGTCACCGATTTCTGGTCTTGCATCTTCGATACTCACTGTGCTGCGCTACAGTATTAAGCCATAATCACAGTGTTGGCTACCTGTATTGGCACAAAGGCCCGCGACAATATCGCTACCACCTCTTATAAATGAAAGTAAACAAAGTGTCAATGATCTTTGGTCTTGCATCTTGGATAGGTCAAGGGCTGTACAAAGGCATACTTCCATAATCATAATATTGACCGCCATTAGAGGCAAAAATGCTAGCGACAACATCGCTACTACCTCGTGAAAATGAGCGTCAACGGAGCCTCAATGTTTCTGGTCATGCATTTTGGATGATTCATGGGCTTTGCAACGGCATACTGCCATAATGATAATATTGGCCGCCTTCATACGCAAAAATCCCAGCACTGATATCGCTACTACCTCCAAACAATGAGTGTCAACGGAACGTCAATGATTTTCGGTCATGCATCCTGGATAATTCAAGGGCAGTGCAACAGCGCACACCCATGATTAGAATATTGCCCGCCTTTATAGGTAAAAATGCTAGTGAAGATGTCGCCATTACCTCCTAACAATGAGCATCAACGGAGCGTCCACAATTTATGGGCTTGCATCTTGCATAATCCAACAGAAATGCAACGGCATTGACTCATAATCGTACTATCGGCTGCCATTAGAGGCGAAATTGCTAGTGATGATATTGCAACTGCCGTCTCTTTGTATGTCCTTGTATTCAACTTCAAAAATATGCATGCGATGTCTCACAGGTCTGAAATTGTTCTTCCTTGCAGCTCTATACTCAATATTTAAGAACCAGTGTTCTACCTGACTATAACGCATCTTTTGAGAGTTATTCAGGTCGAATTACCCAGAGTTCGATCTCCTACCGCGGAGACAGATATAAAATCTATAAATACCTCGTTGCTAGAGTTATGATATCTTCAAAAATGAATGTGGCTGTATTTGTGATTTGAACGACCTTTCTTTACATATCATCTTCGATGCATGGTGGGCTTCAATCAATGTTGGCTTGAAGCGGCTTACTGCTTGGAATGATTGTAGACAAGGGCTTTCGTTGTGGTTCAATTTACACTGCGGAATTCAGGGCACCGGCAGCTCTGGCATCATATGTAACGTTTGTCATCAAGTTCTTCGCCATCCATCAGAACATGGGACCAGCTCAATGGTGAAAGACTTGCAGGCAAAAGCACACATCGCAAAGTTAAACGACTTAACAGTGTCAGAACTAACCAAATTGACTAGTTCAATGGTCAATGAAACAGCTTTGGCCAGACTCAGGAGGCAAGGAAGTTGAGGTATTCCAATTGTAGGTTTGCAAACGAAATTCAAATTTAATATTTAAGTTTTATGTATACTTACTGAATTGACAGACAAAACACTCTAAACTGGCAGCAAAGGACTTTCAAACTGCCAAATTTCACCAAAACACCTGGGAACGCTACCTCATGTTAGGATTTGTTTCGGCTCACACTCCATGCAACACGATATCAAACCTTGACCTATGACGTTCATATAATGCATCATGAAGCGAGTTGGAGTTACTGTCAGCCAGCACCCTGAGCAATAATCGCCGGAAGGAATACACAGTGACAGTGGATGCAATTGAGAAGCAATTGCGGTCAAGGAACAAAGTTAGTTTAGCTTTCGACGCATGGACATCAACGAACAAAATCCCCATAATGTCGGTCATTGCCCATTATATGCATCGAACATGTGCATTGCGAGAAATACCACCAGCATTCGATGAGGTTGGTAGCCCACTGTTCACCTATTTCGAAATCTCATTAAGGATTACAGGACAAGGGTCAACATATGGGAGCACAGATAGCCGGACATTTGAAGGAAGTTCATGATCATTGAAAGCTGACCAATGACCATTTACTTGGAATTTCAACCGATGACAGTTCCCCAAATTACTCGATGTCTCGTAAGTTACCAACCATCTCTGAGGCATCCGGAATCGAGTGGCCCGCATTGACAAACCACATACCACTCATGGCGCACATCATTCAGCTCGCTTTTGGTGCATTCAATTGCAGTCTGAATGTAACAGGCCGCACCAAGTCTTGGGAAGCCCATCAGCGCGATCAGCATTATGGAGAAAATGAACGCACAGAGATCGGTACGAGTCAAAGATTTCGAAAAGAGGGCTATGGTGGAATCAACAAGGTGTCAGCCATGAAACCAAGTTTAGCAAAGATAATTGAGAAAGTACATATTTCATGATATTATGAAAGCCCTGAAACTGCCCTTCAGATAGCAGAGAATGCTTGCTGTATTGATTACACTGACACCTGGTCATCCAAACTAGTTCATTGACTGTCACAAAGGCAAAGTCCGCATCCCAGGACTACCCATTATGGATGTGAAGACACATTGGAACTTGACACTGGAGTTGCTTGAGCACCCCTACCAATTGCATGAATTCATGTGGGAGTGGCATAAGAACCCAAAATACTGCGATTACCAGCCACTCTTCACCACACAGGATGAGTGGACCTTGGTCATGTATGTCATGGGAGTTTTACGGCCATTCCGGTACTGGACCCTGTGGATGTCGAAACGGCATACCGTTACTCTGCATCATGTCACCGCTGTCTACAATGACATGTTCAATCACATGGATGGGGTGATCCGAGCCTTGGCCGAGAAGAAGATACAATGGAAGGAAGTCTTATACCTTGCCGTGAAGTTTGCGTGGCAGAAGCAGTCCAAATATTATACTGAAGTGACTTCAACAATTGGTATGCTTCTCATTTTGGCACATACCCTTGATCCTTTCTGTAAGTTGCGATCATTTTGGAAGTCGAACAAGGGAATGGATATTAATCTTGAAGAAGAGACATCATATACTACCCGATACCATGAGGCCATTCTGAAGTACGTGAAGAATGAAAACTGCACTAATCGTAGAGGTTTGCCAGTCACAAAACCAGATAGGATTCCGAACAATATTCTCGTCTCCTCCGCAATGGCTTCCAGATTTGGTCGATCTTATTATGATCCATGTGATTTGTCCAGCGATGGTGAAGAATACTCAATGCCTAACAATGTGGCCGAAACGACACTCGGACCAAGCCAATATGCAGCATGCTTAGTGACAGCCGCAAGACGCTATTTGGATTCACCTCTGGAATTACCACAAAACTGGGGCAAATCAATCCGAATCTTAATGATTACCACTGCGACCGAATGGAGATTAATTGCACATTTTGTTCACCAGATATGACCGGCTGGTGGCGGCAGCAGGAAGCAATGCACTCAAAGTACGCTGATCTCTCCAGTTCAGCAAGCGATCTATTCTCTATCATACCTCCTGGTGTCGGTGTGGAGGGCCGTTTTTCACCTGGGCGAGATGTGATCGGTTGGAGGCGGTCTGGAACCACAGGCGAGACCCTCGGTGAAACGGTTGTCATAAGGCAGTTCGCTCGAGCGAATGATGGATTACAGGCTGGCGACGACCCAGTATTGGATAATACCAGTACTGATAACGATGTGGGGAAGAAGAGGGAGGAGGAGCAAAGGAAGTTGCACCGAATGGCCAAGGTCCATGACTTTTTACAGATGTGGCAGGGATGCCAAAACCTAAGAGCTACACAGAAAGATATCTCACACTCAGAATAAACAAATGCCAGCCATAGGATACATTTCAAATACTGAAGAGATCGTCAAAGTTTCGTGGTCACACGTTCAAATGATGGTTCGGCTGCATTTAAATTGTCGGAAAAATCACCTGTGCCATCAGCTGTGTCTGCAAAGAAACTCCCTGGAGGATGAACTGAAGTATTGAATGTCTGCCGATTAAAACAAATCAACCGCCGTTTTGCGGGAAGTGACGAGGATTGTTCACCCGAAAGCATTTCAGACACCGAAAATTGGCTTGACTGGATTGGGGACAAGGATAATCCAAACGACAGCAAAGACGACTGGGAGGCAGACAATGAATCAGATATGGAACTGGACGACGGCAGTGAGGTTTCATAAACCCCTGAGCTGTGGAATGTGAGTGCTGGACCAAATGTTCTGGGATTGATTCGGCCTATACAACAGTCGAAGAAGTAGGCTGAACAGACGTTGATGACGGTCAATATAATGGTAACAACGAGGAATAAGGGGAACAAGAAAAAGTAGGACAGAATGAGTCAATATATTATCACCAAGTTGATTATGTAGTTTGACTGAGAATGTCATTTAGAGCACTATTATAGCAGAATATTGAGCAGTCGCGTGAGAAAATTGTTCAATAAATAGAGGTATAGCACGCAATATGCATTATTTGGCAAGGTGTATAAATTTTGACTGGATGAGAGCGACCAGTGCTAGAATATTTCTTGGCTTGGCTTTGCTATACAGCCATGTCCTGACCAGGCTGAAAAGCAACCACTAAGTTCAAATAATCATGAATACAATTATTATTGGCAGCAGATCTTGACAAAACAGTATATCAAAATGAGCATCAACAGAGCTTCAACGATGGTTGGAATTTTTAGTCGGGTAATTGGATGGTGATGTGGTCGCGGCTATCCTTATCCAACATACTCGCAGCCATTCCTGGCAAAAGAGTAAACTGTACTGTCACTGCCCCAAGCTGGAAATGAGCGTCAACAGAGCGTCAACGGTTGTTGGCTGTGCATTTTGGGTAATCTCAGTGGCGAATCGTTGCAGCCATTCATAAACGAGGTATTGGCTTCCTTCCAAGCCAAAAATAATATTATCATGCTCGCTGCCCCATCCTGAAAATGAGCGTCAATGGAGCATCAACGATTTTGAGTGTTGCAAGTAGGGTAATTGAATGGTGACGAGGTCGGTGCGAGCCATAACCAACATACTGGCTACATTGCTAGGCGACGGAGTCAACCACACAGTCACTGCCCTATTCTGAAAATCAGCTTCAACGCAGCGTCAACAATTTTTGGCTCTGCATCTTGGGTAACCGCAGTGGCGAATGGTTGCAGCCATTCATAAACGAGGTATAGGCTGTCTTCCCAAGTCAAAAATGATAGCATTATGCTCCCTGCGCCATCATGAAAAATGAGCATCAATGGTGCATCAACAATTTTTAGTGTTGTAAGTAGAGTAATTGACAAGTGACTTGGTCACTGCTATCAGTAGCCAATGTACTGGCTGCCTTCCTTGGCAAAACAATGAATGACATGGTCACCGCCTCATTCTGAAAATGCACATCAATGCAGCGGCAACGGTATTTTGTCTTGCATCTTGGGTAATCTAACCGCTGATTGGTTTGTAAGCATGCATAAATGAGATATTGACCGCCATCAGGGGCAAAACAATTGCAGCATGCTTCCTGCCCCATCCTGAACATGAGCATCAATGGAGTGTCAATGATTACTGGTCTTGCATCTTGGCTAATCTAAGTGTCGCAATATAGTAATAATTCATAGATGATGTCATGGCTGCCTTTTCATTTGAAACAGTGCATGACACATACGTTACCCCAACATGAAACTGAGCATCAATGGAGCATCAACAATATTTGGTCTTGCATATTGGGTAATCAAGGCTGTACGAGGATGAATCAGCTCATAACAGAACTGTCGACTGGTTTTGGAGCCAAATATACAATGTATAACAGGAAAAACACGGATTCCAAAGAATCATTGTCGCAGAGTGCAAGACATGTACAAAGAGATTATTGGCTGTCGAATACCTAATTTTGATTATATACAATTATCGAACTGCAAAAACAGGAACATTATATACATCTACAGATGGACCCACTGGGTGACCAGCTGACAACACGCCCAATTCAGAAGGGTTGAGAGATTTCCATCGTACCGCGCCTGAATTTACAGTTCAGGTTTATTAACAACCCAGCCCGCCAATCTGTCAAAGGTTCGGTTCTGACCCCGAACCGGACCCGAAGTGACAGTCCGGAACCATTGCTATCCCTACTCTCACCGGTCTTGGAAACCTGCCTACCCCTAGCCCAAATCCAGAAGCCTGCGTGATAATTACAAATTCACTGTGAACGCGAGCTACAGAGAGTAATCAGAGACAGAGCCAGTGGCAATTGCAACAGCTGGTGGTGTCCAGACCTCGATCAATGGTCTCCGGCACTCGCGGCATCCATCGATTTGGTCACTCAGACATGACGCATCTTGAATTTGCAACAGGCAGACTCCTTGAGCTCTACATGTGGAATGGACAGCCATTGATCAGTGCAGGCGACTTGGAGACAGGAAGTTATGCAACGTGACGCATTGGGAAAGCATTAACTGAAGCCCCACATTGGCAGATGATACTGACATACTGGAAAACCGATATGCACCGAAACAACATTTGTTCCATAGCATTTGAGGCACGTACAAACTAGATCGTCAAAGAGGTATGCTGAAGCAATGGCCCATGTTGGAAATTACACGCTCAAACCAGTACTAGGTTTGAGCACAAGTTGATGAGGTTAAATCCCAGGATATTCAATCAGCAAGGGACAACATAGCACAGCTTTATGATCTCCACTGCCTTGAATCTGACAGAGAGCGTTTGGAATTCATTGATTCCCCTCTGGCAAAGACTAAGTATTGTTTTCCTGTAGCAGAGCATGTGGAAGGTGGTGTACGCTGTCCAAATCCAATGCAGAGAGAGTAAAATGCTGCTAACGAATGGCCACAGTCCACTTTACTTCTTAGTGAAAATATTGCCACGGTTAATCTATATCAAAGTTCATCATCGGGCGAATAACTGTGGTAAGTATGTTGATGGATTTCATAATTCGATGATTAACGACAACGACGGTCATATACCCTCGCCACTGATCATGTTTACCTGCACCATGTTGCGCCATGCTCTCCTGGAGTGGCAAAAGAACCAAGGTGTTCATCCAAAAGCTTCCAAGTTAAAGTTGAACATGGACAGACCTGATCGCTCCAGCGAATTCAACTAAGAGAATGATGGTAGAATGAATGCATTCTGCTGCGCTGCAACAGGTTGCAAGTTGTTAACCTTGCCTGGCGTTGCAGACACGTATACATTCTTGATGAATACCTGGAACACACTCCCAGAGAGCTACTAACAGAGGGTGTATAAAAACACTCTTGCGACAGTCAACCATCAGATCCAACAGGCGGAGAACCCGATGCCTGCCGTGGTCATCAGCACGGGTGCAGTGCGTGCTGACGATTCTATCCCTGTTGACTATTTGACCTCCGAAGGGGCGCTTGAGGACCCTGAGATCAGAAGCACTTACCCAAACATCCCGGTAGACAACAATTGCACGTATGACGAACTGCATGTCAGCATGCCAGGGGGCAGCGGCGATTATTAACATGAAGGTGATGAAGGTAAGGTCATCCCCACCTCCGGCCGGCGATGACGGGCCGCGAATGAACTCGAGAGCTGGGTCCTGGGAACCAGTGATGTCGACAGGAATGAGGTCGAGGCTGGCGATGATGTGGAAGCAGATGTGGAGGAACAAACATTGCAAGCCGATGATGGATCAACGCAGAATGTGGAGAACTGAGGGAATAATAGGTTGGACCTTGGAACCAGTGATGTCGACGGAGATGATGGCGAGGATGGCAACTATCCGGATGCGGATGAGGAGGAAGAAGCATCGCAAGCCGATGATGCATCAACACAGAATGTGGAGGATTCAGGGCATAGTACTGGAGAGGGTTAAGATGCGACAGTATATGATTCAGACCTGTAAAATACGATAATAGCAATGCAAATTCAACGGCAAGCAATGTATCCAAAGCAAAGACTGTATTGTATTAATTGACAACATCTCAAAGCTAAACATATATGGTGAGAGTGCGGCATCCGATATATAGCATTCGTGGAGAGGTACAATGTGGCACTCGGCCGGAGCAAGGTATGAACATCCCCAGGCTTTGTGTAAATGGTTGCAGCATACCTGCAGACCCTGCGAAGAGTGTAACACACGTGTCATTCTGATGGCGTGTATGCGTCAGTACATTCCGGGTGCATAGTGAAGGAGGTAATTATGAAACACGACCCGTCGCCTGCACGACGGGATGGGTGTAATTCTCTGACAGAGAGTTCGAGGTTCCGTCAGAGCCGTCAGAGCCGTCCGGAACACCCAGGTGTTTCTGATGGAAACTACAGTCGTTCCTGATGTATGTTACTGCCCAGCTGTGAGGATCCACGCAATTGCGTGGATCCACGAAATCTCGGAAAGAGCAAGTGAGATCAAATCATCGGGAAGACAGAGTACGTAATTCGTTGTGTAAAGAATAGTACAAGATGAGATGGGATGTAATCTACCCTGGGGTCTCCCAAATATAGACTACCCGTCACTCCGTCCATCTCTGTTACCCCTGTATCTCCTTCCAACCCTGTCGCCCAGTCTATCTCTGTCATGCCTGTATCTCTGTACACCTGCCATAGTTCGGTCATCTGCCAAGTTGAGTAGTGGTGGTCGTGAGAAACTGATTTTCCCACCACACCAGGACGTATGGCGTTGCGCTAAAGATCCTGAATGTTCAAGTAGTAGGTTCAATTGTTTAAAGAACATCAGAAACCTCTCCATGGAAAGTGGAAGTTAATTATTTCGATGCGTATTATGCTTCTTCTGGGTCACGCAATCACAATTGTAATCTCCGAACCCAAGAACACTTGTATACGAGTCCTAATTAAAATCAATTCTACCCCTGACACTACAATCTAGGGTCCCACACAAACACCTGCTCGGCTCCAATCTGGGAGGGGCAGCACTGGAGGGCGCGGAGCATGAGCAGGAGTAGGGGTACTGCAGCAAACCGAGGGTCAGAAATGCACATACCCCAGTATCATTGCTCAGCCCGAATGCACTCCATGAGCCGAATCTATCACACCTACTGGCGAGACAATCTGAGTTGATCTGAGAAAGATTGAATGGGGTCAACCTGGCAGGAAGAGGAAGAAGAGATGGAGGAGGAGTAGAGCAGGGAATCGAATGCCAATGACGGACATAGAGAGGTGTCCTTGCCTTGTCGTAATGATCACGACGGGACAAATTGAGTGAGCCCGCCAGCAAGTCCATCAGAGCTGATCTGAAATGGTTCAAACTGGGTCAGACCTGGATGAGGAGGAAGAAGAGAAGCTAAAGGAGGAGGAGGCGGAGGAGGAACAGTGAATTGAAAGTGAATGATGGACGTACCCCACTCTCCTTGCAATGGCTTAATGTACTCGACATTCTGAATCAATTGCGCCTGCCCATGAGTCAATCAGAGTTGATCTGGAACAGTTCGAAAGGGGTCTGCCCTGGAGAGTGGAGCAGCAGTAGTGCAGCGAATCGAGTGCTAATAATCTATGTATCCCAGCGTCCTTGCACCATCCTGATGTACTCAACTACACGAATCGATTAAGCTTACCAGTGAGTCAATCGGAGTGGATCTGCACAAGTTCAAACAGGGTTAGCCCTGGTGGTGGACTATAGCAGCACATCGAGTGCCAATAATGGATGTACTCCATTACCCACGCACCGTCTTGATGTACTGGATGAAGCGAATCTATTGAACCTGCCTGTGAATCAATCACTGTTGATTTGCACATTTTCGAACTTGAAGACTGTCAGCAGTAGAAAACAATGTTGCAATAAGGCTTTGTGTAGCGAATTAGTAAATTGGGATGGCCTGTGTGATGGCGATGATTCAAATGAAGGATGGAACAAGTAGAACCAGGCTCCAGGGATCGAAATAGTTGTCAGGGTGATGGGGATGGTGATGGTGATGGTGACGGTAATCAGGCTGCAAATACAGTTCAAGCAAATGAAATAAGGTTGCAGAGATTTAAGGTTACGAAGAATAATCTCTATGTGCAAAATCAGCAACATGCAATCAGCAGAGAGATTTCACATATCAGGTGTTGCAATTGGTCATCGCAATGATCCAACAAAGCTTTCAGAAACATGACTCAAGAAAATGCGGTCACAGCTTATTTCAGAATTTTGGGAATTGTTGCTGATGTCGGTGGGCGGGGTCCGGTTTCGGAAACCAATTTTTTTTCTTGTTGATGGGAGGCTGGGCTGCTAGCCGCAGTGTATACCGATTGAGAAGCGATGCATGGAACACATTCTGATTTCGCATTGTACTCTGCAAGTGCAGTATGTAGGCATTCTTGTCAATATTCTTGATGACCAGAGAATGTTTAGTGCACACATAATTGAACTGCTTTGAATGGCTGGATAGTTGCAAGTTTATGGTCGAATGTCATACATTGTCTGCAATGTCAAAAGTCATCTAAGTCCTGCCGGCATGCTTTGAATGCCACACTAATGCTTTAAGCATGTTCTCCTGGAGTATTTGGTGAGTCTCTTCTATAGCTGTCATTTTCAACTCTGCCTGAACCTGTGATCTGAAACAGGCAGCCTTGGGCTAGTTGAATTGTATTATAGGTTGGCAGTTGTTGTTCTCAAACAACTGTGTCAACAGCTGGAAATGGTGAACAGAGTTATTGTATACCCATTCTGCCAGTGCATTGGCAAAAGTGCAAATTGACTATTGGCTGCACTGCGCGCACAGACGCACATGCGCAGCTCTAAGCAAGCTTCCCATGGACCCCTGCGCAATGCGCAGCCTATAGTCATCTATAGTCGATTCATGCAGATGTGTGCGTGGGCCTATGGAACGATATATGGCTGCCGGCCAGAGATGGACCTATATGTTATACCGGTACTGTACACTCTATCGCTGCTAGTCTGCATGAAAGCCCGCTGGTGATTGAAAGCCTGCTCTAGAGCCTGCTTGAGAGCCTGCTTGAGAGCCCGCTTGAGAGAGCCATGCTTCGGGAGGAGTAGAGTTCTCCTCCACTGGAAGCCTTTGGCCGATGGCAAACTCTGAGTTTGTTGAACTTTGGTTCATAGACACCTCTGAGTCCGTGGAAGCTTTGGCTAATGGAAGACTCTAAGTCTGGAAGCGTTGGCTAATGGAAGGCTCTAAGTCTGTGGAAGCTTTGGCTAATAGAAGACTCTAAGTCTGCAGAAGCGTTGTTGCTAACGTTGACATAGCCAACCTGCTGGTCTAAGTGTTTCTGGTACTATGATAACCATCACCGACATCGTCACCATTACCATCATCACCATCGCCATCGTCACCATCGGCCCCGGCCCAAATGCGCACACATTCGCCCACAATCCGTCGGAAGCAAGCGGCAGATTCCGCTGGATAATCTGAGTCGGAGATCTGCTTTCTCCAAGATCCAATTGTTTACCTTTCCTGCAGAATCTAAAGCTGCAATTATCAACAACATAACCGTGAGGCATCGTGAGATCTCGTCGTGGTGGTCGCGGTAAAGATAAGATTCAGACTATGATATCGACCGACCTCATGATTTCGGCCACCATGTGCCACCCGCCACCCGCCACCCGGTGCGTGACGCTTGCAACTCAGCAAGTCTCCGGATCAAGCACCCAGCAGCATACATGGGAGCATATAGTCAAGTGAGATTGGGAGTGTCTTACCTCTTGAGAGTGTACTTGGGAGCGTAGAGCCAAGTAGGCTGGGAGTGTGTCATCGAGTGCAATTGGGAGTGTCCTTGAGAGCATGCTCGGGGGTGTATAGTCAAGCAGGCTGGGAGTGTGCCATCGAGTGCAATTGGGAGCGTCCTTGCGAGGATGTTCGGGAGTGTACTTGAGAATGTACTCGGAGGTGTACTTGGGAGCATCTTGGGAGCTTACTTGGGAGCGTATAGTCAAGCTGGCTGGGAGTGTCATCGAGTGCATTTGGGACTGTACTTGAGAACGTACTCGGGGGTGTACTTGGGTGCGTACTTGGAGTGTACTCGAGAGCCTCTTGAGAGCTTTCTTGGGAGCATACATCAAGCAGGCTGGGCGTGTAATCAGGAGTGTACTTTGGAGCTTACTTGGGATCATGCAATGAAGTGCATTTGACAGTTTTATTGAATGCAGCATGATGTATAGTATCAAGCACCCATAATCACATGCGTATCATAGTAATCTAGTCAACTCACAGGTCCATAGGGCATCATAGTGCCACGCGTCACATATGCTATGGATTACCGGCCCAAAAACAGCTTCTCTATGAGTTACGCGTCGCGTAAGGTGATTTTTCCCGGTGTGGTAATTCATGGACCCAGTTATCCAGCTCATTGGTGCACCAGACTCGAAGTTACTGCGCTATTGTTTGCATTGGCCACGCAGTCTGACGATCTAACAGTGTGTGGAAGGCGGTCCAGTGTTGGTAATTGACAATTAGCACGGAGCAAACTTTGTCCCAAAAGCTGCTGGTGAACACTTTGAATCAATTGGTGGTAACGGTGGATGCTTCACCATATTTGCAGATTATGTGTTTCAGAATCATGGGTGTTAACGGTGGGGAGCTAACATCCTTCTCGTGCTGGGGGTAGATTACCATTTCATTCAAATAGTGCATGATTGCTAAGAATCAGGTTTATCCTGATACAATTAACTCTGCCATTTTGGTATCATAAAACATGGTTAGTTGCTTCCAAGGGTAATACAGTCGTGACAGTGGCATTTTGAGTCTATAGCATGCATGATGCTGTGCCTGATTTCATGGGATAACTTGCGGCCATCAAGGTACTTCCATATCTTGCACTCCATTGTACACGAAACTGAATTCTGGGATATGTGAACAAACTTCTCCAGAGTTCTGAAGTGACCAGATTTTGAATTATTGTAGGTTGGGCTCCTTACTCTACTACAGAGTGCCACATGTTAGTTTATCCTCTTCACATGGATCAGACCTCAGCTGGCTGATCTCCATTAGATTTCAACTGTGATTGGTAGCTGGACGAATGTTGGTAGTATTGTTGTGGCTCACTTGTCATTTGCCTGGCCTGCATGTATGTTCAGTAGGAGGCCACCACATGTTTTGGTGATGATAGTTATTGCCCAGGTAACCAGAAGCTGTGCCATCAGAGTCTAATAGCTAATTACATTGTCTTGTCTTCATGGTGAATTGGTGGTGTTTATGACGCTCTTCATTTACACAATAATGAAGTTTTACAAAGGGAGAGTCTCTGTGCATGTACACTATCTCCTGGAGAGGACTTTTGACATTGTGACATACACAACATTTTTATGGTGGTATCTTTTCAGGATTGGATGATTCACCCGCATCATACACAGTTGCCATTGATTGTATATTCACCACAAGGGCCGAGTGTATGAAATTGTACATGCTGTGGATCTGTTTGACAGGGCAGTTTTATCCACAGCAGAAGATGAATGGACTGAGAATTCTGCAACAGTGATACTCCATGCAAATGAAGGAGCTGGCAAAGCCTCTTGCATTACCCTGCAGGATAATTGGCTTTGGCAGTTCAAAATGCTGCAAAATGTGAGCATCAGTGACGGAAATTTTCAACTTCCGATATGTGTATTGATCATCAATATTACATACCCATTTCCCCAGTATATGCATCCTAGTGGTTTCTGTGTTCTTTGGCTGCTCGGCTTTTGGTGTAACCCATGCAAATATCAGAGTTAACTGCTGATAGATGTTTATTGTTCTGGACACTAGCATTACCTCCAAAACCAATACTGAAGTCAGCTAGTCTTTGATTATTTATAGTTAAACCAATTGCATCCCAATTCCATCAGAGCTAACAACTAAGTCACAAAACGCAATCTGGGATAACCCACAGAGTATCTTTTGCTTCACCGTAAAGGCTTACCTCTCTGGGTCCCTCCGGATCCTTTTGTATCTGCTCTTCTGGATCCTCCTCATTGGTCAAGAAGATCAGGATAATATGAAGGTAAAACAAAGCAAAGTTACAAATATACGGCCGGAAGCATTGATCAGACTAAGCATGGATGGTAGCCGAAATGCATGTCAACCTCAAAGGGATAACTCATTATTTGATCGAGCCATATCATGTGCAACATATCATCATGATCTCCATTCATTCGAGGATTGAAATGACTTGATAGACATTGTGGATATCTAGCATCATAATAATGTGTGCTCTGTGCTTCCTGCTGGCAAATCCAAGATTGGTGGATGAGTATAGCAGTACTGCAAGGTGGCTTGATTGAGTGCTTGGTAGTCCACACACAGCTACAGGCTGCTGTTGTTCTTCTTTGAAACAAGAAGGGTGCTGCAATGGTCCATGATAATCTCTATATGAATCAGTACAGATAATATCTTTTGATGTGGACCCTGAGAGTTTTTAAGCTGACATCCAAAATGTTCTGATGTGGTCTATTTAGTAAATTGAAGCCTCATGCGAAATCAAATATATGGTCAATTGGCCAGTGAAGTTCCAGAGTCTCTGTTATACGATTGCGGAAGATGTCTACATAGTTCTTGCATTTCACAGAATTACAACCTCTATGATTGATAAATTCAGTACCTGTCTCGGCATCTGTTCATCAGCCTCAATCTTCTACTTGCATTATGGGATGATACTAGGGTCAGAAAACCTGGGAATTGCGGATCAAGTGGTCTGCCCATGAACAAGTTAAATCCCATTGGTCCAGCAACTACTGATATATACCCAGCAAACTGGTGGCAGTTATATAAAGATCTTAGAATGCTCTTCTGCTGGAACTACCACAACTGCTAACTACTCCCTTGTCCAACACTTTGAATAATTGACTCAATCCCACCTGGAGCTTCCAATGCACTTACCTCCTGAGCTAGTCCCAGCAATCCACTGCATTCCCGCAGGCTGCGGGTGATGGTCTCAATGGTTTCGTCACAACCATTCAGATTATTGAATATGGTAGTGTTAGTTTTTTCAGTGTCTGGAATATGACTGTTCTCCCCTCTCTACCTTGTTCTTCCATGTAGAGCCACAGCAATCTCTGACCTTCAGTTAACTGCTGGTGTACTTCTGCAAAACTCGATCAGCCATACAGTACAACCTTCCTCATTCAGACCCACATACCACTTTGCTACTGAACCAGATGTTTAGCTGATTGGGAGTACAAATATCACTATGCCAGGGACTATGATGTAGGTTGCCTATTGTGTAGTTAGCACTATAAGTCATTGGTCGACCTTATGTCGATGTGACATTTCTCATTACACGATTCAATAGACACACCTTTGCATATGCCCAGACACACTAGACTACTCAGGTACCCGCCACCGTTCAACAGGTTTTTAGCACTTGGGTGTGAAACGGTAACAACTATCATCCCTTCCACTTCGTTTTTCAAGCAGAGGACAACATTGTGATCGAAAAGTGTCTCCACAATTGACAGGATTATCCCTCATCCCGCTGTGCTTGTGATGGCAGCTACTGGACGCCACCCATCGAGTCTGAGAGACTATGATAAGAAATGATTGCAATACGAGATCCGAACTGTGCAAGATGAGTTTGACCACCATCACCATCAGCACGATGAATTACACAAACTATGCACAATGGGCGACTGAGATGGCTCTACTTCTCTAGTAGATGCAAGAGTGTGGTATCATGAAATGATACTATGACCAGCCGGAAGAGCCAGCTGCGAATGTGACCACCACATGGACGGCAACTTTCAAGAACTGGATGAATCCCCATTGCGATTCAGATCGACTGTCCTGCCAGCCATGGAGCCTAGGATCCAAGCGGAATACAAAGTGGTCGATGATGCGAACACACTTTGGGAAAAGCTTACTTCAGCCTACAAGTCAATGTTGAAGCTCAACATCTTCAAGATTAGGGAAGACCATTGGAGCATCCAGGTACAAGACAGGGGAGATGTCACCAACTACTCATCACAGATTGATCAGAAAATCGGCGATTAAATTCTCTGTGCAAGACCGACAGCAACATTCACAGCTCGCACTGATACTGCTGACACCGCCACTGACATTAATGGAAAGTCAAATCCCGAGTTCAGTGAGTAGGAGCACATCATCTACCTGCTTCGCAACATCCCAAAGAGCAATGAGTGGAAAGTGTTTCTGGGGCTGAGGTTGGCCAAAAATGCGACGATGACTGCCATCTCCAATGAAATCGTCACAAAGCTCCTCAAGTCAGAAGCTGCAATGAAGGGAGAGACTGGGCTGATTCCGGAACTTCTGGTCTTTGCAAATAAGCATGGCCAAGGTGGCAAACGTGGTGATAATGGCAAAGGTGGGAATTGTCCAAAGAGGGATAAGGGAGGTAACGAGAATGATAGGAAAAAAAAAGGATCAGTGGAAGTGTTTTCATGGCCAACACGGAGGGCATATCACTGAGAACTTCCTGAGTAAACAATGTGGCGATCCTCCAAAGGCTGCTCATACTGCAGCAGAAGCATCAACCGAAACATTGGCTACTTTGACACTCACCACTTCCATCGAAAACTATTGGATGGCGGCTAGCTCACATACATTATGCTGTGATCGGTTCATTCATTGCAGATGCATGACATACACCTCTGGCCATTGATCAATGATCATGGGCTACACCAGATATCATCTGGATACGATAGAGGTGAAGGGATACAATTAGGTCATATCATTTGCATCCGGATACGCAAGTGTTATGTTGATTTGTCAACCACCAGACGAACAAACGGAAAAGATCTTGCTTCAAGACGTGGTGCATTTGCTGGGCTCGTTCAACCACATCTCACAGTCTCGGATCATTGGCAAAGATGTCAAAGTTGAACCGGTGAATCACTATATTCTCAACCTCTACAATTGCCATGGCAAGGTGATTGGCGCTGCACCTCAGGTCGATGGGCTATACATCCTGGATGAAGTTCTGGATCGAGTTCTAGAATTGACCAAATACACCACTATCACCAATGACACCTGCCTGCTGGCCCTTACGACAACTGGGCATAAATCTCGGCACAATGCAGAGAAGCAGCTGTTATGGTATCGATGCTTGACTCATGTCGGTTTGGAGGCTTTGGTGATCTTGCTGACAATTACCGATGATTGGAGAATGACCAACACGTGCGATTGTGGGAGCGGCCTCAAGTGCAAGTTAGTTCAAAAGCCCTTCACTCACATGACTTCCCATCCCACTGAGCCTCTGCCGCTTGAACACACGGATACATGCAGTAAACAGAATCCAGCCACCCGAGGGCGCGGATATGTGCTGCTCTTCATCAACGATGGAACGAGGCATACAGATCACTATATCCTAAAGTACAAGACTGAGGGCCTGCAGAAATTCAAAGAACGGTAGGTTCTGAGACAAAAGGAGTCAGAGAAGCAAGTAAAGCGATTGCGTACAGATGGAGGCGGTGAGTATACCTCCAAGATGTTTACAGAATACCTAAAATCAGAGTGCATAATAAAGAAAATGACTATGCCCTATGCACCTCATTTTAATAGAGTTGTTGTATGCACAAACTTCACAATCATGGAGCATGTACAATACATATTTGATTATGCCAGACTTTTAAAGAAATATAGGGCATTTGCAGTCTCAGTGGTGGGCTATATCAAGAACTGCACTACAACACGCTGGGCAGTTCGTAACAGCCCGTGCATGGCCTGGCATGGGGAGTGTCAGCAATGGTTCCGGACCGTCACTTTGGGTCCGGGTCTGGGTCAAACCCGAACCTTTGCCCAATTGGCAGTCTGTGTTGTCAATGCACCCTGACCGTCAATTCGTTTACAGTTCGATGCAAATCTCTCAATCTGTCGGAATTGCGCTGGTTGTCAGCGGGTCCATCTGTAGATTCATAAACTGCACTTGCTTTAACAGTTTGATAATAGTATCTTACCAAAATCATGTACTCAGCGGTCAATAATTCCCTTTTGCATGATTTGCGTATTGTAATATCGATTATTTTGGAATCCGTGTTGTGTCGGTTATATATTGTATTTTTGCCTATAAAAGTGGTCAATAGTTCCGATATGAGCTCATATATGCGGGCAATGCCCTGCCTACCCAGTACACAAGACCACAAATTTTGACTCTCCATTGACGCTCATTTGAATGATGGAGTAATGCAGATGTCATGCACTGTTTTAGTTGAAAAAGCCACTGTTCCTCTGTTTATGAATCATTGCCACAAAGCAAAACTTTGATTAGCCAAGATGCAAGCCCAAAAATCATTGACACTCCATTGATGCTGATTTTCAGCATGGGGCAGGGAGTGAGTAGGTATTGTTTTTGCCCGTAAACACGGCCAATATATCATTTATGGATGTTTGCACCCAATCGCCAGTTAGGTTACCCACGATGCAAGACCAAATATCGTTGACACTCAAATGGGGCTCAGTGTCAGTATGGGGAAGGGAGCATGTCAGAATTGTTTTTGCATCCAAAGGCAGCCACTTCCTTGTCTATGGATTTGTGCAACCAATCACCAAGTTAGATTACCAAAATGCAACAGCTTGATTCATTGACACTCCAGTGGCGCTCAATCTTGGGATGGGGCAGGGAGCGTGTTGCTATTGTCTTTGCCACAAAAGGCAGCCAATACTTCATTTATGGATATTATCAACCAACCACCACGGGCATTCCCCAGGATGGAAAGCCAAAAATCGTTCTCGCTCGGTTGATGCTTATTTTCAGATTCGGGCAGTGACCTTGTCACTGTCCCTGTTGCATATAAACGCTGCCACTATGTCAGTTATACATAACAGCGACCAAATCGCTTGTCGATTATCATACTTATAAGACCAATAATCGTCGATGCTCCATTGATGCACGTTTTGATGTATTGCCCATTCGCTAACTGCTGCTAGTCGTAATCGCTAGTGTTAGCAACGGGTCCGGGTAACCCGCCAGCAGTGCAGGTTCAGACAGCAAAAACTGTTCGGTTTGGTTCCAGAACCATCCAGAAACCCGATCCGCTACGTCTTGGCAGGCTGAACCCTCACCCTTACCCGTTGACCCACGGGTGTTGCCGGGTTTGGCTAGACCTGGTGGTTCCAATGTCTGGTTCTGTCTTTCGGGTATTTCTATTTGTGGTCGCATTTAAATATCGTACTGCTAATGGCAAAATGTTGACATTGGTACGTCATTGTTCTTTTCGGATAAGTCGGCTGCCTTTATAAATTGAAACAAGAGAGACACACTCCCTGCCCCATCCTGAACAAGATTGTCAACGGCGCGTCAATGTTTGTTGCTCTTGCTTCATGGGTAATCTAGGTGGCGATTGGATGCAGACAATCTTAATGAGGTATTGGCTGTATTTCAACACAAAAGAAAGAGTGAGATGCTCGCTGCCCCAATCTGCAAATGAGCGTCAACGGAGCTGTCAAAGAGTTTTAGTCCTGTAAGTGCGGTAATTGAAACGTGATTCATTCATTGTTATGCATAAGCATAGTATTGGCAGCCTTTAAAGGCCAAAGAGACGGTGGCACACTCGCTGCCCAATCTCGAAAATGAGCTTCAACGGAGCGTCAACGATTTCTGGCCTTGCATGACGGTTAATCAAAGCGCAAGATGGCTGATAATGTCTATATATGGAGTTTTGACCGGTTTCATAGGCTAAAACGTTCGGAATCAGTGAGTTGCAGCATGGAAAACAAATTATGTTGTGATTGTCCGGGAGGCTGTCGCGGGACCATCTCTTGCGTAGCAGCCTATTAAGGCTGCCAAAACCTTGTTTACAGATGTCTGCGATCATTTACCACCAAGATTACCCAAGATTCAACACGAAACATCATTGTCACTCTGTTGACCCTCATTGTCAAGATGGAGCAGGTAGAGTTTAGCATTCGCTTTTGACTATAAAGGCAGCCATTACGATGATTATAGATAATAACGACTAATTCACATTTTAATAACCTGACTTACAGGACGAAACATTGTTGAAGCTCCGTTGACGCTCATTTTGCCACAGGCGGATCTGCATTATGCAACCATTCACTTTGGCATAGAACATCAATCACTGTGTTTTGGCAGTCGTTCTATCCTTGTCATGTACGTTTTCATTTATCACTTCCTTGTTCATTAATTGTGCATATAATTATATCCTTTAAAATATCATTTACAGTGTCCGCTAATTGTAGACACTCATTGTCAAGATGGGGCAGGGAGAGTGTAGCATTCTCTTTTGCCTATAAAGGCAGCCAATACAATGATTATAGATAATAACGACTGATTCCCATTGTAATAACCTGACTTACTGGACCAAAAATCGTTGACGCTCTGTTGATGCTCATTTTGCCACAGGCAGATCCGCATTATGCAACCATTCACTTTGGCATAGAACATCAATAACTGTGTTTTGGCAGTCGTTCCATCCTCTTCATGTATGTTTTCATTTGTCACTACATTGTTCGTTAATTGTGCATATAACTATATCCTTTAAAATATCGTTTAAAGTGTCTGCTAATTGTAGATAATGATAATACTCAAAACTCCCGTTCCTTTCAATCAATTCTCATCTTCAATCTCAGATTCGCTCAGAAGGTTGCTGTCATCTTCAAAATCAATGTCAGCGGTATTTCCACGCAGCACATAGTGTACTCAGCAAATCTGGAATATCATCTTTATCGCACTTGCAATCCTTGGCATATGCATTATGATTGAAAAATTGAGTGTTGGGAAGCAAAGATTGTATATACACACAACTGAATCGCATACCTTCTATTTCATAACTTTTATTTTCATGATTGTCACCGGGTGGTGCCGGAGGCTTTCCGGGCGGAAGTGGCGTGGCAGGCAGCGGTGCCGCCGGTTCGGTGGCGGTGCGCCGCTTCCTTTACGCCTCCAGCATGTCTGTGGATCGTTTGCTGTGCCATTTGGCATGGAAGACAGCCCTGCATATGATTTTCATAAACCATAGCCGGGTGTCTTTCTATCGCAGCTTTCACCTTTCTATGTCCAGGACACTCAACACCTTGCTTCTTCTCTTCTCGGACTTCGGCACAAGGTTTCTCAATCAGTTGTTGTGTTTCCTCTATTGCGGCGCGCGAAAACCCCCCTTTGGCCATTGTGGCCATATTCAAGGCAAGGCGCATGTCGGACTGTTCTAGCTGTACCCGACCTCCTCGCCTCACCATATTAGCAGACATGTTGAAAACCTTCAAGAAATTAGTTGCTGCTTCTAAAAGGAAGATTCGGCTATTACCTCAACCATATTCGACTCCGTGGCATCCTCTATGGTCTTCAAAGACTCTCCCGTCCACTCCTGAGGATCTCTATAACGAAATTCGTCAGCGAAAATCCCACCGCTGAAGGCATCACGATGTGTGATTTCGTGGACTGTGTGGACAAATGCGTTCTTCGAGCATGGAGGTTTGCCATTGCAGGTAGCGAGGAATTGGTCACGAAGCTCTCTGCGTACTCCAGCTGTACATTGAATCTTTAGTTGACCGGCTTCTAAATCGATATTGAGATACTCACATCCGATTGCATCCTGCGTCCTATTATTGCTGCGTCCAGTTATACGTACTGTTTCGAAGTGTGAGTCCTGGGCCATATTATCAGCGGCCGCAATTGCTGCGTCGCCATGGACTAACTGGTGTCTGCGTTGCTGCTGTGTCTCCGCCAGGGGCGCGTTCGATGAAGCGCCCTTTGTTCAGCTTGATTCGGATTCAATCACACCGGGCTGAGGAGGTTTTGGAGCCATGACTTGCTGTTGTGGAAGAGGTGAGGAAGATGATAACGAAAAGTGGAAAGTCCTGATGAATATGTAGTAAGTTACAAGTCACAATGGGATGAATGACAGTCAACTTGCGCATTCGACTCAAGTTTGATACGGCTGTGTAAATCTGCAAGTTGCAGGTGATTCCAACGGTCCAGTGATTTGCAGTAAGTCTGTCCGATGTTGGTTTTTCGTTTGTTTGCAGGGATACATTGAAGTGAACGACAACTGATATCTCATGTTTGATAGATATAGAAAGGATATTCTTCGACGGAAAGGACGTCTGGTGATGTTTGTCTGAACACCTCGCCGCGATCTTACACGAAACACAGGCTAAGCATCAAGTCATGGTGTATGGTCAGTGGTACTATTCCGACAGAAGTGACGATCGAATCGCAGATTGCGCTTTGTTTGAGTTGATTAAACTTACGAACCTTGACATAAACGACACAGCTTGCCTCCATGTGGTTCATATCTTGCAACATCTAACATCTCACCCGACAACAATGTGAACACACAATTCAATTGTCAATGCTCTGAAAAGAACTTTCCTCCACTTCTGGCAGGCAAATATGGCAAATCTACAAAGCACCCTACACCACAATGTCATCGAGCGAATCAAGGCACGAGAGGCTTGGAGACATAATAGGTCCCAGCGTTGGGAGGATTGCGCAGCTTCCGATCTAGAAGGATTGCGCAGCTTCCGATCTAGAAGGAAGCTTTCAGCAGACGAAAGACGGGATACGCACTGTTTATTCAGTAAAGAGAGAGAGAAATGGATCGAGGAATATGTGGGAAGAGAGACCGCTGTGGAAGGAAAGCCAGTTCGAGACGCAGATAGAGCGTTTATGCAAGAGCCGGAAGATATGACTACTGCTGAAAGCGCGGGGACAACAACCAGGATGCCCGAAACAATGTTTCAAGAGATGTTGAATGCTAGCGGAGGCAGCCTGAGCGATCTTGCAAGTTCCGACGATGGGCAGAATGGGGAAGACGAGGACAATGATGAAGAAGATACAGAGCTCGGCAAGCTGAGTCATGATGATGAGCCTGAGTGGGTGATGGGCACAATCTCCAAAACAGTACAGCACCGCATAGAGAGTTGTTGGCAGAAGCAGATGACGATTGACAAAGTGACACAACCAGGATGGGGGGACGCAGCCAATTTCTTCCGTGACAGAGATATGAAGTATGGGACTGCCGAGTTGATGGTTCCGGTGGTTGTCAAGCCCCGAATAGACACAACTTCAGCCACATCACCCTTGACAACATTTGGAGAGCACATGCAGACACTTGATATGGTGCGCAGACAATGGCAAATGCCAGCAGTGACTTCTCGACCTGGAAGTAGTCAAATAAGGCTGGGTTCAGAGAGACCACAGTAACACAAATTATTGCCAGTCGTTTCGCCCGATGCGGCGCCCAATTCGGCACTGATTCGGAATGTGAAGCCTGGTGAACCAGCAAGCATTTACCCCTGCATAAATCATCCCTAGTTAATTACCATATAGAAATCGGATACGGACGAAGATATGGTGATGGCTCCCACATCACTGGAGGTGTAGCTAGCCAAACTGATGATCACGAAGACCAACATCTTGTACAAAGAAAATCGTGTACCTACTTTGCTACGTTTCAGCTTTTTCTTGATTTGAGTGACCAAATTGTGAGACTTGATATTTCATCAGTGTGTGTGCAAGGGTCGTATGGGCCATGCGAAAGTTCTAGACTCCACATCTGGTTGATAGACGGCCAGGAAACTTGATATAGACTTGCCTGTTATGGTTACATTAGAATGCAAAACATAAAATAGAGACGAAATGTACTAACACGATTTAAGATAGTGTTGTCAAACGAGTCGTAGGACGAGCGGTCAGTGCGCAGTCTGAACCAGGATGAATGGCAGCCATCATGCTGCATCCGTCCATGCAGCTAACTGCATAACTCTGCGCTTAGACATGCTGCACATGGTCAAAAATTTGAAAATTGCTTATGGTATGTCATGGAAATCGAAGAAAACAAGCTGGAAAAAGAAAGGTCAGAAAGTCGGGCTCTGTATGTCTAACACCAGTAGATGGATCTGTGTCACGGAATGAACAGGCTGAGAGCGCGAAAAGGCGACGGAGCAAGGTCATTTGTTGGACTGATGACATCAATAGTGGTGGCTCAGAAACTCAGAGGCCCCGATGCTTTTGGATGCAAATGGTTATACCTTGAAATGGTATATTGGCTGTCAAAAATGAAGGTATAAAGTTTAAGCAAAATGATTGGGCACCTGAGGACTGTTAGTATGTCTCTGAGGTGAGCGTCAACGGAGCGTCAACGATTGTAGGGTGAACATTTCGGTAAACACCGGGTTGCATGGTCACATCGATCCAAAGAGGAGTCATTGGCTGGCTTTAGACGTCCAAAGGCAAGGGACATGCTCGTTGCCCCATCCTAGAACTGAGTGTCAACATAGCGTCACCAATTTCTAGTGTTGCATCCTGGATGATCGCAGGGCTGCGCAATAGTATCGGGCCATATTCATGGTGTTCGTCGCCTTTATCGGCAAAAAGGCAAGCGACGATATCGCTACCACCTTTTAAAAATGAGCGTCCATGGAGCGTCAACCATTTTTGGTTTTGCATCTTGGATAATTCAAGGGCTGTGCAAAGGCATACTCCCATAATCATAATATTGGCCGCCTTTATAGGCACAATGCTAGTGACGATATCGGTACTACCTCCTGAAACTGAGCGTCAACGAAGCATCAACGATTCTTGGTCATGCATCTTGGATAATTCGAGGGCTGTGCAACAGCATAATGCCATAATCATAATATTGTCAGCCTTTATAGACAAAAATGCTAGTAACGATATCGCTACTACCTCCTAAAATTCTGTGTCAATGGAGCGTCAATGATTTTAGGTCTTGTAAGTTGGGTAATTGAATGGTCCCGTGGTCAGGGCAATCCATAACCAACATACTGGCAGCCTTTCATGGCAGAAGAGTAAACCATAGCGTCACTGCCCCATTCTGAAAATAATCGTCAACAGAGCGTCAACGATTTTTGGCTGTGCATGGTGGGTAACCTCTATGGCGAATGGTTGCAGCCATTCGTAACCGAGGTATTGGCTGCCTTGCAAGGCAAAAATAATAGCATCATGCTCCCTGCCCAATCCTGAAAATGAGCGTCAATGGAGCATCAACAATGTTTAGTTTTGTAAATAGGGTATTTGAATGATGACGTGGTCGGTGCTATCCATAAGCAATATACTGTCAGCCTGTTTTGGCAAAAGAGTAAACCACATGGTTACTGCCGCATTCTAAAAATGTGTGTCAACGGAGCGTCAATGATTGTTTGCTGTGCATCCTGGGTAACCTCAGTGGCAATTGGTTGCAGCCATTCATAAACGAGGTATTGGCTGCCTTCCAAAGCAAAAACAATAGCATCATGCTCGATGCCCCATCCTGAAAATGACCGTCAACGGAGCATCAATGATGTGCAGTCTTGTAAGTACGGTAAGTCAATATTGACCTGGTCGCTGCTATGCTCAACCAACATACTGGTAGCCTTCCTTGGTAAAACAATAAACGACACAGTCCCCGCCCCATTCTGAAAATAAGCGTCAACAGAGTGTCAACAAGATTTCTTATTGCATCTTTGGCAATCTAACTGGCGATTGGTTTGTAATCATGCATAAATGAGATATTGACTGCCTTTAGGGGCAAAAACAGTTGCAACATGCTTCCTGCCCCATCCTGAAAATGAGCATCAATGGAGTGTCAATGATTATTGGTCCTGCATCTTGGCTAATCTAAGTGCTGCAATGTAGTAATAATTCATTGATGATGTTATTGCCGCCTTTTCATTTGAAACAGTGCCTGACACATAAGTTACCCCATCATGAAACTGAGCGTCAACGGAGCGTCAACAATATTTGGTCTTGCATATTGGGTAATCAAGGCTTTACGCGGATGAATCAGCTCATAACAAAACAGTTGACTGCCTTTATAGCCAAAAATGCAACGTATAACGGGAAAAACACGGATTCCAAAATAATCAATGTCATAGATTGCAAAACATGCAAAAGGAGATTCTTGGCTGTCAAAAACCGAATTTTGATAATATACAATTATCGAACTGCAAAAACAAGAACATTATATAAATCCACAGATGGACCTGCTAACAACCTGCCCAATTTAGACGGGTTGGGAGATTTGCATCAAACTGTGCCCGAATTGACAGCTTAGGTTCATTCAGCACCTAGACTGCCAATTTGGCCATGGTTTGTTTCCGACCCGGACCCTGACCCCAATTGACGGTCCGGAACCTTTGCAAACACTAGCAATCACGATGCTAATAATTGGGACTTATTGGTTGCTGTTCCGCTTGATCACGACTGGGCCTTTTGGCACATTCGAGTCTACTAATATTCATGCACTGGTCGCTCTCATTCTAATGAAATTTATACATCTTGCCAAATTATTCATTTCACCCATTATACTGCTGTATATGAACAAAAATTCACATGCGACTGCCCAATATAGTCACATAATATGTCTCAAAATGCAATTCTCGGTCAAACAACCTAAAGAACCTGGTGAAAACACATTGACACATTCTCTCCTACTTTTTCTTGTTCCCCTTATTCCTCCTGGTTTCCATTATACTGACCATCATTAACACCATTTCAGCATTTTTCTGTGAACATCTGTATTGGCCGAATCCATCCAAGGACATTGGGAGCGGCAATCACATACCACGGCTATGGGGTTCCTGGATCATTGATGCCATTGTGTAACTCTATTCCGATTCATTGTCGGCCTCCCAGTCGTCTTCAGTGTCGTTTGGACTATCCTAGTCCTGATTCCAGTTAAACCAATTTTTTGTGTCCGAAATGCTTTTAGGTGTGCCATCCTCATCACATTTGGCTGGATGAAGTTTGAATCTTCTGATTTGTTGGACATTTTATACTTGACTTCATCCTCCAGGGAGGTCATTTGCAGACAAAGCTGGTGGCAAAGTTGATCATTCCAACAATTTGAATGCAGCCACAGCATCATGTTGAAGGTTTGACCAGGATGCTTTGACAATCTCTTGAGTATCTGGGATGTATCCTAGGGCTGGCATTTGTTACTTTTGAGCTCGAGATTCTGTCTGTGTAGCATGTAGATTTTGGCTGCCCTGCCACATCTACAAAAAGTCTTGGACCTTGGCCATTCTGTGCATTTTCATTTCCTCCGCCTCTCTCTTCATTTCCAAGTCATTTTCAGTTTTCGAGGTATCCAATACTAGGTCATCGCTTGCCAATATACCATTATTGGCTCAAGCACACTGCCTTACAACGACTTTTTTCTGAAGGGTCCCTCCTGTGGTTTTTGTCAGCCTGCAGCAGATTACATCTTGCCCACAGCGAAAACAGGACTCCACTCCGCGGTCATGCGATATGATAGATAATATGTTGCCCGCCACATTGGGGAGATTGGCGTACATTGAGTGTGTTTCTTCTTCCTGATACCACCAGTCGGTCATAGCCAGTATCCGAAATGTACTACAAATCTCCATAGGGTTGGAGTGGTGATCATTAAGATTCGGATTAATTTGCGCCGCATTCTGTGGTAATCCAGGTGGTGAATTCAGATAGAGCCTTACAGCGGTCACTAAGCATACTGCACGATCGCATCGTCCACGTGTCATTTCGGCCACATCTTTAGGCATCAAGTATTCTGCATAATCGCTGGACGAATCATATTGATCATAAAAAGATTGAACAGATCTGGAAGACATTGCGGAGGAGAGGAGAGGGTTGTTCGGTACACTTCCAGGTTTCACGTCGGGCAAACGTTGCTTCTTGGCGCGGTATTTGTTCTCCACATACTGCATATATGACTCCTGGTATTGGGCAGTATAGAAGGTCTCGTCCTCAGGAGTAGTATCCATTCCTTTGACCCACTTCCTAAACGATCGCAACTTCCGGAAAGGATCAGGGATGTCTGCTGAAATGACAAGCAAACCCGTTGTTGGAGTTACTTCAGTATAATATTTGGACAGCTTTTGGTCTGCAAACTTCACGGCAAAGTATAAGTCTTCCATCCATTTGGTCTTCTTCTTGGCCGAAGCTTGCAAAATGGCATCCATACGATCGAATGTTTAATTCCAGACTGTGATAATGTCATGCAGAGAGATTGTATGCGGTTTCAACATCCACCAGGTCCAGTACCGGAATGGCCTCAAAACTCCCATGATGTACTTAATGATGGTCAATTCATTTTGTGTTGTGAAGAGAGGCCGGTAATAGCTGCATTAAAGGATTTTGAGCCACCTGCTGGTGAATTCTCATAATCCGTAGCCATGCTCAAGTAACTCCATTTTCGACTTCCATTGTGTCTTCACATCCATAACACATAGTACTGTGACCTGCATTTTAGCTTTTGGACAGTCATGGAACTCGTTTTGACAACCAGGTGTCAGTGTAATCAATACAGGAAACATTCTCTGCTATATGACTGTCATTTTCAGGATTTTTGAAATATGTTGAAATATGTACTTTCTCAATTATCTTTGCTAAACCTGGTCTTATAGCAAACACTTTGCTGTTCCTAGCATTGCCCTCTCTACGAAGTCTTTGACTCTTTCCAATGTCTATGCTTTCATTCCCTCCAAATTCGTGATTGTGCACATGGGCTTCCCAGGACTTCATTGGGCCTTTTACACCCAGACTGCTCATGAATGCACCCAAAGCCAGCTGAATGACATGCGCCATGCATGGTATGTGGTTCCTCAATGCAGGCCACTCATTTCCGGAGGCCTACACGGTTGAATGTGATCTGCAAGTTATTGAGTGATTTGAGGAAGCATTAGCTGTCGTAAATTCGAGTGAACTGCTGTCGGTAAGCTCAAAACGATCAACACCTTCCTTCAAATCAATGGCTAGCCATGCTCCAGTATGCTGAACTATGACCTATGATCCTTTATGAGCTTTCGAAATAGGAAAACGGCAGGCCCCCCTCCTCCCCATCACTCTCATCAAATGACAGTTGTACTTCTCGCAATGCCTAAATTAGATGCATAGAGTCAGCAATGACCGACGTTATAGCCAATTTGTTCGTCGATGTCCACCCGTCTAATTCTAAACTAACTCTATTTCTTGATGGCAATTGCTTCTTAATTGCATCCACTGTCAGTGCGTATTCCCTCCAGCGAATGTTGCCCAGTATGCTGGTGGACAGTAGAACCAAATCGCTCCGTAATGCATTATATGACCATCGTAGCTGTAGGTTCGCGATGATGTTCTATGGAATATGAGCCGAAAAAATCCTAACATGTGGTATCAATGCCAGGTGTCATGGTGACATTCGGCTGTTCGAAAGTCCTTCGCTGCCAGTTTGGAGCATTTTGTTTGTCAGTTCAGTTAATATAGACAAGATCTAAATGTCAAATATGAATTTGCTGTGTGCACTTACAATTGTAATTCCTCGACTTTCTTGCCTCTTCAGTATGGCCACAGCTATATCATCAACCATTGAACTGGTCAATTCGGTCACTTCCGACATGGTCAATTTGTTTAACTTTGCGATGTGTGCTTTTGCCAACAAGTGTTTCCCCATTGAGCTGGTCCCATCTTCTGATGGATGGTGAAGAAATCGATGACAAATGATACAAATGATTCCAGGGCAGCTGGTCTCTTCAATTCTGCAATGTATATAGAATTTGCCACAAAGACGCATGTCTAGAATGATTCCAGCAATAGAATGCTTTGAGCCTACTTCATTGAAGCCCACCGAGAATTGGATATGATTTGTAATGTAAGGTTGCTCACATCGCGAATAGAAACATGTTCATTTTTGGAAAATATCATAACCTCTAGCAAGGAGGTATATATAGATTTTGAATCCGACAATACGGTAGGAAGTTGAACGCTGGGTAATCCAACTTCCGAGACTGTCAAAAGTCACCTTATAGTAAAGCAGGAAGCGGGTTGTTGATTATTGACTCTAGAGCCACATGCAAGAAATATATCGGATCTGTGAGACATTGCATGCATATTTGTGAAGTTCAATACAAGGACATATGAAGAAGACTGACCATTGATAACTTCATTTAGGATCATTGCAGTGCAGTTCGTTGCTGTGTAGCTGACTGAGCCCCATCAAAAGTGGTTGACGCTCTGTTAGCGCATATCTTTTGGAGATGGTTGTGATATCGTCACTTGCAGTTTTGCCCATAAAGGCAGCCGATGGTTCCATCTTGTGTGAATGCCATTGCATAGCCCTTTGATCGCTCAGATACAATACCAAAAATCATCGACTCTCCAATGGAGCTCATTTATAGGAGGTACTAGCGATATTGTCCATACCATTGTCGCCCATACAGGCGGCCAACAGTTCGATTATGGGTTCACACCATTGCATAGCCTGTTGATCAACCAGGACACAAGACCAAACATTGTTGATGCTCCGTTGACACCCATTTTTAGGAGGTACTAGCGATTTCGCCATTAGCATTGTTCCTCATACTGGCAGCTAATTGTTCGATTTTTGGTTAATACCATTGCATAGCCTTTTGATAATCCAAGATGGAGGACCAAAAATCATTGACGCATTGTTGATGCTCATTGTTAGGTGGTAGAAGCAATGTCGTCAGTACCATTTTTACCCATAAAGGTGACCAATACTGTAATCATGGGTTTATGTAGTTGCACAGTGCAGTGATTATCCAAGATGCAAGTCCCAAATTTGTTGATGCTCAGTTGATGTTCAATTCTAGGATGGGGCAATGAGCGTGTTGGTTTCCTTTTCACCTACAAAGCTGGCCAATACTTCCACATTGGATAGTTGTGTCCATGCAGTAATTTCATTGCGGAATGGGTAACACCATGAATTGTTGACGCTCTGTTGACGCTCACCTTGAGCACATACTAACAGTCATTGAATGCCCAACAATTCCACGCACAATGCATATAGTCATTATTGACAGCCAATATATTGTTTCTATGTATAATCCTTTGCATACAAAAGGTTTGAGGCCTCTCTGTTTCCGAGCCCCCACAACACATGATATCTAAGTGATACAGAACATAGCCTCATCACATCACAGTTCTTTTGGCCTGCAATTAACGGCATATAGATCCATCCACCAGTTTTGGATTCATATAGCCTGACTTCTTCACAATCCCTTATCCAGCTTGTTCTCCTCAATTTCCATGACCTACCATAAGCAATGATCAAAATCTCAACCATGGGCACCAGGTCTGAGCGGAGAGTTATGCAGTTGGATGACTGGATTAATGCAGCTTGACAGCTGTCATTCATCTGGGTTTGTATTGCGCATTGAGCGCTCCTTCGTTGACTCGTATGACATCACTGACTCCAATCTTGATAGTCACTTTCCTCCTTGATTTATGTTTTGCTTTTTCACTTAACCGTAACAGGCAGGGCGTTGTCAAGTTTGTTGGTTGTCGATCGAGTGGATTTGGGGTCTGGAACTTTCCCATGCCCTGTGAGACCGTTGCACATATACTGATAAATCATCATGTCTGACAATTTGGTCACTGTAATCCAGACAAACCTGACATGTAGCAAAATAGGCACATCAATTGCTTTTCAAAGCGATACAGTGTCAAAATTGACTATTTGGCTATCCATTCCTCTGGCGATGCTGGAGCCGTCACCAAGTCTTTGTCCGAATTTGATTTCCGTCTGGTCATTAGCTGGGCACCCTATATGCAGGGGTGATAGATTACGTGTTCGCCATGCTTGGATTGCTCAGTTGTTGATGAATTGGGTGCCGTGCCAGGTGGGAGAGATATTATGCCTTTCTTTGACTGTGATTTCCCTGAGCACAGCCTCATTTGACTACTTCCTGGTTGAGAAGTCCCTTGCAGTATTTGCGATTGTCCAGGGACGATATCAAGAGTCTGCATATGCTCTTCAAATGTTGTTGGTGATGGTGTGGCTGCAGTCTTGGCTGTTTGAGGCTTGACAACTGCCGGGACCATCAATTCAGCAGTCTCATACTTCATATCACTCTCACCGGAGGAGTCGTCCGCTTTCTCCCATCCCGGTTGCATTAATTTGTCAAGCCTCATCTGCTTCTGCTGAAAAGTCTCCATGTGGTGGTGGTGTACAGTATTTGAGTTTGTGGCCATCGCCCAGCCAGGTTCATCATCTTCACTCAGCTTGGGAAGCTCTGTATCTTCTTCATCATCTTCCTGGTCTTCCCCATCCTCCTCATTGTCTGAACTTGCAAGTTCGCTCAGAGTGTCTCTGATAGGATTAAACATGTCCTCGAATGTTGTTTCAGAGTGTCTGGTTGTCGATCCTGCCTTTTCAGCATTTCTGTATATCTTCGTGCTCTTGTATAAGCGCTGTCTCTACGTCTTGAACTCACTTTCTTGCCACAGCGGTCTCTCTATCCACATAATCCTTGATCCATTTATCTTTCTCTTCTTTGCTCGAGATATGTGTTTCTCGCCTTTTATCTGCCAAAAACTTCTTTTCAGATCGTAAGCTGGGCACTGGTCCCAACGCTCGGACCGTTTCTGCCTCCAAGCCGCTGTGGCCTTCATTTGGTTGCTGACATTGTCGTGTTGAGCGCTTCGTAGGTGTGCAATATTGGCCCGCCGGAAATGGTGCAAGGTTCTTTTTCGGAGCATCAATCATTGTATCATGTGTTTACTTTGTTCTTGGGCAAGATGTTGAATGTTACACGATGTGGACCACATGGAGGGAAGCTGCGTCTTGTATGTCAAGGGTGATACATTAGTTCAACTCGAACACACAAAAATCAGCGTTTTGACTGTCACGTCATTGGCAATAGTTACCCTAACCGTATAATACCACTTGATCGTTAGCGTGTGTTTCATGTCAAATCCCAGGGATGTCTTGAGACAAACATCACCAGACGTCCTTTGCATTGAAGTATGTTCTTTCTGTATCTATCAAACTGATAATTTCAGCTGTCGTACGCCTCAATATATCACTGTAAACAAACAAAAAACGTTGGACCAACTTACTGCAAATCGCAGGACCATTGGAATCCCATGCAGCCTGCAGGTCCATGCAGAGAGCTTCGTCTTGAGTAGAACGTGCAAGTTGGCTCTCACTCATTCTGTTTGTTTGTTTTATTTGTTTTATTCATACAGTATTCACTCTAATTAGAGTATGACAGAGCGTGACACCTCCCTCCGCCTCTGGGCAAGCCGGCAAGATGGCGGAGCCCCCACCTGCTACCCATCGTCCCCTGTGACAATGAAAAATCAATCAAGTGCACACTATTAGTAAAGAAAGGAACACAAGGAAACAAACAAAGACCAGAGAGATTGACGAAATGGAAAAGAGACTGCACCTGGTCCAAACACCTTTCGCCCGGCCCGTGCTCCTCCTGCCCGTGCTCCTCCGCCAGAGTGGGCGGGAACTTCCCGACGTCAGTCGCTGCCAGGAAGTCCATCACCACTTGGTCGCATTTTTCCATTGAGAAACGCTCAGAGATTTGCACATGCCAGCATCTGCCCGCTTTCCATCCAGTGGCCTTTCCCACCGCCTTCCAGAGAGCTGTCTACTGCTTTCCCCACCGGCTGCAGTGGTGGAAGAGATGCTCCCGAGTCTGTAGCATTCTGCTTCCGCACAACCAGCATTTGTTGTCTTCTCGGTGTCCAAACCACTTCAGGTACATTCCAAGCGGCGCATGCCCACTCTTCAGTCTGTAGAACCTTGTTGCCAGTGATTTCATGCTTGTCATTTGGACGGATCTGTTGCTCCCAGCTCTGCCCTTCAGTCTGTATCTGTAGTGTTTGGAGCACTTGTCGGCCTCCTGCTTCGCATTCGCCGCCGTCCTGCCTTCGGAGATGGGTCTTGCTCTATTCCCAGCTGTGGTGTATATTCCCACTCATTCTGTTTCGACTTGAAGCTAACTATATATTCCTCAGGACTTCCCACTTCTTTCATTATCATCTTCCTCACCTTTTCCACAACAGCAAGTCATGCCTCCACATAAACCTGAGCCAGGTGGGAGTGAATCCCATTCGAGCCGATCAGCAGGCGCTTCATCCAATTCACCACCCACCGAGACACAACAGCAACTTAGACACGATTGTGTCCACTGCGACCCTCCCAATGCAGCCACCAAAGATATGACCCAGGACACACGGTTAAAAGTGGTACGTTGAACCGGAAGCAGCAAGAATAAGGAGCAGCATGCGATCAGATGTGAGTAGCTCCATACCGGGGTAGAAAGCCATCAACCAACAGTATACCGTACACCTGGTGTATGTAGAGAGCTCCATTACCAATTCATCGCTACCCGTAATGGGCAATCTCCATGGTCGACCAAAGGATGTTTCCGCACAGTCCTCGAAATCGATCATCATGATACTGTCCGCTCTGGGATGTCAATGAACGAATTTCTTGATAACTGTGCCCCAGAGGTGCCGAAAACCGCGTTGAGGACCTTAGAAGAGGGTACGGAGTCGAATATGGTCGAGGTAATTGCCGAATCTCACTTTTAGAAGTAACTAATTTCTTGTGGATTTTCAACATCTCAGCTACTATGGCAAGGCATAGAGGTTGGGTACAGCTAGAACAGTCCGACATGCGCCTTGCCCTGAATATGGCCAAATGGCCAAAAGAGGGTTTTGGCGCACTACAATGGAGGAAAAGCAGCAGCTTTTCAAGAGGCCTAGCGCCGAAGTCTGGGAAGAGAAGAGGCGTGGTGTTGAGCTGTCTACGTATAAAAAGGTTTAGGCTGCAATAGAAAGACACCCAGCAATGGTTCAAGAAAGTCAGACAGACAGCTGGATTCCTTGCCAAAATGGTACAGCCAATAATCTGCAGACACTCGGGAGGCGCGAAGGGCAGGTGCACCTCCACCAGACCCGGCGGCGCCTCTGTCCGGAACAACACATGCGCCACCTGGGGGTAAAGATGGAGCTTCAAGTTCCGAAATCGAAGGTGTGCCACCTAGATTTGTGTATATACATACTCCTCATCCGAATGCTCGATTTTCCAAGCTTGATGCATATTCGAAGGGTTGCAAGTGCAATAATGGTTTGAATCCAGATTTGCTGACTGATGAAGGAACATCCACAGGTTAGCACACCATCCGCTGCATGGAAATGCAGCTGAAATCCATTGTGCAGACGAGAGCAGCCTATCAAGCGAACCTGACAGTGAAGACGAACATTGATTGAAATGAATGGGATTGTTGAGTATTTTTTTCTGTACAATCAGCAGACACTTTAAAGTATATTTTAAAGAATATATTTGTATGGATTATTAAAGAACAATGAAGTGATAAAGAAGAAAGTAGATGGAACAGATAGAACGGCTGCCAAAAGACCATTACAGATCATCTATGCCATATTGAATTCTCACATATTGGGGATACACCCATTGCGAAATGAGTGTCAACGATTTCTGGTCATGCATCTTGGGTAATTCATGTGGCGCTTGATCACAGACATCTGTAAACCATGAGTTGACAGCCTTTATAACCTGATAAGTAGGAGATGTTCCCGTGACAGCCTCCCGGACATATTGAACTTAATTCATTCTCCAAACTGGGATTCAGTGTTCCTGAGGGTTTATGCCTATAAAAGCGGTCATAACTTTGCATATTGACACTCACAGACACATCGCACTGGGATTCACTCTGATGCAAGGCCAAAAATTGTTGGCGCTCCAATGACGCTCATTTTCAAGATTTGGCAGGGAGTGTGTTGTTTTCTCTTTTGTCTATAAAGGGGGCCAAATCAGCAATTATGTATAACAACGACCAAATTGCTCTTGTATCACCTGACTTCCAAGACCAAAAATCGTTGATGCGCGGTTGACGCTCATGTTCAGGACATAGTAGCGATGTCATAGGTAGCGTTTTTGTTCTTCAAGGTGGCCAGTACTTCCAGTAAGCATTAAAATGACAGTGGCTCTGATCAATTACCTAGCTTACAAGCCCCAAAATTGTTGCCTCTCCATTGACTCACAATTTCAGGATGGGGCAGCGAGTGTGTCTCTCTTGTTTTTGAGTATCAAGGCGGCCAATACATCAAAAAAGGAGAATGACATACCAAAGTCAATATTTTGCAATTAGCAGTATGATATCAGAATGCGACCCTAAATAGAAAAAACCGAAAACCAGAACAGCAGATTGGACCCGACAGGTCTCGCCAAACCTGGTGAACACCACGGGTTCATGGCTAAGTATCCACGTTTGGCCCAGCGAGCAACATTGGGTCACGGTTTTGGACGGTTTGGAAACCAACAGAACTGTTTTCGTGGTCCGAACATCGACTGCTGGCGGGTTACCCAAACCCATTGCTAACACTAGGCATCGGAGGAAGCCATTTTTGACGAATCTCTGTGTATCCGGTTACTTGTCTTTTGTGCGCAATCTGAAAGAGAATCACAAGAAGCTGCTTTACAGAGCCACTGCTGGCAGTTTTGGTGGGTACAGCATATCAACTAACCAGGACTTTGTGTACAACCCTTTGGCCGAGACATTTCACAGTGCCCGGGATGTAGCATTCAGATATCGGAAACCATATGCACCGCTGAATGCTGCAGACAACGTGATCTTGAATGACCACTTCTCCAGAGATGCCATCGAGGAACCCAATCCCAGAAAGAAGCAACCACCCAGAGATGAAAGTTCTAATGATTGAATGGAGGAGTCATTTGACGACAATTCACCTCCAGAGCCTCTGATGTGAAAAGCCAAGTCGTGACAGTAGGCTGGCTTTGATTTGTCACTGGAAGAAGCATGGAAGCCTCTGGTTGAAGGTAGTCGCCGAAACTGTGCTGGCCAGTTGGCAGTGTCTACCAATTTGGTTCTTAAAGATGACGAATTTGACGATATGATTCCCCTCCAAGCTGCAGCCCCAATATCAGGCAATGATGATTATGAGCATAAGATGAACTATTCAAAGACTTCCAAAGCACCAACCGAGTCTCTGCTTGTCGAGAAATTAAATACGGCAATCAAAGGAGAGTTTGATTCAATTGGTCAGCAACAAGTTTTCAGAGATTTCAAGGAGCTTCTGGAAGAGAGAAAGGCTGTGCCAAGTCATTGGGTATACATCATCAAGAGCGATTGAGCAGGCAGTGTGCAGCGGTTCAAAACCGTGCCAGTCAGTGGAAGAAATCAACAAATCAAAGGCATGAACTACCAGGCTACACATACACTTACTGCTCGCTTGGTGAATGATAGGTTGGCACTTGCAGTCACCGCAAAGTACAATATCAAGATACAACAAACGGATGTGCATACGGCTTTCTTGCGAGTTTACTTCAAAGAAGTGATCGAAATGCACCCACTGCAGGGATATTATCATATTCCCCTGAATGGGAGCTGATACAATGATCAAAAATCAAACAATTCGCATAACATCATATCCTGCTTGAGAAAGTTTCTTCATGGCCTGAAGCAGTCTGCTCACATTTCGTATGGAACTGTAAAGGATTTTGTGATCTCAATTGGGTTTGTGTCATCATGAGTTGACAGAGGACTATTTGTGTGCCAGGACAATGAGAATCATGGCATAGTCGTTGCCACAGTCATTCTGTAAGTCCAGGATATCCACATCATTGCTAATAGGAATCTGACTGGGCAGATCAAGAATCAGATAAAGAAAAGGATCCGGATGCATGGTCTCGGGAGTATTTCCGTCTATCAAGGCATGAACATCCAACGCAATTGGGAGCATCACATGATTATCATTGTTCCAGACAGCTATATTCAGATGATCTTTGCAAAGTTCAGAATGGATAAGTTTAGATCAGTTGCCACGGCACTGGCGATGAAGATTCCCAATGGGAATCTCAAGGAAGAAGCTTGTGTTCAGACGTAATACCGATCAATGATCGGCTGCCTTATGGATGCAATGTCCGCCACTCGGTCAGCTATCAGATTAGCAATCGGAGTTCTCAGCTGTGTTAATCACAACCTGAGCAATGAGCGTACGGTAGCTCTCAAGTGTGTATTTTCGTACCTCACTAACAAGAAGGACTGGAATTCGCGCTTTGGAAGAGCATTTGATGGAGATAACATGTTTAGATGTCAAGTCAATTCAGACTATGCAGGATGCCCGGATGACTGTAAATTGACAAGGGGACTGGTCATCACATTTGTAGGAGCGGTCAACGGAGAATTGGGAAGACACATGTAAACTTCACAGTCCACCAGCGATGCTGAATAATGTGCGTTTGCAGTAGACTGCATGAGACTCACTCAGATCTCGCATCTCTTGAATGAGCTTGGCATTCCGACTTTCCCTCATGTGTTCTCTGATTTGCAGTCACTGATCGCAAGCATCAAGACCAGAATCTGTCACAGAACTGCATTTGCACACATTGCAACCAAGTACTATCTTGCTACAGATATGGCTTGAGATGAAGAGATCAACATGGGCTATCTATTGACTTCTGAGATGCCTGCCGACTGCTTCACAAGCCCCTGCTGAAGCCCGCCTGTTTGAACAAGTGTGCTGTGATGTGAAACATCAGCAATGGACTCAGAATTGAAATTGGGAATGGCATTTGAAATGGCCTCGTTACGCTCGGAAATGGTAATGGAAATGATATCTTGACAGGAATGCGAAATGGCATTGATAAAGCCATTGGAAAGTTGACTGTTTGGGCATGTTAGTTTCGATGTAATCCACGTTGTTCAATTGGATCCACTTTCCCTTTGTTTACTGTATTTTGTTTGACATGGACATGATGGTAGTCCTAGTGGAGTGTTGAGCTGATTGGTAGTACAGATATCACTATGCCAAGGACTATGATGTAACTTGCCTCTTGTACAGTATGCACCATTAGTCATCAATAGACCTTGTGTCGATGCGACTTGTCTCATTATATAATTCAATAGGCACACCTTTGCATATGACCCCACACGGTTGACTACTTGCGCACCTGCCTCAGTACAACTCCAGATTTTCTCACCACCCCATGGCCAAATGGTGTTCATGGACAACTGACTGACCCGGTTACACCATCCATCACAGGGTTGTATGTCTGGAAACATCATATTGCTAGTATTTAGTTCGATAGACTCATTGAAATGATCAGTATCTCTTGTCCATCAACCGGGGCTCAGTAATCAATTTAGAATACTGTTCTTGCCATCTGATGGCTCTCCTGCTGCAACACAATCACATAACCATAAAGGTCATCTGTGGTGATGGCTCCTACTCGGTGCGGTTGGTAGAGTTTGTTGAAAGGTTGTAGAGCAATTGAAATCCTTGTTGCCCCAAAATGGATAAGTATTCTTACTTGCTGCAACAGTCTGTGCAGATCCTGTATCTGCACATTCTGAACTATGTTGGTTGAAGCTGACATTGCCATTCAGCAATAACATTGCCATGACATGAGAGCTTTCAGGGTGTGTAAGACAACCCTTGGCCATAGTAAAATCCAGTGTGGCTAAATTTCTTCCAAAGTTGAGTTCAATTTCTACACACCCAATGTCCACAATCCAGATACTAATTTTTCCATTATCTCTTCCCAGGTCACATTCCTGGATAGGCAAGGTTGTTGTTTGGTTGCTGCTTATCGAAGAAAAACTGCCAACTGAACCGTTTGTGGTGTGCAGGAGGAGCAGTATTGTTGGGAACGTCGGTCCGTGAATATGTCAGATATTGGAATGGTTGATAAATGGGTAACCCAAAGTGAATGAATCCACTTCCGACTGCCAGGTTTCATTGGGCCTCTCCATAGGCCAAGGTGTAGCACTGCTTTAATCTTTATTATCCAACATTGAATTGTCTGAGTTCTAAGCTTTGGGTAGTTCGATTATACGTGGTTGGAAGTTGTACTATTAGCCCCCTGGATAGGATGACACTTCTGACTGCTTTTGCTATTGATGTGGCTGTTGCTGATGTGGCTTCTGACAGTCCAGCTGGAACTTTGAATCTACAGTGTGAATGAAAAGCTCTTTGAAGCTGTCAAATTTTGATTTTATTGGGGTTTACAGCTTAATCAGTAACTTGAGTCCTGGTTACAGTCTGCTGAAGGTGCTGTTTGAAAGGTTCTTGTTTTCTTGAGTGGTTCATCCTGCTGCCGTCCAATTTGCATTAACTGGATTGGTGTAAACACTCACTGGTTCATTTGCTACTTTGAGGAGGTCAGTCATTCACATCATTATCTGGTTGAGTTTGCAGCCAATAGCATCATATATCTTCCACATTTCTTATACAAAGGCCATACAGTGATCGATGGTGGGATATGAGACTCCCCATTAATCTAGGTACCAGTGTAGGAGATCCAATATCGGGACATATCTCAATAATATATCCGCTTGATTGTTCCATGTCCTATGAAAACTTATTGCATATCTAACTTGGTTTGGATCTCCTTGAAGAAATAGGCTCCTGTGAGACTGGTCATTAGACTTTGCTAAGTGAAAACAGTTTTGACACTCCTTGGCTTTGCGGTAGTGCCATTCTGGTTTGATCATATTGATGATATACCCTTGCATCACTCCTTGGTAAATACTGCCTCAGTGGCATTTCATACTCACTTCCATCAGTTCTGTATTCTAAATCTACTGTTGAGTATTCAGTTGGATGGTATTATTCATCATCTCCCGGGGTTTCTTGATCATCCATCTTGTTGCCACAAATTCACACTGTGTGGGAGGCCCAAGCATGGACTCCGGTAAAGTTGCACCTGGGTCATGAGCAACACCATTCGTCCGGAAATCGCCCATGCCAGGTATGTTTTCTGCTTCATGGTAATCATCTGCATGTTAGTTTCCATCTTCCAGAAGTAGGGAGACTTCAACAGAAAGAATAGGGGCTACTTGACTGAAAAGATATTCTATGTTGTCTGTATTAACCCATTTACTAGCAAAGCTCAAATAACCCATAGCAGTATTCTTTGAAGGAATTTTACGAAAATTGCCACCTTGAATTGCATCTTCCTTGACCAAGTGTTAATTCATTGTTCCATTTTCCTGTTATTCTATTTCACTTCATATTATATTCACTCATATACTTGTCTGTGTTCATTCCCACACTTCTATTTTCACTTCATCAACCTGTAACCTATGGTGAGCCAGGGGAGGAATCATCATTCAAAGAAGAATCAAGAAGCACAAATGGAGAGAGCACCTGCAGTCAAGCAAACACCAAATCTTCATAATCGATTCATTCTTTCCACATCCAACTCTGCTTTAGAGTACTGAGTCGGAGATAGCTAATGTCTGCACCATATATCTTCCAAAGCAGGATGATGATGATACCAATTTGGAGATTAGGGATGATTAAATTGAAGATGCTGGAGAGTCCAGCATATCTTCTGATATTCAAGAGGAGGATTCGGAGAGACACTAGGAGATTCTACTTCAAGCCCAGACATGCTGCAATAAGCCATTAGGAACTGCAATGGTTTCACTTCCAAAACCACATAGCCATGCTGATACTGTCACCGTATACCCTTCCCTACTCAGTTTGTGTAATCCAGTGACAGCTATAGCAACTCCCTGGCACAGCCACCAAAGGTCACCCTTCAACAAATTTTGTAATTCCGACGTGGTACCAGTACCTGCGTAGGTGCTCCTGGAAGTACACCAGCTGTGTATCAATTGCCTAGTGGTCTATCTCATATTATAGACCTGCAAACACAAGCAGCTATAAGTGTTGTTATTGTGGTTAAAGCTCCTCTATTCGACTTATAATATTTACTAAGAACTGAAATATACAGTCAAAACTAGAGATTAGCACCATTCAAAGACGACTGATAAAAGAACCTCAGTGAACAGTTGTTCATAGTTACTGGCTGTATGTAGACTCTGAAACTGAGCTTTGGATCCAAGTTATAAAGCTCCTGTTAGAAAATGCTGATCACTCAAAGGTCATGTATAATCAGAAATCATGGTCCACCCCAAATGTTGTTCTGGATTTAATTTACCATCACTTCTTCTTCACCACTAATAGCTTGGGCTACCAGCCTACCACATCCCAGTTCCTTCAACCTCTCACTTTGCCGACTGTAGTGGTAGTGGCTGCACCTACCCACTGTGCACTGTGTGAGTATGTCACTGGAAGAAAGTTTATGATTATGTTTCTCAAGATGAGAATCAAGATATATTTTATCTTTCCCAGGTGTAGTGTTAGCAACGGTTCCAGGTTACCCGGCTTCAGTCTGGGTTGGAACCGAACCGATGGACACGGTCCGGGCGAGGAACCGCCAAGTAACCCGACCCGCTGACACTTGGCGGGCCACACCCGAACCCATACCCATCAATCCGCAGGTTTTGCCTGGTTTGGCTAGACTTGTCGGTTCCAATCTCCAGTTCTGGGTTTCGGGTTTCACATTTATGGTCGCAATCAGATATGCTACTGATAATCGTAAAATATTGATATTGGTATATCACAGATGATTTTCGATGCATTGGCCGCCATAGTGATCACAATGAACAGACACACATGCCCTACCACATCCTGAAAATGAGCGTCAACGGAGTGTTAACCATTGTTGGTCATGTATCTTGGGCAATCTTTGGGGCGACAGATTGCACACAGCCATAAACATAGTATTGGCCGCATTTATAACACAAAAAGAAAGCGAAACGCTCCCTACCCCATCTTGAAAATGAGCGTCAACGGAGCGTCAACAATTATTGGTCCTCCATCTTTGGTAATATGAGTGGCGCTTGATTACGAGCATCCATCAAAGAAGAGATGGCAGCCTTTATAGGCAGATAGGTACGGGATATTCCCACCACATCCTCCGGGACAGTAACAACTTATGTTATTTACACAGCTCCTACTAAGTATTCTTGAGCCTTTGAGCGTAGAAAAGGAGTCAAACAGATGTATATAGACCATAACGGCCACATCGCACTGTGATTAACCATGACGGAAGGCCAACAATCATTGACACTCCGTGGACACACATTTTCAAGATGGGGCGCGTAGAGTTTCTCTTTCTTTTTTGCCTATAATAGCAGCCGATGATACGGTTATAACTGTCTGCAACCTGTCGCACCCCATATTACCCATGATACATGACCAATAATCATTGACGCTCCGTTGACGCTCAGGATCAACATGGGGCAGGGAGGATATCCTAATCTATTTTGCCTATAATGGTGGCCAATAATTCCTTTATGACAGCCTACAACATATCAGGGGTGCGATTACCCAGGCCGCATGACCAATAATCGTTGATGCTCCGTCGACGCTCATGTTCTAGATGATGTAGTAAGCTTGTCGATATGATTTTTGCCAACAAAGGCGGCCTATACCTCAACTATGCATGACTACGACGAAATCAATTGTGAATTACTGGACTTACATGAACTAAAATTGTTGACGCTCCGTTGATGCTCATATTACCACGCGTGTATCCACATTATACAATCATTCGATTTGGCGTAGTCCTTCATTCACATTGTTCTGGCAGGCTTTCTAGCGTTTTCATTTACTTTCTTCTTGATCACTACATTGTTCTTTAATAATACATATAAATTTATGATAATTATCTCCAAAATCCCGTGCCTTTCAATCAATGCTCGTCATCACTTACAGGTTCGCTCAATATGCTGCTGTGGTCTTTAAAATGGATGTCAGCTGCATTACCACACAGCAGATAGTGTACTAACCAGTGGATGTTCCTTCATCAGTCAGCATATCTGGATCGAAATCTGTATCGTGCTGGCTATCCTGGGCAGAAGCATCCAGCGTAAAGAATTCAGCACAGCGAGGAGATGTGTGTGAATACGCATATCGGGCCGGCAAATTGACAAATTGGGCCGTTGAGCTCTGGAACTGTGACCACTTGGGGCGGGTGGTGTTTCAGGCGGAGGTTGCGTCGCCTCTGGAGTCGGCTGTCTGTGTCTGTCAGGGGGAGGTGCGCCTGTTCCTTGGCGTCTCAATTGTGTCTGCGGATTCTTTGCCGTGCCATTTTGGCAAGGAAGGCATCCGGCTGTCTGGTTTTGATGAAGCATAGCCGGGTGTCTCTCTACGACAGCCTTCACCTTTCTATGCGCACAGAACTCAACACCCCCCTTCTTCTCCTCTTGGACCTCGGCGCGAGGTTTTTTGACCAGGAATTGCGTTTCCTGTATTGTGGCGCACGAAAAGCCTTCTTTGGCCATTTTTGCCACATTCATGGCCAGGCGCATGTTGGACTGTTCCGACTGCACCCGACCTCTTTGCCTTGCCATAGTAGCAGACATGTTGAGAATCTACAAGAAATTAGTTGCTGTTTGTAACAATGAGATTAGGCAATTACCTCAACCATATTCGCATCCGTAACCTCCTCCAAGGTGATTAAAGCCTGTTTCGTCCACTCACGGGGATTCTTATCAGGAATTTCGTCCGCGAGAATTCCAGAGCTGACAACATCATGATGTTCGATATCCCTGACTGTGCGGACGAATGCCTGCGCCGACCATGGATGTTTCCTGTTACGGGCAGCAACAAGTTTGTCGCGTAGCTCTATATGGACATCCACTGTACGTTTTACGATCAATTGACTGCGGTTTACCATGATATGCATATGCTTACATCCAACTGCGTGCTGTTTGTTATTTTTGCTGCTTCCAGTTTTATGGACGATTTTTAAATGGGCATCCTGGGTCAGATTCCTGGTGGCTGCATCGGCAGCGTCACAGTGGACTTGCTGGTGTCTGCGTTGTTGCTGCTTCACAATGAGTGATGTATTCGATGTATCGCCCGCCAATCGGCTTGATTTCGATCCGCTCGCTGCTGGCTGGGGTGATTGTGATTCCGTGATATGCTAGTGTGGAATAGGTGAGGAGGATGATAACGAAAAGAAGTGGGAAGTCCTGAGGACTATATAGTTAGCTTCATGTCAGAATAGAATATGTTGCAGCCAAGATGTTGCATATAGTCAAGATGAATCCTGCTGCGTATGGCCGCAAGTTGCAGGGGTTTCCCACCGCCCCACAATGTGCAATAAGTAGGTTCAATGTTGTGTGTTAGTTAACAGGGATAAATCACGGTGCATGACAGCCGAAATCGCATGATTGTCATAAATAAATAGTTTGTTGTACGAGGGACAGGACATCTGCTGATGTTTGTCTCAAAGAATCCCCGAGATATTACATGGAACTGACGCCAGCAATCAAGTCATGATGTACGGTTAGCGTAACTATTCCCATTTTATTGACAGTCAACAGCGCGTTTTTGCTTTGTTCAAGATGAGTAAACGTACCAACCTTGACATAAAAGATGAAGCTTGCCTCCATATTGCCCATATCTTGCAACTTCCAACATCTCGCCCAACAACAAAGTCAAGGCACACTACAATGGTCAATGCTCCGAAAAAGAACTTTTTGCCACTTCCGGCGGGCAAATATGGTAAATCGACAAAGCACTCCACACAATGACGTCATTAAGCGTATGAAGGCAAGAGCGGCTTGGATGCAGAGAGAGTGCGAGCCCTTGGGGCAGTGCACAGCTTGCGATCCAAAAAGAAGCTTGCGGCCGAGAAACGACGCGAAACGCACTTCTAAAGCAATGAAGACAAAGAAAACTGGATTGAGGATTATGTTGAGAGAGAGACCACTGGGGCAAGAAAGCAAGTTGAATATGCAGAGGCAGCAGTTCAGCAGGAGCAGGAAGATACCAGGAAAGCTGAAAATGTGGGATTGACGGACGGAGAGCCTGAAAAGACATTCCAGGAGATGATGGTTGCTATCGGAGACGGTCTGAGTGATCTTGCAAGTTCCAACTATGGGGAGGATGGGGATGATGAGGATGATGAAGAGACAGAGCAGGGCCAGCTGAGCGAAGATGATGAACCCGGCTGGGTGATAGGCACAATGACGAAAATGGTGCAGCAGCGCCTGGAGAGGTTTCGTCAGAAGATGATGAAGCTCGACGAATTGACACAACCGGGATAGGAGGACGCAGCCGATTACTTCTGTGAACGGGACAAGAAGTCCGGCACATCCACATTGCGGGTTCCGGCAGTCGTTCAACAGCAACCAGATGAAGATGCAGCGACACCTGTACCGACAACGATTGGAGAGCTTCTGGAGTGTCTTGTCATTGTCCCCGGAATATCGCAAATGCCGCAATGGACTTCGCGACCAGGAAGTAGTCATAGTGGGCTGGGTTTGGTGAAACCGCTGTCGAACACAACCATATCTGGTTTTGAGCCTGCTGCAGAGCTCGATACGTCACCTTTGCTGAAAGAGAAGCCTGTTGAACCAGTAAGCTTTTACCGATGGATATAGCCTCCAGCTAATCACCATACAGATTTCGGTTTCGGATGAAGACATGGTGACGGCTCCTGCGTCAGCAGAGGAACAAATAGGCAAATTGTAATTTTTGACGTCATACTTTGGAGAAAAGCAAATTGTTGACCAATTTTGCAACGTGTCAGCTTTTTCTTGATCTCAGTGATCAAATTGTGACATATGATATTTCGTCTGTGGATGTGCAAGGGTCGAACGCACCATGTGAAAGTTCCAGAATCCAAATCACAAGGAAAGACAGCCAAAACATTCGATCACTATTGGCAAGTCACTGTTAAACGACAAAGCACAAGCTATATTAGTGACGAAACATACTGACAAAATTTAGGTAAGTGATGTCATACATGTCATAAATAGAGTGGTCAGTGCTCATAACGAATCTGCCTGAACGACGACAGTCATGCTGCATTCATCCATGTGTCCAACTGCATAACTTTCCGAACAGACCTCGTGCACATGGTTGAAATATTTGAAATCGCTTATGGTGCGTCATGATAATCGAGAAGCAGGAGCTGGATATGGAAAGGTGAGGAAGTCGAGCTATAATTACCAAAAAGTAGTGAAATGATCTACATGCCGTAAATTGCCAGCCAAACGCGCAGGAATGTGATAGGGCCACGTCATCTCTCACTTACATAGCGTTGATAGCGGTTGATCAGATATTGAGATGTAACAAAACTCCTGGATGCAAACTATAACACATACAAACACAATATTGGATGTCAATAATGTGTATCTGATTCGTTGCATAGAATTATTGTGTGTACAAAGGCTGTTTCGATGTGATTAATGTGAGCATCAACAGAGTGTCAACAATTTTTAGTCTTACACATTCGGTAATCAATGGGCGGCATTGTCACATACTGCCAAATTGAATGTATTGGTGGGCGTTATAGCCAAAGAGACAAATGACACGCTCATTGCCACATCCTGAAAATGAGTCTCAACAGAGCGTCAACGATTTTTGGCCTTGCATCGTGAAAAATCGAAACGGCTGTGCGGCGACATTAACACATAATCGAACTATTGGGCGCCTTTCCAGGGAAAAATGTTTTTGGGATCACCGTTCATATGCCCTGAGAATGAGTGTTGACGGAGCGTCAACAATTTTAGGCCTTCCGTCTTTGTTAAGCATGGTGCCCTGCGGCGACATCGACTTATAATCGAGCTATCGGACGTCTTTCTGGGGAGAAACACTTTCGGCGACATCGTACCTATGCCCTGAAACTGAGCGTCAACGGAGCGTCAACGATTTCAGGCCTTGCATCTTTGTGAATCAAGGGGCTATGTGGTTACATTATTCCATAATCGAACTAGTGGCCGCATTTCTAGACAAAAGTGCTGGCACCAACATCGTAAATATGTCCTAAAATGAGCGTCAACGGAGCGTCAACGATTTTTGCTCTTGAATCTTGGATAATCTAAGTGCAATGGGACGTACCAAACCCACAATCAAACTATCGGTAGCCTTGGTGTGGCAAAAATACTAGCAACGATATCGCGTCTGCCTCCTACAATTGAGTGCCCACGGAGCATAAACAATCTTTGTGGGGGCTCAGTAAGCCACACAGCAATGAAGTGCATTGTGCTGTTCCTAAATTGGGTTTTACACGGTCAGCCTTTTCAATATGTCTCTGTATACAACTTCACAAATTTGCATGCAATGTCTCACAGATCTGATTTTTTTGCTTGTAGCTCTAGAGTCAATATTTAAGGACCAGGAATCTGCTGTACTATAACTTTACTTTCAGCAGTCACTCAAGTCATATTATCAAGCTTTTTTATTCCTACCGCCATGTCTGATTCACAATCTTTGAATACCTCAATGCTAGGGTTAATGATCCCTTTCAAAAATGAATGTGTCTTTATTCGGGATTTGAGCGACCTTAGTTAACAAATCGTCTTCGACACTTGGTGGGCTGCAATGAATGTAGACTCGAAACGTCCAATTGCTTGGAATAATTCTAGACATGCACCTTTGGGGCGATTTTACTTACACTGTGGAATTGAAGAGACCGGCAGCCCTGGAATCATATGTATCGTTTGTCATCAAGTTCTTCGTCATCCATCAGAACACGGGACAAGCTCAATGGGGAAACATTTGCATGCAAAAGCTCACATCGCAGAGTTGAACGAATTAACAGAGTCAGAAGTAACTACATTAACGAGTTCGACGGTCGATGAAACAGCATTGGCAATCCTGAAGAGGCAAGGAAGTCGAGGAATTACAATAGTATGTTCGCAGAGGGAATTTATCTTTGACATCCAGGTTGATCCATATTGACCGAAATGACAGACAAAATGTTCCAAATTGGCAGCTAAGGACTTTGGAACTTCCGAATTTCACCAATACACGTGGAATCGCTACCTCATGTTAGGATTTGTTTAGGCTCGTAGTTTATGGAATGCTATATCAAATCTCAAGCTGCAATGGTCATATAAGGCATTACATGATGACCTAGGGCTGCCGTCCGCTACGACCCTTAGCAACATTTGCCAGAGGGTATATGCACTGACCGTGGATGCATTTGAGAACCGATCGCCGTCACGAAATAAAATGAGTTTAGCTTCGGACGCATGGACATCAACAACGTAACTTGCCATATCGTCGGTCATTGCTAACTATATGGATCAAAATTGAGCATTGCGTGAAGTTCAACTTGCTTTCAATGAGGTTGATCGCTTATTCTTTTCCACTTTCGAAAGCTCATTGAGGATGGTAGGTCAAGGGCCAACATACTGGAGCAATGCTAGCCGTACATTTGAAGGATGTGCTTGATCGTTTCAACCATACCGACGGCCGATTGCTTGGTATTACGACTGATGATGCTTCCTGAAATTATTCGATGACACGCAAGCTGGAATCAACACTTGAGGCCTCTGGAGTGGAGTGGCCTGCACTGAGGAACCACATACCATGCATGGCGCACGTCATACAGCTGGCTGTAGGTGCATTCATGAGCAGTCTCGGTGTAAAAGGCCGCACCAAGTCTTGGGAAGCCCATGAGTGCAATCAGCAATTTGGAGAGAATGAAAGCATAGACATTTGGAAAAGTCAAAGACTTCGAAAAGAGGGAAATGCTAGAATCAATAAAGTGTCGGCCATGAAACCAAGTGTAGCAAAGATAATTGAGAAAGTACGTATTTCATGATATTTTGGAAGTCCTGAAATTGACCGTCATATAGCAGAGAATCTTTGCAGTATTGATTACGCTGGCACCTGGTCATCGAAACGAGTTTATTGACTGTCCAAAAGCCAAAGTCCGCATCGCCGTACATCCGATCATTGATGTGAAGACATGGTGGAACTCCACATTGGAGTTACTTGAGCGCGCCAGCTGATCACGGGAATTCATGCACGAGTGGCTCCAAAATTCCGAATATAGCGATTACCGGTAACTCTTCACAACACCAGATGAATGGACGATTGTCAAGTATGTGATGGAAGTATTGAGGCCATTCTCATATTGGACCCTGTGGATGTTGAAGAGGCATACAGTCACATTGCATCACATTATCACAGTGTACAATGACATGTTTGATCACATGGATGGCGTTATGCGAGCTTTGGCTAAGAAGAAGACTCAATGGAAGGAGGACTTGTTCTTCGCTGTGAAGGTAGCTCGACAGAAGCTGTCCAAATATTATGCCAAAGTGACTCCAACGACGGGTATGCTGCTCATTGTAGCACGTAGCCTCGATCCTTTCCGCAAGTTGCAATCGTTTCGGAAGCAGGACAAGGGTATGGATATTAATCCTGAGGACGAGACATCCAATACTACCCCATACAAGGAAGCCTTTCTGAAGTACGTGGAGAATGAATATTGTGCCAAACATCGACGTGTGCCGGTCAATAAACCAGAAAATGTACCGAGCAGTAGTCTCGTCCCCTCCTCCATGGTCTCAGCATCCCGTCAATAATCCTTTGATCCATAGGATTTGTCCAGCAAGGATGAAGAAGACTTAACGCCTACCAATGTGGCTGAAACAACACCTGGCCGAAGCGATCGCGCAGCAAGCATATTGACCGCCTCCAGGCTCCATTTGAATTCACCGCCTGAAGCACCAAGGAAATGTGGGCAAATTAATCCAAATCTCAATGATCACCACTCCGACCCAATGGAGATTAGCAGTACATTTTGGATACTGGACATAACCAACTAGTGGCGGCAGCGAGAGGGAACGCACTCAAAGTATACCGATCACCCCAATGTGGCACGCAACATATTCTGTCTCATACCGCATGGTGTGGGAGTGAAGTCCAGTTTTTCCCTTCGCCAAAATGTTCTCAGCTGGAGGCAGTCAAAAACCACAGGCGACACCCTTCGCAACAATGGTCGTTGTAAGGCAGTTTGCTCGAGCCAATAACACGATTTTGGCAGGCGATGAGACAGAATCTGACACGACAAACACTGAAAACGACTCAGAAATGAAGAAAGAGGCGTCGGAAAGGAAACTGCACAGAATGGCCAAGGTCCACGACTTCCTGGAGATGTGGCAGGGCAGCCAAATCCTATGTGCTACCCAGAAGGAATCTCGCGCTCAAAACAAGCAGATGTCCGCCGTAGGATACATTTCCGACACTGAACAGATCGTCAAAGCCTCGTGGTCACTCTTTCAACATGATCGTGCAGCTGCATTTTAACTGACAGACAGATCATTTTTGCCACCAGCTTTGTCTGCAAAGGACCTCCTTGGAGGATGAAATCAAATATTAAACTTCCGCTGAATCCGTTGAATCAACCGTCATCCAGTCAAAAGTGATATGGACAGTGCACCTGAAATCATTTCGGACACCGAAGATTGGCTAAACTGCAATCGCGACTTGGATAATCCAAATGACTCCGAAGACCATAGCATGGCAGACGTTGAATCTTATATTGAGCAAGGCGAGGGTACCGAGGACCCAGAATGCCCAGAGCAGCGGGATGTGAGCGCCGTGCCAAATGTTCCTGGATTGATTTGGCCAACACGAAAGTCAACGAGACATGCTGAAATGGTGTTTGTGTCGGTTAATGCAATAGAAACGAGGAGGAATAAGGGAGTGAAGAAAAAGCAGGACAGAATGCGTCAGCTTCTTTATGTAGCTTGACCGAGTGTTTCAGTTAGAGATATATTATGGGCGAATGGTGAGCAGTAGCTTGTGGATACCCTTTGATAAATGGATGTATAGCAGGCGAAATGAAGCTTTTGACAAGATATATAAATTCTAGTCATGTGAGAGCGAACAGTGCAAGAAAGTTACTGTGCTCGGCTTTGCCAAAGTGAAGAGTCTCTATCTGACAGAAAGACAACCAATAAGCTCAAATCATGATGAACCCAATTGTCGAAGGCAGCATATATTGAATGGACATTAGATTGAAATGAGCGTCAACGGAGCGTCAACGATTTTTGATCTTGTAAGTACGGTAAGTGAACAGTGATAAGGTCGCTGATATTTATAACTGACGTATTGGCAGCATTTATTGGGAAAAGCGACAGCAACATGGTTACCGCCCCATCCTGAGAATGAGCATCAACAGAGGGTCAACGATTTTTAGCTTTACATCTTGGGTAATTTATGATCTGATTGGTTGCAGATATCTATTCATGAGATATTGGCAGCCTCTGAGAGCAAAAACAACAGCGACATGCTCCCTGCCACATCCTCAAAATGAGCGTCAACGGAACGTCAACAGTTTTAGGTGTTGAATATTTTGTAATCACAGCATCGTGCGGATCTGGGTGCTCATAAACGAATTATTGACGCCCTTGATAGGCAAAAATACAATATATCAAAGGTAAAACATGGATTCCAAATTGATCGATATTGCAGGCTGCACAACATGCAAAAATGCATTATTGGTTGTTGAAAATGCGATTTTGATAAGATATTATTAACAAACTGCAAACACAAGAGCTTTATATGAATCTATAGATGGACCCGCTGGGCCACCCGCTGGCCACCCGCCCAATTCGGCCGGGTTGGGAGTTTACCATCAAACCGTACCTGAGGAGACAGTTCGGGTGTATGGAAGCCCCGGACCGCCATTTTCGAAATGGTTCAGTTTGGACCCAAACCCGGACCCGAAGTGACGGTCTGGAACCGTTGCTAACACTACCCAGGTGTTAGATTGTATTACTGCAGAGGCTACTGCTCTCATCAGTTACACATTGGTGGGCTGCGTTATTGCCCCATTGGACTCCTCCACTATGATAGGAACTCCTCAATCCCCGTTGGCCCTCCTAAGCCCAGGTTGGCACTTGTAATTATCATTCAGTGCTTCATAACCCCCTCCCCCCATATTGCATTCCCCTACTGGGCTGGGCACTCCTCAATTGTTGTGTGTACACCACAGCCTCATTCAGGAGTGCCTCTACTCGATTCGGTCTGCAGTACGCCAGTTTGGCACTCCTCAGCTTGGATCAGTGCTGTTTGGTGCATAGGCCCTTATCCATTGCAATTGGCACTCCTTCTCCTCGAATCTTGCCCCACTATTGTATTCTGCACTCCACCATCACTGTCTGTACTCATCTTGTTCGCCCTGCACTCCCCGTCTTGGTTACTCTTCATTTCCTGATTGTACTTTACTTTTTCACCCGAATACAACATATTGCCTTTCAAACTCCATTTTGCTTCACAGCAAGTGTTAGCAACAGTTCCAGGTTACCCGGCTGCAGTCCAGGTTGTAACCGAACCGGAGGCCCCAGTCTGGGTGAGGAGCTGCCGAGGAACCAGACCGTGTAACTAGTGCCAGGGTATGACGTGGACCGGACATAGAACCGTGGGTTTTTGTCCAGGTTGGAACCGGACAGCAGTTCCATTTTATGGTTCATACCACTTTGGCTATAATTAAGTTGTTGAGTTCTGATCCTATTGTGACATTATCAATACCTAGACCGTGCAGTTTTTACAGCTCTTTCACCTCCCGCATCCAGATTTGAGATCTGACCAATGTTCGTTGAATCACTGTGAAATAACGCCAAATTTCATGAGAGATTTGCCGGCTTTGATCGCGACTCAACGAACATTGGCCAGATCGCAAATCTGAAACCGGGAGGTCAAACAGGTGGTGAAACTGCACAATCTACGTATTGATCATGTCACAATATGGTCAGAACTCAAAAACTTAATTGGAGCCCAAGTGGTGAGTTTTCCATGCCGGGTTGTTGATCTTAAAACGGGCCCAATTGCATTTGTCCGGGTTATCGTTGGTGAAATCCCATTGCCACAGTCCGGTTCAGGTTTGGAACGTGACCCGGAACTGACCCGGGAATTTGGAACCGTTCCTTCAACTGGTCACAGCTAGGAAACATCTCAATCCAACCTTGGTTCGACCTCTCAAATTGTGTCAAACAACATCCAAATCCAATTTAACCCACCTGCCAGGGCCAAATTATTTCAAAGATGCAGGGAACCTCCAACCTTCTCATACTGTTGATCAATTGTGCATTCATGCATTTGTTGGCCCCAATGAGATGGGAGATAAAGTTAATGACATTGACTCCATGGTCAATCAATATTATTAGATGGCTGAGTCAGGATATTATTTTGCTGTAATAGGTTTCATTTTTGGATCACTGACTGTTTTCTTTTGTTCCTTAATGTAGCGATGCAACATATGGAATGTTGAATGAGATGTTAGATAGTATAGTATGATATAGAATTCAATTATGAAAAATAATTCATGCATTGTAGTCACCATGGTGGGTAATCGTATTGCTCATGTACATATGAAGAGTTCCTGAGCACACCAGATATCCTCCACATCAGCATCCATATGAACCCAATCACCTTTCAGCATATTTGGGATCCCGGCATTGGTTGGCCAATAGTCACAGTTGCTTGCAAGGTTCTCTCTGGTGCTCCGGTGCGGTCACAAATGTACCACTCACATGAAGCTGCCATACCTGTTGTTGGAGATCCAACTACCTCTGACAGCTGGCTGGAATGCCCCCCTAGAGTCTAATTCTCTTCTGACATTGCTGCTTGTAAGTTTACACTCTGCCTACTCTCACACTCTTGGAGGCTCCCAGTGACTAAACTACATTTTTCTGATGATATAGAGACCAATTGACATCTATTGCACACTACTAACAAATATGGAAGCACAGAGACAATTTTTGCATTGTGCAGCCATGATAGTCTAAGACAAGTCAGTTGAATTATCACCCCTATCAAATGGAGCAGTATACAAATTCTGCTGGAAACCAACAAGATCAGATGGGAGTGAACAGGATACAGCTCCAAGAGGAGTAATGGAGAGCCTCAACCCAGGGGTCACATTGACATTGACCAAGAGCCGGAACTGAATGGTGACAAAGATGATTATGATCATTACATCGATACTATTAAATCCAAATGTATCACAACTGATGATTGAGATCAGCAGGAAGAGAAGTGGAAAATTTTTGTAATACTCTTTCAGAACATGAAAATTAAGTCAGCACCATCATGCTGAATTCAAATTGCATATTTAATATCAAGAATCAACAACACCCCAGTGGAGGTGCAAGAGCATTCGAGATCTGTCTCAGCACTCTTTGGTCAGATTTCAGAACTCACAACCACCTGTTCAGGGGAGCAAATACTGAGATAGTTTAGTATATACTGGTGTACCTTGGCTGATAGGTGCGTGATACTGATAAAGTGCCACCAACAGTGCTTATGACTCACCGAGCACTATGAGGTAGTGATAGCAACGGTTCCAGACCACCATTTTGGGGCGGGGTCCGGGTCACAACCGAACCGTTACCAAATTGGAGGTGCGTGTCATCAATACACCCAAACCGTCAATTTGATTACAGTTTGATGGATGTCTCCCAACCTGTCGGATTTGGGCAGGTTCTCAGTGGGTTGTCCAGCGGGTCCATCTCCTGATTCATATAATGCTCTTGTTTTTGCTGCATGATGATAGTATCTTATCAAAATCACCTATTCATCATCCAGTAATCACTGTTTGCATGGTTTCCAGTTTGCCATATGGGTTAATTTGGAATCCATGTTTTTCCCTTTATATATTGTATTTTTGCCTAATAAGCCATTCAATTGCTCTATTATGAGCTCGAATATCCACACGATGCCTTGATTACCCAATATGCAAGACCAAGAATTGTTGACGCTCTGTTGACACTTAATTTCATGATGGGGTAACGTATATGTCGTGCAATGTTGTGCCTGAAATGGCCACCATTACTTTGTATATGAAATATTGTCACACAGCGACAATAGGATTACGCAAGATGTAAGACCAAAAATCATTGACGCTCCATAGATGCTCGTTTTCAGGATGGGGCAGAGAGCATGTCACTCATGTTTTAGCCACTAAAGGCAGCAAATACCTGATTTATAGATGGCTGCAACCGGTCGCCACTTCGATTCCCCAAGATGCAAAGCCGCCAATCGTTGATGCTCTGTTGATGCTCATTTTCAGAATGGGGCAGTGACCATGTCAATTTCACTTTTACCTGTGAAGGCTACCAATACGTCAGTTACGTGTAGCAGCGACCAAGTCACGTTTCGATTACATCACTTACAAGACCAAAAATCATGGCTGCCCGGTTGACACTCATTTTTAGGATGTGGCAGCGATAATGCCACTAGCTATTTTGCCTATACAGCCAGCCAGTACATTGATCATGGGTTAATGTCATTTCCCAGCCCTTGGATTGTCCAAGATTGAAGACCAAAAATTGTTGATGCCTCGCTGACGCTCATTCTTAGGATGGGGCAACCAGCATGTCGCTTGCCTTTTAACCTATTAGGACGACCAATGATTTCACTTTGGGAGGATGTGACTGTGCAGGCCTTTGATTGCTGATCATGTAAGACTAAAAATTGTTGATGCTCTGTTGACACTCATCTTTAACACATTCTAACAGTCATTGTATGCTTGATAATTGGATGCAAAAATTCATGTAGTGTTTACTGACAACCAATATATGGTGTCTCTGCATAATGATTTGCATCCCAAAGCTTCGTGGCCTCGCGATGTTTGATCCACCACTATACTCATTATCTTAGTGATGGATGAGGTAGCCCTATCCCATTCCAGCGATTTCGGCCAGCGATTTATGGCATGTAGATCTGTTCACCAGTTTTTGATTAATATAGCCTGACTTCCTCACATTTCCTCATCCAGCTCCTTCTCCACAAGTTTGATGACCTACCATAAGCAATTTTCATAATCTCGACTATGTGCACCAGGTCTGAGCACAGAGTTATGCAGTTGGATGCATGGATTAACGCAGCATGACAGTCGCCAATCATACAGGTTCGTATCTCGCACTGATCGCTCCTCCTATTCCTCCTATGACATCACTGACTTATATTTTGTTTTTAAATTTTGTGTATGTTTTAGTTTTGTCTTTCACACTTTCCGGAAACAGACTAGTCGATATCAAGCCTCTTGGTGGTCTATCAATGCGATCTGCAGGATAGACATTTCGCGTGGCCCGTACGACCCTTGCACATGCACAGACAAATTACCGTGTCTCACCGTATGGTCACTGAAATTGAGAAAACTCTGACACTTAGCAAAAGGGGAAGACGAATGGCTTTTGAAAGAGATATATCGTCAAAAATAGGAATTCACCGATCCATTCCTCCAATGATGCAGGTGCCATCAGCATTTCTTCGTCCGAATCTGATTTCGATATGGTATTTAGCCAGCGACGCAATATTCAGGGGTAGAAGCTTGTGTGTTCAACAGACTCTTCTGTATTGATCTGTGATGATTTGGGCGCCACGTCGGGCGGGAGAGACCCTGTGAGTTTGGGAGACTGTCGTTTCTCGGGAACTAGCCTCGTATGACTTCTTCCTAGTCGAGAGGTCTCCTGCGGCACATGTGATGATCTGTGGTCAATATCAAGAGTCTCCATATGCTCTCAGAATGTTCTCCGTTCAGGTGCTGCTGCGACCTCATCCTTCAGCAGCTTGACAACTGCCGGAACCTTCTATTTGGCTGTCCTGTACTTCTAATACCTTTCATGGAGGAAGTTGGCCGCATCCTCCCAACCCGGTTGTGTCGATTCGTCAAGGTTCATCTGCTTCTGCCGAAACCTCTCCATCCGGTAATTTAGCATTCTGGAGATTGTGCCCATCACCCAGCCGAGTTCATCATCTTCAGTCAGCTTGCCCAGCTCTGTATCTTCTTCATTGTCTTCCTTATCATCCACATCCTCCCGATTGTCAGAACTTGCATGATCCCTCAGACTGTCTCCGATCACATTCAGCATCTCCTGAGATGTTCATTGGGGCTTTCTGGTAGTTAATCCCGCGTTTCCAGCAATTTTCATTTCATCCTGCTCCCGTCTGATTGCTGTCTCTGCGTGTACAACTGGCTGTGTTGCCACAGAGGTTTGTCTGTCCTCATAATCCTCGATCCATCGCTCTTTCTCTTCAGTGCTCAAAAAGTATATCTCTCATCTTTTCCCCGCGGCAAGCTTCTTTTTGGATTGAAAACTGCACAACGCCCCTGGAGCTCGGAACCTATCTGCTGTCAAGCAACTGTTACCATCATTCGCTTGATGACATCGTCGTGTTGAACGCTATGTCAATTCACCGTATTTGCCTGCTGGTAGTTGAGAGAAGTTCGATTTCGGAGCGTCGACTATTGTATGTTGTGTTGACTTTCTTGTTGGGCGAGATGTTGTATGTTGCAATCTATGGACGATATAGACGCAAGCTGCTTCATGTATGTCAAGGTTGGTATGTTTGATCAACTTGAACAAAGCAAAAGCTATGTTTTGACAGTCACTAATCTGGGAATAGTTATGCTAACCATACAATATGAGACGATGTTTAGCGCCTGGTTAATGTAAGATCGCCGTGATTTCATAAGACAAACATCACCAGATGTCCTTTCCGTCGAAAAACGTCCAGTTTATATTTGACACACTTCAGATTTCGGCTAGCATTAACATATAGTTATCCCTGTAAACGAACACTAAACATCGGACTGACATGCTGCAAATCACGGGACAGTTGGAAACCTCTTTAACCTGTGGCTGTACGCAGCAGGATTCATCTTGCTCGGATCGTGCAAGTTGCCTGGTATACATTCCATCTCGACTTCAAGCTAACTTTCTATTCCTCAGGACTTCACACTTCCTTTCATTATCATCTTCCTCTCCTTTTCAACACCAGCAAATCCTAGCTACAGAAAGACGTCAGCGCAGTGAGAGTGGATCCATATCGAGCTGACCGACTGACGTTTCATCTAATGTGGCACCCGCTGGGACACAGCAATAATGCAGACACCAGTAAGTCCACCACGACACTGCCAATGCAGCCACCAACAATTTCACCCAGGCCACACTGTTAAAAATGTTCTGTAACTCCAGCAGCAGCAGGAATAACAAGCAGCATGCAATCGAATGTGAGTATATCCATATCCAGGCAGATGGCTGTCGACCAACAACATAACATACAGCTGGTATACATGGAGAAACATGTGACCAATAAATTGCTGCCGTGATGGGAAACGCACGTCGTCCACCAACTCATCTGTCCGCACAGTCCGCGAAAATGAGCACTGCGATATTCGTAGATGAATTTCGCGATAAACATCCCGAGAAGATAGTGTTAGCAACGGTTCCTGTTTTGGACCCAGCCAGTGTTATTGGTCTGCATGGCAACATCCTTACCCCATCGAACATCGACGATTTTCTATGCCAATCATCACTTTAGGCCCTCAAATATTGATCAGAGAGTTTAGCGTTTGTTATGTAGAATATGCAGCTCAGCACGGTGCATCTTTTGGCAGTCTCCGATTTTCGATATCTTTAAATCTGAGCAAGCAGTAGCCCAAAAACCTCGTTTTTCAGCCAACAATGACAATAATTTCAAAGCAGCTTGCTGAGTTTTGAAGATATCAGAAATCGGAGACCACAAACAAATTCACCGTCTCAAAGTCCATCTTTCATATACCAAACTCTAAATTATCGCATGAATGTTCAAGGACTTAATTGAGGGAACTGTTTGGCACAAACCCGGGCTGAACCGGCAGGGTCCGGGTTTTCTTGGAACCGCTATATTAGAAACTGTCCGAAAACGGAACCATTGCTAACACTACCAGGAGTGGAGAAAACCGGCTTTAGACACCTTAGAGGGGGCTATGGAAGGATATATGGTAGAAGTAATAGCCGAATCTCGCTTTTAGAAGTAGAAACTGATTTCTTCTAGGTTTTCAGTATGTCTGCTACTACGGCAAGGCAAGGAGGTCAGGTATAGCTAGAACAATCCCACATGCACCAAACCTTGAATATGGCCAAAATGGCCACGGGAGGGTTTTTGCAGGGCTTAATAGAGGAAACACAATACCTTTTCAAGAAACCTTGAGCTGAAGTCTGTGAAGAGAATGAATGGGGAGTTGAGTTTCCAGGGCATAGAAAGGTGAAGGCTGCAATACGGCAATGGTTTGTGAAAATCACACTGACAGCTGCCTTCCTTGCCAGAATGGCACAACAAAGAACCCCCAGACATGCTGCAGGTACAAAGGAATGGGTGCACCTCTACCAGACCGACCCAGACAGCCCACCCCAGAACTGATGCCAATTCCGCCCCTAACACCACCTGCACCACACTGTGAAAATGAGGGAGGTCAAGGTTCCCAAATCGACAGTGTGCCTGCAGGATATGCGTATTTACATGCTCCTCTTCCCAATGGTCGAATTTTCAATCTTGATGCATATTCCAAGGCTAGCAAGCACAGAAAGGATTTTATTCCAGATCTGCAGACTGATGAAGGAACATCCACTGTTCAATACAGCATCTGCTGTGTGGTAATGCAGCTAACATCCATTTTGCAGATGAGAGCAGCCTATTGAGCAAACCTGTAAGCAAAGACGAGCATTGATCAAACAGAACGGCATGTTTGAATGTGTTACTCCCTCCAATTAGCGGACACTTTAAAGTATATTTCAAAGGATATATTCATATGTATTATTAAAGAACAACTTTGTCATAAAGGAGAAAGTGCATGAAGCTGATAGAAAGGCTGCCAAAAGAACATTAATGCTATATAATGCCAAAACGAATGATTGCATATAGCAGATATGCCCATGGCAAAATGATTGTCCCCGGAGCGTCAACGGTTATTTGTCTTGTAAGGCAGATACTTAATCGGTGTTGTGAATGCTGTGAAGCATAATGAAATTATTGGCCACCTTTATAGCCAAAAACGCTAGCCATGACATCACTATTATCTCCTAACACTGAGCATCAATGCAGTGTCAAAGATTTTTGGTGTTGTAAGTCAGGTAATTAATAGGAGACTTGGTAGCTGTGTAGCATAATGAAATAATTGGCCGCCTTTATGGGCGAAAACGCTAGCCATGACATCACTACTATCTCATCAATATGAGCGTCAATGGAGCATCTACAATTTTTGGTCTTGTAAGTCAGGCAATTAAGAAGTAAGTTGGTACTGGTTATACATAATCAAAGTATTGGCCGCCTCTATAGGCCAATATGAAGGTGACATGCTTCCTGCCCCATCTTGAAAATGAGCGGCAACGGAGTGTGAATGATTCTTGGTCTTCCATCTTGGGCAATGTATGTGGTGCATGATCGCAGACATCAATGGAGGAGGCACTGGCAGCCTTGATAGGCAGATAAGCAAGAGATATTCCCGCGGCAGCCTCCCTGACAGTAACGACTGATTTCATTTACAAAGCTGCAACCAAGTGTTCATGAGCATTGTTGCTTGCAAAAACAGTCTAAACTTGGTATACTGACAACAACAGCCACAATGCCCCTTGATTAACCATGAGGGAAGACCGCAAATTGTTGAAGCTCCAGTGATGATCATTTTCATGATGGGGTAGGGTGCGGGTCGCTTTCTCTTTCGCCTATGAAGGTGGCCAATATCTTTCTTATGAATATCTGCAGGCAATCACTACTCAGATTACCCAAGATGCAAGACCAGAAATCGTTGACGCTCCATTGATGCTGATTTTCATGATGGGGTAGGGAGTGTGTCTCTAAGTGTTTTGATTATAAAGACAGCCAATACATCAAAAAAGATAATGGTATAACAATGTCAATAATTTGCGATTAGCAGTAGGATAACCAATTGCGATCATAAATAGATACACGCAAAGACCAGAACCGGAGATCGGAACCTATGGGCCTGGCCAAACCCACCGAACCGCATGAATTGATGGGTTAGAGTCTGGGTTTAGCTTGGGAAGCAGCGGCAGGTTGGCGTTTCTAACTGGTCTTGAACCCAAAGGAACTGATTTTGCGGTCCGAACCCGGAGCACTGCCGGGTTACCCAGACCCGTTGCTATCATTAGTCTGAGGCCACACTCTCCTGGCCGGTAATCACCAATGCCTTCAATATCTTGACCTTTTCAAGTCCAAAATGCAAATCTAATTTGCAGTTAAGGTGCAAAGGCAGACCCCATCTATCTAGGTATTCCATGACAAGATTCAAGGATATCACAACTGCGCTAAAGGTGTATACACAGAGTCAAATCCATTTTAACAAACCTGTCAAGGTGCTGATTCGGGTAATGAAAAATACAAGATTATAGTGTATAATATAATCTTACCCTGGCTGAAGTATTATATTTGCCCAAAGTTAAGGCAGTTGACCAAGGAAAATGGGAGATTCAACTCCATCAACATACTCTTTGACTAAGTGGTAGACATTAAATTTCCACCACAGAAATCATATCTGTGGATATGCTCAACTGAAAGTGGAAAAAGTGAATAGCAGCAAAGCAAGATATCATATCAACTATAGATATGAACCTCTACAGTGAGATGTTTCATATCAGGACTCAGCCCCAGAACAAGGTTGAATTTGAGATCAACTTATCCACCCACACCATGGGTATCAAATGTGGAGTGTCTTGCACAGTATGAATTCAACATGTATCAGTGATAAAGAGCAACAGGCAATTGAAATCCAGAATGGACAACATTTTCAGCCACTGGCAGAGAAGAACAAGAGTGAAATCAACTACTTGACTCTAATGATAAAGAATGGCAAGTCAAGTGCCAATAAAGTATCTATATGCATTAGCAAAAAACAAGTCTACATTTGGCAGTCTCTGTCTTTACAAGAGGGATATGATACCAAGGAGCTCAAAATTTGAGCATATGGGTTATGGACATTCATAGTGACTTTGGACAAGGTAACTGCATCAGCTATCATTAAAACTAAGGGTTGATTTCAAGCCCTGGAGTGTTCACATGTTTGGTACATATTTCTACTCTTCCAATACCTCCAATTCAGTATTCATTATATATGAAACTCAGCTACAGGATTGGCACAGTGAGAAGCGGCACATACAGGCACTTATTGACAGTAGTACAACTAACACAATGATGTCTCCAGTGCTCCATTGAAGACTCAAACTGTGACATCAAGTGGCTGATACTACCACATTTTGGAATTAATGGAGAGGTGATTGAGCTCACAAAAGGTTGCCAAAAAATGGTTATTTTGAACCCATGTGTAAAACACCTAACTTCTGTTAACAAATCAGAGATATTAGTGGTACTGATCAAGTCATCAGATCTGAATTCCAGCAACCATGTAATCTAATCACCAAATCTGTAGATCACCTGCTCAAGAACATTCCTCTTTTCATGGTCAATTCCAAATGCTCCAGATACTCAAGACACCCAGGTAACAGAGAAGGAAACAAGAGTACTTAGCATCGAATGGCTTTCAGTCAATGCATATAATGATCAATTTGGTAGTTCGTAAGTTATCTTAGCCTTGCTCTTGATTATAGAGACTTGGATAGATTGGCTGAAAGCTATGGTGGAGCAGACTCATGAAAAAGATGAACCCCCTCAAAGGCTGAACAGCAAAGCATGAAGCAGCAGCAATAGTTAAAGGAGAAGAGAGTCCAGGTGGAAATGATGAACAACTAATATTGCCGTGCTGTGACATGAATAGAGTGACCAGATGACAGGGCTGCATTGATTAGGGAACAAACTGCTAATAATAAGACCTGGTGGATTAGTACTAGTGTTAGCAACGGGTCTGGACCGTCACTTCGGGTCCGGGTACGGGTCGGAACCGAACCGGAGCCAGATTAGCGGTCCGGGTCGTCAATAAACCCGAACTGTCGATTCGGGTACGGTTCCATCGACATCTCCCTACCCGTCTGAATTGGGCGGGTTTTCAGCGGGTTGTATAGCGGGGTCATCTGTACATTGAGATAACATGCTTGCCTTTGCTATTCGATTATAGTACTCAGTCAAAATCGATCATTTGACATCCA
>Ga0307515_10000986_pt1 | contig 65085 bp, 56 predicted proteins | sample 17_EM_MG_FD_194513 | JGI IMG/M metagenome (GOLD analysis project Ga0307515, IMG submission 194513) | Populus trichocarpa ectomycorrhiza microbial communities from riparian zone in the Pacific Northwest, United States - 17_EM | ecosystem: Host-associated > Plants > Roots > Unclassified | place... | reverse complement strand
TAGCGCACATAACAAAAATTATAAGAAAATCATTTCAATTACTATTCTGACCGTGATGCAAGACCTGTGAGCATCTGCTCCATCCATACTATTTCTGACTCTGTTTCTCCAAAGATTACGCCCTCTGTACCAGGATTTCATACATTCCGAAGCCTGTATAACATTATCGGGCTTGATTGGGTTTAGTCTAAAGATATACAGTAACCGCCCGATGACGGTGGATGACGGCCGACATTCCGTCCGTCTGGAAGAAGGACGGAGACGGACGGCCGGGGACGGCCGTCGGACGGGACGGTTGAGAACACTGTCTATCATTGTATATCTATCATTGTATATATATCTGCCATGGTGTATCTGACACTGTGTCTGCTGTGTTGTATATCCGCTGCTGTATCTGCTGCTGTATCTGCTGCTGTATAGCTGCCACTGTATCTACTGTATTGTATATCTGCCACTGTATCTACTACTGTATATCAACCACTGTGTCTGCTGTATTGTTGAGAGTAATCGAGTACAATGAGAGATTCAATTATCTATCGTACAAAAGTGATTGTCTACCGAACTATCTAATCGTAGAATCCATGGCTTTATATACCTAAGAAATTTGAAGTTCGCAGGAGATGGTAGAGTGGTGGCAACAGTGGCAAATGGCAGGTGGCGAGTAAAATTTGTAAATGAGTCTACACAAACGACTCAGTGCATTATCAAGCACTCTCCGAACCATTCTAGCAGCTTCGATGGCGTTCTAAAACCTTGTAGGTCTTTGGGATAAGTCTTTGGGATAAATCCTGAGTCAACATGTGGATATCCGCCACTGTACCCGCCACTGTATCTGCCACTGCCACACATGCGCCACGTGGCAAGTTCACCCGACCTATGAGAATGCTTCGAGCGGACAAACCAAGTGTATAACTATTAGATGAGAGACGCTATCATGTACATGCGGAATGGGTGGAAAAACTGAGATTTTCTCAACTCTTACGTAACTTGATGAAGAGGGTTGAGCTTATTGGGCCTTAACAGCTGGCTAAATCATACATATCTGATATACTGTTCTTTGTAGATCAGGATGGTCAAATGGCAAGATGATAAGCGAATTAATACAGGATGTACTTACCGAATTTCTAAGTCTCCAGACATCCTGTCATAAGCGCCCTTGGCGATACATCAAACGTTAGATGACTTCACATCATAGTTGGAAAACTATTCAATGAGCCTTGATCTTATCGGAGTCATATAATTATTGATAAGGTGTCTGGAGATTTGAAATTCGACGAGTACTATCTCAGCCTACGTAGCTTTGAATAATTAAACACACATGATGTCATTATAGAGAGGAGGTGACACACATTATAAAACTTCAGTATAGCCAGCCGCCAGCAGATCACTGCCTCTACCTGCCGCTCTGTCATATTATTTCGGCGTAGTAGCCATCGCCATCTGCACTTCCGTTAATTCTCTCTCCAAATCCAAATGATTAGGCACATTAAGAGGGCCAAAGAATCCCTCTCTTTATTATACCGGTAGACATCAATCTCTTCTGTTGCATATATGGATTGCCTCCCCTGTATGGCTTATGGGCTTCAGCTGGGCTGATGCAGATCATGATCTCACGATGATAATGGTCATTCCAGACTCAGCTGGAGATGCCAGCTGAGTATGGATGCATGCGTACAAGCCAACTCTGAATACTGTATATAAGAGCATACAAACTCCCACGTAGATAGTCTCTATGCATTATCAAACTACACACACTCTCTCACTATTGTAACATGTTATGAGCCCGGCGATGGCTACTATCTTTACTATATGTACTCTATTTATATCTCATTATCTTCAAGAGCACTTAAGAACCCTAAACCACGTACAACTTCCCTGTTCGTTACCGCAGCAACAGCTGCATCAACAAGCACTAAAACTCAACACTATCTCTAGCATGCGTACCGAAACCTTCAAGAACAATTGCAGGATTGCAGCTTGATATCCTTCTGGCGACAAGCTTATACCAAGTCGATATCCTATACCCAACTATGACATCAACTTCCCATTGGAAGGATGGAAGGAGAGAGCAAGAGAAAGAGCGAGCAAGAGAAAGAGAGCAAGTATATGAAAGAGTCCTCGTCACCGCACTCGCAGTGATGGCTCCAACTGCATCTACACCGATGACTTCACCTGCGGTTACCAAGTCCACTTCGAAGAGGAGAAAGCCAAAGAGACAAAGAGCACGAGAAAGCCTACAGTATCAAATGAACCTACAGCTACAGCATCAGCGAACCTACAGCATTAGCGAATCAACAGCTAGAGCATTAGCGAATCGACAGCTACAGTGTCATGCGAACCTACAGCATTAGCGAACCTACAGCATGAAGAACACCTACAGGCCTGCCTACCATCTCTTCTCCAAGCCCACGTGCAGGTATCACAATGTCAAAAGTCCACCCGGCAGCCAGTCACTCTTTCTGAGTAACAATTATGGCACATGCAACCTACAGCCAAACTGACTCTGATTACCGGATACACGCACCAAGCGTACTAGAAAGTCGTTCGAATTCGTGCATTCCAAGGTCTTCCTGATACGGTTGGACCAGATAATTACCGATAAAACCGGTGCAATCTTCACGATCAATTATACAAGCAACAGACTCTCCGAGTACAAGCCTATACTAGCAAATTACATTTCAGAGCATAAGCCACAGATACCGGAGATGAACTTCTCTGACGACAAGTATATACCGGAGATGAACGTCTGTGGGGACGAGCAGATACCCGAGATGAACTTTCTGAGGACAAGCAGATACCGGAGATGGACTTCTCTGAGGACGAGGAGATACCGGAGACGAACATCTCCGAGGACAAGACAGTCGACCTACACAATACAAAAGAAAAAATCGCCCACAGCAGGCGCCTCCGCTGAGAGGATGACAGTGCCTCCAGTCGGCAGCCATGTGTCAAGAAGTCAATCAGGTTTCCCTGCGTGTACAGGCATGAGATCACATGCTCCCGATGAGGATGCTGGAACGTCCACAGCCGACGCCTCTGCTGCAAAGATCAGAGTGCCCCCAGTTGGCAACTATGAGCCAAGAAGTCAATGAAGTCTGCCTGCATGTCGAGGCATAAGATCAAATGCCCCGATGAGGATGCAAAAACGAAAATATCACCCACAGCCGGCGCCTCCGCTGAGATGATCGCAGTGCCCCCAGTCAGCAGTTATGCCCAAGAAATTGTTGGCATGAGATTTGGCCTGGTGGCTTCGGTGGCGTTCGGAGGCTTACAGCCCCCATCCGCCTAAGGCTGCGGGCATGAGGACGGTGGCTTGTAGCCCCATGGGCCTCGCCTGCCCCCATGCCGAGGAGCAGGCCTAGCTCCGGCACTGGTACTCGGCTTTGGGCTCCGGTTGTGATACTCGGCTTCGCCGAGTACGGTCTTTTCTTTGTATATAAGCCTGCCGTTTTCTCTCTCTTTAGATAGATAGACAATAGACAATTGAGCTTCTTCGTACTTTCTCTTTTGCTCTCAGCAGAAATTATGCCAAGTACTGATTACAATTGCTATCACAAGTCAAGCGGGGATGCTACGAACAGATAAGCTTCCGTGAGACTTATACTCTTATTCTAACTACATATCGATATCTCATCTCTGTCATCGGAGGATTAGGATGGAGTCATTTAGATATAGGCATCGCATTTCCCAATCAGAGGGTAATGACACTGCAGGAAGATACCGATCATTGCCAGACTCAAGAAAGCAATTTACGATGAAGTCTCCACGATATACCTAAATACGGAGGCTGCTACTAAGCAGCCACTGAGGTGAAGGCGAAGCGCTCTGAAAAATATATGATCATGAACATTAACCGTCTCGTTATTATCTTGACATCTAAATTCACTGAAATACTGGCAGTACAGGTACCATCTTCAAACGATTCGGCACGAAGTGTACCCCGTCACAATGACTCCCATCTACCCTAGTGTTATGGTGCATATGATCGAGAATCAGAGGGAGAAAGATCAGAGGAGAAGAATCACGGGGAGAAGGATCTGGAGGAGGAAGAATGAAAAGTGATGGGGAAATGAATACATCAGAGATACGTACCAAACACTCCACCGAGAGACCAACCGAGAAATCGATCAAGATGTCTACGGGGAAGCCAACTGGAACATTAGCAATGCTATGTTCCAAAGTACATTACCGAGAGGCATCAACAACTCAATGCCAATTACCAATGACTGTAGAGATATTCTACTGAGCATGCGGAAGAGCACAAGTGCACTTCAATACATGGTGAGTATGACCACCTATTGAGATGCTAACAAGTTAGACGTTTGATGATCACCGATAGCTACGAACTATGCAATCAGCAGATACTCCAATTGATGCTGATTCAGAAGCGGAAGCTCTACCATCAATCACGGAAGTCGATTTAAGGTAGGATTGAAGGTTGTTTTACTTTGCTTTTAGACACACGGATTTCTTTGTTTTATGGATGGCCATCCTCAGGCTGCGGTAGTACTCTTTCTCTGCTACTTCTCACGCAAGGTTTTAAGGAGGCTACTATGGGAATCATTGCAGCGCATGCACAGTTGCTTTATCTTTTTGTTTTGTTTCTTGCTCCACGGAGCGTAGCAAGAGGGGGGAGTGTTGCATATATGGATTGCCTCCACTGTATGGCTTATGAGCTTCAGCTGGGCTGATGGATAACATGATCTCATGATGATGATGGTGATTCCAGACACAGCTGGAGGTGCCAGCTGAGTGCGCATGCATGCGTACAAGGCATACTCTGAATACTGTATATAAGAGCATACAAGCTCTCACGTGGATAGTCTCCATTCATTATGAAATTACACTTCTCTCACTCACTATTGTAACATCTTCTGCTGTGGCTAGACGAACGATTTTTTAGGGAAAGGAATACTTTGCGCAACTGTGCCTCATAGTCCCGCAAGACCGAATAAAGCTTTCTCTTTATCAAAATCCAGTGTAGTGTAACCTTGCTCTCATCATACATATTGATGTCCAAACCTCCGTTTCGCAGTGGGAAGCGACGAAGGCGCCGGAGGAAAATTGTGGCTAGTTCCAGTTGTCAAAGACCAAAATAGCCATACTTTACATCCTTGCTTCCGCTCTACAAGTATTCTTGTCTCGTGCCGATCCGGTAGCGACAAGCATCATATTGAACGATGGTGCGTCGATGGCGGTTAGGGTTAATCACCCAATCAAATTTTACGGCTGGGTCGAGAAAAGAAGTATTCTATATCATACTGCTCCACCACTCCTGCTACAAGGCCGTTGTGATGGCACTGGAATCCTGGTGTTAAGCGCAACTTCTATTGATATGCACTAAACCATTCGAGGCTAGTTACGGGGATGCAGCTACCTCCCATGCTCTCGCATGCATCTTGCTAACTAGCACAAATTATGCTAGTTATTTTTTTGACGCATAACGGTCTTGGATTGGTAGACTGTCCATGTAAGGGGGCGCACACAGCATGGAAGTACTGAGGAGAAGTGATTCATTGTCAAAATGTTCCACATATCACTCGGCCCGCGCCACCGACGAGTTATAAAGCATTTCAAGAACTACGTCGCGCGACGGACAGCATACCCAGGGGTTCAAGAAGAGGAAGGTAGAGAATGAAAACGGATAGTGAATTACAGAGTTATATGATTCTAGGATATGCATATATAACAATTATTCCAGGACCTAAGCTTGTGCACCAGATGGCTGACATGCAGCTTATCCAGGGCGCATAGCAAGATTATTACCGGGCATAGGTTTCGAGTTTAATACATACGGCAAATCAGAAGTCACTCGCTTTGCTAAGATCTCGTCATGTCTGTCGTTGAATGCAACCCGACGGACTTAATCCCTGTCTGTCGCCGTACCCACGTCGAGTTATCGTTACGGCTAATCCATTCACCCCACACGGTAGCGTCATAGGGGAGAAGAAGCACATGGATAAAGTTTAGTAAAATTACTCTACCCGTTTCGAGTATAACTGCTTAATTAGGCCTTCCTTTTTGAAAACGATGACACCGTTCCAAGGGTGGCTGATTGGTTGATGCATAGCTAGGGGTACATACCCCGCTTTTCGCTGCAGAGATTTTCAGCATTTAAACTGCCGCTCTTTTTCACATAAGCAGTTCCCCAACAGCATCACCCATCACCACATCGCAACCACCAACATCACCACCAATCTTCGTACCCACAGAATGTCATCGAGCAGCGATAGTGATCCTTTTGCAAAAGTGTACCACCAAGCATTTCAGCGTTACCAGGAATTCTACGATGACGGAAAGCTGAAGGACGAGCACTTCGACCTCATCAAAGGTCACAACACCATCGAGGAAGTATTAGATGCCATTCGGAATGCGAAGACACAGAACGAATCTGAGAGGAATGCTGTGCTTCGCGTGATCCGTAGGACCTCGGAGAACTCAGTCGGCAAGCTTTCCCGGCTCGACGGAGTTGGAAGCACTGCTGTTGAAGCCAGTAAGATTCTATCTTGTTCGATAATAGTCCATAGCCTAACTTTCAAAGCCCCCAATGTGTCGGTACTTGTATGGGGCGGTGTCAAGCTTATTCTAGTGGTAACTCTACGACATCCATTCTCCCCCGACAGTTAACAATCTGCGAAACTAAAAGCTGTTTTTGCAGATAGCGCGCGACATATTCGATAGTTACGAAAGCGCATGCGAGCTTTGCCTGAGGATTATATTTGCTCTTGAACGGTTTCACGACTCCGAAATATTTCGGGATCGCACTGCGAACCTTCTGGAGAAACGACTCGCACAGTATGTCAACCATGGCTCTCATAATGACAGCCGTTCATAGGACCTGGGTAATGAATAGCGTTTGAGGTTCAGCTGATCTTACCATATTTGCTTTGATAGGTTTTATGACAGCATCCTAGGATTCTGCATCGAAGCTACGGCATTCTATCTTCAAGGGACCGTCAGTAAGTTCTACATTTACCAGTGACATGTGTGTGGGGTATCCGGCTGACCGTGGTAGGGGGGTCGCCTTCGTCCTTGCGGAAATCCGTCAGTCTAGAGTTTACGAAGCTTTCAAGCAGGCTAGATAGCTATGCTGAGCAGATATACAATCCAACAGACACGGAGAATAGGCAGAATACAGAAGGATGTAAGATTATCGTTATCACAAGGAGCGGGGGTTCGAATACTGAAGCAATGCCAGTAGCTGACCAAATGGTCCTTGCCGCACCGTCGGTTCCGAAATTTCTCTTAGCATCAAAGGACAACACATCAGCTGCTCACCATTGGATGGTTCCTTATAGCCGGAACAGATTATTCACCGGCCGGAAGAGTACAGTGGAGGAGTTAGACGCACTGGCAAGCGACAGCAGCTACAGACGGATTGCGTTGTATGGACTAGGAGGGATTGGGTATGTAATTACTTTCTTTGTGCCTGGCTAGTGTGTACCTGCATGGGGAACAGAGTCGTGTACGGCTTTCGTGTGATTAAAGTACCCGAAACCCGATTTGTTCCAGTCCCGTGCTTTACACAATCCCTTCCATGATTAATATGTTCCAACTGACATACGAACCCTAGAAAAACACAAATTGCAATCGAATACGCATATCGCAACCAAGGCCAATGCCACGTCTTTTGGGTGCATGCCAGTGGACGTACTAAGTTCAGCCAGGACTATAAAAAGATTTCCGAGGTTCTGGGGCTTTCAGTTCAAGGTTCGGATGCTAACGAAGAAGAAATCCTGGGTAATGTCAAAGACTGGTTTGAAAGTACCGCAAGTGGCGAATGGCTACTTTTTCTCGACAACGCCGATGATATCTCCGATCTTGCCCGAAACAACAGCGATATATCAGGGTCAATTCCACAGGGGTCGAAAGGAACGGTGATAATTACAACAAGATCTCGCCAAGTTGCGAGCCGATTAAATTGTGAGGCCATTGCAATTACGGCAATGAATGTTGAAGAGGCCACGCAGCTGTTTTCCCGGCGCTACGGTCAACATAAGTCGTCACACGATCTGGAGGCAGTCTCAAAGCTGCTTGAATCGCTGGATTACCTTCCTCTAGCTGTTATAGGTGCTACATCGTTCATGGCTGAGATGGATACGTCGCCGTCCGAGTACCTGGAACTCCTCAATTCGACAAAGCAAACACAGCAAGATCTTCTCTTGACTGAGTTCAATGACGTTCACAGCAAGGTACTGCAAAACAGTGGCAGTGATGTGACAGAGAATGTTTTAGACACATATTATATCACATTTAAACAAATCGATAGACAATTACCTCTAGCTGCAGATTTTCTTCGGTTGATCGCCTTCTTGGATCCTCAAGGTATCCCAGAGGAACTGCTAGCCGCGAGCGAGTTGGGTGATGTTAGCAATAAAGTCCTCTTTAGGAAAGCGATCGGAAAGCTTGTTGATTTCTCGCTGGTCACCAGGGCCGAAGGAGGGGCGATGTTCACACTTCATCGTTTAGTACATTTATCTATGATAACGTATCTCTCCCTGCAAGAAAGGGAGGAATGGCGAGCGAAAGCGCTGAAGCTTGTTTCTCGAGTATTTCCAGAGGATCCCAAATACGAAAACCGACATATTTGCGCTATATACCTTCCGCACGCTCTGGCTGTTACGCAGAATTGTGACGCACCCATATCAGCATCTCTTCTCCAATGTATCGCACGACATCTCAGACAAAAGGGGGACATTAAAAATGCGGAAATATATTGCCGACGTTCTTTTGCCCTTCGAGAAGCGGCTGACAAGAATGGTTTTGACACCTTGAGTAGCGTTTGCGATCTAGCATCGGTGCTAGACGACCGGGGAATGTACGAACAAGCTGCGCAGTTGTATAAGCGGGCATTGGAAGGTTATGAAAACGGGTTGGGACTGCAACACCCTAACACTTTGGCAGTCATAAACAACATAGCAGGCGTGTTGACGAAGCAGGGAAAGTATACGCTAGCAGAGGACATGCATCGACGAGCGCTGGAAACTAGGGAGAAAGTGTTAGGACCGGACCACCCAGACACCTTTCATAGCGTCAACAACTTAGCTAGAGTGCTACAAGACAAAGGAAAGTACGCGCAAGCTGAGCTGATGTTTCGAAGGGCTGTTAAAGGTCGAGGGAAGGTATTGGGACGGGACCACCCTTCGACTTTAACCAGCTTGTTTAACTTGGCTGCGGTATTAGCCCAACAAGGAAAGTCCAAGCAAGCTGAGATGATGTATCGGTGTGTCCTCGAAGAGCAGAGGAAGGTGTTGGGGCCAGACCACCCTTCCACATTGACCACCTTGAACAACTTGGCTCAGGTGCTGCGGGACCAGGCAAAATATGAGGAAGCCGAGCAACTGAACAGACAGGCCGTATTAGGAAATGAGAAGACACTAGGACCAGATCACCCTGACACTTTGACTAGTGTTGATAACTTGGCTACTGTACTAGACCACCTAGGAAAGTACGAGGAATCGGAACAGATGAATCGACGGGCACTTGAAGGGTACGAGAGGGCACTGGGACCGGACCATCCTAAGACTTTGGCTTCCGTCAATAATATGGCTGTAACGTTACACAATGAGGGAAAGTACAAGCAGGCTGAGCTGATGTTTCGACGGGCCCTCGAAGGGGGAGAGAAGGTGTTGGGACCGGATCACCCCGGCACATTGACCAGTATATGGTGTATGGCTGGTCTCTACGAACGACAACGACGGTTTCCAGAAGCAAAGGATTTATACGCGCGAGCATCAAGAGGATTTCTTAAGGCCTTAGGAAACGAGCATCCTCATACCCTAGAATGCTTAGAAGGGCTGCAGAGGATGTTGGGCAAACTTAAGGCCTCATGAGATACGGTCAATACTACGGCGGACAACAAACAGACGCACGAGAAAACCGAAGACGAAGACATCAGTTGCTTGGATATTCGGATTCATGGTTACGAGTTTCTTTGTTTTCCTTACTTCCTCGTTAATTGCATTGTATGTGTTGGAGTTTTCGCAGTCTCGGTGAAGGTGGTTTTAACAGAATTTCGAAATTGTGTTGAATTTTGCAGCTAATTCGTTGTCGGATGGGTATATTCGCTTGTATGAAGAGAGTAGTGTGTCAAGCCCAGATATGCGCCGTTCCTTTTGAGTCTTATCCTATTTTTCTGTTGTAGTTACTGGGTACGAAAAGCGTCGGAGTTTACCGATGTAAAGTATGTCAAAGAAAAGTGGCAGGCTGTAGTAGAATGCATCCGGTATGATTAAAACAAACTGTGGTCGAACTACGGGACAGGAAAGGTCCGAATGACCCAATAGTACATGATCCCAGCTGAGAAATGCCTTAGGGAGTTAGCTATACAACAGTTTACGGAGCATGAATGTCAATAATTGACCGATTTAATTTTTTTCGTGTTTTGTTTGATGTTTCTAAATGATTTCATCTGAAGCCGCCGAGTTTGGCTTGGCATTCGCTTAACATTTGTTTTGTTTTAATCATACTGTATTCACTCTACTTAGAGTATGACAGCCCCTTACACCCCTCCGCCTGTGGGCTGGCCGGTTAGATGGCGGAGCTCTACTCCTGCTGCCCTTCGTTCCCTTCTGGCTTGTACTCCTACTTTCGTTTGGGCGGGAACTTCTTGACCTCAGTGGCTGCTGCGAAGTCAATCTCAACAGTGTCGCACCAGTCGATGGAGAGTAGCTCAGAGAACTTCATGTGTCGGCATCTATCTGCTCTCCATCCTGTTACTTTCCACACCTCTTTTCAAATGGGTTTCTGTTGGTCTTTCCATCAGCTGCAGTGCAGGAAGAGATGTTCCCACAGCTGCGCTGCCATCTTGCATCTGCCACTATGCTACCTGCATTTGTTGTCATTTCAATGTTCGAACCATTTCAGGTATTTTGACAACTGGTTCTTGTCCTGACTTCAGTCAGTAGAATCTTGCTACCAGTGCCTTCACACTATTCATTGGAATGGGTCACTTGTGTCCAGCTTTGCCTTTCAGCCAGTAGATGTGATGTTTGATGTATTGGTAAGCCTCTCACTCAGCCTTCACTATCAAGGTGCATATACATTCTTGTACGGTGCCTGCCCTGCGGCCCCCTCATGCAAGTTTTGATTGGCAATCTGAAACCTGGCTATTGGGGATTCCAGTGTGTCCAAGGACCCAGTGGATTTCGGTTTTATTACTGAATTTGTGAAGAGCTCTCACACTCATTTCAATCCTGCTGGCTAGAAGTTGTCGTGGCTTAGGTTCCAGGTGTTTTATTTATTGGATGGCTGCTTGCAAGTCGCTGAAGGTAGTTACCTTTATCACTCTGTTTGTCTGCAGCATTTCCCGTCTCTTTACTCACTTTCTGAGAATGAGTCAGATCGTCCACAGTAATGCATTGCAAAACTAACCTTGTCTGGTATCTAGGTTAATGTGGAAAGCTGACCATCTGGTTCTGTGCATGTGGATTGCAACAGCTCCCACTGTGTCATTCTCAGGTTGTGATTGTTCCATCCATCCAGTGTGGTCAACCGTCCCGTCCGTCCGACATCACCCAGGATTAGGACGGGACGGCAAGTCTCCGTCCGTCCACGGGACGCTGCCCATATTTGGATCATGGACGGGGACGGACGGCAAGGACGGCCGGGGACGGATCAGTTCCGTCCCCGGCAGTCCCCGGCGGTCATCTACCGACATCCATGGACATTGTTCAATGTACATCATAAAAATAATATAAATTTGGTATATACTTAAATGTAGGTTCATCGATGTATAGATAAATATGGCTGAGCATCGTCAGCCCGTATCTCCAGCCCCGTACCATCAGCCTGTATGTCAGCTTGTACCTCCAGCCCCATATCCATAAGCCCGTATGTCAGCCCGTATCCATTAGCCTTACAAAGTTCTAAATATGTGAAGTTCTTGGGTTTCATCTAGATATAACTGTAACCGCCCAATGACGCCCGGGGACGGTGGATGTCTCCCGGGCACGGTGATTCCATCGTCCCCGGCCGTTGTCGGTCGTCACGCCGTCATTTATAAGCTCGGACGGGACGGACGGATTTGCGCCGTCCTGTCCGTCCTGGAAAGAACTCGGACGGCACTACCGTCCCCGGCCGTCGGACGGGACGGTTGACCACACTGCATCTATCCCATCCTCTGTCTTACCCAACTTTGGCCTCTGTCTCTGTCACCCAGCATATCGCCTCACTTCTTGCAATGGTGTCATCACTTAGTATGACCATCTTGACAACCAGTTCTTTGTCCATGTTTTGGCCAGCTCATGGTCTCTTCCTCTCAGCCACTGTCAGGATCATTTTCCATGGGTCTGCATCTCAGTGCATCAGACATGGGTGGTGGTATGTATCCTTCAGTTATGAGCCTTCACATACGTTTGCAAGCCTCGTTGTGAAATAATTGCGGTTGGAGTTGTAGTCTAGTGGTCCAGGTGTAAGTGCTGAATATCTCATAAGTTCACCCTGCGGCATGTTGTGCAGAGCCGTTAGGGTTGATCTGGCCTGCAGATTACGAAGTGGTTGAAGACCCCCACATGTGCCAGTTCCTGTTGGATCGCATTTCAGCTCGGGTTGATATCATATAACAGCTTGGATACAGGCCATTTAGACAGCTCCTATATGCAGGCAAACAAGTCTGTACCTTCCTGTGGCTATGTGCCATAGGGTGTCTGCTGCCCTGGATCTCTGCATTCTACAGTTGTGATGCACATTGAACATTTAGTGGGGGCCTATCCAAACTCCCAGCTACTGTGTCACATCCTTGTGGAATCAGATGAAACTATTTCCCACTACGATTTGAGCCATGTGTGTTGACTGGAGGTCTCTCTGGTGGCCTCTCCTCCATGTAAGGAGTGCTGTTTATATCTTCCAGTGTTAGTCGGAATATGTCGCCTGTTCGGCCATTGGATATACTCTGCAATATGAGTAAGCACTGTGGTATGCCTGCTTCCACAAGGTGATTTTGCAAGACATTATCTTTGATTACCATTTGGACTGGAGTGTCTAAGAAACTGCATCTGTCACAGCGTATGAGGTCTCCTTCTCTCTTCTTGGGTATCATTACTCTAATCAACCTTCCTTTCACCAAGCGTGGGAATGCTCCATTGATATCCACCAGGAGGACACCCATGATATTGTCGTCTTTCCATGCCAAGTTCACTCTGTTGACCAACATAGTTGCAGGGTCAATGGCCAAATATTTCTGTCTACTACCAAAATGTCTGTTTCTTCATAGGGTTGCACTATCAACATGGTCAGCCAGCAGATCTGGGATTAGTTTCTTCGAGACATTTCCCACAAAGCTGAGCACAGAAATCGTTCACAATAATGTCAGATTTGTACAGTGTTCCTAAGCGGCCAGGCCAGCCCGGCTTTGCATAGGCCGGGCCTGCAGGCTTTTCCGGCCGGGCCTGCAGGCTTTTTCTGGGCGGCCGGGCGGCCGATCTGCAGACCCAAGCCGGGCGGCCGGCCTGGCGGCTTTTTCTTGGCGGCCGGGCGGCTTTTCTTAGCGGACTAAGCCTAAACAGAATATTTTGTTCGAAAGATTCTCTGCTGCCTTTACTAAGAAAGTCTCAAAAGTACGAAACATAAACCATATCCAACTCAATCATCCTAGCCCTGCCATTGCCGTATTCCATCCATCAACCAGACCAAGGCTTATGCAGGCCGATGCAGGCTTTTTAAATCATGTGCAGGGCGAGCGGCCGGCCGGGCGGCTTCTGACCCAGGCCGGGCCGCTTAGGAACACTGGATTTGTATAGTCCTCCTTTGCTGGTTTCTCTATCACGACCCAACTTATGAGCTTTCAGAGAGTTGGGTGACAACCCGCTTGGACTGCCACTTTCCTTAATCCTATGTTCCTCATTCTCTTCAATTTCCAAAGTAATTTTGTGACTCCCAATGATGACGTGTCTAGGCCTGGGGCTTTCAGGACAGACTGCGACCACAGCGCATGTTCCACTAATTTCTCGCTTTTGAGCTGATGGGCTTGATCTGCAGGAGGTTGTATGTAGTGCTGGTCGCCATCATTCAGTGGGAAGGACTCTCCTCTGAGTATTTTCTCCTTTTCAGCAATGGTGTTTGCTTGCTTTCCTTCTTTGTTGGTCAATGTTTCCATGGTGGCACCCACTCGAGGGTTGGTGAACTATGCCACCCTCCAGACCTCGCCCCCCCTAAGGTTCTGCAAGTAGTCATTCCACATTCGGCTTTTAGACTGCTGAATCGACTTCTGCAGTTCTGCTTTTGCGTGCGCTGCGGCTTCTGACCTCTTTCCCCTGCATTCGCTTAACTTGAAGGTACTGTACTAGCTGCCATGGTCCGGACGTCAGTAGTCAGCACGGGGTGTCTATCCGGACAATTTGTTGCGTCAGTCAGCGTCAGGTCTGCAGCCAGTAAAGTACTAGCACTCGAACAGGTGAAAGAATATTCCAAATAGATTAGTCCTTGACGAAGGTAAAAGTTAGTCTCGTGCAAAGTTGCACGCTACCTTGCCGTTCACCTTGTCCGTGGATGAGTGGTCGAGCTTGCAAGTCGCGGGGACGAAGGGTAGCGGGGGGGGAGCTCCGCCATCTAGCCGGCTCGCCCGGAGGCGGAGGGGATATCAGGGTCCTGTCATACTCTAATTAGAGTCAATACAGTATGATTAAACAACAACAACGAGCTTGCAAGTCTGCGGCTCTAAAGGAATGCTACAAGTCAACCTAGATCTGCTCACGAAAAATATTAGAAGCATACTCATGGCAGACACAATGAGAATGACTAGCTCGCAATCAGCTAAGAGACACTCGCTAAATTCAACTGGCCGTGGGCGCATACAATTCACTCCTCCTTGTAGCTTCGCTTTACCCCGCTCTTAATACATTCTCGTATCCCTGCCTCTCGCACCGTAGCGATCGACAGCGCATTCCCGCCGTCAAAACCTTATTTCAGCAAATCTAGATCGATCGGAAGCAGGGGTGACCCAGCAGTTGCTGCTATTTATAGACAGAGAAGCAAGAAGTAGAAACAAAAACAGTTTACATGAAGTACTCTAGTCATCTCTTATGGTGAACACGAAACTTTCCTGCAGATCATCGCTTCAAACCGGAAGCTTTGGCTTTTGCACTAGCAAAACAGAACAAACTGGATGACGCCATGCATAACCGATCCGGCTACCACTCGGAAAGAATTCAAAACCCAGCTCAACCACGCTTCCCAACACTTCTCTAGTACATTCTTCTAAACCTCCCCACCCATCCCCACCGCTGTTCCGTCCAAATCACTACTACCACCGCCCCTAACACGGAATCGTCCTACTATTCTCCACTTTCACGCTTCTTGGGATTCCGACTCTCTTCGATTGGGTTGTGCAGCACCAGCAGCGCCTCTCCCGCTGTTCTTGACAATCTACGGTAATGGGTACTATCTAGTCTATCGATGCTCCGTCGACTTACGGGCGATGTGTAGCCGTACGATCCATCGGCAGACAGGTGGAAGTTCGTGAACGCACCCAGCGATTCTTCGATACCCGATCGGCCATCCTCAACGCTGCAATCAGCGACTGGACGGACATTGTCAACCAATCCGGCACGGCTCCGTTCGCGTGCATGTTATACATACCATGCCCAGCTATCGCCGATGTGATCTTCGGCACGTCGGACTCTCAAAATGGGCTCGATGGTGCTCCAGTACCTAGCCAACATCACCGATACTACAGGTAGTTGCACTACTGGGTGTTGAAAGTGAACTAATTGCTCTATCTGGAAGAGGGCCAAAGGCCGTATATATACAATCTACCATATGCGTACGCGTATGCACTGCCTGACATGAGACGCATCACCCTGGTCCTGATGCATATTCTCATACAGTCACCATTCTCATACAAGACTTCATTCTCATACAAGACTTCAGACGATGCTGAGGCTTCAGAGATGCTGAGACTCACGATCCAAGTACATATGCAACACTGGGGTCGCGAAGAGGAGAGGTTATCGTGAGCTCCGTGGAGATCCGTGTTCGGTCCAATATCTTTAGGAGAAGACTTCAGTCACTACTTGTTCTGCCGCTAATTCGTGTTAAAGTTGGATACCCTCGTACAAGTGACATCATCCCCAAATTTGTAGTCGGATGCAGACCGCGAACTCCATTTATCGGAGGATTGTTGCTCCCATAGACCACTCCTGGCGCTTTTTACGGTGTAGGCATTTTAATAGAAGCTGGGCCTCAAATTTTGCGGCCGGGCCGCTAAAAAGCCTGGCAGTTGGCCAGGCTACTTTTAAACATTAGGCTAATTTCGAGATGCGAGGCCTCGGTACCAACAAAACGAAGAATGTTTTCTTCGCCGATGGCACGGAAACAAAGATTGTTGCAGTGGAATAAAGTTCAGTGAACGTCCCAGATATTTCGTGAGAGGTTAGAATAATCTGTCTGGTAAGTGAACCTTGTTGTATTTGTGTAACAGTCTTGGTTAGATTCCACGAAATTAAGAGCTCGGGTATCTTCAAAGATGTAGCAATGACATCGTTCATGTTGGTCGTGCGAATTGAAGAAAGTCCGCCCATCTACACACCTTGGAATGCCTTGTAGGTAGCTGCATGGGACAACTTTCTCGGTTCAACTGCTGTATGCATCATCATCCTGGGCACGTTATTCTGTTGTCACTAGCCAGAAGAACGAACACAGATCCGAGTGAAGGCCAATATAGCCGCCACTTTAATAGTTTCCACCATAAACATTTCTCTCCAGTTCCTTAGCTCTTGACCGACAACTTTGATCAAGAAGAGAGAAGATGTCTGGCACTTCTTTAGGGCATTGGCCATCTATATTATCAAAGGAATTTGGGCTTTCTCGGCCACTCTCCGCTGCTGGGTTGGCGGACGGAAGCTTATCAATCGCTGGCGGCAACGCAGAGGTCGTAATGACCACCAGGTCCAAATCGAACTCAAACACCAAGTCGCACCCGCGGCGATTCCCGCAGCGGTTCTGGTTCTCCCACCGCCACCTACTAACGACCCGGGACCAGTGGTTAATGCGTATGTCCAAGTCATCAGAAGTGGAGGTTCTGCAGGTGGGCAATGTAGCCGGACTTGGCGACTATCTCGGCTCGCTGAACCCTAACCCACCCGGTGGTGTGGCGACGGTGCATATCGTAGTTTCAGCAGCCCAGAATGCAGTATTCCTGGCAGAGGGTGGCGAAGTAGGCGGACCGGAAGGTCGAGGGCTGGGAAGAACAGGAGCTCTTGCGCTCCAAGACCAGGATCGCCTAAAGGATTAGACGTATGCCGGGACAGTACTTTTACAAGTGAGGATGTACGGGATTTTTACGATTGATGTGTAGTTGATGTGATGAGAGTACATTAGTGAGTTTTGTAATTATTGTCCCAATGTATTCGCGTTTGTATTATACCTTTGAGAGGGAGGACACAGCTGCTATGTTATGTCAAGTGGCGTGGTAGTAGTGGGAGAGTGGATTATATATCATGTTTTTGTTAACGGTGCTGGTTAATTTGCTACGATTGCGATTATGTCTTACTAAACGGAGAGATGACATTATCCCAAGGCCTGTTTCAACGTTGTTCTATAAAACAACCAATGCCGGACCCCCCGAGTTTAATTTTCACCCACTTTTGACGTCAACGGTACGCCAGGGATCGTTCGGAGCTTTCGAACGGTTCTACCTCCCATCGTTATCCAAAGCATATATCTATCTTCCATTATGATCAACAGCACATTCACGCTATCAAATCTTGTTTGAACAAATCGGTGTGTGCAGTATTGTTGACATCTGCATTTCGAGTCACAGACTAAACCCAACGCCTTACACACTTGTTCACAATCTACAAATACTCATACAACTTTTTGGTAACGAAATCGGCTCTGTCGAGGTAATAAGAAGGGTTAGAACACCTAGTGAGTTCTGCAAATGATATGTTCCTGCCAAAATCCAGACATTGTAGAATGTATTCGCTGCATTCGTCCGTATCAGAATTACTGAAAGAAAAAATTGTAATTTTTGCAGACAGACGCAGGTCGGACATTGGTATAAAGCAATCGAAGAACCGTCCCCGAACCTAAACGGTGGCGGACTTTCTCACAGCCACGGAGGTAGGGAAGTTCCCACGCCACTGACCAGGGTGGTGCTGGCGTTTGTCTTTCGCGTACGTTTTTTTGTGTTCGATCGTTCATTTTAGCTTATTTTGTTAAAGGTATTCGTGTATAACAGCGAAAGACCGAAGAGATTTATTAGAATCTCAAGAGAAGTATACGAAGAAGAAGTATAGCAAGTATAACGATTTCAAGAAGTCTTCGAAAGGCAAGCATATACTGAGAAGAGGATTCGAGGGAGATATTGTAGTATTCCGATCGATGTCTGAGCAAGTCTAAAGAACTGTTCTCTAACCAGAGAAACAGTATCTATGTATACAATAATAAACGAGTGATTGTCCGTGACCACAGTCGCGGATCAATAACCGAAACAGGAAGAGAAAAACTCTGCAAATGTACAAAAATACATAAGAACCATAAAGAATATAACAGAACAATCTAGACGCGTTCTTTTAAGATAAGCGCTGATAAATCCCTCTTCCAATGGAACTAAAAAGAAGGTTCTAGACAAGTTCTAACCGGAACTTTCTAGACAACCTAAACATAAAAGATAACAAAACCATTAAAAGTTATTAACACACCACATTATTCTTATCCATAAAGTACCATCTTATCGTAAGGAGAATACTTAAAAAAGTACAAATATTAGTAAGAGAAATGTAGATACTTCCGTATTTTCAATAAAAGGGGCATGAGGGTAGCGGAAGGGGGTTCTCCCCCACTTGGCTGGTCATCTGGAGGGGAAGGGAAACGGGCTCTGTTATACTCGAGTTAGAGTGAATGAGGTATAGTTAAAATAAACTAAACTGCCCCCTGGCTACTATTGAACGTAATGGTGACTGTTCAACAACAGTATCTCGCAGTAGACCAACTTGGATCCACTTGCAGAGGTTGCCATCTTTTCTTACAGTAGTGGGTACAACTGTGCGTTTATACGTAGAAGTTTGATGGCTGATACGTGACGCAACATATTAACCAATCAAACTATCCCGAGATCATCCGGCTATCACAGCCAGACAGCTTTCTTTTCTCTTTAGCCAAAACTCGACAATTCGGGCGACTTCGGCTTAAGCACATCCAACTCATAATCCATCCCGCTCAGTTCCCGACTGCCGAAATCGCGGAACTCGACTTATACGGCATGGAACTCCGGGAATGGAGGGTGGAACTCCTTGGATCCTCAGATTGCGGGCAGGAACTCCTAAGTGGCAACCGAACTTGGGGCAAGGCGTCAAGTTCCGGAGGTTCCGGAATTCCACCATGGAAAGCGGCTCGCTTACGGAATTGCAGGAATCGGTAGTTTGGCCATTACCACACTCCGCCACCACGCTCAATTCCCGCAAACACATCCTCCCTCTCCTTAGGCACTCCTAAATTCTACATCCTCGAAACAAACATCTCCACGCCCTCCTCCACTCTCACCCCGTCCACACCCCACAGATACCCTTCCTCAATCTCCGCCTTCCCTTTCTTCACCCCTTCCTTCCTAACACTCACCACAACCTGCATCCCTACGTCCTCTTGCGCAAGCGCCAGGAAACACCCCGCCTGAACCGCAAAAACCTACTCCTAACCCCCGGCTTCAAATCCGGCCTTACCGCGGCCACCCCCGTTCTTTCCCCGCATCCCAGTCTACGAAGTTTCAAACCCATATACTCACGAGGGTTTGTTTGTTTGTTTTATTCATACTGTATTCACTCTAATTAGAGTATGACAGAGTCTAAACAACACCTCCGCCTCCGGGCGAGCCAGCTAGACGGCGGAGCTCCCACCTGCAACCCATCGTCCCCTTATACTCACGAGGGTTGGGGTGCTTGGCTCGATGAAGAGAGAGCTGCGCGAAAGTCTGTCGAGTAGGTTAAGTTGGAGAAGCAGCGGTGCTGGAACAGAAAAAGTGTATTCGCCACGCCCAACATTGACATAACCTTTACCGCCGCCATCTTTTCCACCGTCTCTGTCTTTCTGCCATTTCTTCGTTGTCTCCTCCGTTTCCTCAGGCCAGGGGGTGTTACCCGAGTTACACGCAAATTGATGGGTAAACCTGCCCTACATTGCAAACAACCAAATTCAAATTGGCAGCCCAATTAAGTCCACTAATTTTGATCCGATAGCAACGCGTATAAATAAATGTGCATAGCAATGCGCCACTTCACTTCCCAGTCTCGGGTTTACAATATCTGCGATGCTCGTTGCTTTGCATAAGATATAGTGCCAAAATTTGATCAAAATCGAAGATCAGATATTTTCCACACCCAGTCAAAAAGTATTAAAGATATAGTAAATCAGATCAGGACATGAAGTACACATAGTTGTCTACATGCCGTGAACAGGGATATCGCGATCAGGGCAAAACTGACGGGCTTAAATTGCCGTGCGGAGGTGGATCCGAGTTCATGCTCCTGGTGCTGGCCGGAGTGGTAGGTATTTCCTGACCGGCTGCAAGGTGTTGAAAGCGACGGATATCGATTACCTCGATCTAATGATTTTTACGGCAGAGATAGACACAGCTCTAGTGAGTATACGATGGAGCAAGCTCTCAGTCCAGGATTTCATGAATGCCCGTTTCAAGGCGAATGCGTGTAGGAATGCCTATTCTGCGCTTAAGCGATTGTGGACAAATGCACTTCGCAAAATAATGGAGCTTCCAATTTGGGTTGTACTGTGGAAATGTATTGATAGTTAGGGTCATAGATCGATTCAGTTTCATACAGATTTATTTGAGTAAGTTGACAAACGTTCCTATTTCCGGCTTTGTCCAACGTCAAATACATTGAAGTGCTGCCTAGATACGGACTGAGGGTAGTGGGATGGGGTGCAGCACTCACTATTTGTTCTAGATATCTGGGGAGGTTGGGTTGTCTGGAGGAGAACCTGTGCGACGAAGTCTCACTAGAATCTTCACGAAAATAAACGAATAAAAAGCATCAATGCTACAGAGGGAGCAAACATATGATGAGACGCAAGATGAAACTTAAGTCCAAAACGTTAACTCACAATCTCATACATGCACTCTTCTTCCCATGTCTCCATTATGATCTCATTGTCGATATCTGAACCCACTTCCTCACTCTCCTCTTCTTCAGCTCCAGTCAACACACTGTCCCAGGAAACCACCCTCTTCTGCACCTGAGTCCTCCCAAATGTAGTCAATGGAAGTGGCCTTACGTCAGTCAGAGCGGCTTTGACTTTTTCGGCGAGTTGGGTAACCTCGACACAACAATTGCAGTGTGAGCGCCCCAAAAAATTGGAACTCTTGTAATTAGACGCTATCAAAGTGCTCAGTGTGTGGAGGCTCGCTACTACGTAGTTCAGAGAGATGTCTAAACCACTGTTGAAACCATTCGATGTTAATAGCATGGTAGCCTTGAACACCATATGTAGCTCTCCATATATGTAATGATCACACATCTTACCAGCCGCTGAGTTGGGGTCAGTACGACATTTGGTGGTAGTGTCGTCGCTATATGTTTCATAGGTAGCTCTGCAAGCTTGGACTATATCTTCCCCAGCCTTGTTTCGCTGTTCGATCATTGAATCTGAGGGCAAGAGTATTAGTATAGGTGCCTTTAGCAATTTATTCCACCTGGTGTATGTAAACGTACCTATTACGGTCTGTGGAATGTGTTTCGACAATCTCCTAATATCTCTCGGAACTGTGTTGGTGATAAACAAAAACTCATTATCTTCCACTACTCCCCTTTCTGAGAGCTTCTTGGTCAAAGTCTGAAAGATCTGGTTTTCGCCAAACACCCAGGCTAAAAATAGCCAATTTTCACACCCGAATTGCTCCGTACGTTTTCTCCACTGTTTAGTCCACTTCCCATACCAGGGTCCTAACACCGCCGAACAATCGTAGTGCTCGCAGACAACAGCAACTGAAGTAAGACCCTTAAACGGGACAGTCTCAGGAAGGTTCTTCCCACCGGCATGAATGATGTATAAGATAACGGCAAAGGCGGTAGGGTCGAAAATCTCCTTTACATCAAGCTGATACCGCTCCGAAATAATCGCGGTTGACCCTGAAGCTGATGTTTGACTCTGACGGCGTCGGTTGTACTCTTCAAATTCTGAGTTTTGACTAAGTAGGTCTCGGAAGACGCGAGAGCTGGTGCGCAGTTGATGGGAACAAACCAGGTATGTTGTGTGCATGGTGTCTGTTTTCAGGACTATCTCCATATCTCCATACTTGCAGATGTCGAGGCGGACGAGCCGAACAGAAGGATTCGTTGAAACGTCCCCCGTACGCAACAATGAATTCCACGTAAGTCGAGGGTCGGTTGCCACTGGTTCTCTCGAAAACGACTCCAAACGGAGGGGGCTCATATCCTCCAGTTTCGATCTCAAACCATTTAAGAACTCCTTAATGAGAGTGTAACAATTGTGACTACTATAACTGTTCCACTTTATAGCCTTGATGCTGTTCGTCACATCCTTCGTCACCCTTTTCACTATTTGGATTATGCTATCTAATGCCAGATGAGCACGAAGATCCGCATCGGCGAGTAGGTTCTCAGATCTAAATCCCCTGTGAAGTCCGGCGAAGGCAACATAGTCGCATTCTTTGAGATCGTGATTGCATTTGATTTTGCTATTGTCGTCGTACGTAGTGAGGATATCGCGACAAGCTAGAACAATTTTTTGGCCAAATTTGGCACGTTCATCTGCCATAGCATCTAGATTATTCTGCTTAGCATACCTCCTCACATTTTTCGGCATAATCGTACCAATGATTCTCTGAGGGATATGACAATCCAGTCTCTCGACCTTCCCATCAACTATAACCCCAAACTCGCCATCAACCATAACTGCGTTTCTTGAAAGCCTTTTAGTCATCTGTCCAAATATATCCTGGTCACCAAACACCCATGAAATGAATAACCAAATTGTCTTTCCTGGTTGGGCAGCCAAGCTTCGAAGTGGATTTATCCAGAGCTCACTCCACGGCCGCATTGCTGCCCCGCAATCGTAGTAGTCACAGATGTTTGCTATCTCTAGAAGATTTTCGAAGGAAATTGACTTGGGGATGTGCTTGGCTCTGCTATGTAAGACATAAAGCACCGTCGTCAATGCAGTAAGGTCATGCTCCTCGTTCGCGGTAATTTGGAAGAGTGAACTACTTGAGTCAGGGGGTGTAGAGGAAGAGTTCTGGTGACGGCGAAGCTCATTCGCTTCAGAGAAGGGTGATTCAGGACCCAGCATGGCTCTGAAGACTGGGGACCCAGAACAAAGTTGATGTGATGAGACGCGATATGTGGCATCGATGGTAGACGTCGTCAAAACGATTTCCATATCTCCATACGGACAAATATCGAGGTTGATAACCTGAAGTTCTCCTAGGGTGGCTTCCGACATGGCTAACGGTGGTGTGGAAAAGATATTCGCGATAGTTGCGGATGAAAAATTGGACTGAGAGCGGGGTCATAAATGCTGCTCGCGGCTCAGCCCACTGGTAAAGATATTAGGAAGGCGTGAAGGTGACATACGAGTATACTTGGATGTCTGCCTAACGTATTCGATATTACCGTATTATCTCACTGCATCCGGTTTATATGAAGCGTCGCATGAGCAACCCTGAAGGCAACTTCCTATTCGTCCGAAGTTTTGCCACTTAGACTGTCGCTAACATGCGTCAATTATTTTCTACGTGTAAAATTGCAAGCTTGAGGTGTAGGAATGGGCCTCGGTGGTCTACCCCGCTTCGTTCACCCCACCTGCCCAATTGAGACCGGCAAATGCATTCGAGCTGCAGCATCCCTGCATCACCTCACACCTCAGAAGTTCGATCGTCTATAATATGCGCAATCGGCAGTTTCGGGAATGTATCCGCATCGCTGCCTCAAGTTCTGCTATCTGATTTTAGGTTGGAGTTATTTATAACTGATAGTAGTGATGATGTACTTGAAGCTGAGGATAAATTTGGAGCTAGCAGCGGCTTCTCTTCTGATGGAATACCGCAAAGCCTGAGCAAATAATTTGTCGCATCCGGAAGTGCTCTAGATTCCACTCGGCCCGCCCGAGCAATACCGAGCGATACCCGACATGGTGTTAGCCACTTTTTAGTCTAGCAAGTGCTACCCCAACTCTATACGTCCTGAGCACATATCTGGATGAGATAAGATTTCGAGTTAAGTTTAGTTGCGTCACAATGTACTACGGATCAGCGATAACTAGAAGAATACGCAGCATCCCCCTTCGGTTAGCCAGCCACGACGTCCATAAGCAGCTCTGCAGCGTCACTCCATCTCCCCTGTTCCGTGTATGTTGATTCAAGGTTATCTATGATGAGTAAGGTAGTGGGATGCTCTGGACCAAGTATGCTCTTGGAAGGTTCGATAACCTGCATAGCAAGCTCCTCTGCCCCATTCAATCTCATCTGGCTCTGGTAGGTCGATGCGAGGTTACTTATACAAACCGAGGTATTGGGATGTTCTTGGCCTAATACATTCTTGAACATTCGCAGAACCTGTATGAACAGCTTCTCCGTCTGCTTCCATCGTCCCTGGTTCTGATATATTGATCCGAGGTAATTCATGCTGTTGAAGGTATCTGGATGCTGTTCGCTGAGTACAGTCTTACGCATTTCCATTACCTGCATAAACATCTCTTCTGCCTCCTTCCATTAACCCTGGTTCATATATGTTAATGCGAGGTTCGATACGCTGGTCATGGTATCTGGATGCTGTTCGCCGACTATCGTCTTACGCGTATCCATTACCTGCATAAACATCTCTTCTGCCTCCTTCCATCGCCCCTGGATCATATATGTTAATGTGAGGTGGGATATGTTGGTTAAGGTATCTGGATGCTGATGACCGAGTATAGTCTTACGCGTTTCCATTACCTGCATTCCCAGCACCTCTGGCTCATTCCATCGCCCTGGGCTCACATATACTGACGCAAGGTTACCTATGCTGGCCAAGGTAAAGGGATGCTCTTGGCCGAGTACACTCTTTCTCGTCTCCAACACATGCACCTCAAGCTGTTCGGCCTCTTTCAATTGCCCTAGCTCAAGTATATCAATGGGAGATTGCCCATTCTGATCAAGGTATCTAGATGCTTTGCCCGAGTTACTTCCGGCTCGTCTCCATCACCTGCATAAGTTATCGATGCAAGGCTACTCATGCTGCCAACGTATCTGGATACTCTTGGCTACGTGCCCTCGTACTAGTCTCTATGACTAGCGCCTCTAACTTTCCGGCCTCCTGCCATCGCCCTTGGTGCTGTATGTTGATGCGAGGTTTCCTACGCTGGCCAAGGTGTCTGGATGTCCTGGCCAAGCACCCTCATAGTCTCCATGACCTGCACAAACAACTTCTCCGCTTTCTTCAGTCGCCCCTGATTCCAAAATGTCGATGCGAGGTTATGCATGTTGGTCAAGGTAGAGGAATGTTCTTTACCGAATGTTTTTTTGTTATTTCCATGACCTGTACTTGCAGCTCCTCGGCTTTCTTCCTTCACCCCTGCACACTGTATGTCATCGCGAGATTGGCCATGCCGGTCAAACTAGCTTGATGCTATAGGCCGAGTACCTCCTTACTGATCGCCATGACCTGCGCCAACAATTCCTCAGCCTCGACCCATCGCCCCTGGTGCACGTATGTCGATGCGAGTTTGTTTGTTTGTTTTAATCTTTTTGCATTCAGCCGCTACGCGGCTATGGCATATATATTTACTTCCACCGCCCCCCCCAGATCCCAGTCACTTCCTCAGGGTTTTCAGCCCCTCGGCAAAGTCGCGAAAGCAGCACCGTTTGTAACCCCCAGGCACTTTCCCTGTCCCTCCGCAATAGACTCTCTATCCGGCTCCCCTAACACCCTTACCACTCCGGCTCACCTGCCGGTTCCCCTCCTCAAAACAAATTAATTGACCCCCATTCCTTAAACCTACTTACCCCACTTAGTCGTAGCCCCGTTGAAGTCTCTCGCTATCGCCCTCCAGGGTTTCATTGGAAGTTATCGTTGTGGAATACCCCAACCGCCAAAACTGAAGCAGGCAGGATTCGAAGGTCCGAGACTGAAAATCCCCCTAGGTCATTCACGGCGCGCTGGCCGTCGTCGGTCTGTAAGCTGGTGGGCAGGTGGATGGTGTCAGATCGTTGGATGTCGTATCCATCGTATAACTGGCGTAAAACATCCGAAAGAAGGCGAGTTGCCCCTACAGGGGACTACCGTTCAGTGTCGATGCTGAGTGGTATCAACGGCGTTGTCGACGAGGTACACTCACCCAAAGGATGAGCGGTCACACCGGTATGAGAGGATGAAGCCAAAGTAAAACCCGCTCTCCCCCAAAGAGGGGAAAGCTTGGCAAAACCAGGTGTTGAGAGGTGTTGTCGGAGGTGTGTGTTCGATGCTAGGTTGCTCATGCTAGTCAAGGTGTCTGGATACTCATGGCTGAGAAACTTTATTTTTTGTCTCTATGACCTGTACCTGCAGTCCCTCGGCCGCCTTCCAGGCCACTGGTTTTTATAAGTGCATGTGAGATTGTCCATGCTGGTCAAGATAGACTGATGCTCATTGCCGAATTCCCTCTTTTCGTCTTCATGACTTGCACCTCTAGCACCTCTGTTGTGTCGTGTCCGCTGTGCTGAATCTCCCTATTGACCTAAACTCACTGGCTCTCTCTGTCTAATTGACACGTACACAAGAACTAAAGTGCATGTGGCTCCGCCGCGCACAACCCTAAACCAACCCACGTGATGACCGCACTCAAATCCGTCCCCACAACCTCGGCCTGCTTCTATATCCCCTGGCCGCTGTATGTCAATGCAAAGTTACCCAAGCTGATCAAAATAGTGGGATGCTCTTGGCTTACTACCCTGTTCATCGTCTCTGTGATTTGCACAAGTAGCTTCTCGGCCTCCGTCGATCGACCTTGGCACAACAATGTCGACGCTAGGTTGTTTTGTATACATGCAACCTCCGCAACTTGAGTACTGTAACAAATCTTTAGAACCTCTTGCTACAATAGTTGCACTTCAATCCACTCTCCCAGGTATATGTGAATTGACCATAGTAAGCATTGATTGGATGTAATACCGGTGACCAATTCCATATTTTTTCTCTATTTGGTCTCGGATCTGCATTCGTAGCGTTTTTGATTTCGCAACTTCTCCGCATGCATCTAATAGATAGCCGATCGTTGTATTCAATCCAAGCGGCGCAAAATAGAGCTCCCCAAACTCTCGTGTCATATCAGTAACCTCTCTTTCGTACACCTTCAGGGCTTCCTTCAGATTTACCAGCCCCATGCTCGATATTCATCAATGTGGTTGACCTCAATATGTACGCTGAGCTTTTGTATGCTCCTACCTTCTGAAGTCTCAGGCTGTACCGATTCTTTTTCAAAATTCAAATCGGCAAGTTTTTTATCGCACTTTTCTAGCTATTTATGACATTTAATATCATCTGAGTTGACACCAAATCCAATCTGATAGCAAAACGCGAGTTGAAATGCGATATGTGCGGCAATGGGTTCATTCCGGTTACCGACGTAGTTCGTTTCGAGTCTCTGTCTAATTTGTATTCGCACACGATAGTCGGCTTGCACGAGGTGGGCTAGGTTTTTTGTAATCTTAGCTAATAGCATTAGCATTCGTTTAGAGGGACGTGAAATCGGTTCCATCTCACCCGGAAACAACCATGCATCAGAGGCTCTCTACCTCCTTCCATTTGTCTGGCGATATAGCCTTTTAATTCAATTCCGCACACCTAAGGTAAAGCTATGAGTTCTGTGTTAAGATCTCTGGTTTCGTTCACCACGCTTGCAGCTTCCAATTCAAGTCTGAACTCTATAGCGAAAGCCATGAGTTTATGACGATCTTGGGAAACTCACTGTTTACACCTGAGAAGACCCTCTAATTTTCCTAGATTAGAGGACCGTGTCTTGGGATTAAGCGGAACCGTCAAGCTAAAAATTTCTTTGAAACGATTCCTATGTTCCATATTCACGCCTGCCAGTGGTATAGAGTCAAGGAGTTGATGAGCAATATTTTCCAGTTTATCATCATACTTCAGTTGCTCAAGCAATATTCTAGATCCAGTTGATGCGTCAAACGTGTATTCGGTACCGTCATGCAGGATTGGTACATTCCAGGACAGAACCCAGAGACACAGCATATCGAAGGAGTATACATCAGTCTGCTTAGCGACAGGCGCTGTGAACTCCCCAAAGTGATGCTCGGGAGCATTCCATGGCCTTGATTTCGGCAGATACCCTTCCTGCCTCACCGGCTACTACAGTCGAATATCCGAAGTCGGTCACCCTAACTGTAGTCTTGCCAGTGATGAGACAATCAGAGAAGGGAGAGAAAGATGGTGATGATTGAACTGTCTATCGTACAAAGAGAGAATAAGATAGATAGATAGAGAGGAATCATCTCGAGAGCGAAACGAAACACTAAGTGAAAAGCACTAAGAATGAAACTCTAAGAGCGAAGCATCACGATCAAAGCACTACTCAGACCCGAGGCTTTTGGAGAAATAGGCTCCGCACTAAGCCCGAGGTTAGCAGGGAGATAGGCTCCGTACCAAGCCCGCTAAGTTTAGTGCTTGCCTTAGTCCCGATTGCCTGCGGGCTAAAGTTAGTGCCCGCCTTAGTTGCGATAGCCTTCGGGCTAAATCTCTTAGTCAACAGCCAGTAGCGTCCTTGAAAACTAACACATTTTGTGGCTTGATATCACCATGGATTATGTCTGTGCCTATGTTAGACTTCTAGAAAGCTAAGATTCACTAAGAGTGATGAACTATATGCATCCAAACCATGATGGCACTTCCAATGTCTGTACAGATGTTGAGCCGATCCTCGATGGATATGTTCATACCATCACTCAAGTTCATGAACTGTTGTAGATCCCACGCTGCTCTCTCAAAAAGCAATACAGAGACAACTTTCTCTGTCCTGGATGTTATTTCCCAACATATTCCTTCGAGGTTGACTATATTGAGGTGACTTCGAATAGAGGGCTGACTCAAGATGAGTACCTCCGATATCAAAGGTGAAAAGTCATCTTTTGAATTTTCGTTATAGTGAAACCGCTTGAAAGCAAGGGGCATGTTAGTGCTGACTGTAGACTGGCTTATCGTCCCAGAGCCGCCGTTGCCGAGATCACCGAGAGTAGGTTGCCACGTAATTGGGAGGTGGTCTACATTGAATTTTTGGACGACTGAAAGAAATGCAATCCGGTCGTTTGGGAGATCATCGTTGTTGAGATTCGTCGGGCGGCGGAGTAGTGGGTAAATATTCCGTCGGAGTATTAGACGAGTCGGTGTAAACATGATGTATGTGCTTTCAGGGGATGTAAAAGTTACAAGAGTTTGAATTTAGAGAGTTGGCGGAATAGTGTATGTAGTTTCGTGATCATATTTATTCAGAGCAGCACAACTTTGACCATTTATAGAAATGCGCGCACACGTAGAGAAAGGGAAATTGTATATTTGAACAATATTCACTGTATGATGACTTTTATTAGCTGCGACGCAACCGAATATTAATTTGACGCTGTAGATGAGGCTGCGCAACCCAAGAACTTACGAAACGCAAGGCAGAATGATGTGCGTTGGCATGTATACAACTATCGCTTAGCCTCATGAGTTAGCAGGTGCGTTGGAACCCAGTTCGCTGCATTATCCTGAATGGCTGGCTAACAGCTGTTGGAAATTTGGAGGTATCAACATTTTCTTTGTTTCATAAGTATCTTTGTAATTCTCCTTACGATAGGTATTTTGGTTGATAAGAATAATGTGGTGTGTTAATACTTTCTTCTCTTATTTTATTAACTGTCTAGAAAGTTCCAGTTAGAACTTGTCTAGAAGTTTCCTTTTGTTCCAGTTTACTATATGGATTTCTATTGCTTATCTTTGGAATTCATCTGGATGTTTCTGTTATGTTCTACACAGTTTTTATTTGTAATAATGTACCTTAGCAGAGATTTCTATTACTTGTTTTGGTATTGGATCCATTGCAATGTTATCACTACATATTTTTGAAGAGTATTTTATTCTACTATTGAGTTATCAAGAGCAATCAACGAGCATGGTAGGACCCTCCACGCCCACGGCATCGAGGTCGTGGTTCACTGGGTGCCGGGACACTCAGGCATCCCCGGGATCGAAGAGGCCGACCACCAGGCGAACAGGGCACGAGAAGGCCGAGGGTACACAGTGCGTGAGCGAATATACACCTCGGCCGCGAATAGAGCTAGACGGATCTCCGAAGGAAGGACGGCGGCGAAAGCGAAGTGGGAGGCCGACAAATGCAGCAAACACTACGGCTATTGGCTGAAGGGCAAAGCCGGAAGCAAGAGACCCGTCCCAATGACAAGCGTGAAGCCACTGGCAGCAAGGTTCTATAGGCTGAAGAGCGGGCATGCGCCAACTGGACCGCACCTAAAGCGGTTTAGACACCGAGAGGACGATATGTGCTGGTGGTGCGGAGGCAGAGCAGTGCAGACGCGAGAGCATCTATTCCGCCACTGCAGCCTATGGAAAGACCAGCAGAAAGCGCTCTGGAAAGCGGTGGGGAAGGCCACAGGCTGGAACGGGGGAAGATGTCGACATGTGCAGATTTCTGAGCTGTTTTCCATGGAGAAATGCGATCAAGCGGTGATGGACTTCCTGGCAGCTACTGACGTCGGGAAGTTCCCACCCAAGCAAGCGGAAGAGCACGGGCAGGAGGAGTGCGGGCAGGTGTAAGGGTGCTTGGCTCGGGGGTGGTCTCTCTTTTCATTGGTCTCTTTTGTTCTTACTGATCCTTTTGTGGCTGCTGGATTTATTTTGTCAAAGGGGACGATGGGTAGCAGATGGGAGCTCCGCCATCTAGCCGGCTCGCCCGGAGGCGGAGGGGGTGTCTAGGCTCTGTCATACTCTAATTAGAGTGAATACAGTATGAATAAAACAAACAAACAAGGTGAGCAGCCATCTAGAACAACCAAAATCTATCAATTGTGGCTACCCCTTGGTGGACGAAAGGTATACACACAAAGAGGTACAAATAAAGGCACTGCCGGAGGTTCTGAGTCTTGAAAATGCATCATTTTAAATGCACAACAGTAGAAGTAACGGAATCAAGGCACCTTTGGTGGGAGTCTAGCATTTTCAAAAAGTCATAAGCCGAAAGAGTACGCAATAAAAGGCACGAAAACGAGTTCCAGCACCTCCTGGTGCCTTTTCGTTTTTCATTTGTATTGGCAAAGGCACGAAATGCACATTTCCGACTCCCTTAGAGTGAACGCTAAAACAAAACTCACAACTTGCCACCAGATTGAGTTCACTAGTTTTGCTCCAATTCCGACTGTTCTATACGCGGAAAGGAATAGCTATACTTTCTTTATGATATCTGCGATATTCATTGTACAGCTTTAGATTTAGTCCCATATCTCCACTGGTGGAGTGGTGGTTGAGGGTAGCAAAGCGTAACGTTACGTGCGTAACTGTAGAAGCGGGGTTTGCCGATAATCGCGGACTAGAGCAACAATGTGGTAGGGTAAAAGTGTCGGTGCAAACCCAGCACAGAGTGGAACCACTTAATGAATGGGGTTTTCATAAGGTGATGCATAAACAACTACCTGTGAGAAACTGGATGAAATGAGATAACGTCGCAGATGTTCCGGCCATTTGAGTAGTTCGCAATCTAGCCGGTAGAGACTAATGACGTGATGTGCAAGAGTACTTGGAAGCTGTCGAAACTCATTCGCGCTGATAACTGCACCTCTAAGGTAACGTCTACTTGGAACCTATGCCTCTAAGCATATTAAAATAACTGTTATCGGTGGCGGCAGGTCAACGTATGGTGCATGTGTGTAGTTTATTCTCAGGGCTTATTAAGTTATAAACAACAGTTCACAAAACATACTCCCTTCATCCCCCGCTCCGTCCTAACGAATACATGAATCCATGCCTAGCACAAAACCGCTCCAAACCCTCCCCGATCTGCGTTCATGGCCCGTTCAGCACCAGTATCTCATCGCCAAGCATATTAGGGTCTCGTACTCTTGCAGAATCGCACCCACTGGGCTCAGCCCCATGACACGCGGACCATGGTCTGCTTTTTGCGCCACCATCATGTCGGTCGGTATTGTGTCGATCAGTCAGTGTTAATATAATTAAAATTAGCAGCTCACCGGTAGTCTCCATCGAAGTTACTGCACCATGTCTGCCCAACTATCCATCATCCCAATATCTGTCCGTAGCGCGCTCAGAACTGCAGAATGCTCCAGCTTAGATCCCTAGCCCAGCCCAGCTGAACCATGTTTTTCTTCTTGCGCCACCTTCATCACATCGATAGTTAGCATAGTGTCGATCAGTCGTTGTCATGTTGATTTGTCGGTGTCGTGTCGAATGTATGTAAACTAACGTAGCGAGCTGGCCGGTAGTCGTGTACTGCATTAAGGTAACTGTTCCTCAGTGCTACATCCCGGGGGAGGAGTCGGACTCGGTGCTGTCAGTGTCGGTGTCGATCCCCGTGTCTTGAATGTCCACTCCGGAGGTGATTGACTTTCCCGGACTCCAGGTCTACATACCCAGCCTATTCCTCTCGCATTACCTCCACAGCGTTGTCCACAGGCTTCTCGTCGTATACCTAGCCGACGTCTCCCCCGAGTCTCCAAGCTCCAGCGTGTATGCGTTCCAGAATACTTCCGTCGCGTGATCATCCCGAACAACACTGTGTCGGTCTCAATGTATGGCCCGACTGCCTCGTACTCACGAATTCGTCCCGTTGACGCCTCGCTCGGCTACCGTGATCCCGTTTCGACTCGCCATAGGTCCTATCGATCAACTCGACTAGATTTCTTGCGATAAGTCAGCAAAAGAGGACACATCCTACTCGATCTAAATTTACCGATTGCGGGCAGGGAGTGTCGAAGTGTGCTACCACGTTGTAAGGTGAAAAGTACGTGAAGCCTATTCTCGACCCCGCCAGGTGTACTGTTGCCGGGAATGCCAACTGGACCGCCATCACCTTAGTAGACGTAGATGGCGCAGAGGAGATGACAGCGTGTGAGAGACGACGACGGTAATGGGGTAGATGACAATGGTAGGGTAGACGATGTGGGAGGGGTAAATAATGTCCAAAGAGGGCATAGAAGACGGTACGCGGTAGAGGAAACGGAGTAGACAAGTAGACGACGGTCCGGAGGGGAGACGAAGGGGGAATGTTGATGACGGCAGAAGTAGGTGACGTAGACAAGTTGCGCGTACACGAGGGCGAAGTATACGATGGCCGAAGAGTCGACAATGGCTAAGAGACGGTCGGAGGAGACAAGAGCGCGGAAGTATAGACGAGAATGGAAAGTGACGAGAGCGGAGGGCGGAGGAAGAACAGCGCCGGAGTTCCCAGGGTTGGAGGATAATGCAGCCTATTGATGCAACACTCCCTGCTGTTTTATACTCCGTAATAACAAAATCCGTCGGTTATTATGTCAGGTCCAGGGGGGTGATAGTAATTATAGTGTCCGCCCAAACCAGACATCAGCAAGAATAATCAGTATTTGTGAGCCATAGGTCGCACGGTCAGACTCCTCGGCGTAGACATAGGTTTAGATGGAGGGTTGTACAATCGACCCGGTACGCAAAGGGCTAAGAATCGTATAGACCACATGTAGATGTGGGTGTAGAGTGCGGAGGTTTGGATAGGGGTGGAGGTATTGATGAGGACAGAGGCGTGAGAATAGGATCGCTGCTGATGAGAAAACGTTTCGATAAGTGTAGAGTCGTTGACGATCGAGAGTAGTGGAAGAGAGCAATATCGGCTTCGACGTTGACGTTGTGATGCAGTAGAGTCTAAGAAATCCATGATGGAGTAGACAGATGGAAGAGGAGGCGGAATGAAAGTGCGAAAGCATTCAGAGACGTGTTCCGTGGAATACCGTAGGTACGCGCTAGAGGAGTACCGTAATCTCGGATGCTGGCAATAATTGGTGCGATCATCGTGTTGCCACTGCGGTTTGCAAGCTCGCCAAAAATTTCGGTGACTCCCGGAAACGGTAAGCGAACGCAAATGGCTTCCCTAAATGGGCTAGCGTGCATACTCCAACATCGCCTAACATGATATGGTCCCTTGCACAGGTGTCACTTCGGGCCGGGAATTGCGGGGCTGAGTGGGGCAGAAATAGGTAGTGTACTACTTTGTACTATACATGTGATGATGGTAGACGATAAGATAAAATTGATTAGATAAAAATAACGATTAGGTCAATCCCCATATCCCCAGCAGGTGACACTAAAACGTAGCCGCTAAGTTTTGCTTGCCTTTTGCGCAGAAAAAGAGACTGATGGCTACAACGAGAGCTAACCATCGCGGGCAAGATAGCCGGAGCGACAGAGAATGAGAGAGAACCATCGATGAATAAGTTTTCAATTAGTGGTGCACCAATCTTACAAAAAACAAGGATGAGAGGTGAGACTATTGCATAGAGGTGTTCCGGGTTGGCACTGGCAAGAAGTGACGACATGTGGATCCGGTATACTAGTACAAGTGCACAGAGAACTTTGGAACCCAAACGTGCTTCCGCGTGCACTTGGTGTACTAGTTCCAGCGCACCTAGAATTCGGAATCCAAGCTCTTCTACAAGTGTACTGGCAAAGTAACCGAAGGTACGTGCACTTGAAACCCTATCCCCAACTTAGAATATAAATTGGTACCATTATGGCCTCACTGTGATACGGTAGTGTGTTTCCGCTCTTTTTAGGGTGATGGAGTTTATCAACAGTACGGTAACACTTCCGGGGTATGGCGAACAGACACGGTGTCACAGTGGTTAAGTGACACTTGGTACTCTGCTGTTCCTATTGTAGTAAAGTGCTGGGGCAATGGAAGTTTCCCCTACAAATATTGCCCAACTTTTGGGTGGTTAAGTCCTTTGCACGTAGTCAAACGGACACCGATTTGGGTATCGATATCGATACCGATAACAACTGATGAATTCTGAAAATTAGCTCCCAGTTATACATTCCAGTATATCCAAACTGTAAAATTTCATAGATGCAATTGCATTGCACATAACAGGATCTCAAGGGAACACCTGAATAGATTATTGGCTGATCTGCAGTAAGTAAACATGATTTAAGAGCTCATGGATCGCAACGATAAGCCCAGGAATGCAAGAGATAATAAAGCCAGACCCTACGCAATTTATTGAGGGCTTTTATTATCCGAAAGCCTTGCAGTTGCAAGAAAAATTCGGCTGCTCTCTGCCAACGTCTGGGACGCATAGCCCGACATGGCCAAATTGGCCTGCAATCAAAGTTGGAACGTATATGGTTGTTCGTAAGTCTTGATTAATTTTTCGTATTAGAAATATTATCAAACAATCACTATCCACTGCTAAACGTTCATAGACATTAGCTAATACCTGAGGTCTTTGGTAATCATAGAGCTTGTATGCATTAACATCTTGACATTGAGCTCGAACTAGGGAGACTGAGTACCAGGAATCCTGCTATTGGGTCATGTCCTATACCGGAACCTTATGAGATGGGCGGAAAGCGGATGAAACCTAATCTAACAGTTCTCTGAATATCCACAGTCCAGTCATCAACATGTGATGCGGTATTTGCATTGATTGCGCATTTGTTTCCTCTGAGTATCCGTATGGGAACTCTTGCCTTGCTTTAGATCCTCGCAGACTCGTAGGTTTGAGCGGTGCATGGTCATGTGGCGAAATGCTTACATGCTTCCATATGGGGATGTCTCTACACGTTCCGACATGTTGAATATTCTGGTCTTCTTGGGCTGCCGGCCTGCCGGCTGCCAAGTGCAATCTATACTTCGGAATTACCAACCGCTGTAGAATGTTAACTACCCGATTAGAGAAAATGAATCCTCCTGAACAGAAAGAGAGTTTCGGGGCGAGTTTCTCAAGGTGCTCTACTCTTGGAAAATCAGCAACGGTCTTTACTATTTTACAATCATTACCTGTGCAAACCTTTTATTCTTCATTCCATTACAGAGATGCCTTGGCTAGGGCTCATTTCGAAAGGTACCACCGTATTCCATCGCACTTTGTATGCTTACGTTCCATGCCTCTCTTCCCGTCTTGTTGATAAATTGATATCCACTCTATGCTTATCCTCTATGTGTTTCTTCCAGTCCCATTAATGTTCTCTCAGTGTTATTAAGATACTCTCGCCACCATTTCTCCCTCCCACTGCAATGATGCCATTCACTTCATGTGATCGATACCGTGCCATATCCAGTACCTTTTCTTACATACACGAGTACCCTGTCTCAAACTTGAGACATAAATGTTTTTGATTTTAGTGCAGAAACGGTACTTCAGTACCTTTGACTAGTTTATATACCCTTAGGGCATGTTGCAACTACTTGTGGTGCCTGGTTTGGTTGGTATTGTTGTACTTGTTGTGGAAATAACTACTGTAATCTACAGTCACCTTTGCTTTGCAGTCCGCGCAGTTAGTTATGCCGTCTCGCTCTATTAAACCTCGCATTTGTGGATAAATTTTCATAATTATAAAAGCAAAAGCCTTTCAACAGCTGATATTCCAATCTAACAATGATTAGCTTGCGCAAAAGCATGGTGTTAAAAAGTTAACTTACAGAGAGCAGCAAGAATAATCTGCAGCTTTACTCATAAACTAGTCTATTATCCCTATCTAATCACTAAAATGCAAGAGATCTACACCAGGGGTAACCCCCACAATACACTCTAAAAATCGCACGACAAATCCAAACATAATTTTCTAAGTCATCACAAAGACTTCACTACGACATGATAGCGCAAATGAATCAGCTGTAGCGTGCTCCGATAAAAATGTTGATCTAAGGGAAGAGTTTGCTAGAGCGAAGTGTTCCAAATTCCCGTTCCGGTGATGCAACCTCCTTTCATTGAATACGATGTAAGTCTTACTACTCTGCAATAATAGCGTAAGCGCAGAGAGCCCTTTATTAATATCTTCGATATACGTGATCTCTTTCCAAGGGTGCCGCTACTGCAGACCCCGGGAAAGCCACGGATGGTAGTTATCACTTGTTATTTTGAGCTTTCGTACTTCTCCTCATTCCCTGCCGGTGGCAGTCTGGAAGTGACAAAACCTCGTCCAGAAACGTTAACAAAGTATTAACGTTTCTAATCTGCAATGGAGGGGTAGTGGTGAGGCATTTAAAAAGCTAACCCAGAGATAATCAAGGCATGACGCCGCATGATTCTTGTAACATACTTCATATCTCTCTAGTACTGGTTCACAGTATTTCGAGCTTAGAATATCTACGTAGATCGCTGTCCCCAGATTGTAGAGGCAGTTAAGTTGGCGGTCAAGCATCTAGCAACCAGTTATCGATAGTGGCAGCAAATCGAAAAATATTCAGAAGCTAACCACATATCTTTTATTAACCCTAAGGTACCTGTATGGGACTGGGCTCTATGGCAGCCAAAACGAGCCTTGGACAAACTAGTTCGCCGAAGTCGTACTTGGCATGGGTGGCGACGTGGGGCCCCGAATGACTGTAGTCGCCCCGGAAGGTTGAGACCCTATCAGCGATTACAGCGCCGCGTTCTCGAGAGCGATCAAAGAAGAGCGTATCCGCGGCCGTGAGACCGAGAGCATGAGCTGGCCCAGCCCCGGAGAGGAACCTGCGGTAAAAGCGGTCATAGAGGACAAGGACGCAGCCAAAAGGTAAGCGAAATCGTGGGAGAAAGAAAACCACAGGAATACCCACACATGGTGGACGGACGGCTCGTGATCAGATGACGGGAGAGTGGGAGCAGCAGCCGTGTGTAGCAGCAACGGTGAGAGCAGAAGCGGAGAGAGATGGAAGGCCCTCCGCAGCTACCTCCGCAAGGGCCAGATGGAGGTGTTCGATGCCGAGTTATGGGCGATGTGGATTGCCCTTAAAGAGACTGCAAAAGGAGGAGAAAGACTGCACACCCAGGGAGTGCAAAAGATAGTGATCATCTGCGACTCCCAGGCAGCAGTCCAATAAGCAGCGCACCTCGAGATCGGGCCAGGACAACAAGTGGCACGGTGGATCAATAACGAAGCATGAGTACTGGGCGCGCATGGTATCCAAACAGAGATCCGTTTGATCCCCGGGAACTCGAGCATCTCTGGCAATGAGGAAGCAGACAGGCAAGCAAACGTAGCCCGCGGAAGCACAGTCCAAGAGCAAGCATTCATCTCAGCGGCGAATAGGGCGAGGAGGATCACCGAGCAGAAAGCAGCGGCTAAGTCCGAATGGGAAGAGAAATGATTGAGCGGGTATTATGGGGACGAAGAAGGAAGGCCGGGAGCCGAAGGCCAATCCCGATGAAGAGAAGGAAGTCCCTCGCCTCGCGGTACTACCAATTGAACTGTGGGCGTGCCCCCACCGCGACGTATCTCAAGCGGTTCGGTCAGCGAGACGACAATCAATGTTGGTGGTGCGGAAAGACTGCCCAGATGCGGAAGCATCTCTTCCGCCGCTGCAAGAAGTGGAAGTGCGAACAGCACGAACTGTGGAAAACAGTCGGGTGGGAGACTGGCAGGAGGGCGGGGAGGTGTGGGCACGTGCAAATATCCGAACTGTTCTCCCTAGAAATGTGTGATCAAGCGGTGATGGACTTCCTGGCGGCGCGGAGATCGGGAAGTTCCCATGCTGCTAACAATGGTGGAGGCGGCGGCTGTCTTTCTTTCTCTCATATTTCATTAGTGTTTCACCATTTATTTCAATCTCATTTGTCAAAAACGGGAAGGAGAATAGGAGGATAGAAGGGTAGAAGAAGGGGAGCTCCCCCATCTAGCCGGCCATCCAGAGGGGGAGGGGAATTTGGGCACTGCCATACTCCAGTTAGAGTAAATGCAGAATAATTAAAACAAAAACAAGCAAAGTTCGATCCAAAGGTCACAGATAGAGTTATCAGGATAATCTTAGAACTTCAAGGGTAATTGGGTAAGGTTGTTGTTGTATTCACTCTACTTATCTAGAGAATTACAGCGCCCAATGATTCTCCAATCGGGCTAGGGTTGGTGTTAGCGCGTGCTTTTGGTGGCACTATGTCATCTCCACACATTTACTCGAGTAGTATATGGACTTTTGTTTGTTTGTTTGTCGTAATCATTCTGCATTCACTCAAACTTGAGTATGGCAGTGCCCAGTTTCCCCTCCCCCTCCGGATAGCCGGCTAGACGGGGGAGCTCCCCTACTTCTACCTTCTTCTTTTCTAACATATGAAAATACGAGTGAATTGTGGTGAACTGAAGCAGAACAAAGGGAAAGAAAGTGAACGACGGCAGGCTACACTCTGCTCGGCTCTGCTCTACTCTGCTCCGCGGCGTGGGAACTTCCCGACCTCCGTGGCCGCCAGGAAGTCCATCACTGCTTGATCGCACATTTCCAGGAAAAAAAGCTCCGATATTTGCACGTGCCTGCACCTCCCCGCCTTCCAGCCGGTTTCCCGCCCGACTGCCTTCCACAGCTCCTTCTGCTGGCTCTTCCATTTGCTACAGTGGCAGATGAGATGCTCCCGTGTCTGGGCTGCCCTCCCGCACCAGCACTGATCATTGTCTCGCTGCCCGAATCGCTTGGGGTACGCCGCCGTGGGTGCATCCCGCACTTCAGCTGGAAGTATCGTGAGGCGAGAGACTTCTTGCTTTTCATGGTAATTGGCCTTCGGCTCCCAGCCTTTCCGTTTCGGTACCCGTAATGCCTGCTCATCCTTTTTTCTTCCCATTCGGTGATCCTCTCGCTCTGTTCGCTGCTGAGATGAATGATTGCTCTCGGATCGTGCTTCCGCGGCCTTCGCGGGCTACGTTCGCTTGGTGGTCTGCTTCTTCGTTCCCCAGGATTCCCGGGTGCACAGGGATCCAGTAGATCTCCGTTTCGATGTAGTATTCGAGCAGAAGGGCTCGTGCTTCATTGTTGATCCAGTGCGTCAACTGCTGCCCAAGCCCAATTTCGAGATGTGCTGCTCGTCGAACTGCTCCCTGGGAGTAGCTGAAGATCACCGTTCTTTGCACTCCCTGGGCGCAGTATATGGGCTCCCCAATATCGCAGATCGCAATAAGTCTGTGTGTATCCCGTGTAAGGGCAGAGTACTCGCATTAGTGGGAACAGTATGCCTGTATGCATTTCTTCCAACATGCGTTTTACTCCACCCACTACCTCCGCATGCGAGAAACATTGCATTCCCCATCGTTTTAGTCCGTAGCTTTTCCGTAGCACATGCTTGATGGCTAACGTGCACTCCACTGTAATATCTCAGATCACCTAGTTGGGAGTTAGATAGCCTCATCTCATTTTCTCTGCCTTGATTGAGCCGGATTAGAAATGCTCGTCGCTGTCGGTATACCCCTGCGAGCGTCTGGGAGGTCTCTCGTTCGCTGGTTTGGGATCCTTTATTTATTTGACACCGGAGGATTCCCCGTAGCTGTTTGTTTACATCCCCTGTGGATAGCTACTTAATGGATTAGGGTACATTCTGTTTCGATCATGTTCCACCCAAGAAAATATTTTCAGTCCGATTGTTATGCACCTCCACCTTGGCGATGCACCCCCAGCATAATTCAAGGTTTTGCGACCGGTCGTGTGTGCGAACAGCTGAAAATATGGATATTATCGGCGACTTGATCACTTGTGCATATGCACGTCCGTGTGCATGTGCATGAGGCAATGCTGCACACTCGCCATCTGGAGACGAATTATCTCAGTGTGGCATCCGTGGAGTGTTTTGTTTGGTGTAAATAATGTGAGCTGCCTGTGTTAATTACTCAGATCATTTCATGAGGCTGAACATGGTTGCACAGCCCCTAACCGCTGCATAAATTAATAGTCCGGTTCAGAAGCATCTAACAAGGAGTCAACCGTAACATATAAGGAGCGTTATTCAGTAAGTATAATTCCCTCTACCCATGTTCAATCTACATTAAGATCTGAAAGCACTCGCTGACTGAATCGCGAGACTCCAAATTGACATTCCACAATCCTTCTACTTCCTATACTCAACTTGCTGTTCCTTATACCTCCCACACACAGCGCACCATGTTTTCGACACAGAACTCCGCACTGGTATCACATTCCGATGGCATGTTTACACGCTACTCCGCATCCAGGAATTGCACCAATGGTGACCCCAAAAGCGACCTGATCGCATTCCTCTCGATTGTCCAACAATGGGATGTTGACTTCCTCCCAATTTCGTGGCAGCGGTCTCTCGGCAATCTCGGCCAGGGTGGATCTGGGGTCATAAGCCAGTCTACAATCATTACCGGCTTGCCCCTTGCATTCAAGCGATTTCACGACTCTGAAGATTGCGAGCCGGACTTTTTACCTTTAATATCGGAGGTATTGATATTGAGTCAACCTCCTATTCGAGATCACCCAAACATAGTCAACCTCAAAGGGATTTGTTGGGAAATCAAGCGCCGAACGGAGTATGCCATCCCCGTACTTGTCTTTGAGAAAGCGGCGTGGGATTTGCATCAGTTTATGAAGGTGCGCGAGGGAATGAATATGTCCGCCGAGGAACGGCTCAAAATCTGCGTCGATATTGGAAGTGCCATTGTGGTCTTGCATGCCAATGGTTTGTGATTCTGAATAATACTGGCGTGTCAGAAGCCTAACACGCACACAGGAGTAATCCATGGGGATATCAAGCCACAGAACGTGCTCGTATTCAAAGACGATACCGGTAAGACAACGATAAGGGTAGCTGATTTCGGGTATTCCACTCTAGCAACAGGAGAAGAAGCAAGTATTTTGTTGCCGAAGTCTAAGCCGTGGAATGCTCCCGAGCACCATTTTGGGGTGTTCACGCTAGCTGAGGCTAAAAAGGCGGACGTTTATTCCTTTGGTAAGCTCTGCCTTTGGGCTCTGTGTGGTGGTACGCATGATCCACCCAGTGGTACAGAATTCATGGCTGAGGTGGCCGCATTTGATCCATCCACCGAATTCCGCCCATCGTTTGAGGAGCTCAAGGACGACGAAGTGGAACATTTTGCATATCAATTCATTGAATCAATGCAACTGGCTGGTTTGAATGACCAACAGAGGTGTCGTCTAAAGGAATTTTTCAAGTTGACTCTTGAGCCTAATCCTGAAAAAAGAACGGCTGATGTTGGCAAATTAATGGTTCTCCTCAGTCCAGAACGGTGAGAATCGACAAAGATGGCCACCACTGGACATTCAGTAACAAGTTTAGAGCTGCGTTGCAACCCATTACTGTACCATGTCAGGCAACGACGAAATTCTCAATGTGTGCTAATTTTCGAGTGAGTGTTAATCAAACTACATACTTTTACAAACCATTAGCTAAGACAAATTCTAGATTACCCAAAGCCTTGGGGACCTAATAGAAGCAGACTATCGTGTCCGAATGCAAATCAAAGACAGCCTCGAAAAAAACTACATCCGTAATCAAAAGCATGATTTTGCGGCTGAAATCGCATTTCAGCTTGCATTTTGTTATGACATTGGATTTGGCACCAAATCAGATGATATTCAACGACAAATTTGGCTCGCAAAAAGCATAAGACAACTCGACGATCTAAATATAGAAAAAGAAGCAGTACAGCCTGCATGGAGGAAAATGAGGGAGATCGATGGAGTCAAAGAAGTTGACCTGATTCATGAATACCGAACATGGGGAAGGCAAAAACTGGAGGAAGCCCAGGTTGCATACGAAAGGGAAATCCGCGACATGGAACGAGAGTTTGGGGAGATCCATCACATACCGTTGACCTTGTGCAACATCCTAGGAAATCTCCTAGATGAGATAAGAGAATTTCAGAAAGCAAAAGAGCTACGACTACGGATAAGAGATCAAATAGGAACTGACGTAATCGATCATCCATATTACATTCAATCAATCGTTGATGTAGCCCAGTCGCACATCAATCTGGGGGAATGGACGGCAGCACAACAATTGCTGGAAAATGCTCTAAAACATTCTGAAAACACTCAAGGTCATACGACGCAGAGCCTGGCGGCTACATCAATTAGAGGCATACTCGCGGTAACTCTTTGCAATCAGGGGCAATGGAAAGAGGCCGAAGCGCTTCAGGTACAGATCATGCAGACGAGAAAGAGAGTTCTTGGCCAACAGCACCCAGATACTTTGGGCAGCATGAATAATCTTGCATTAACATATTGGAACCAGGGCCGACTGAAGGAGGCCGAGGAGCTATTAATGCAGGTCATGGAGACGAATTCGAGGGTGCTCGGTCAAGAGCATCCTGAAACTTTGACGAGTAGGAGCAACCTAGCTGAAGTATATAGGGCCCAGGGGCGCTTGCAGGAAGCGGAGCAACTGGAAGTGCAGGTCATAGAGACGAAGAAGAGGGTACTAGGCCAAGACCATCCAAATACCTTGATCAGCATGGTCAACCTAGCATCTACATATTCGGACCAGGGACGATGGCAGGAGGCGGAGGCCCTGGAGGTACAGGTCATTGAGTTGAGCAAGGAACTCGGCCAAGAGCATCCCGATACCTTGACCATCAAGCACAACCTCTCACAACGTTTGTGAACCAAGGACGGTGGAAGATGGCTGAGGAGCTGCAGGTGCAAGTGCTCGAGATGACAAAGAGGATACTAGGCGAAGAGCATCCAAATACCTTGACAAGCTTGGATAGCCTGGCAACGACATTTTGGCAACAGGGGCGATGGAACGATGCCGAGGAGCTGTATGTAGGGGTGTTGGAGACGAGGAAAAAATTACTTGGTGAAGAACATCCCGATACCTTGCTGACCATGGGTAACCTGGCTATGGCATACAAGCGGCAGGAACGATTGAAGGAGGCGGAGGCGCTAGAGGTGCAGGTCATGGAAACTAGAAAGAGGGTACTCGGCGAAGAGCATCCAAATACCTTGAGGATCATGGGTGACCTCGCATCGACATTTTCGGACCAGGGCCGTCTGGAAGAGTCCGAGAACCTGTTAGTGCAAGTTATGGAGACAAGTTCGAGTGTACTCGGACTAGAGCATCCAGACACCTTGATGAGCATGGCAAACCTATCATCGACATTTTCCGATCAGGGGCGACTGAAGGAGGCCGAGGAGCTATTAGTCAAAGTCATGGAGACGAGAAGGAGGGTACTCGGTCAAGAGCATCCAGATACCTTAACCAGTATGGCTAACCTCGCATCAACATATTCGGACCAGGAGCGATGGCAGGAGGCGGAGGCACTTGAGTTGCAAGTCATGGAGATGAGAACAAGAATACTCGGCGAAGAGCATCCCGATACCTTGAAGAGTGTCAGTAATCTCGCATCGACATTTTCGAACCAGAGCGACTGAAAGAAGCCGAGGTGCTGGACATGCAGGTCCTGGATACGAGAAGGAGAGTACTCGGAGAAGAGCACCCAGATACTTTGACCAGTATGGCCAACCTCGCATCGACATTTTCCGATCAGGGACGACTGAAGGAGGCCGAGGAGCTATTAGTCAAGGTCATGGAGACGAGAAGGAGGGTACTCGGTCAAGAGCATCCAGATACCTTAACCAGCATGGCTAACCTCGCATCGACATATTCGGACCAGGAGCGATGGCAGGAGGCGGAAGCTCTGGAGATGCAGGTCATGGAGACGAGAAAAAGGCAGATGGGGGAAGAGCACCTAGATACCTTAGCTAGTACGAATAGCCTTGCGTCAATACTTTGGAACCAAGGGAGATGGATGGATGCCGAGGATCTCCATACTCAAGTTATCAATACCATGTCTGTGACATTGGGCGAAGATCACCCCTCCACAGTATCTGCTATTGACGACTTTGCTTTACTTCGTGAGGAATGCGCCATGTCACGGCAAGTTATGGGTGAGTGCTAGTCCGGGGAGAGCTCTGCGATAGGAGTCTGCTGATGTCCACCTCCTGAATTATAGATGAAGGTAACGATGGCACATCAGACGAGGGTGACAACGAAGAAATTACTTGCCTCGACAGAGAGTATTCACCTGAGGGAACAGGTAGGTTAATATTGCTCAGAAGTAGCATTTATTCATAATAAGCTAAGATGTATCTCCAGAGAGCGATCACCGATTGCAAAAGCGCCTGAAGCGCTAGCAACCACAACGGCGGAATCTCCGAGCGGGCACAAAGAGCGTTGTTAATCTGGTCTGACTACTAGTACTGGGGAACAGAATTATTTTGAAGTTCGGTGGACGGTGGGAATAACTGGCGAAAGAACAGAGAAAGACAAAGATGATCGGTTTTGTGAATGCGGAAACATATTGAGATTATTGGAGAACGTGAAAGGCGTGCTTCTCATATTAAGTGGCAGTGCTACGTAGTCGTGCAGTTAGTGTTAAGGACAAACGTTGAAGAAATAAATTGTAATTCAGAATGTTGCCGGCGGATAATTGTGGCGTTTTAGATTCGGAGACACACAGCACGCGAGTGAAATCCGATGTTCGGCTAACTGCGGATGATGATTAGAACGTATAGGACCACGGGTATTCTTCAGTACTGTGAGCAAATTACATTATCGCCTGGTATTGTTGTTACCCCCAAACATTCAGTTGCGCAAGCTTAAGAGCGAAGTCGATTCTCGATGTTGCCGGGTATACTGCCTCCACTCACCGTGCTACCGGAACTGCCTTCTGAACCGCTGTTACCACCGTAGAAGCATACGACAGAGAGGAAGAGAGATGACAGTGGGAGAGAGACGGTAACAGCAGTAGGGAAGATGATAGTTGCCACGTTAGATAAACCGCGTACATAGATGATACCGAAGGTGTTGAGAACAATCAAGAACGAGTGAAGATGTTGAATTGTCTACCGTATAAAGATAGAATAAAATAAACATATGTTCAAGAAGATATCATACCTAGAGCCGAGTACTGTACCAAAGCCCGAGATTACCGGTGAGTCAAGTATCGTCGCCATCATCGTCCAGGGCGGGGCATATGTAGACCAACCTACGGCCCTGAGCGGGTATCTAGCGGGCCCTGGCGGTAGTTGCCGCACTATCTCAGGGTTTTTTTGGATTGAAAATCGCTCGTTTCGTAGCGGATTACGTAGCATACGACACTCGTATCCCAATGGTGGGCACAGGAACCTTGTAACTGATATGCACAAGCACAAAATCGAGTGAAGGCCAGTCACAACGGCATCACCCGCTTCACCCAACTATCAGGGCCCAATTGTTGCATGTATAGATAGACCTGACACGAGCTGACCGTATCCGGAGCTAATGGTACGGGACGAGGCACACTTTTCTTTCATATATAACTCGCGTCTTTCTCCTTCTCTCTTCTCTCTGTATCTGAGTCTATTCATACGTTCTCCTCTTCACTATTTCAACACCAATTGTTGCATACATACTGGGATTGTCTCTGTTACGACCTTGTATGAGCATATGGGACTTAGGGTGATGCGTTGTTGATAAGTGTTATGCATACGCATATGGTACATCGTACATATACGTCCTTTTGGACCTCGATTAGATTAGATACAATGAAACTTCTCTGTTAGTATTTAACACCAGTAGCCTCTAGTCCTGAAACTCTGCGCCCGATAAATCGTATTCCGCAATTGGGAAGACGTCGGCCTGTCCCGGACGGACTTTTCGGAAGCTTGGGTCAGAGGAAGGTGGAGGGTAGAGGAGGGGCGGCGTTAGAGGTCGAAGGGCTTGAAATAATGATGTGACTTGCGGCGGACTATGTAACGCAACAATCCCTGCCTTTCTATACTCAGATTAAAGGAAAATCAGTCGGTGTTATGTCAGGTCTGCTCGGGGGCTAAAATGATTTTAGTGTCTGCCCAAACCTGACATCAGCAAGTATAATTAATACCAGCGAGTTATAAGTCGCATAGTAAGAATACTCGGCGTAGACAAGCACTTTAGTGGAGGCGTGTAACCACAAAAGTGTCAGCCTTCGGCGGTGGGCATATGTTGGTGGGATGGTATAGACGAAGGATAGATGTGGGTACAGAGTGCTCAGGAGTGGTGGTGTAAGCAGCGGTGGAGGCATGACAATGAGTGCCAACGTGTTGGTGGGTGCGGAGGTGTGGACGACCGCGAACAATATAAGATGGTGATATCGGATTTGACATCGGATTTGACGTTGATGTTGTGTTTCAGTGGAGCCTGAAGAGTCGTTGAAACAGAACGAGTAGATCAGACTGAGGCATATAATCAAAAGGCCCAGGGTATCGAAGCAATGTTGAGGCGTATGTTCTGAAATACCGTAGGTAGAGAACGTATGCACTCCGATATCTCGATAAATGCTTCAAAACCTAGCCCGCAACACGACCGTAAGGGGCATTTCTGGGCCGTCTTGAGTACTCCGTCTAGCACTCGACTCAGATATCTAAGTACCGTAATCTCGGATACCGGGGCAACTAAACAACACAGGTGCGGCTATCATGCGCCCGAGTTCTACTTCTCAACAGACTCCAGGCACGCTAAAGCCAAAGAAACTTCGACGACTTCTGGAAACGGTAAGCGAACGCAAAGAGTTTCCCACATTGGGCAAACATACATATATGGTTATACTCTACCTTGTTTGACATAGTATGGATCCTTGTACTAGTTCATAGCGCTACGGTCGGGAATTCCCGGTGCTGGAGTGGGGGTAAAAATAAGTACATAGTTACCTGTGCGAATTCTTATAACTTCTTGTGCCAGTGTACCTAGTAGTACGAACCAAAAGCATTGCACTTCATTCAGAGGTAAAAATGTAAGGGCTTATCCGTCCCTACCATAGATTTAAAAGCCTTAAAGTGCGCAGTCCAGTTTTAGGCAAGCGATTGAACTCCCAAGACGGACCTTTTCCCCCCTGGTTTAGAATCACAACATCTCTTCACCCACATTACTCTTCATGTAGTCTTACGGTAGGGATTCTCCGATATTTATTAGAAATAGACTGAGGTAGTATAGACTTCCCACAAAACCCCGACACCAACTCGTCGCTCTAATTTTCCCACACTCATATTCAACGCTCTCCAAACTGAGCTGAGGCTCTCTCTCCATCGGCGTAATGCAGTCACTTTCGCAGCACGTGATTGATAGTCACGAGAGTACATTTATCCTTAGTTTATACGCACGCATAGAATGTTCTTATTTTAATCCGGGCATCAGTGCCATCATATTCCTCTATTCACAGGGAGGTGGAAGTGCTATTTTCACCGGTCTTCGGGATAAGCTACCGCACGTACTATTAAGCAGCTTCGGTACTGTACACCAAAAGCACAACGGCATACCCCCCGCAAGGAAAACTAAGCGTACTGTGATTCCCAAACGGATGGCTAATCGTGGAACATCCTTCTGGCAGTTTCCTGTCCTTTGGATCATAGACTCATTCATACTGCTGTGATGAACCTGTTATGCCGAACGATGTTTCTTTACAACTAACATGAAACGTAGACTTATAATGAATTTGCGTCCTAGCGAGCACCACTTAACCCTAGCCCAGGGTAACTGATGGCCGTATTCAAACGAATCTCGCAATGACTTCCCCACAAGCCATCCCATCTATTGAAGTTTCTAACTTTAGAGCCTATTCCCGTTGTCAGTAGGCTAATAATAATAAGCGAGACATACTTACATCCTCAAGAATTGACAACCTCAGGGTAGGTTTCAACTCATAACAGCTCTCTCCACGAGCGTTTGTTGTCTTCTTAAACTTTGACGGCGGGATCGATGATAGATCTGAACGAACAGTGCACATTTTAAAAACGGCTAACATCTGATTAGTGATCGTTCAGATAGGAGATAGTTCGTCATGCATACCACCTGGATGCTCCCACTTAAACTCTGGCGCGACCAGAAGATCACAGGCATATAGAACGGTAATGATTATGAAGTCGCTCGGACGCGCAGGAATCGGAACGATATGATAGAGATCAATCAACACCGGCTCCATTTCGCTCACACCCTATGTCATCATTAATTGAATATCTTGGTAAGTTGAGCTAGCTATTAACCTTTACAATGAACCAATCCATGTGCCCAGTAAGCATCCATGTATTAGCTTCCGAGTCCCAATACTTATAGTCTTCGTAGTTGCTCGGCCAGGTATTTGGTATGGAATTGCAATCCTGTGGTAGTATAATAGTTGACTTTCTACCAAAGCTGCGCCGTGCTCGACAAATCTTTTTAATTGAACCATCTAGCCCTCGAAAAACTGCCCCACGGACCTATTGGTGATCGGAGGGTAAGTAAAGGTACATCAGATAAGTCGGATCGATAAGTACCGCAGCGGTTCGGCTGTAAGTGAAGTAGTGGCTAGTTAATATTTATTGCATTGCAAATGTCAGGTTAAAGAACTTACGAGTCTTTGGGCTGGAGCACCTGTAAGGAGGTTAATCTCCATCCAAACTGTGTGTTCTGCAATCGTTTCCGAAGATATTTTGAGGAGCCAAGTTCGCCCACGAGCAGTAATGCCTAGATTACAAAGTAGTTGGTACCGAATTCGGAGAACAAGGGGACTGAATGGGATAGAAATATGACTTACTGCCACAGGTTCCCCCATATGTCGCAACCCAATGACCTGATGTTCCACTAGGTCGATGATTTCGTCCATGATAGGATCAAATATCTCTTGGATAACGTTACTGTATTTGAATCCGACGGTCAGTTATGTAAAGTGCACTATGTTCTAATAATAGGTCATACCGCTTCATGGTATGGTAGCCATCTTCGACATTGGCCTCCTCATTGTCCCTGGCACCAGGCACAGCCACTTCATATAGATATTCCTCTTCCGTATTGGGGAATATGAATTTGACTTCCTCCTCCCAAGAACGCATCATCCTACTTTTCCAGAGTGGCTACATCAATCAAAAGTAGAGTGCAGCAGTAGTCAGTTATGGCGCATTCTGAGAGGTAGGGAGAGGAGGGAGAGGAGGAAAGTCCTTGTACTTTCATGTTATCAATAGCCATATCACCCAGAACACCCCGAATGTGCCGCTCAAACGCTTGGTCTAGGTATACGGATCCACACAGGGCACCTGCATACAGTTATTAACACTGATTGGTAGTTTGAATATGCCAGCTTAATTGAGCTCACTTGTACCGCTCGCAATCTCGTCGAGTTTTAGGGGTTCCATCTTTAATATCCTATAGGAATTTGTGTCCCTTATTGCAATGTAAGTATTGCTCATCGAAAGGCTAGGACTTCTTACACAGTCCATGAACCTGCATTGCAAACTATGAAAGTATCGCCTGTCTTATGAAGAGTTAGTAGTGATAAATATGACTGAAACAATTAAGAATTCTTGCTTTCAAATTATTGGGTTGCATGACATTGAGAGTATGCACTGCAGCACACTCAGGTTCGCTTATTAAGTGAAAGCTCTCTCGGTGTAATCCAAACCCTGCACCCTCTGCTGCTTGTACCAGGAGTTCCTTTGCAGATTCACTCCACGTTGCGGGGATCGTAAGAACGTACTCTACATTTGTGTCATGGAGAACCGGCACACTGACGGATCTTTCCATATCAAATATAGTGGTTTCCCGAATAGACTGCAAGTAATCTGTGACCACGGTAACAGGGGATATCTGCAGCTTCTGAAGGGTTTGAGCCGTTTCGTATACGCGCGGGGCAATAAATGCCGGTATATTAGATACGTTTTCTGACACAGAGAGCCCATTAAAAAGATACTCCAAGGGTCTTGCAGAAGCTGTCCCAGGAGTATCCTCCGGATGTATACCTGGCTGTTGCGACTCGGTTGACTTGGGTTGCTGTTGAAGTAAAGGTTTGAACCATCTCAGCGCACCCGGAGAACCAGGATTAACCTCAAAACCCCACAGTTTAGCTCTGATCTTGGGGTCGGTGTATTGAACCAAGGATGGAACATTGCCTGCCCATGGATATTGCGAGCGGTTGTTTGGCCAGCTTTGTACGAGATGTATATCATTCGAAAATGAGCGGCCGAATGCAACTGACGTGGTACTGGGGCACCATAGTGTCGGCAGAAGTATAGACGCATAATGAAATAATTAGGGAAACGTACGTCATCCCAAAGTCAACACCGACTACAAACCGGTGCTTTTTACGGTCGATAGAGTACATACTATTTTGTATTGTCTTGTGTTGCTTCGCCTTTCTGTCAATCGTGAGAGTGCTGCTCCTGTCTAATCACAGTATAGCCGTTTATACACAACTTCCACGGTTTTTCGGTGCGCAGCAGAGTCCCACGTTTGATGATTTAATGCGCTGACTAGATTGGTGTCTGCAACGGTTACAAGGACTACTCCGGGCTTGATAGGTGTGCTTATCACCGCTAGCTTGTTGGTACTGTATACTCCACCGCGTGCAAATGTTGTGTCAAGTATAGAGAGGTGAGAGGCTGCAGCCAAAAAATCTGGGGAAGAGAGTGTTGTAGGTGGAGATATGCCGCCAAAAGCTTTAACTATAGCTGTTTGGCACCGAGTACGATTCAGCACGATGTATGTACTCTAATTGAACCGATCCCTGCTTCTGCAATTTCAGGTGGTTAATGCAGCTAACCTAGTCCACACCAAAACCTTATTGACTATTGATTGCGCAGACTTTACCTAGACTCACCCATCATATCCTCTTATCCAGTTGCGGTGGCAACCAGGCGCAGGATGTACAATCACGAGGGACCGAATGCGCATTTCCCGGAAGACACCATGATGTAGAATGACGAAATTACAAAATGGCCCCCACACCCAACGCTGTACCTGCTGACAGACACAGCAACCCGCATCCGCTCGACCGAAAAGTGGCGCCGAAACGTTGCAACCCTCTTGCAAGTGGAGTAAAGTTTGGTGCAAGGATGGAATAGTAGCAATAATCTGCGGATGAATGTGATCACTGATATGTTTAATGCGTAGCTCTCTACTCGGAGACTCACGCGCAGAGGTTATTAGGCTGTAGACGGCTATTTGTTAATATGCGGCGGAGCCACACCGCTTCTAAGCCGTCTGACGGACTATCGGTGTATACGATTCTCGGCAGCAGGTATGACTGCAAGAAACGGAACTGTGGGTTAGGGTTCAGAAAATAGATTGTTCACCAGCACAAACAATTGGCATGCAGTGATAACAGCAAGAGCCTGTGAACTCGGTACTATTGGATTCATCTGCAACCGATAATTCCATCGCTTCAGGAAACTCCCACGTTGCAACAGCGCCGCTTGCCTGCGCCGCGAAGACACCCAACTGGAGCCGTCGCCGGTTGCAGCTGGCAGGGGACAGTGAGATTTACATTCTATCGTGTTGTTGCATATTGTAATGCCGAGCATGCAGCAATGTAATGCCAGAACATCAGACTGGTCGCAATAGCAAACCCCAACCGGCACTTCTATGGCAAGTTACAGATTTTAGCTCCGACGCAGGTGGTCACCCAACATCTCCCTCGGCAGAAGTGGTAAGGTTGACGTGTCACATAGCTCGGACAGTATGGCAACATTGAATTGAGTCATATCCTTCCAGACCATAACGCCCGCTCAGCGCATGTACCCATTCCTTCCCTATATGCATGATTTGCTGCACAAGCTGCAATTGCGGAATTTTGAAAATGAATCTAATTTAATTGACCGTATGGCTGTGCAGCGGTGTAGCCGTGAGGTGTCAATGTAGGATGTCTGCAAATGGGTGGTCTCGAATCAGGCTCTAGCTCGTTCCATAAGGTGTAGTGGTACGGATTATACGCAGACTCGGCGTTTCTAGTATACCCGGGGCAACACTGTGCTAACCCAGATTAAGTATGTCCATATTGGGCTTAGTCTAAATTGTAATACAATGGTTTGAGCAGAGAGCCTGGAGAAATACCATTACAGTAAGTTTACAATATCAAAGAAACTCAAATCGGTACTCTGAACATCTTACTTTGGTTATGGCTCAAGTAATAAGACTCAATCTAGTTGTTCCAACAATGCTGTGCTCAATTTACACTTACACGCCATCAATCAGCGGTAAAACTATATATGTCCTGGTCAACCTCGATATTATATGTATCCAAGATGTAGCAAAGAATGTCACCAATCATATTGTAATGGCATGGCTGCGCATAACATGTCCAGGGCCAGGTACCACTCACTGTATATAGTTGGCTTGCCAGGAGCCTTTGATCTCTAACAATAATCATACATTACCTTATCTTATCTTACTATAACTTACATTTATACTACTCTACAATGTTGACATTTACATGTGCAAACGTATCAACTAATATACCATCAGGCATTGCCATATTTCAGCTTATGACTTCATACGATCATCGCCTTTGCCATTTCTTGTATGTTTCACTAACAGGATTGGATGAAGTATCTATTCCTGAATTGTCGGGAAATGTAACCTGCATGCGAGATATACAGATTTGGAAGCACCGGTTGCTGAAGCAATATCACTTGATGAGTTTATTAAATTAATGTTAATAGTAATAAATGATTTTGTGTGGATTGAAGTTACCAATCCGCCAGAGAAGCGTGATAACACCTACAAGGAATCCACCCTGGTTCAACTGGGACAGATTGCAGAAGCCACGAGGTTCGACATGTTCACTCATCTGAGGTTAATGGTTGCACAGATATTTTGGAGTTGATTTCAGAGGCCAATCTGCATTGAATTGGGACATTGAATAACACAGTCGAAGTCAATTATCAAGGATTCACCATATGAGGACTCGAAGGCTATCTATTGTGGTATGAATGAGATTTGACCAGTTACAATCCAATTGAGCCAATTGATGATTGAAGGAACAATTTTATAGCCGACATGGCATCGTGAGTTGTGGTACCTGTATAGCTGATCGCTGTCCCACTGTAGCTCGCAGCTGATGATAGTGAGTTGGCAATAGTCTGTCACTTCACTTAAGCATGTGTACGTACAGAGAATTTGACAACACATATGGTATATGTACAATTCACATCGAGTGACGTCACCAATGGCAGCAATTCCATTCACCGTCTACACGACTTGCTGATGTTATCTACATTATTGATGGTTGGGAGTTTCAGCACTGGCTTTGGGAGGTCAACAGCTATAACTCGGAAGGAGTCATATATGTAACTGATCAGCAGCAATTGCAGAGAGTGTGGAAGCTCTGATGGGGACGCCCAATTACTCCCAAATCATCAAAAGTGCCTTGCAATCATGTCTACAGATTCCAATTGTTGATAATCACCATTGTCACCTGATTCGATCACTGAATCAGATCTTTGTGAGGAGAGAGTGCCATCTGCATCAACTCTATTCAATTTCATCAAATATACACCAACAAGTGAATACCGATCTGAGCCAGTTGAATAGTATATGAAGAGGGTTTATGGAAATTCAATCAAGAAGAACTCAAGTTCAATTGTAGTCAGAATTCTTAGGATCCACTGAACTACTGGGTAATACACAGTCTGGGAACTTTCAAGAAACCAGCGGATTCTGCATGTATTCAAAGCACGGTGGTTCACTTGATGTGCCTATTGCCACGCGGAAATGGACGGTATTTGGTTGTCAGACAGTCCCAATTGAGTGATGCAAGGATGTTATTTGGTTGTCAGATAGTTCCAAATGGCTGTCACAAGAATGTGATTCGCTCAGTCAGCTTAGTGGCAAAACACAGTGGTAGCCGGGATAATGGCAGCCATTTCATCCATTATGCCTAACCACAGCCAGATCACTTTGGAATTACCTGAGGTCGAAGGCTAAAAATCTTTGACGCTCCATTGAAGCTCATTTTCATGATGGGGTAATGAACATCTCACACATTGGTTTGCTTCGAAAGGCTGCCAATACATTGTATATGAATTACTACCCCAAATCAACTCTTAGATAAAGCAAAATGCAAAGCCAACAATTGTTGAAGCTTGTTTGACTCTCATGTTCAGAATGGGGCAGTGACCGTGTCACTTGCTGTTTTGCCTATAAAGGAAGCTAATACAACGGTTATGCCACACAGCGATTGAATCACATTACAATTACCTGGCGTACAAGACCAAAAATCGTTGACACTCTGTTGACGCTCATTTTCAAGACAAGGTAGGGAGCATGTGTCTATACTGGTAGCCTATAAAGGCAGCCAATACTTCAATTATGTATAACCACAACCAAATCAATTTTCAATTACCAGACTTTCATGACCTAAAAATGTTGACGCTCCGTTGAGGTTCATATTGCCAAGGGTATATCTGCAGTATGGAATCATTTGATTTGGCGTAGTCTATCATTCAAATTGTTTTGGCAGCTATTCTAGCATTTTTATTTACTTTCTCCTTGATTACTACATTGTTCTTTAACAATACATATAAATATATCCTTTAAAATATACTGTACAGTGTCCACTAACTGTAGATAATAATACACTCCAAAATCCTACTCCTTTCGATCAATGGTAGTCATCTCTTCCAGGATAGCTCAATAGGCTGCTCGTGTCTTCGAAATTGATGTTAGCTGCATTACCACCCAACGGATAGTGTACTAACCAGTGGATGTTCCTTCATTAGGCAGCATATCTGGATCAAAATCTGTATCGTGTTAGCTATCCTCAGCACTTGCATCAATATTTAAAGAATTCCACACAGGGGAGAGAAGTATGTGAATACACATATCCATCCGGAAAATTGAAGTATTGGGAAAATCGAGCTCCGGCATTGTTACCAGGTGGCATGGGTGGTATTCTGGGCGGAAATGCCATCGGCTGTGGAGTCAGCAGTCTGCATTGGTCCGGTGGATGTGCGCTTGTTGCTTTGGGTTTCCAGTGTGACTGCAGATACATTGCAGTGCCATTTTGGCAAGAAAGGGATCCGTCTGGGTGGTCTTGATCAAGCATTGCTGGGGTTCTTTCTATCCCAGCATTCACGTTTGTATGCCCAGGAAACACAACACCCCGCTTCTCCTCTTGTCGGACTTGAGTGTGAGGTTACTTCATCAGATATGGCGTTTCCACTATTATGGCGCACGAAATCCCTCCTTTGGCCATTTTAGCCATATTCAAGGCTAGGCGCATGTTGGATGCTTCCAGCTGTACCCAACCTCCTTGCCTTGCCATCGTAGCAGACATGTTGAAAACCTACAAGAAATTAGTTGCTGTTTCTAACAATAAGTTTCAGTTAGTACATCAACAATGTACACTTCCGTAGCCTCCTCACACATGACTGAAGCCTGTTTTGTCCACTCCCAGGAATGCTTATCATGAAATGTGTCCGCGAACATCCCAGAGCTGACAACATGAAGATGTTTGATTTTGTGGACAGAGTGGACAACTACCTTGATCAACAATGGACATGTCCCGTCACAGACAGCGATGAATTGGTCATGTAGCTCTCAATGTACACCCGCTCTCCATTGAACGGGTAGTTGACAGCCATTTACCCCGATCTGGATATACTCACATCCAATTGCATGCTGCTTCTGATGCTTGCTGCTTCTGGTCATACGGACGATTTTTAAATGAGCATCCTGCGTAATATTTTTGATTGCTGCATTGGCAGAGTCGTGGTGGACTAACTGGTGTCTGAGTTCTTGCTGTGTGCCAATGAGTGATGTATTGGATGAAGCGCCTGTTGATCAGCTCGGTTCGCATCCGCTGTTACCTGGCTGAGGTGTTTGTGTATCCATGATTTGGTAGTGTGGAATAGGAGAGGAAGATGATAACAAAAAGAAGCGAGAAGTCCTGAGGAATATATAGTTAGCTTCATGTCAGAATGGAATGAATAGCAGCCTACTTGTACAATATACTCAAGATGAATCAAGCTGTGTATGGATGCAAGTTACAGGGGTTTCACACCGTCCAGCTAGTTGCAATGAGTTGGTCCGAGGTTGTTTGTTTGATTACTGGTATGAATCGCAGTTTACGACAGCCGAAATAGCATGAATGTCCGATATTAATGGGACATTTTTCGAGGGAAATGATGCCTGCTGATGTTTGTCTCAAAAAATCGCCGGGATATTACCTGAAACTGATGCTAATAATCATGCGATGTTGTACAGTTAGCCTAACTATTCCCATTTTATTGATAGTCAAATGGCAGATTTTGCTTTGTTCAAGATGATCAAATGTACCAACCTTGACATAAAAGATGCAGTTTGCCTCCATTTTGTCCATATCTTGCAACATCCAACATCTTGCCCAACAACAAAGTCAACACAAACTACAATGGTCAATGCTCTGAAAAAGAACTGTTCGACACTACCAGCAAGCAAATACGGCAAATTGTCAAAGCGGTCAACACCATGATGTCATCGAGCAAATGATGGCCCGAGCGGTTTTGATGAAGATACAGTCCAAGCCCTTGGGGCGTGGCGTAGCTTGCTATCCAACAACAAGGTTGCAGCTGAGCAATGATGAGAAATGCACTTCTGAGGCAATGAAGAGAATGAGAAATGCATCCAGGATTACGTTGAGAGAAAAACCGCTGGGGCAATAAAGTGAGCTGAAGACGCGGAGGCACCGATTCAGCAGCAGCAGGGAGATGCAAGGAATGCTGAAAATGCGGGATTGACGACAAGAGAGCCCGAAATGACTTCTCAGGAGATAATTGCTTCTATCGGAGACAGTCTGAGCGATGTTGCAAGTTCCGATAATGGGGAGGATGGGGAAGATGAGTATGATGGAGAGGCAGAGCAGGGGAAGCCGAGCGAAGATGATGAACCCTGCTGGGTGAAGGTCACCATCTGCAAAACAGTACCACAGCGCATGAAAATGTTTCAGCAGAATCAGATGAACATTGACAACTTGTCACAACTGGGATGGGGGGACGCTGCCGACTACTTCCGTGCAAGAGATACAATGAATTGCACATCCGAAATGAGGGTTCGGGCAGTGGTTAAATCGCAAACAAATAATGATGCAGCCGCACCTGGACCCAAAACATTTCGACAGCATATGGAGTATGTTGATATTGTCCCAGGAATATCGAAAATACCACAACGGACTTCTCCACCGGGAAATTGTCATTTTAGGCTAGGCTCTGAGGAGGCACAGTCAAACAACGGTATAGCCGGTCTGGTGCCCACTGCATAGCCCAATTGAGCCCCTATTCACAAAGCGAAGCCTGTTGATCTTGTCACCTTTTACCTCTGCATTTAGCCTCTGCAGCTAAGCACCATATAGATATCGGATTCGGACCAAGACATGGCGATGGCTCATGTGTCGTCGGAGGCATACATTAGCAAACTGTAATTTTTGACGTCATATCTTGGTGAAAAGCAATTGGGGTACCAATTTTGCTACGTGTCAGCTTTGTCTTGATTTCAGTGACCAAAGTGTGAGACATGGCATTTTCTCTGGGCATGTGCAAGGGTCGAATGCACCCTGCAAAGGTCCTAGAACTCGACTCAGGTTCTAAGACGGCTAATAAGCTCCATTTCTTTCTGCCAATCTCTGTTAAGTGGGAAAACCACAGCTATATTAGTGACGAAATATACTAGCAAAATGTAAGTGAGTGATGGCATACGAGTCATTGAAGGAGCGGTCAGTGCTCAATATGAATTTGTCTGAATGACGACCATCAGGCTGCATGCATCCATGCATCTAACTGCATAACTCTCCGCACAGACCTGGGGCACATTGTTGAGATATTTACAATTGCTCATGGTACATCATGGAAATCAAGGAGAAGGAGCTGGATGAGAAAAGGTGAGGAAGTCAAGCTATATTAAAGAGCAACTAGTGAAATGATCTAGATGCCGTAAATTGCCGGCTGAAAGCGCAGGAATGTGATAGGGCCACATTATCTGTCACTCAGATAACATTGGTAGAGGTTGATCAGAAATTCAGAGGCCACAAAGCTTCTTGATGCAAATGACAACACTTAGAAACGCAATATTGGATGTCAATGCTGAGTATGCGATTCATTGCATACAATGATTGCATGTATGAAGGCAATATAGATGTGGTTCACATGAGTGTCACCAAAGTGTCAATGATTGTTAGTCTTACACATTCGACAATCAAAGAACTCCATTCTCATGTCCCACCAGAAGAAATGTAATGGTTGGGGTTATCGCCCAAAAGGCAAATGACACACTTGTTGCCCTATTCTAAAACTGAGTGTCAATGGAGCGTAAACGATTTTTGGTATTACACATTCGACAATCAAAGCGCTGCATTGTCACCTCCTGCCAAGTAAATGTATTGGTTGGTGTTATAGCTAAAAAGGCAAATGACACACCGATTGCCCCATCCAAATAACAAGCGTCAATCTCGTGTCCACGATTTATGTCTTTGCAGCATGGGAAATCAAAGGGCTATGCGGCGACAATAACCCATCATCGAACCGTGGGCCTCCTTTCTTGCCACCAATGCTTGCGACACCATCACTACTATTTCCTAAAAATGAGTGTGAACAGAGATTCACCAATTTTTTGCCTTGTATCATGGATGATCTAAGGGCTGTGCGGTGACATTAACCCAAAATTGAACCATCGGCCTCCTTTCTAGGCAAAAATGCTTGTGACAACATCGCCAATATGTCCGGAAACTGAGTGTTAAGGGAGCATCAACGGAGTCTGAATGAAGCGTCAACGATTATTGGTCATGCAACTTGCATAATGTGACTGCTGTGCAGTGATCTTAACCCATAATCACTGTATTGGTCACCTTGGTGGGCGAAAATGCCTGTAACGATTCTGCTACCGCGTGTTGATAATATGTGTAAGCGGAGCCACAACGGGTTCTGTGGGGCTCAGTGAACTTCACAGCAACGAAATGCCATGCGTCGTTCCTCAATGCCATTTTTGACTGTCAGTCTTGTCAGTATGACCCTGGATTCAACTTCACAACTATGCATGCAACCTCTCACAGGTCTTACTTTTGTGTTGCGTATAGCTCAAGAGTCAATATTTCAGTACCAGCATTCTACATAACAATTATGTAACTTTTGACAGTCTCTCAGCTGGAATTACATACCTTCCAAATTTCTAGAACCATGTCGCATTCCCAATTTATAAATAACTTGTTGCAAGAGGTTATGAGATTTTCCAAAAATGAACGTGACTTGATTTGTGATTTGAGTCACCATACTATACAACTCATAATCGACGCTTGGTGGGCTTCAACAAATGTGGGCTCACAGCGTACAGTTGCTCCGAAAAATTGCAGACACGCACCTTCGTGGCGTTTCTAGTTGCACTGTGGAATTGACGAGCCTGGCAGCCCTGGCATTATCTGTATCATTTGGTATCAAGTTCTTTGGCATCCATCAGAGTATGGGACCAGCTCCATTGGGAAACACTTGCTGGCAAAAGCGCACATTGAAAAGTTGAACGAATTAACAGAGTCGGAAGTTACTGAATCAATAAGTACAACCATTGATGGAACCCCTTTGTCCATATTGAAGTGACAAGGCAGTTGTGGAATTGCAATCGTAAGTAATGTTAGCAACGGGCCCGGGCAACCTGCCAGCGGTCCTGGTTTAGACCAGGAAAACGGTTCAGTTCGGTTTCAGAACCGTCCAAAAACCTGACCCGCAGCTTCTTGGCATTCCAAACCCGGCCCTGTACACGCCAACCCGCGGGATTTGCCGGGTTTGGCTAGATTTGTCGAGTCCAATCTCCGGCTCTGCATTTCGGGTTGTTCTATACATCATCGCATTTAGATATTCCACTATTAATTGTAAAATATTAACCATGGTACCTCAGTGTTCTTTTCGGATGCAGTGGCCGCCTTTGTAATCAAAAAATGGGGAGTGACGCTCACTGCACCATCCTGGAGATGAGCGTCCACGGAGCGTCAACGATTTTTTGTCTTGCATCTTGGGTAAACTGAGTGGCCATAAGTTGCAGATAGTCATAACTGAGGTACTGGCATGCTTTATAGGCAAAACAAGAGGCGACACTCTCCCTGCCCAATCTTGAAAATGAGCGTCAACTGAGTGTCAACAATGTAAGGTCTCGCATCTTGTGCAATCTATGTGGCGCATGATTGTAGTCTTCTATTAAGGAGGAATTGGCAGCCTAGCGGCGCAGATGAGCAAGCAATGTTCCCGCGACAGCCTTCCGGATAGTAACAACTTATTACATCTATGACCATGCAACTAGGAGTCAATGGATGTTTTTGCCTAGAGAAACAGTCAAAAAATCGTATATAGACAATGACCGACACATCGTGCTGTGAGTACCCATAATGAAAGGCCAAAAATCCTCGATGCTCCATTGATGCCTATTTTCATCAAGGGGCACGGAGCGTGTCGCTATAATGTTTCCCTTTCATGGCGGCCAATAGATTGAGTATATATAGGAACAATCATATCTCTTTTGAATTACCTGACTTCCAGGACAAAAAATCGTTGACGCTCCTTTGACGGTCAATTTCAGAATGGGGCAGGGAGAGTACGACCTGCTCTTTCGCCGATAAAGCCAGCCCATACCCCATTTATGAATCGTCTCAACCGATCCGGACGCAGATTACCAATGATGCCAGACGAAAACCCGGTGACGCTCTGTTGACGCTAATTTTGCGATGGGCGTATCCACAATACGTCATCATTCAATTTGGCTTATTATATCATCAACGGTGTTTTGGCAGCCTTTGTAACGTCTTCATGTACCTTCTCCTTTATCACTACCTTGTTCTATAATAATACATATAATTATATCCTTTAAAATACACTTTAAAGTGTCCGCTAATTGTAGATAGTAATACACTCCTGAAACCCGTTCCAGTCTATCAATGGTCATCTTCACTGTCTAGTTCGCTCAATAGGCTGCTGTCATCTGCAAAATGGATGTCAGCTGCATTACCACGCAGCAGATAGTGTACTAATGAGTGGATGTTCCCTTATCAGTCAGCAAATCTGGATTGAAATTTTTATCGTGCTTGCGATCCTTGGCATATGAATCATGATTGCAACATTGAGAGCTGGGAAGAGGAGTATGAATATACACATATCCGAGTGGCACACCTTCGATTTCGGATACATGAGATACCTCATTATCACCGGGTGGCACAGGTGGCGTTCCAGGCAGATGTGGCCTCGGTTCTGGTGTCGCCTGTCTGAGTCCCTCTGGTGGAGGTGCACCCGTTCCTTCGAGCCTCCAGCGTGTCTGGGGATTCTGTGCAGTGCCATTTTGGCAAGGGTGGCAGCCGTATGATTGATTTACTCGAAGCATAGCTGGGTGTCTTTCCATCGCAGCCTTCAGAGTTTCACGCCCAGGAAACTCAACTCCCCGCGTCCACTCTTGTCGGTCTTCAGCACGAGGTTTCTTGATCAGGAATTGCGTTTCCTCTATTGTGACGCGCGAAAACCCTCATTTGGCCATTTTGGCCATGATCAAGGCAAGGCGCACGTCAGACTGGTCTAGCTGTACCCGCCCTTCTTGCCTTGCCATCGTTGCAGACATGTTGACAACCTACAAGAGATTAGTTGCTGTATCTGCATATCAGATTCGTCCAGTACCTCTACCATACACACTTCCGTAGCATCCTCTAACATCGTTATAGCCTGTTTGGTCCCATCTCGGGGATTCTTATCACTAAATTCGTATGCAAAAATCGCAGATCTGACAATATCAAGATTGTAGATTTCGCGGACTGTGCGGACAAATGCCTTGGTGGACCATGGAGGTTTCCCATTACGGCCGGCTAGAATTTGGTGACGCTGCTCTCTACTTACACCAGCGTCACGTTATATCATCATTTGACTCTTGTCTCCCTCGTTTCGACTATACTCACATCTGATTGCGTTCTGCTTCTTGTTCTTGCTGCTTCCAGTTTTACGAAATTTTTTTAACCGTGGGTTGAGTGTCGTGATTTCGGTGGCTGTATTGGCCGCTTCGCGGTGAGCTAAGAGGTGTCAGCGTTGTAGTTGGGTCTCAACGGGTGGCGTATTGGAAGAAGCGCCCATCTTTCTGCTCGATTCTGTTCCATGCTCACCTTGTTGAGGCGTCTGTGGAGCCATGATTTGCTGCAGTGGAAGTGCACAGATGATGATAACGAAAAGAAGTGGGAAGTCCTGAGTCAGAGGATAACTAAAAGAAGTGGGAAGTCCTGTGGAATGTATAGTTAGTTTCAAGTCAAAATAGCATGCGTAACAGCCAACTTGCATGTTCTACCCAAGCAGAGTCCTGCTGCATATAGGTGCTGGTTGCACGGGTTTCCAACCGTCCTGCGAATTGCACCAAGTCGGTGCAATGTTGTGTATTTGTTTACAGGGATAAATCACGGTGAACGACAGCCGAAATGTCGGGTTTGTGGGATATAAACGGTATATTCTTCGACTGAAAGGACGTCCGCTGATGTTTGTCTCAAGAAATCCCATGGATCTTAAGAGAAACAGATGCTAAATGATGTACGTTTAGCATTGCTATTCACAATTTAGTGACAGTCAACACGTAGATTTTGTATTGTACAAGTCGATGAAGCGTACCAACCTCGACATATAAGACGCAGCTTGCCTCTATGTGGTCCATATCTTGCAACATCCATCATCTTGTCCATCAACAAAGTCAACACAAACTACAATGGTCAATGCTGGGAAAAAGAACCTTTAGCCATCACCGGAAGGCATATCCGGCAACTAGACAATGTTTTCCACATCATGACGCCATCAAGCGAATGAAGGCAGAAGCGGCTTGGAAGCTGCAACGGTCCGAGCTCGTGGAGCGTTGCGCAGCTTGCGATCCAAGAAGAAGCTTGCTGCAGGGAGACGACTGGAAACAGACATTTTAAGTAATCAAGAAAAGGAGAAATGCATCGAGGATTATGTGGAAAGAGAGACCGCTGTGGCAAGAATGCGAGCTGAAGATGCAGAGACAGCAATGAAGCAGGTGCAGGAAGAAATGAGAAATGCTGAAAATGCGGGATTGACAACCACCAAGCCTGAACCAACATTTGAGGAGATGTTGAACGCCATCGGAGATAGTCTGAGTGATCTTGCAAGGTTCGAGTATGGGGAGGACGGGGAAGACGAGGATGATGATGAAAATCATCCTGAGCTGAGCAAACGTAGCAGAGATGATGAAACCCGCTGAGTGATCGGCACAATCTCTAGAACAGTACAGCATCGCATGGAGCGGTTTTGACAGAAGCAGATAAAGCTGGACAAATCGACGCAACCAGGCTAGGGAGACGTGGCTGACTACTTCCGCGCGAGAAATAAGAAGTATGGGACTACAGAATTGAAACTTCAGGCGGTGGTTCACTCGCGATGCGAGGAGGATACAACCTGTTCTGCGCTGCCGACATTTGGTGAGCCAATGGAGACACTTGATAGCATCCCCGGAAAATCACAAATGCCAAAAGTGACTTCTCGACCGGGCAGTAGTCAAATGAGGCTTGGATTGCGGAAACCCCGGCCACAGGAAGGCATCGCGTCCCTCCCGCCCACCCCAGTGCCCAAGTTGTCATTGATTGAGATATCAAAGCATGTTGAACCCGTAAACTATAACCCTTGCATAGTGTTAGCAACGGATCCAAATTGCCAGGTCGGTTCCGGGTCCGGTTCCACCCGAAACCGGACCATGGCAACGGGTCTTACCACATGAAAAACCCGGACCGTTGGAAATGGGCTGGTTTCACCACCAAAAACCCGGCATTTCAAGTTCTCAATTTTGGCTCCAATTAAGTATTTGAGTTCTGATCGTATCACAACACATTCAATACGTAGATTGTGCAGTTCTAGTCGCTCTTTCCCCTCCCGCTTTAAGATTTGCAATCTGACCAATATTCATGGTGTCGCTATCGAAAACCCGCGAATTTCGCAGCGAATTGGCCCTTTGTTCAAAGCCACCCAACGAATATCAGTCGGATCACAAATCTGAATGCTGGAGGTGAAAGAGCTCATCATTCTGCACAATCTACGTACTTATCATGTCACAGTACGATCAGAACTCACATACTAATTTGGAGCCAAAGCTGTAGGAACCGTAAATTTAGAACTGCAGTTCTGTTCCAACCCGGCCAATTACACGCGGTTTTATGTCCGGGACGGGTAACAACCCGCCAAGACAAATGCGGTTTCGGGTATTGGCCCGGGTCTGGAACCGAACCGAACCGAACCGCCTGACATATCCTGGACCCCTAGCGGGTTACCGGGCCCGAGTGCTACATCAGCAAAATATAATTCGGTCTGGAAGCCACACGCAATCCTCCCAGACACTCCGGGCGACCTCACCAGTGCTTCTAAGTACTTCCAGACGCTCCCAGACCCCCCTGGAGCTAAGCAAAGTGCTCTCAGACTCTGCAAGAGCATTCTCAG
>Ga0307515_10000985_pt1 | contig 65090 bp, 71 predicted proteins | sample 17_EM_MG_FD_194513 | JGI IMG/M metagenome (GOLD analysis project Ga0307515, IMG submission 194513) | Populus trichocarpa ectomycorrhiza microbial communities from riparian zone in the Pacific Northwest, United States - 17_EM | ecosystem: Host-associated > Plants > Roots > Unclassified | place... | reverse complement strand
CAAGTTAACCAATGAATAGAGTCTCAGCTGCCGTCGCGCCTCCCTCCAAATCGACCGCTTCCAAGTACTCCTCCAATCTCGCTCGATCATAGCCTGCAAGTGCATCTCCAAACTCGCTCGATCCTGGCCTCCGAGTGCATCTCTGAGTTCACTCAATCTCATTATCCAAGTGCATATCCAAACTCGCTCAATCATGACCTCCAAATGCATCTCTGAGTTTACTCGATCTACGTCTCCAAGTGCATCTCTGAGTTCACTCGATCTCAGTCTCCAAGTGCATATCCAAACTCGCTCAATCACGTCCTCCAAGTGCATCTCTAAGTTCACTCGATCTACGTCTCCAAGTGCATCTCAAACACGCTCGATCAAGTACATCTTCAAGGAGCGACGGCGGTTGTACGGAGATAGAGGGGTAACGGAGGTGGACAGAGTGACGGGTAGTATATATTCGGCAGACCCCGGAGTAGATAGACATCCTATCATACAATGAACATTCACACTCTATCTTTCCCAACTTTTGGTCTCACTCGCTCTGTCCGAGATTTCGTGGATCCGCGCAATTGCGTGGATCCTCACGGCCGGGTAGCATCATATCTTCTCAACTTCCTACGCTCCTCGAGCTTATTGTAGAAGGAACGCGAGGAGAGATTTTCGCAGCGTCACCCATTGCAATCCCGATGCAAACGTGTACCCAATGAACCCATTCCGACGTATGGTCACAGTTGGCCACAACGCAAGAGTGTCTATTTAAAATAGGAGACCGACAGAGCGAGAAGAAACGGCGAAACGGCGATCGGAGCGCGATATGCAACGCGACGCGTGGTATTGATGCCGGGCGCGGAGTAATCCGCCACCGGGGTGTCTCTGACGGCTCTGACGGAGCGCGTCCACTCTGACGGAGCCATTCCGCCCGGACGGAAATGTTTTTTGCTGATGACCGCAACACCGCAAATGCAGCTACTGACAATATGACCCTTGACACACAGTTGAAAATTGTCCGTAGAACCGGTAGCAGCAAGAATGAGAAGCAGCATGCAATCAGATGTAAGTGTAGTCATATCGAGGTACACCGCCGCCAACTCATGAGATAACTCACAGCAGTAGTAAGTAGAGAGCTGTGTGCCCAGTGTATAGCAGCCCATAATGGGAAACTTCCATGGTGGACCAAGGCATATGTCCGCACAGTCCGCGAGATTGCAAATTATGATGTTGTCAGCTCTGGCATTTATGCGGACGAATCCCAGGATGAGAATCCCTGAGAGTGGACAAAACAGGCTTTAATCACCTTAGAGTATGCTACAAAAGGGTATATGGTTGAGGTAATAGCCGAATCTGATATGGAGATGCAGTAACTAATTTCTTGTAGGTTTGCAACATGTCTGCAACTATGGCAAGGCAAGGAGGTCAGGTACAGCTAGAACAGTCCGACATGCACCTGGCCTTGAATATGGCCAAAATGGCCAAAGGGGTGTTTTTGTGTGCCACAATAGAGGAAACGCAATTGCTAATCAAGAATCCTCGGGCGGAAGTCCGAGAAGAGAAGCAGCAGGGAGTTGAGTTTCCTGGGCATACAACTGTGAAGGCTGCGATGGAAAGACACCCGGCTATGCTTTGGGAAAATCAGACCGACGGCTGCCTTCCTTGCCACAATGGCACAGCAAAGAATCCCCAGACACCCTGGAGACGCAAAGGCACGGGTGCACCTCCACCAGAGCGACTTATACAGGCGACACCACAACCGACGCCACATCCAGCCGAAATGCCACCTGTTCTACCCAGTGACAATGAGGCAGCGCACTCATCCTGAAACGAAGGTCTGCCACCCGGTTATGTGTCTATACATACTCCTCTTCCCAGTGCTCAATTTTTCAATCTTGATGCATATGCCAAAGATCACAAGCGTGATGAAGATTTCAATCCTGATTTGCTGACAGATGAAGGAACATCCACTGGTTAGTACACTATCTGATGGGTGGTAATGCAGCTGACATCCAGTTTGCAGACGACAGCAGCCTATTGAGCGAACCTGACAGTGAAGGTGAGCATTGATCGAATGGAAGGGGATTTTTGAGTGTATGAGTATCTACAATTGGCGGACACTTTGAAGTAAATTTTGCAGGATATATTTATAAGTATTATTAAAGAACACTGTATGGATGAAGGAGAGAGTACATGAAGACGGTACAAAGGCTGCCAAAACACCATCAATGATATATTATGCCAAATTCAATGATAACATATTGTGCATACACCCATGGCAAAATGAGCGTCAACGGAGCGTCAACGATTTTTAGTCTTGCATCATTGGTAATCTTCATGGGGATCAGTTGCGGCCATTCATAAATATGGTATTGACTGGCTTTTTGGGCAAAAAATAGAGCCCCACGCTCCCTGCCCCATTCTGCATATGAGCGTCAACAGAGCGTCAAAGATTTCTGGTCTTGCATCATTGGTACTCTGCATGGCGATCGGTTGCGGTCGATCATAAACGTGTTATTGGCTCGCTTTTTCGGCACAAGACAGAGCCACACACTCCATGCCCCATTCTGAATATGAGCGTCAACAGAATGTGAATGATTTTTGGTTTTGCGTCATTGGTAATCTGTGTGGCGATTGGTTGCGGCCATTCATATATGTGGTATCGGCTGGCTTTTAAGGCAAAAGAGAGAGCCACATACTCCCTGCCCCATTCTCAATATGAGCATCAACGGAGCGTCAAAGATTTTATGTCTTGTAAGTCAGGTAATTCAGAACCGATTTGGTCGTTACTATGCATTATCAGAGTATTGGCCGCCTTTATTGGGAAAAGCGATAATGCCGTGTTCCCTGCCCCATCATGAAAATGGGCATCAACGGAGTGTCACCAATTTTTGCCCTTTCATCATGGGTAATCACAGCGCGATGCATCGGTTATACCATATATATGATGTTCTGACAGTTTCTCTAGGCTACAACGGTGATGTATTCTTCATGGCATCATTGTACATGAAATCAGTTGTTACTGCCCGGGATGCCATCATGGGAACGTCGTTTGCTTATCTCCCTAGAGATGCTGCCAATTCCTTGTCAATAGAGGTTTGCAATCATGCGTTGCTTAGATAACCCCAGCTGCCAGACCTTGAATTGTGGGCGCTCATTTGACGCTCATTTTCAAGATGGGGCACAGACAATGTTGCTTCTGCTTTTGCGTATAAAGGAGGCCAATACCTCAGTTATGACTATCTGCAACCAATGCCAGCTCTGATTACCCAGGATGGAAGACCTGAAATCGTTGACGATGCGTTGACGCTCATTTCCAGGATTGGTCATGGAGCCATCGGCTACATATTTTGATCACAAAGGTGGCCAGTACATCCAACAAGAACAATGACGTACCATCGTTAATATTTCACAATTAACAGTATGATATCTGAACGCGACCATAATTAGAACAACCGGAAATCCAAAATCAGAGATTGGATCGGATGGGTCTAGCCAAGCACGATGAAACCCGCCGATTGATGGGTATGGGGCCGGGTTTGGACCGCCAAGAAGCAGTGGGTTGGGTTTTCGGACGGTTTTGGAACCGAACTGAACTGTTGTTCCGGTCCTAACCAGGACCGCTGGCGGGTTGCTTGGACCCGTTGCTGACAGTACTCGCACTGTACGCCTCCAAACATCAACCTCCTCCCGCTACCTGTCCCTAAGTGACAGTTGTGTTAGTTATTGTTCCAGGTGACCCTGCTGTGGTCCAGATATGATCCGGAACTGAGACCCCGGTCCAGGTGAGAATCCACCAATGACACACACCGGGTAACCAGTGCCGGATTGATCCCCAGACCAGACCAAATACCGGATGATTTTGGCTGTGTTGGATGCAGACCGCAGATCCATTTTGCGGTTCCTACAATTTTGGCTGCAATTATGTTTTCGAGTTCTTATTGTATCACCCCATGGTATATAGATACAAGATGAAGAGTCTGGAGCTCTTTCATACACATGTCTCCAATGTGCAATCTGATCAATATTTGTTGGGTCACTACGAAATAACAGTCCACATCACGTCCAAATCATGTGTTTTCAACTGCGACTCAACAAAGATTGGGCAGATTCAGAAGCGGAGACCAGCAGGTGGATGAGCTCCAAAAACTGCATAATCCACGTGTAGATCATGTCGCAATACAATCATAACTCAACAACCAAATTGTACCGAGAAAGCAGGGCTTACCTAGGCCAGGATTTCAGGTGGGACCCAGCCCAATGGCAACGGTCCAGGTTTTTCAGGGGGTAAAACACATTGCAACTGTTTGGTTCCAGTTTCAACCCTAACCCGGAACCATCCTGGGAGGTTGGAACTGTTGCTAACACTATGCCTAACAACCAAGACAACTATCATCACATTGCAGCGATTATAAGTTACTGAATGAACAGAGGTTCAGCTTTTGTCAGATCTTCTTCATAATGAACTGTTTGCAGCTCACTATCCCTGAGCCAAAAGCCAAAGTCAACTCTAATCACATCCTCATGATCGTGAGTTAACTACTGAATAGAATCTCATCTCACATGGCAACTTCCTCCTGATTAACTGTCTCCAGATTGACCACCTCCAATTTCACTCAATCACTGTATCCAAGTACAAGTCTAATTTCACATAATAACAGCCTTGGAGTGCATTTCCACACTTACATGATTTTGGCTTCCAATTGCATTTCTCAGTGTCCAGATCTTGGACTCGAAGTGCATCTCCAAAGTCACTTGATCACTGCCTTCAAGTGCATCTCTGAACTCACTGCATCACCACCTCCAACTGCATATCTCAGTTCACTTGATCTCATACTCTAAGTACATCTCCTAACTCCTTCTCTCCCAACCTCCAAGTGTGGCTCTAATCTTGGGCATTCCTGGCTGCCTTGGGCATCTCCAAACTCGTTCAAATATGGCATGCATATATCTGTCTCAGGTCACTTGAACTTGTACTTGAAGTGAATTTTCAGACTTGCTCAATCATGGCCTGCAAGAGCATCTTTGCATTCACTCCATTGCCATCATCAGTCTCACCTTTAATTGTGCTCTCACACACCACCTGCAGCCAGTGCAGATATACTGTTTCTAGATAGATAGCTACATAGATGGATAGATAGATAGATGAGAATATAAACTGAATATATAAGCATGAAAGATCTTTTCACAATAATTAGTGACTATAATATCCAGGTACACCTGCGGCGTTCCCAATAATGTTGTCATTCATCGCAGAGTACTCTACTGTGATTCAAGGTTCTTCCCAGCTTGTCACCAGCACTTCCAGGTAACCTAAAGGCCATTGCATTGATTCAGTAAACCTCCAATTGTTTGTCACCTGCACTTCTATGTGCACCTGAAGGCCACATCAGCAAAAACTAAATCTCCTTCATTACATTTATTTAGTTTATTGTACCCACAAACTCAAAACAATGAAATCTGTTGAGCTGATTGGGAGTACGGATTTCACCATGCCAAGGACTATGATGTATCTTGCCTCTTTTGTAGTTAGCGCCATTGGTCATCGATCGACCTTATGTCGATGCGACATGTCTCGTTACACAATACAATGAACAAACTTTCCCTTAAGCCCACACACACTCGACTACTCGCGCACATGCCACTGCACAACACTTTATGAACCCTGGCATTCAGATAGCGAACCAACCATCAACACTTCCACTGTCGTTTGTTGAGTGGAGGTCAACATCGTCACAGCGAAGCGTCTCCACAAGCTTAGCGATTACCCTGCATTCCATGATGTTTCTGACGGCGGCTGCTGCTGGACATCACCCGTACAATCTGAGAGACTATGATAACTGACGATTGCGATACAAGATGTGTTCAACTACGATCACCATCACAATGTTCAATGGCACGAACTATGCACAATGGGCAACCGAGATGGCCCTGCTTCTCAAGCAGAAACACGTGTATGGTATCATCAAAGGATATGACGACAAGCCGGAAGAGGCAGCGGCAACCGCGACTGCTACAGAGATGGCCGCTTTCAAAGACTGGATGCATCACCATGGTGTTGCCAGATCGACTATCCTACTGGGCATGGAGCCAAGGATTCAAGCGGAATACAGGGTCGTCGCGGATGCGAAGACGCTTTAGGAAAAGCCAGCATCAGCCTTCAAGTCAAAGCTGAAGCTCAACATCTTCGAGATTAGGGGAGACCTTTGGAGCATCAAGCAACGGGACTGCGGAGATGTCGACAATTACGCATCGCGGATCGATCGGAGAGTCAAGGATTACAATCTCTGCGGAGGGCCAACGATCACTGACACTGATGCCGATGCGAACGCAATGACAATCGCCAAGATGAGTGAGCAGGAACACATCTTCTCCCTCCTTTGCGGGATCCCAAGGCACAACGAGTCAAAAGTCTTCCTGGAGCTTCTGATGGACAAACACGGCACGATGTCTGCCACGCCCGATGAGATCGTCACCAAGCTCGTCGACAAGGAAGCTGCGATCAAGAGAGAGAATGGGCTCGCTCCAGAAGCTCTGCTCTTCGTAAAGAAGGGTGGCAAAGGTGGTAGTGGTGGTTATGGCGGTAGAGGCGGTAAAGGCGGCAAAAGTCCAAAGAGGGATAGAAGTGACGAAAAGAGAGATAATAAGGGAGACAACGATAGGGAAGAGAAGGATTTCCGGAAGTGCTTTTATTGCCAGCGGCAAGGGCACACCACCTAGCACTGCTTGAGCAAGCAGCACGGCGATCCTCCCAAGGCTGCTGATACTGCAGCAAAAGCATCAGCTAAAGCAGCGGCTACTTCGACTCTCACCATGTCAATCGAGAACTATTGGATGATGGCAAGCTTAGATGCTTCATCCAGTGATTGGTTCATCGATTCGGGTTGCACGACTCACATCTCCGGCCGGCTATCAATGTTCATCACCTACACCGAATATCTTCCGAATATGAAAAGGTTGAAGGGATACAATGGGGTCAGATCGTTCGAATCCGGATATGGAAGTGTTAAGTTGGTTTGCCAGCTGCGAGATGGAAAGACGGAAACAATCATACTCCAAGAAGTGGTGTATTTGATGGGGTCGTGCAATCCCATCTCACAGTCTCAGATCATGGACAAGGACATCAAAGTCGATCCGGTGAATCACTTCAGTCCCAACCTCTACAATCGCCATTGCAAGTGAATCACCACTGCACCTCAGGTCGATGGGCTCTTCGTTCTGGATCGAGTTCCGGATCGGGAATCGACCGAATACACAGACCTCGACAACAGCTGCCTGCTGGCACTTAACACGACTTGGCATGCATCCCGGCACGATGCAGAGATGTGGATGTTATGGCACCGCCACTTGGCACATGTAGGTCTCCAGCCTTTGGAGATCTTGCCAAAGGTTGTTGCCGATGCTCCGAAGATGACCGGGAAGTGCGATTGGGAGAGCTGCATCAAGTGTAAATTGACTCGAAAACCGTTTACTCCGAATAGAACTTCCCGTGCAACAGAGCATCTGCAGCGTGTGCACACAGACATATGCGGTCCCCTGGAAACAGCCATCGGCAGAGGTGGATATATGCTGCTCTTCATCGACGATGCTTCCAGGCATATGGATGAGTATATACTGAAGTAAAAGTCCGAAGCCCTTGAGAAATTGAAAAAATGGAAGCCTATTAGAGGCAAGGTGTCGGGCAAGCAAGTGAAGCGATTTCGTACAGATGGAGGCGGTGAGTATACCTCCAAGAAATTCGCAGAATATCTAAAATTGGAAGGGATTGTAAACGAAACGACTATGCCCTACACTCCTCAGTCAAATGGAGTTGTCGAACGGGCGAACCGCGAGATCATGCAGCGCGTGCGATGCATGCTGGACTTTGCTGGACTTTCGAAGAAGTACAGGGTTGTGTTAGCAACGGGTCCGGGTAACCCGCCAGCGGTCAGGGTTTTGATCTGCGATTCAGTTGATTTCATTACCAGAACCGGCCAAAATCCCGAACCCGGTTTGGCTTGGCGGGTTGTTTCCCGGCCCGGACATGGAACCGTGGGGATTTCACTAGGTTGGAACCAAACCGCGGTTCCAAATTTACAGTTCCTACAGCTTTGGCTCCATTTCAGCATGTGAGTTCTGATTGTACTGCGACATAATCAGTTCATAGATCATAGAGGATAATGTGTTCTTTCACCTCCAGCAATCGGATTTGCGATCCGACTGATATTCGTTGAGTGGGTGTGAAGACAGGGCCAATTCTAAGCAAAATTCGCGGGTGTCGATCGCGACTCCACCAATAATGGTCGTGTTGCATATCTGAACCCGGGAGGTGAAAGAGCTCGTAAAACTGCAGAATCTATGTACTGATCATGTTACAATACAATCAGAACTCAAATACTTAATTGGGGCTAAAGTTGTGAGGTTGAAATGCTGGGTTTTGGGTGGTAAAACCGGCCCAATTGCAATGGTCCGGCTTTTCGTGTGGTGAAAACCGTTGCAAGGGTGCGGTTCCGGTCCCAACCCTAACCCGGAACCGTTCAAGTGGGTTCCAACCGTTGCTAATACTAGTACTGGGTATTTGCAGTCGCAGTGGCGGTCTATCTCCAGAACCGTACTCCGACGCGATGGGTAGTTGGCAAGACTCCGTACGAGGCCTGGGATGAATCGAGAAGGAAGCCATCTTTGAAGCATCTCCGTGTGTTCGAATGCTTGGCTTTCGTGCATGTTTCGAAAAAGACACGAATGAAGCTGGATTACAGAGCGACTCCCGGCATATTGGTTGGGTACAGCACATCGACTCTGCAGTACTTCGTATACGATCCATTGGCCAGGACGCTTCACTGCTACCGAGATGTGGTATTCACAGAAGGAAAGCAGTATACAGCACCGAATGTTGCAGACGATGCGATCTTGCACGCGCACTTCTACAGCGATTTCATTGACGAACCCAAACCCACAGAGAGGCAATCAACCGAACGTCAAACCGAGGAGCCATTGGATGACGATTCACCTACGGATCCTCCGAAGCCGAAGCACATGTCACGAGAATTGGATGATCGTGAGTTGTCACTTGGAGAGGCATGGAAGCCGCCGGCCGAAGGAGGTTACTGAAACAGCGCTGGCAAGTTGGCAGAGTCTGCAAAATTGGCTCTCAAACATGAGGAATTCGAGGATATTATTCCTATCTACGCTGCAGCTGCGATCTCCAATGATCATGAGGATGGCATCGACGATCCAAAGTCTTACAAAGCAGCAACTGAGTCTTCGCTCGCCGAGAATTGGGATACGGCAATGAAAGAAGAGTTAGATGCAATTGGTCAGCATCAAGTCTTTGGAGAATTCGTGGAGCTTCCGGAAGGGAGAAAGGCTTCGCCAAATCATTGGGTATACAAGATCAAGCGGGATGGAGCAGGCAATCTGCAGCGATTCAAGGCTAGGCTAGTCTGTTAAGGAAATCACCGAATCGGTGCCATCGACTACCAGGCTACGTATGCACCGACTGCTCGCTTGGGCCCAGTTAGGTTAGCACTCGTGATCGCCGCCATGTGTGATCTCGGGATCCATCAAATTGACGTAAGCACGGCTTTCTTAGGAGTTGACTTGGAGGAAGAGATCAATATGCACCCGCCGCAGGGATGATTTCGTTTGGTCCAAACTGGGAGCCGATATTGCCATCCAAGGTTAAAGACTTCACGGATGATGGTACTCTGCTTGAGAACGTCTCTTTATGGCCTGAAGCAGTCCTCGCATGATTGGTACGGCAGTTTTAAGCACTTTGTGATCTCGATTGGATTCGTGGCATCACGTGTCGACGGAGGACTGTTCGTGCTTGAGAATCAAGGCACAGTCATTGCCACAGTCGTTCTGTACATCGATGACCTCCTTATCATTGCTAACGAGGGCTTGATTGTGCAGATAATGGATATGATGAAGAAGAGGTTCCGGATGCATGATCTCTGGAATGTCGCCTGCTATCTCGGCATGAACATCAAATGCAATCGCGAGCATCACACCATCGACATCCATCAGCAAAGCTACATTCTGACGATCTCGGCGAAGTTCAGAATGGATCAGTCCAGACCAGTTGCCACACCAATGGGGATGAAGCGTCACAAGAGGAAGCCTGATCAAGAAGCCTGCGATCCAACCATGTACCAATCCATGATTGGAAGCCTGATGTATGCGATGACCGCCACTCGGCCCGATATCGCATATGCCATCGGAGTTCTCAGCCGGTACAATCACGACCCAAGCAATGAGCATATGGTAGCCCTCAAGTGCGTGTTCCGGTACCTCAACGACACGAAGAACTGGCGACTGCGCATCTGAGGAGCACTCTGAGGGGCATCTGGAGCAGCACTCGGAGCAGCACTCGGAGCAGCACTCGGAGCAGCACTCGGAGCAGCACTCGGAGCAGCACTCGGAGCAGCACTCGGTGCAGCACTCGGAGCAGCACTCGGAGCAGCACTCGGAGCAGCACTTGGAGCAGCACTCGGAGCAGCACTCGGAGCAGCACTCGGAGCAGCACTCGGAGCAGCACTCGGAGCAGCACTCGGAGCGGCACTCGGAGCAGCACTCGGAGCAGCACTCGGAGGCGCACTCCGAGGAACAGCTCTCGCAGGAGATGGTGAAGGCGCACTTAGATGTTATGTCGATTCGGACTATGCTGGATTCCCGGATGACTATAAATCGACAAGTGGACTAGTCATCACCGTTGGAGGAGCAGTCAACTGGAGATCGAGAAAACAGAAGTCGACTGCCCAGTCCACGACTGATGCCGAATACTATGCTTTCGGAGCACGCTGCATGAGACTCTCACAGATCTCACATCTCATCAACAAGCTTAGCATCCCGACTATCCCTCACATGCTCGCCTATTCACAGTCACTGATCGCAAGCATGAAGAAGAGAATCTACAGCGGAACTGCAGTTGCACACATTGCGAACAAGTCCTATCTTGCTGCACATATGACTAGAGATGGAGAAATTGACTTGAGCTACCTACCGACTGCTGAGATGCTTGCCGACTGCTTCACAAAGCCACTCCCGAAGCCCGCCTTCTTGAAAAAGACTGCTGCGATGGGAATTATAGGGATTGGAATTGGGAATAGCCTCGGAAATGGCCTCGGTATACTCGGAAATGGCGTCGGAACTGGAAATGGCATCAGGAATGCTGTCGGAAGGCAAATTGATTGATTGGGCACATTTGTTTCGAGGAGTTCCACATTGTTTGATTGCCTCCTCTCCTCTTTTGTTTAAGATCTTTTGTGGAACAGACGTGATAGCCGTCCTGGAGGAGTGTTGAGCTGATTGGGAGTATGGATATCACTATGCCAAGGACTATGATGTATCTTGCCTGGTTTGTAGTTAGCGCCATTAGTCATCGATCGACCTTATATCAATGCGACATGTCTTGTGACACAATCCAATAGACAGACCTTCGCATACACCCGCGCCCACTCGACTACTCAAGCACACGCCACCGTACAACCAAATCGAGGTTTCCCTGTAATATGGCATTGTATGACATTTCCAGAGTGTTCTTTGAGTCGTCGCGATGCTGTTTTCACACGTCACAACCAGTCTACCCACGCTTGTGAATGTGACAATGAGCACTTGACGAAGGGTTCACACTTCCTTTGGTAGTATCACAAATCATCTCCTGGCATAAACCTGCATCACCCAATTCGATTAGTCCTTCCGAGGATAATAGTACTCACTCCATACGTTTCATGAAGCATGAAGTTCTTGTCTTTAAAGACCGTCATGGCTTTATCTGACCAATGATAGTTACCATGCAGAAGTGGTTCATGATATTTACTATGTTGATACAGGATCATCAGTAGCTTGCAGTTCGTCTCGGGAGAGTTATGCATCATCGTGATTATGATTTCACAAGTTTGAGATCATACTTCAGTAAACCATCAGTTCTGTTACATTTACTACTATTATGATATATCGACAAAACCTAGAATATAATAGCACAGAGGAAATCCTAAATCCGATCACTGACACTATTCCTAACCTCCAAGCGACATCGCAGCCTGTACAATTGTACTTCCATTGACTAATCCTGTATTCTCAATACTGGTCATGTTGGTGATGTCGTTGCTGTTGCTGTTGCTGCCACTGCAAGGGACGGGCTGGCTGCTGCTGGCGATGGCAGACCCACCCATAGGCAGAACAGCTGAGAATCGCATACTAACTTCAGTAGCAGCAACAAAGCTGATCAGACAATTAAAAGAATTGTTGGGCTGCTGTATCAGCTCCTCTGGGACATAATCACGGAAGTCCTTATCAAAGCTGCCCTGATCGTTGTGAGGTTGCGCCATCACTGGGTCTGTACCAGTTGAGAGGATCCTTCAGCGGATCATGCTGCGGATATTGTCTATCTTTCTAGCTTGAACCTCTGGTGAGGGAGAACGAAAATCCGCATTGAGATGACGAAATGCAGCATTGCATGCATTATTAACTGCGTGATTAATGTTTCTTGGATTGCATTTATGTTGTGCTCCACCTCCTGGACCAAACTGTGGCGGGACCCTAATCTCTCCTGTGGTCCAGGCCAACGGACAATGGTGGATGGCTGTTGCGGTGAGGGCAATGAATGTCGGGTCAATTTTATCAATCAATGATCTATCTTTCAGTCCCGTTTCTCATATGCCAACGAGGTATGTCCGATGTATAAGATCCACAATTGCGGTCGCTGCAGATCGCAACTTGCACTCCTAAATTGATCGTCAACACAGCGATTAAACCACAAGGGAACTTTGAACTTACCTCATGAACGTTTGTGGGGCATGTGAACCTGTCCTTGGCCAATAGCCAGGCTACTATTGTCTGGTTCTCTGTAGGCGACTGTGTTCGAAATCCCTAAATAGAGTCGATTGAGGTCCTGCAGCAGTATACCATTGCTGCACAGGAGCAAGCAATCTTTGTGAGAGCCTGATGCACAATGTTAGTGATGAAAACAATCGTTGAGATAATTCATTTACCACCAACATGTAGGCATGTGGAGGGTCACAGTATCTCTGAGCTGGATTAATGCTGGCAATTTCCTCACACCACAAACAATGAATCTGGGCTGTCTTCACCGCATTCGTGGCAAAGTGATTTACAATCATCGCATAATTGATAGCTATGGGGTGCACACGTGCCATGTTCATCACCGGAATGCCTGATAGGGTTGTCTGGGCATTGTATTGCGCGCCGACGATGAGGCCTGTCACGTTGTCAACAAATGGCTCATATCACCACAAATTTCCAGGTTTCGATACAACCAATTGCTCACTGGCTTCGTTTGAATCCTTCCTCTAGTAAATATATACATTAGCTGGCGGATTGAATCATTCAAACGCATAATTGGATACCTGCTTGGATGCCAGCGGTGCAGGCTCACGTTCATCCTCCTCCTACGAGAGAATACTCATCTCTTGACCTGCAGGACGTGGAGGTCACGCCGAGGTAGGAGTTGATTGAGTTGCCGCGACTTGTTTTCCCAGTGTTGACGTGAAGGAATCTTTTGATGGCCGCTTGCCCATTGCATTCGTGGATGGTCGCCGAAGACGCTCGTCATCGGATTGTGAATTGTCATCTCAATGATCATTGTGAGTGTCGTGGATTGTGTTGAGATCATGATCGAGATCCTCATCATGGATTGATCGTCTGCTGCTCATGGTGCTGGATGGAAGAGGAGGTGGAGAAGTGGGGCGCCTTCTTGTCATGGTTCAAAAAGGCAGCGAGTGATAAGTACGAAAAATTAAAGGAGTGACTGAAGGAAATGTGAATAGATGTAGAGTGAATGAATTATAGCGTTGTGTAAAGGAAAGGAAGCGTTGATATGAGTAAATGCATCGTCAAGATGCATCTTTGTTTCCTGTCGACGATTCATGGATCTTGGCATGTCCCGCCACCCACACTTCCAACTCCTTGGATGGAAAGGAACTCGGAACTCAGAATGGCAGGTGACAAGCAAGTAGCAGATTTGTTGATAGGCTTCTTTTGATGAAAATCATCATCGGAATGAGCTAAAAAGCATTCTCATTTCAGTAATCATTCGGGCTAACTTCTGCTGTGTAAACAGACCACACTACCTATGACATGATAGCCATACACAGAGTCCTATCGCTGCCACTATGCCATTCACAAAAATACACCTCTCAATGATTCATCCCAACATCGTGAACTCTCAACACTGCCCTTCATGCATGAATATGAATGATATAATAATAAAATGAACAAAACACCAAAAAGAGACCCAAAACCTCACCAAAAAACTCCAAATTATTACCTATCCGTCCACCTTCCAAAGTGCCAGAAAATTACCCACCCACAACGCAAATCATTGAACAACCATCCAGCCAGTGCAATCCATCCTCACAATGACTGATTTGCAACTGGGCGGCTGCTTGTATGGTTCGTATTGGCCAAAGAGCCTGCAGCGGGAGGATTTAGAATGTGATAGTGTTCGTGTAGCCAGGCCACAACCTCATCAGCAACAACACTTTGCTCATAATCAGCAAAGAGACCAAGAGCACGGTTTCGGATGGCTTCAAGGTATCACTGCTTTCTGGTAATCCTCACTTGAAGATTCCGTTCAAACTTTTGAAAGCCTGTTTTCGTCGTCGGGAGGCCTCTGGGATTTGGGCGCCCCATCTCACCATCATCATCCAATTCCTCCCCGATATCGTCGATCATATCCTTCGCTGGAGGTAGGAGGATGTGATCCAGAGGAAGGTAGCTGCGGCCTCCACGCATAGGCATCTGGGCACTATCTGTGCCGTTGGAATGTTGCCCACGATAAACGATGCCAAAAAGCATTGGGTTACTCAATTCCATCGCCACCTTTAGCCATCTGGCAGCAGTATCATTATCTAGGATTGGGGTAACTTTACGGGCGTACGGACCACCATCTCCATTAGCCTCCTCCAGGCAGCCCAAAAGCTCCCGGATGTTTTGGCTGGGGTCTGGCAGACCGGCAATTGCAGCATTCACGATTGACAAACTGGTCGTATCGACTATTGATCTAACTATCGGAAGTATCGATTCCTTATCCCCAGGCCAGTGCCATGAGAATAGCTGAGTATTGTTTTCACCCACCCTCTTCCCAGCAATGTTGGGATCCACATAGGCGATAGTGAAGGTAAATGGCTCGACAAGGAAATTGTTTCAGGTGTCGCAACGCAACTTCATTGGCAAAGACCTGTGACCCGAGGTTTCTTCCTCATCGTCTTCTGGATCTGCACATCATCAGGAAGAACAAAGAAGCATTGGGGCGATGAAATCCGTACCAACGTGCACAACTCTCCTCTTCTTGGTCGGGGTTTCTTCAAGCCTATTCTTCCTTCAGTGAAGGCCAACCTCCACTGACTCATCCAGTGCTGCCTTGGGTTTCTGACCATCGAGGTTAGTCTTGTCTGCCATGTACCATTTCCAGAGCGGCCTTTTAGACTCCAGATCACAGATTCAAGTACCGCAATGATCGATTATGAGATCCCATTGCTCGGGGCTGGCGCCTTGCTCGTTGATGATGGTCATGCACTGGGCAATCTCCCAGATACTCTCCCTGACTGTATTATCTATCCGTTGTATTGTCATGCCACCCTTATCCTGCCAAATCCCGGTGGTTTCTGCTGCCCATTGGCTGACTCCAACACTGGCGTACTTGGCCGAGATGCGGACCTGTTGAGTCGGCATCTGGATTGTATTAGCATCTGCAAGGACTGATTTCGGCAACCAGAAGGCATCACATTACATTTCATGTTCTCAACAGTGGTCAAACATTGAGTGGTGGATATCAAATGCTTGTTACTCTAAACAAGCGTCGGGAGTGTGGGATATATCGTCAAGGTGGAAGCGATGGGTAGCGCAGGTGTGGAGGGTGTGTCGAAGGTCCTGGAAATTGTAAGTAAGTTGGGCTGGCAAGGCGAATATATATATCGGCTTGGAGGGTTTTCTTGATCCAGCAACATCATCTTGGCTGCAATTCAGCTAGGAGGCAATATGCTTAGCATCATCTAAGCAGCCTGATTCGTCGACTGAACACTTAAGTTCATCACAAAGACAACTAAAATCATGCTCTGCAGTCAGATCTCACTCGTTTGTCCTTGCTCTAGTTTCTGTACCCCACGATGACGTCGCTGGGTTGGTATCTAAAGAGAATGCATAGTTCATGTAAGGATCAAACTCAATATAAAGTGACAATGATGAATCAGGCAATCAGGGTAGGAGGGTCTTGTGAGGGTGCAAAACTATCACCATGACGAACTGGATGCCGATGCGGTATACTCTTCGAGATCTGATCGATGTTCAAATTGAGGGAGGGAGTAAACCCTTTGCAACCGTGGGAAGGAGGATGAGAGAAATCCTAAGTGAGTGGTAGAGCCCGTTATTGGAAAAAATAAATCCCGGTGAGGCTTTTCCCGAGGACAGCCAGCTTGTAATGGTGTGAGTAGCTCACCGACGGTGGTGACACTTCTTAATGTTGTTGCGACATTTGATTTTGCTAACGAAACATGGATCTTCGTCAAAACTGTCTTTACTGCTCGAAGAGGTACGCCTGCATCGGTGCTTACATCACTCACCTCCGTCATGACCACCAAGAGAGGATAGTATACATATCAGCCGAACAACTGCCAGATGATGGTTTTGTGATAGAGCACGATAGTATCCTACTTCCATTTGTTCATGAGCCGCATCGCGACCCATTCCTTCACCCTTCTGACGATGATTCCAGCTATACAGAAGCCTACAGCGAGAATGCTTGTATCGATCCAGAGCAACCTCCAGTTTGGACACCTATTTGTGTTACTCCATACTTGCACAACCCCGTTGCCGGCAAGCCTATTTGTAACGAGTATTTCGATATCTTCGACAATGAAATTGATCTAGAGTTGCCATTTTCTCGCGAGGAGGAGTACCGAAAGGCGCACTGGTGCGTCAAGCACAACTTGAGCACAGCTGCTATCAACAAGCTTTTTAGGAACCCTACGATGGCAACCATCAGCAACTTCACTTCATCCCACACTTTATTCAAAAGGTTGAACAAAATGTCCTACGCAATGAGCATGGACTCTTGGAAATCAGGCAAAGTGTGTCACAATCGTTTGGCCGATCCAAACAACCTTCGCGATGATGATTACACACATTTCTTTCACCCCAATCCTGTTGAATGTGTTGAATTCCTCGTGCAACAGCCTGCGTTCAGGGAACACATGTCGTATACTCCAGCAAAGGATTTCAATGATGCTGAGGAACGTATCTACTCAGAGTTGAAATCAAGGGAGTGGTGGTGGAATGAATCTGTACATTGATTGAATTTTGTGATCGCTACGATGATTTTGACCGCTTCATTAGCTACAGCGGCCGCTTGGAGCTCTGATTGTCCCTCCATTCGGCAGTTCAGACAAGACACATCTTACAAACTATTCGGGTTACAAGAAGGAATGGCCAGTATATTTGAGTCCCGGAAACATCGACTTGATGATTAGATCAAAGCCTTCATATCTTGCAAGCATCCTTGTTGCCCTTCTTCTCATTCCTCCGAAGTATCACTTTAAAGGGCATGGAAAAATACCTGCCATGAAGGAACAACAAATCCACAATTGAGAGGTTTCAAGGAAGGTCTTGGAGATAATTTTGTTCACTGTTCAACCTAGCAGCAGTAATGATACATCAGTGGATTTGTTAGCAGTCACTTAATTGCAAAACACCTACCCATGAGAGGATCACGATGTTTGTCAGTCAAGTGATCCTTAGCGGGATTACACTTCAGCCGCATGTAGATCGATTAGTGATGAGTCAGCTCGCACTAGCGGATTCAAATGTGATGATGCAACTATTTCGCCATTACTGGGAAGTGAAAAACCTTCAGCAGTGCGCATAGTTATTGGCCACATTTACTAAATCATATCTAGTGGGGCAACACACAGTTAAGTTGCAATAACGCAGAATTACGTGTCCAGCAGACGATATGCAAAATGCAAGCACTTAGGGATTTATGGACCTTGTCGCTCAGTGACGAGGATTCAATCTGGAATGCTCCTCGGTCTATGGAAGTGACGAAACCTAAGCATGCTGTATCTGAGGGATTAATGGTATTGGCTGAAGATAAGAGGCCAGAAGCAAACCTGCTCGTTGGTTTGAGTCAGTATGCATTGCAACCTCATAGACCTGTCATAATCTATGTTACCAGAGTATCGGTTGGTCGCCGATTGAATCTCTGAACGCATTGCCACATAGCCATATTGAAATGTGAGGCATTTAATAACCTGGAGATATCATTAATTGCGATAAGCACTGGCTAGACCACGAGTCAGGAGATGTTCCAACTACAGAATCATTACGGAAGCAAGATTTCCAAGTTGCAGTACGATCTGATACGCTGTCTGATATGATTTGATTTAATGGATGGCCTGATATTAATCCGGAGCGTAATGCTTTGAAACCACATCATATGAACACAATAACCTGGGGGAACTGTGGCAATCCATTACCGAGCGCATTTGGAAAGAATGTAAGACGCGATCGCAGTCGAGCAATCATCAAGCAACGGACCCATAGCATAGAAGTATGGGTCTGACTATCCTCGAACATGACTATCAAACGATCACATTGTCCTGGCGATCAAAGAATATGCTCTAGCAGCATGAGCAGTCAAAAACCTACCAGCAAAGAAGACCATAAAATATTATTGCATTTTTATAATATCTATATCTATTATTATTATTATAAATTGTTATTAGCTTTGTAGCGGCAGCCCCGCACCTCAGATGAGTATTACCTTTGCTCGTGAGGCAGATATACTACTTTGGGCTTTTGCAAAGTTATTGGTTACTTTCCAGGAATGCCAATACCTATTCGCAGCACAGTGCATTTGGTGGATTGCAGCATTAGTTCAGCTGGATGCGGCATTGAGATACCTGATCAATAATCAAAAATTTCCGTCGGGTCTTCGGAGTGATAAAGAAGAACGAAGCCCAATAAGTCTGTTGATTGAGAGAGAGGTCTCATCAACACCACGAGATATCCAAAGACAATCCGAAATAGATGAAGACGCAGTACCCATTCAAAGTCAGTAGCAGGCTGATTCTTCACAACGGACTTGGAAAGGAAGAATCAATCCTTTGCCTAGAACAAAGAAACAACTTAAGGTCGAGAGGAAGCAGTTGTTGCAGATTGAAAAACAGAAGTACAGCATCGATTAGTTTATGTACTGCCAGTATAGTTTGACGCCTCGACTCAATTTAGTCAATATTAATCCAGAAGCATCAGAATCTTCAATTACGATTTGTCCCCTCTGCGTATACGATCTCTACCAATTGCCAGTTTGTTGTATCTGGAGATACGCTTAGAACGGATATAGTATCTATGGCATTGCACTTAGTACTTACTTAAGTATCCTGAGATACTTGTGTATAACTACAGTTACTTAGGTCTAAGCAACCCCGTAAGATGTTTTTCGTCCTCTCGACATGCTTTTGAAAACTGGAAACCGCATCCTTCATGCGGATGGTCGGCTGAGGCAATGTTATCCTGTCATGTGTGCATGGATGGCTGACTACTTCGAAAACATTCACTTGCATTCGATCAAACAGCCACATTGCCCTGTGAGGAAAGCACCGAAATCGTCGTTTAGAGAAGGGAATTCATCGTCGTGACAATTGTGAGACTATCAGCTATACTTCCAAAAAATGATACTCGCAACTCAAGGATATGAGATGGAGTGAGGGGAAGCAGGACAATATCTGGAAGATCGAGCAGTTGCAACTTCAGAAGGCGTCTTCTGGAATATGAAATGCATCTCTCCGACGACTATTATCGTACCCGATATGCTTCATACCCTCTATCTCGGTATGCTTAACCATTTGTTGTACTGGCTAACATCCTTCCTTGAACAGCATTCCAGAATTGACAAATTCAACCAGCTCTGAGCGATGATGCCTCCATATCCTGGCTTCACTCAATTCAACAAGCCATATAACCAGGTGACGCAACGGGGTGGTAAGGAGATGAAAGCCCTCGGGCATGTGATTGATCGAGTTTTCGCGGTGACTCTTTTGAACCCTTCGGTAGTGTTAGCAACGGTTCCAAATCGCCGGGTCGGTTCCGGGTCCGGTTCCGACCCAGTACCGAACCGTTGCAACGGGTCTTACCACACGAAAACCCGGACCGTTGCCATTGGGCCGGTTTTACCACCAAAAACCCGGCATAACAAGTCCACAATTTTCGCTCCAATTAAGTATTTGAGTTCTGATCGTATCGTGACATGATCAGTAGGTAAATTGTGTAGTTTTGGCCCCTCTTTCACCTCCCGCTCTCAGATTTGCGGTCGGACCAATATTCATTGAGTCGCTATCGAAAACCCGCGAATTTTGCCCGAAAAGTGACTTTATTTCACAGCGATTCGATGAATATTGGTCCAATCGCAAATCTGACAGCGGGAGGTGAAAGAGCGGCTAAAACTGCACAATCTGCATACTGATCATATCGTGATACGATCGGAACTCAAATACTTTATTGGAGCGAAAGTTGCCGGAACCATGATATGGAACCACGGTCGGGGTTCAACCCGGCCAAAAAACCGCGGGTTTATGTCCGGTCCGGGTAACAAACCCGCCAAGAAAGAGCGGGTCGGGTTACTTGGCGGTACCTAACCCGGACCGGGGCCTTCGGGTCGGTTCCAACCCGGACCGAAGCCGGGTAACCCGGAACCGTTGCTAACACTACCCTTCGGCGAGCGAAAGGATTCCATTCACAGAAGCCCTGTTGTGTGTCATGAACTTACTGTATTTTCACCTCATGGCACAGTCCCAGTACCGTACTGAGGCCAAGATCAAGTACATGGAGAATTATCCGGAGGAGTTTCATTGTCAGAAGCATGTTTCCAGGCGATTCCGCGCCAGTAAATCTACAAAGAAGGTCTCGGTAGCTCTGAAAAAGCAGCTTGCTTTGGCCAAACAGAAAGAATGGGAGAGTGAACCTGCTTGGAACACTCTTTCTGCAGCTGCACAGTGTGGTCGTGTTGATGAAGAAAAAATGCAGATCGAGTCAGAAATTGCACAACATCTTGTCGACAAATTGGATTTCAACTTTGTGAAGATGCATCTCCTGAACCACATCTCTGACCATCTCGGCCAGCTTGGCAACCTCTTTAATATAAGCTCTGAACTCCCAGAAGAAGCGATGTTGGATCTTAAACAAGCGTACCAACAATCAAATCGTCATGAGGCCGCCTTCCAGATTTTCCTAACGTAAGCCCGACAGGAGGTGTTACAGTATCGAGAGCTGAATGCAAATGCTGCAAAACAACGTCGCGCCGATGATATGCCTCTTGCAAAAGCCCCTATCAAATCAATGATATAAAACCCATGACCAGAAATCAGGACCGTTGATGACTCGGCCGACTGGTATGGAATGTCAAAAGGGGAGCTACAAAATCACATTGCTTGGTGTTTCAAGAGATTTGCCGACTTCACAGACTACATCGATCACAATCAGTATTTCAGTCATCTCAACAATGCAAAATACATTCAGTACAATGCAGTAGGAATTCCGGTGATGTCTTTTCAATGCGACGAGCAAGCAGTTCATACCGTTCATTGCACTGGGTCCACAAGTTGGAGAAAGCATAAGCAATGAAGAAATGATACAGTGCTTCTCTGGACGGGGAGGAGTCCGGATAGCCACTTTCAGTCGACTGCGGGAGGCATTCCCGCACGGTTAAATTGTCTTTTTGTCATTGAGGATGCTGAATCGAGCGTGAAAGGGCTTCTTGCCTTGGTTCAGACATTTGCGACAGGACCGATACGTCAGATTGCTGTTATGGTAATTGTCGAGGAGAGGCATCGACTTCTGATGCAACCGTTGCACAATGGAAGCTACCCTCGTAAGCCTCTTGTCGGCATCAGAACCACTTATATAGTCCCTATAAGCGCGATCCAAGGAGCTGTACACCTTGTTCCGCTGACGCCTCAGCCAGATAGCTCACGGTGGTACTTCAGCATCAAGATTGACTTGAATGCTTTCAATATCTTTTACATGTAGATTGATCAACTGGATGCTTGAAGTAATCGTTGCAGTGATATATAGAAATCTGATGAGTGTTTACTCTGGGCGTCTTAATCATTGTAATGGGAGTTGTGCAAGCTTGTATATGATCGATGTCTCAAGGGATTATATAGTCAAGAATATTCTTGAAATCAATGGAACAGTTCAAAAAACCGTCGAAACAATTAAAATCTAGATGACCAACATGAAAGAAACAAGTGCAATAAATCAGCTTCAATGACTATACATGTTTTGAGATGTTGCAGCGACGCAATCACATCATTGAACGCTTCGAAGCATGGTGGAAGATTGCAAATTAGTCTCACCGATATTTTGTGGAGAATGCAGTGAAGGATCGGTGCATGGGGTCCATTGTCGGAAACCAATTTCATCTTTAGCTGATGCACCCCATGTGTACAGTCAACTCCTGGAGTTGATTACCGTGGGATTCTGGTCTGACAACTCTTACACACATTGTGAGATTCGCAGTAACCGAAATTCAATTTGCTGATATCAGTGATGGATATATTAGAGTCATAGTGTACTAGCTCTGGTTGTTAGGGGTTTTCTCCTAACAGTGATAATGGTACTAGATGATGAGTCGATTTGGAAACAAGTCGTGGAGTTACTCCAGGTCTCGTCACCTGGCATGCATAATGCCTTTCCAAGACTTCACATGTGAGACAGTCCAATAACACTTAGCGGGGTTACATAGGAGTTGCATGTGCATATGTTAGCAAGTCATCACTAGTGGATTCACTTTTGACAATGCAATAAACTTGGCCTTGCCAAAGCCTTCAGGCCAAGATGCCAGGTATTATCAACCGCACCTTCCAATCTGAGCTAAGTGGGACTGGACACGTTGAGTGCGATTTATATGACTGTGGTGTCAGGTGGATGTCAGCCAATGTGCGAGTAAGGGGGACATTGAGCCTTCTTCTGTGGGATTGAAACCACTCGGCATCAACAACAACGCTAGTTTCCGTCTGAAACACCCGGGTGTTCTGGACGGCTCTAATGGCTCTGACGGAACCTCGTACCCTCTGACGGAGAATTACACGCTACCTGTCCCCCAGGCGACGGGTCGCGTTGCATAGCATCAGCAAAGTGTATTTTAGTCACTGGTCTGAGAGGATGTGGAGTGTAAACTTAGATGCATCAATTTCAGGAGTATCAGACCCTAGGAGGGTATTCCTGCTGGCCTTCAGAGTAACTGGGAGCGCCGACGACAAGCCTTGGAGCACCTGGGAGTGCCAGCGACATGTCTGGGAGCACCTCGAATCACAGTCATGTATTCAGTTTGTATTCTCATCTATGTATCTATGTATCTATGTATCTATATAGCTACCCATCTACACATGCTATATCTGGACTGGCTGCAGGCGGTGCTTGAGAGCAATTCAAGGTGCGCCTGAAAATGACGATCGAGTGAACTCAGAAATATACTCCGAGGCCTTGATCGAGCGAGTTTGAAGATGCACTTGGAGACTGAGATCAAGTGAACTCAGAGATGCACTTGGAGGCCGGGACCGAGCGAGTGTGGAGATGCATTTGGAGACCGAGATCGAGTGAACTCAGAGATGCACTTGGAGGCCGTAATCGAGCGAGTTTCGAGATGCACTTGGAGGCCATGATCGTGCGAACTTGCAGGCCGTAATCGAGCGAGTCTGGAGATACACTTGGAGGCCGGGATCGAGCGACTTTGGAGATACGCTTGGAGGCCGTGATCGAGCGAGATTGGACCAGCACTTGGAGGCGATCGATGGACGGCGCACCGGGTGATGAGACTCTATTCATCAGTTAGTTAACTCGCAACCCTGGGAAGGTGACATTGTGACTTTACCTTTGAGCTCTCATGGAGAGCTGGCTGATGGCGGTCAATCGTGTAGGGAGGTACGCCGGAAGCTGAATCTACATTCAGGGGTCAACTCGTAATCATGTGAATGAAGGGAATACAAACAATCTTGGGTGGATGCTGTATTCGGTGTATGCTGTACTCGGTGTCAACTCATGATCATGTCATGGAGAGATAGAGAGGGATGACTTAACTTTGTGTTCTGCGAAGATGTTTGAATTATGGACGAGAAAGAGAGATGGAGGATGAAGATGGGAGCGATATGGAGAATACGAGCGGATATGAGAAATCAGGGGTACGACTTGCCTGATTGGGTTGGGAAGACCTCGTATCAGTGTTAGTTCGCACCGGATCGGGACTCGTACCTGCCGTATTGGGGATGGTCAATTGACTGGCACACGAACTTCTCTGAAGTCCCAGTTTCTGATGATGATTCCCCCCATCTCCTCTGATCTCTCTCTTTCTTGTGCTCAACTCTACCATCACCTAAGAACACGAAGTTAAGTCATCCCTCTCTATCTCTCCATGCCATAATCATGGGTTAACACAGAGTACAGCTTACACCAAGTACAGCATCGTCCCATGATCGACAGTCTCCCACTCCCAGCCAGTGTCTCATCTCTCGGCGGATGTTGTACTCAACTTTCTACATTCCCACAAGTACAAGTTAACAAATGAATAGAGTCTCAGCTGCCGTCGCGCCTCCCTCCAAATCGACCGCGTCAAAGTACTCCTCCAATCTCGCTCAATCATAGCCTGCAAGTGCATCTCCAAACTCACTCGATCACGGCCTGCAAGTGTATCTCCGAACTGGCTCGATTACGGCCTCCAAGTTCGCACGAGCATGGCCTCCAAGTGCATTCCAAACTCGCTCGATCACAGCCTCCAAATGCATCTCTGAGTTCACTCGATCTCAGTCTCCAAGTGCATATCCAAAGATACAGGGGTAACGGAGGTGGACAGAGTGACGGGGAGTATATATTAGGCAGACCCCGGAGTAGATAGACATCATCTCATTTCGATCTCCTCTTATCATACAATGAAAATTCACACTCTATCTTTCCCAACTTTTGGTCTCACTCGCTCTATCCGGGATTTCGTGGATCCGCGCAATTGTGTGGATCCTCACGGCCGGGTAGTATCATATCTTCTCACCTTCCTATGCTCCTCGAGCGAAATGTAGAAGGAACGCGACGAGAGATTTTCACAGCGTCACCCATCGCAATCCCGATGCAAACGTGTACCCAATGAACCCATTCCAAAGTATGGTCACAGTTGGCCACAACGCCAGAGTGTTTGTTTAAAATAGGGGACCGACAGAGTGAGAAGAAACGGCGAAACGGCGATCGGAGGGCGATATGCAACGCGAGGCGTGATATTGACGCCGGGCACGGAGTAATCCGCCACCGGGGTGTCTCTGACGGCTCTGATGGAGCGCGTCCACTCTGACGGAGTCATTCCGCCCGGAGGGAAATGTTTTTTGCTGATGGGGTACTCCTTGGCCAAAGAGAACAGTCTCCTCATAAACATGGTGTGTCTGATTGATTACGGCGTAGGCATGAGTCTCGGAGCTTCCAATTCCCCCAGTGGGTAGTGTCCCCAATGGGTCCGGGTAACCCGCCAGTGGTCCGCGTTTGGACTGGAAGAACGCTTCAGTTCAGTTCCAGACCCGTTCAAAAAACCGAACCGCTCTGTCGTGGCGGGGTTGTTACCTTGACCGGACATCAACCCGTGGTTTTTTGGCCAGGTTTAAGATAACGCAGAGCTTCATTTTCGCAAACTCAGAACTTTGGCTCCAATTAAGTTTTTGAGTTGTGATCGTATCACAATATGATATATATGCACAAGATGCAGTTTTAGATGCTTCTTAACCTCTGATTCACCAATCTGCAATCCGATCACTATTCGTTGAGTTGCTGTGAAATAGCGTCCAAAAATCAGGGTTTTTCAAAGCGACTCAATGAATTGTGATCAGATCACAAATTGGTGAATGTGTGGTTAAAGAGCAGCTGAAACTGCATCTTTTACGTATATATCATATTGTGATACGATCACAACTGAAATACTTAATTGGAGCCAAAGTTCTGAGTTTGCGAAAATGTGGAACCGGCGCAAAAACCGCAGGTTCGGTGCAGTTCAGTTGTTTGATGGGGTGAAACCTGCTGCAATGGTTCCAGTTCAGTTCCAACCTGGACCCCGAACTGAACCGCCAATTTGGAACCGTTGCTAACACTACCAGCGGTGATATGTGAGCAAAGCAAACTACAATCTGTTATAACACTGTGTGCTACATCATGATCAAATGTTGGCAGAGCAATGGTCGGCCACCATGTAAGCCTTTAATACAGATAAATGAAATAGACTTTATGGTGAAGGTTGCGTCTTAATTAGTTAAGCAATCTGTGATGAAGCACTCTGAATAGCTGCATTTGGTGAGGTGATCTTCCGACTATCCGAACATACGAGTTGTGAGATAGTTAAGTTCAAGTTACTATTCTGATTAAATCTCAATTGCTGAGGATGGCCCCAGGATGGAGAGTAACTCTTCAAAAGGACTCCAGCAATTACACAATAATCTTTGGGATGTGTGGTCATATATCATTGAGCCTGGCTCCTAATTAAAGATTACTAAAATTTAAAACAGATGAAACCATAGCTAAAGTGTTATTGTGGACGATGCCCCTAAGGGAAGAGTAACTCTTCAAAATCAATCTTGCAAAGATACAACACTATAAAAGAATGACAGAGCTCCGGCTTTGGAAGGGTAGCCCAAGAAACATGAATGATACCTACCTGCAAAGAAAAATCTGAAATATTATTGTTGTTTTCAGTTCTTATTTTATTATTATTCTTTATACAGGGATAACTTAGTTAGTATATCAATTAAGATTATATGCGGTTACCCTGCCGCATGGTCAAGCATAAGTTTAATACCAAGTACTACATAATACTGTGTGCATTTTCTTTACTGCTTGATTGCTTCACAAAGGAAGAGCAGTTATTTGCAGCACAGTGTGTTTGGTGGCTAGCAAGTATAATCGAGTTTACTGATATATTAACTTATCATCACCACTGTAAGATATTCCCTTTGGACTATCTGAATAATGTTGTGGTAACTCCGTTACCAGGTTGTTCTAACCAGCGACTATCAGTTCCAGAGACTAATGTTCCTGCGTTGGATATTTCTACAGATACACTGGATAACATTAGCAATTGGGATTTTCGATCACATTCCTCCTGGAATGAGTTCCTTCCGAATCTGCGAAGAAATACACAGGTCATTATAAATATTATAAGATCGGGATGAGTGTTTAGAAAAAAAACTCTGTATCAGGAACCAACAATACTACAGCTAGAAGCTAGATTTGCAAAGCAAAGCAAAAACCAGAGACAACGTTTGAGTGAGCTTCTTAGGAGTGGAGAATTGGATATTGAGGGAGATTCCGCTGAAGACATAATATTGCTGATAATTCTGAACACCAGTTTTATCAAGGAACTTAGAGTGACAATTTTGTGAAGATACATGACAATTTGGATTGCACTATCAACAGGCAAAATATTACTGCCAATAATATTAATTGATTATTGATATTAATTATACGAATACAATTAGCGATAATGATTAATCATCGAGATTAATCATATGGACAGGTCATGATATTGATTATACGACTACAATTAGTGATAATAATTAATCATCAAGACTAATTACACGAACGTATTACAATATTAATTATACAAATACAATTCACGATCATAAACAATCTCCGAGATTAATGATCTCAATGTAATACGATATTAAGTATCCGAATACAATTGCCCATAATAATTAATCACCGAGATTAATTTTATAAACTTACTAAGATATTACTTACTCCCCGATTGTACTAAAAATTTATATGCATTGCCAGTATTGTAGCATGCCACGATATGATCTAGTTACTATCGACCTAGAAGCATCAGCAACGACTATACATATTTGTCCTCTTTGTGTATATGGTGTCTATCAGTTGCCAATTCACTTCATCTGGAGATACGCAGAGGATTCACAATAGGAACTATGGCTGTTCATAAGTACTATACCTCTGCATATAAGTACAGGTATAATAACTGAAGCACCCACGTAACACTGGTTGTATACATATTTCAATATCTACACACCATACCTCTCCATACTATTGACCATCCACTGTCCATCATATTTAACTGGCAGCTACTGCTAATGCTGTTCTATCTGCAAAAATTGTTTTCATAGCTGCTTATACTGGAATTTGAACTTATCCTCTTAGCTATAGGTACATCTTTATAACTACTACACCATGTGGTGCAATCCTACTTGGTTTTATTAGAGCTCTATATAGGTACTCATGTTTATTACTCTTGCAGTAATATAGTGAGAATGTGGAATGCATGCCAGATATATGCAAATATTTCATACTACCCAATTCACCAATAATACCCCATCCAAATAAATGTGTAATTGTTTAGAATGTCACATTTGATGGTATCCTGCAATACTGTGGTATTCTGAACTATTCCCCACTAATTGAAATGTTAAATTTAATAATATGCTACATTCACTGTACTCTAAAAGCCATTCCTCACTCAGGTAAATGTGGCACTTCAGTCACATCAATAAACAGGGGTTTTTTTTGGCATAGTATGTAAAGTTCTAACAGTCTGTGAGCAACAAATGCCACATCTATTCACCTAGCAGTCGTGTAATTGCAGACCTTCATGGCTACCCCTGAGCGTGAGCGAAGCCCCCAGTATAGTCATATACCGTTCATGTGATGTCTTGACAAATCGATGAAATGAAAATTATGGCCCGAAGTGAGCGTTGCGTAGCCCCAGTGGAAATCCTGGTTGCTAATAAAACAATGTTCCACGCATTGCCTAATTGGGCGCTGCATTCGTCGTTTCAATCGCTCAACTTTTCCTGATCTGGGAAGACCTCCAATGACCAACCGAAAGAAGCATGAACACCGGCCATGTTGGTTGGGTACTTACCGCTTCTGCCGCGCGACCCTGTCTGTGAATCTTCCTGATCTCGCTCCACCGCCAAACAAACCACACCACATTTTCAACGCCATACTCTCAAATCGCGTTTTATCCCCTGAATCCAAGACTCGCTTTTCCCTCTCGTGTGTTCTCTTGTACCGTACAACGAATCCCACAGCTCAGCAGCGCTCTTACAACGTCACAACGTTCAACGCGTCTAACTTACGCGTCAACCACAGAACAGCTCACAGCCCTTAACCGCAATGGCCACCCTCACGCAGCTCTCTCTCTCCCCTCGCAGTCGTCGCCCAGCACTTATCCCGCACCACGCGGATCTTCGCCTATCGCTGGCCTCTGCGGAGGAAGCGTTGAGTCTAGCGACTTACTCGCCCAGTCGGGACGCGAAGGACAATGGCGTTTGGGTGCTTCCGCCATCGTCACACTACGAAACTATCGTGGATGAGTTCAGGAAGGATGTGTTCACTTGGGTGAGTTGTGGACGAAGCTGAGGTATTGCGAGTGGTGTGTTGATGTCAAGCAGCTAAATACACCCACGGTCGACGATGATAAGCCGATGCTCATTACAACGCCAACGAGACCCATCAGTGGCGGAGCGGAGGTGTTGGAGCGTCAGAAAAGAACGATGGAGGAGGCGGGGAAGGGCTATTAGTACTCGATGCAAAATGACAGGTTATGATGTTACGAAGTCACGATGTTACGACTATATGGATTCGTGATGGATTAGTAATTGTGGTGGAAGCTGGTGGTAATTGACAGAAGGAAAGTACCTTGGGGATCTTGAAGACTGAATTGGTGCGTTGGGCGGTGGCTAATTGCAGGGTGGAACGTGGCTCGGGGTTACTATAGAAATAGTGTTTTATTGACAGCGAAAGATTGACGAGAACGATGATATAGAGGGGCACAGAAGGAAGCTAAATAGCTAGAAAAGAACGGAGGGCGGCTAGCTCTGGTCCGCCCACCTGAGACGGTTGTTTATAAGCAGATTGTGCTCATTCCAACCCCACCAGGCTGACAACATTTATTCGTCAAATTGTATTTCTTATATGGGATCTCTTGTCCTTCACACTGGATGTAGGAATTAATACTATAGACCATTTAAGCACTAGTTTCTAGGCAGAATTTGCGCACTAGTTCTAGTATAACAAACCTTACATTGCAATGTATGATGCTTCTCTCCCTTGTGCGCCAATTGTCAACTGCTGGACTTTCCTTTTGGTTTATCTCACACTACCTTTACCGTTTTGTTAACCTGTCACGATCATCTCTCTGCAATGTCCTTTCAACTCGCTCTAGATGTTGCGATAATAGCCTACCTCTGTACAACGCTAGACTCCAGAGCGTTCTAGATAGAGATTTAGACAGAAAGGAAATGTTAGGCCAGCATATTATGAAGGTTTCATATGCATTTGAAGGCGCCTACATGTTCATTAGTAAGCCGGCTAGATTGACGAACAACTTCGTTGTCACCCCGGTACCAAATCGCAGTAGGCTTTAACTTCACTGATCTATCCATCCCGCCTGCAGGAAGGTTCTGCGACTGGTAGGACGACGGGTGATTATGACACTGACGTAGGCTACCATGCGAAACTTCCGTAATGATAGTGTGGACTAGACACTCACCCAATAAGTACTTCCACACGACGGGGGAAGCGTCTGATCGAGACTAGGCGAGAGGTTCGATTGTGAAGGTGGAAAGAAGATTAACCGTAAGAATTGACTTGTCTGAGAAACCCCAATATCAGATGATATTTCGAACCGAGTGATCTTCTATGAATATGGTACGAACGAACAGTCTTATCTCGCTACATGGCTGACTTGTCGATCCTGTATTCCTTAAGGGCTTCGCTTTTCTCTGGCAAAGTAGATATTAATAGCCACGTTTGGGCGTTTATTACAGAAAGTATGAAGAAAGCGAAGAGCAAGCTGTGCTCTGTGCCCAATATAAAAGGTGGCAGCTTTGAAGTATCAACAGCTTTCATAGTGGGTAGATGTTCTTTATTTCTATCATCTCCAAGCAGTGGATCTCTCACATCAGGCGTCTGGCATTCAGCATTTGGCATCTAGCATCTGGTATCCTTCCCTTTCAGTAGGTAGACTACCAAGGAAATCCTCAAAAACACATATAACGTCCGCATTGTACATTGCATCGATCGGTTATATCACATATCAGTACAGCTCTCCTCCTGGTACATGCCTACAGCTCATATTCTATCTAATGCACCAGCACGGGCTGCCGCGTTACTAGGTTAATTGGTTTAACACCGCTCCTGTTCATAGTACAAAGCAACCACCACCAATACCACATAACAACCCAACTCTCGATTCCACCGCTCCCAGAAAGACGAAATGGGACAAGCGCAGACAACCCGCCAGATCGTCACCATCGAGGACACAATCATCGATGATATCCTCCCCAACGTCGTTTACGTCCCACACAAAAAACACCGCCGCCACCATCGTCACCACCATCGCAAGTGGCATCATCATCGCCATCACCTCCACGACAAGCAGCAGCAGCGTCAGGCACTGTTAGTCGCTGCACTACTACCGCCGCCATCACCACCACCACCACCTCCTCCTCCACCTCCACGTCTTCCTCTTCCTCCTCTACCTCTTCCTCCTCCACCACCATCGCCTCCTCCTCTACCACCCCTTTCTCTGCAAGTACAGTTTCTTGCAGCTCCGCCACCCCCAGAACTCTCTCACATCAGACCTCCAGTTCTTGCCCCATTCGTCACTCCGAGTGAACAAATAATCACCATTTCCCAGCTACCCTCAACGCTGGTGATTCCGGCCGGCGCTGTAATCGTGCAAGACGGCACATACGTGCGTCGTTCTGCTCCTGCTCCCGAGAAACATCTGCTGGGACTCAGGTTTCCGGATGGAACGTTGAGGCCGATTCAGGGCCCGGATGGGAAGTATTTGAGAGTAGGTTTCGAAGGATGGTTGTGGGTGAAGGAGATTCAACAGTGGAAGTGGGTGAGCAAAGCTGTGGGCAAGGTTTAGGGCCACAGCTACGGCGTTTAGGTTCATGGTTGTTGTTCTGCAACTCCTTGTTGAGAAGAAGGGAAGAGATAGGATGTGCGGTTTAGATTGTGTTGTTGCATTACGGGTATGGAATATCGCTCGGGAGTCGAGGCAGCATTTCTTTGAGCTTGTTGTTTTAGATGGGTTGGCGGCTTGTATCAGTCAAAAAGATGGTCCTGTCATAGTGCAACAGCGCCTGGTTGCCTGCTTTGCGGTAGGGATTGAGTTACAGTTCTTAAGCCACTCTTTCACTCACTGCCGCAGCATTCTTCTTCGTCCCCACCATTGCCAACCAATAACTACAGCACCTTCAATCTCACAAGGTAGCCCGCCGACCTGCTCACATAGCACATTATTTCAATACTCTCTCTGCAGCCAATGGATGTTACGATAGAGGAAATTAAATTAGCATGGTTCAACCGAATCATGTTTCAAAGAACATATTGATAAACCAATTTCGAGCGAGTGAGACATGCTGACGCCAATGCCACAGGGTCAATCAGTTCTCGCATTCTGACTTTGTTCTGTATGCATATGACCTTCAACTGCTACCGCGGGAATACTCACAACGCCCGGAATTGCAAGTCAACATGGCTTCCCTTTGGTTTACGTTCTGGTTTCCGCTTATGGATGCGGACTGGTAATCAGAGAAATATGATCAAGAACGGCGCCCCCTCCATGGGGTGCATTTACTTCTGCCATAACAGACTGCTTATCCCTTTGCCGGTAGCGAGCCCACGAAAGGGCCCTCTTTCGCGTGTGCTGCACCTTGTCGCTTACCACAGCACAGCCACCCACTTAACCCCCCCCTAGAGTATTATGAATTGAAAGACAACTAGTAGAAGCTTCTATTTGTGAATTCTTGTGGCAGTGTAACAAATTCTGGGGTGCTGAGTTGCATATAAATAGCAGTACTTTGGAGATTGTGAGAGTACCATACTCCAGCCCAGTGGCAACCACTTTCCCACTTCCCATCTACCACACCCCAACAACCATGAGCATGGGGGTGGGCTCTTTCGGGAGTAGCGGGAAGCGGGAGGGACGACTTTGCCTAGGAGAGAGATTGGGAGTTTCAACGGCCTTGTGCCCTCCTGGTTGAAGACCGAGGAAGTTCCGGGGACGGGGTTAAAATGCCATGACCACTAGTGGTCGGCCGACTTATGGTAACTTACCTGGGCACCCCTTCGGGGTGAATGCAAAATGATTACAAACAAACAAACAACCATGAGCAGAGAAGCCCTCAGTCCTTGGAATCTTAATCGCAACTACCTACCGCCACCACTTATACTCTCATCTCCACTACCCTTACCAAAAAGTGGTAACAAACAAAGTACCAAATGCCACATCATGGACGATCACTCTGGCCCAAAGCACACCTCCTCTAGACCACCACCACCACCTATAGTGGTACAGCACCAATCTGTCATTATACCTGATGTGTCCTCACCTACTACTGAAGCTCCACCAGCAATACACAACCTTGATGATAATTATAGCTCCTTAGATGTATCATATATTGAGCCAGCCTGGTAAATCAAAGTTGATTACTCAGTCAATCAATGTAACAAACTGTTTCAATGTGGAAGTTGGGGACATCAGCAAAAGTTCAAATCGACTATAGGCTGCGCTACATGCACACTAGCACATGGGCAGCTCACAGCAAGTTTCCCATGGACCCCTGCGCGATGGGCAGCCTGTTGTCATCTATAGTTGATTCATAGAGATGTGCAAGTGGGCCTATGGAACTATATACGGCTGCCAGCCAGAGATTGACCATTATTTCTCTTTACTGCCTGCAGTCTTCGCTGTTATACCGGTACTGTACACACCATCGCTGCGAGTCTGCATGAGCGCCTCCTGGCGATTGAATGCCTGCTCTAGAGCGTGCTTGAGAGCCAGCTTGAGAGCCGGCTTGATAACCTTCTTGAGAGAGCCAGCTTGAGAGCCGGCTTGATAGCCTGCTTGAGAGAGCCACGTTTGAGAGGGCTGCATTTGGGAGAGCCATGATTGAGAGAGCCGTGCTTCGGGAGGAGTACAGTTTTTCACGCGTAGTCTGCGCCCATGGCAAACTGTGTGTGTGAGGAAGCATTCGCTAGTAGAAGGCTCTACATCGGCAAAAGTGCAAATGGACTATAGGCTGCGCTACGCACACACCCGAACACGCGCAGCTCATAGCAAGCTTTCCGTGGACCCCTGCGCGACGTGCAGCCTAGAGTCATCTATAGACAATTCATAGAGATGTGCGTGTGGGCCTATGCAACTATATACGGCTGCCAGCCAGAGATGGACCTATACTTGGCTTTACTGCCTGCCATTATACCGGTACTAGACACACTATCACTGTGAGTCTGCATGAGAGCCTGCTGGGGATTGAAAGCCTGCTCTACAGTCTACTTCAGAGTGTGCTTGAGAACCTGCTTGAGAACCTGCTTGAGAGCCTGTTTGAGAGAGTTGCGCTTCGGGAGGAGTAGAGTTTTCCTCCACTGGAAGCCTTTGGCCGATGGCCAACTCTGAGTGTGTGGAAGCTTTAGCTAAAAGAAGCCTCTAAGACCATGGAAGCTTTGGCTAATGGAGGGCTCTAAGTCTGGAAGCTTAGGCTAATGGAAGGCTCTAAGTGTGTAGAAGCTTGGATGCTAACGTTGACGTAGCCAACCTACTTGTGTAAGTGCTTCTGGTACTATGATCACTATCACCATCACCATCACCATTGCCATTGCCATTGCCATTGCCATCATCACCATTGCCATCATCAGCATTGCCATCATCACCATCAGCCCCGGCCCAAATGCGCACGCATATGCCCACAATCTGTGGGAAGCAAGCAGCTGATTCCGCTGGAAAATCTTGGTCGGAGATCTGCTCTCCCCAAGATCCAATTGTCTACCATTCCTACAGAATCTAACGCTGCAATATTCAACACCATGGTCATGAGGCATCGTGTGATTTCATCTCAGTGGGCGTGCTAAAGATAAGATTCAGACTATGATATTGACCAACATCATGATTTCAGCCACCATACGCCACCTGCCATTTCCCACACCCCACACGCCACATGCCGCACGCCGAACACTGGCCACCATACATCATCTGCCTCACGCCTCCCGGTGCCTGGCACCTGCAACTCAACATGTCTCTGGATCGAGCATTGTGGAGCATGTTCGGAAGGTGTAGAGTTTTTCACAGGAAGCTTGTGGCTGATGGAAAACTCTGAATTTGTGGACGCTTTGGCTAATAGGCGGCTCTAGGTCGGTGGAAGCTTTGCCTAGTGGAACGCTCTAGGTCTGTGCAAGCTTTGATGCTGATGTTGACGTAGCCAACCTACTTGTCTAAGTACTTCTGGTACTATGATCACTATCACCATCACCATTGCCATTGCCATTGCCATTGCCATCGCCGTCATCACCATCTCAATCAGCCCCAGACCAAATGCGCACACATATGCCCACAATTGATTGGAAGCGGGTACCAGATTTCGCTGGAAGATCTCAGTCAGAGATCTGCTCTCCCCAAATTCGAATAGTCTACCTTTCCTGCGGAACCCAAGGCTACAATTGTCAACAGCGTGACCATGAGGCATCGTGAGATCATCTCACGGTGGCCGCACGAATGATAAGGTTCAGACTATGATATCTACAGACATCATGATTTCGGTCACCATTTGCCACCTGCCTTCGGGCACCCCCCACTGTCCACCCGCCTCTCGGGCCTTGGCACCTGCAACTCAGCAACTCTCGGTGTCGAGCACCCTGAAGCATACATGGAAGCATATAGTCAAGTGTGGTTGGGAGTGTACTTGAGAGTGTGCTCGGGAGTGTGCTTGAGATTGTCTTGAGAACTTACTGGGAGTGTATACTCAAGCAGGCTGGGAGTGTGCCGTCGAGTGCAATTGGGAGCATCCTTGAGAGCATGCCCGGGAGTGTACTTGGGAGCATCTTGAGAGCCTACTTGAGAGCGTAGGTCAAGCAGACTGGGAGTGTGCCATCGAGAGCAATTGGGAGCGTACAGTCAAGTAGGCTGGGAGTGTGCAATCCAGTGCAATCAGGAGTGTTCTTGGGAGCATGCAATGAAGTGCATCTGGGAGCTTGCTTTCAAGTTTGTGATATGCAATGTGATGTATAGTATCCAGCGCACAAAATCACATGCATATCGTTGTAATCTTGTCAACATGTAGGTCCATAGGACATTCAGAGTCCCACTCATCAAATATGCTATGAATTACCGTGCCAAAAACGGCTTCTCTATGTGTTACGCGTCGCGTAAGGACATTTTTCCCAGTGTAAGTCTGTGGAAGCTTTGACTAATGGATGGCTCTAACTCTGTTGAAGCTTTGATGCAAACGTTGAAGTAGCCAACCTACTTGTCTAAATGCTTCTGGTACTATGATCACTATCACCGACACCATCACCATCGCCATCATCACTGTCACCAACATCACCATCGCCATCATCACCATCGCCATCATCAACATCAGCCCCGGCCTGAATGCGCACTCATACACCCGCAATCAGTGGTAAGCAGGCAGCAGATTCCGCCGGGAAATCTGAGTTGGAGATCTGCTCACCCCAAGATCCAATTGACTACCTTTCCTGCCGAATCGAAGGCTGCAATTGTCAACACCTTGACCATGAATCATCGTGAGATCTCGTCGCAGTGGGCACGGTGAAGATGAGATTTGGACTATAATATTGACCGGCGTCATAATTTCGGCCACCATATGCCACCCGTCACCCTCCTCCCGGGGCCTGGCACCTGCAACCCACCAAGTCACTGGATCGAGCACCCAGCAGCATATATGTAAGCATATAGTCAAGTGAGATTGAGAGTGCACTTCAAAGCGTGCTTGGGAGTGTGCTTGAGAGCGTCTTGAAAGCATACTTGGGAGCGTACAGTCAAGCAGGGTGGGAGTGTGCCATCGAGTGCAATTGGGAGCATCTTGAGAGCTTGGGAGCATAGAGCCAAGTAGGCTGGGAGTGCACCATCAGGTGCAATTGGGAGCGTCCTTGAGAGTATGCTCAGGAGTATACTCGAGAACGTTCTCGGAGGAGTACTTTGGAGTGTCAGAAGAGCTTAGTTGGGAGCATGTAGTCACGCTGACTGGGAGTGTGCCATCGAGTGCAATTAGGAGAGTCCTTGAGAGCATGCTTGGGAATGTACTTGGGAACATACTCGGAGGTGTACTTCACAGCATACTCGGAGGTGTCCTTGACAGCGTACTGTGAGGTGTACTTGGGAGCATGCAATGAGGTATTGTATCCAGTGCATATAATCGCATGTGTATCATAGTAATCTAGTCAATTTGCATGTCCATAGGACATCATAGTGCCACGCGTCAAATATGCTATGGATTACAGTTCCAAAAACAGCTTCTCTATGAGTTACGCGTTGTGTAAGGTCATGATTCCCGGTGGAGTACCACGTGCATGTATTCGATGGTACAGAGATAAGAGAAGGAGAAATACCTGAGATGTTGACAGAAGGCATTAGACCTTGCAGAAACACCATATATTAGACCTGTAACATATCACTACCATCTGTACATATATAACACTTCCACTTTTGCTTCACTCCATAAATTCAAAAACAGCCAGAACTTCAAAACAAAGAAAGTCATGAATCAAGAACCAATCTGGCCAGCTCAGAGCTGTGATAGGGGAAACTTTCTTAACATTTACATTTTCCTTGAAAATACATTGATAACTAATTGAGTAAATGTAAGCAGTATTGAAAAAAACAATAACACAGCTGCTTCTGTGGGAACCTAATAAATTACAGGAATCCAAATTACTGTCAACACTGCCCCTCACTGTGTGGACCAACATATAAGTTATGGACCATAGACAAGAATCTTGTGAATTTTGCAGACTGGTAATTAGGTATATGAGTTCTATAAAGTCACAGTCAGGTGTCAAAGATTGATAGGCTATGCAAAACCACAGACAGATTATAGCTATAGATACGTCCCATGATACAATAGACAGGGGAGATATTAAAATAGTTCTCCCTGTGCTGGTGTAATACCAGGTGATATCACTGTATCTGAGACTTCAACACCTCTATTATGTTTTATAAATCAGAATTTGGACTTCTTTTCTGGGTGCAGAACTCTGTAGTATTCTTGGATGTGGTCATTTCTTTATTAAAAGTTGTATATAGATTGTGGTTTGGCAGATTGAAATTGCAGGGACCATGGTTACTTTCGATTTAAATAGAATGCTGATATGATATTCAAACTGCTAATTTCCAATGACTCAGTTACTCAGTGTCGGACACCCTTTCCCTATTGAACGTTATCTGGCAAAGGCAATTTTGTTACAGGAAGCCACTGGGAGTGGTTGTTGTTATTTAATCATACTGTATTCACTCAAATTAGAGTATGACAGGACCAGAATAACCCCCTCCGTCTCCGGGCAAGCCGGCTAGATGGCGGAGCTCCCCCCCTGCTACCCTTCATCCCCACCGACATATGAAAGTTGGGAGATGGATAAGAACAAAAAAGAAAAGACAAGAAAAGAAAAGAGAATGTATATATGTCCACTGCCGTCTCCCTCCTGCCCCTGAGTCAGCCTCTATGCCCGCTCCATGCTGCCATTCATTTGGGCGGGAACTTCCTGACTTCAGTAGCCGCCAGGAAGTCCATCACCGCTTGGTTGCACTCTTCTATGGAAAACAGCTCTGAGATCTGCAGGTGTCGGCACCTGCCCGCTTTCCAGCCCGTCGCCTTCCACACTCCCTTCCATAGTGCTTTCTGCTGGCCACTCCACCGGCTACAGCGGGGGAAGAGGTGTTCCCGCATCTGGGCTGCCGTCCTGCCTCCGCTGCTGCACCACTAACATTTGTGGTCCTGTCGGTGGTGAAACCGTTTGAGGCAGACTCCGGTGGGCGCATGCCCACACTTCAGTCTGTAGAACCTGGTGAGCAGCGACTACACACTTGTCATCAGGACAGGTCTCTTGGTCCCCGTCTTACCCTTGAGTCTGTAGCTGAGGTGCTTGCTGCACATGTCGGGCTCCCACCTTGCGTTGGCTGCTCACTGTTGCTCGATGATTCGTTGTGCTCTATTCAACGCACAGGAGTACGGCCGGTCTATCAGTGTGCTTCCGCTTGCATCTCGAGCGAAGATCGCCTGACGGTCTGCTTCTTCCTTCCCGGGGATGGCCGAGTGTCCAGGGACCGAGTGGATCTCGGGTGCACTGCCATGGGCGAGGAGATTCCGCGCCCTTCTGTTGTTTCGCATCGCCAGGAGCTGCCCTTGCCCCGGCTCAGGGGTGCCGTTTGTCGAATTGCGGGATGTGGGTCGCGAAAGCCTGCCACGGTCTCGACTCCGTGATTCTGCACAGTCTCTCTTGTCTGGATCATCACTTCGGGTGTGAGTCCGATCGCCCACAGCTCGGCATCGAATACCTCCATGCGTCCCATGCCCAGATAGCTTCGGCAGGACCTCCATTCATTTCCGAGATTGCCCACTGCTGCGGCTCCCACTCGGCCATTGTCTGAGCATGATCCATCTGTCCACCACATCCAGACCCCCGCTCCGCCTTCGGCTTCTGTCTCTCATGCCCAGTTCTGGGCGGCGCTCTTCGCTGTCGTGGTGTCGTCCAGTATGGTGGTCCTGACCACTGATTTTTCGCCCAGGGGCGGCCAATTCATGCCTTCGGTTGTCCGGCCATGCTCATGCTGCTGCCTCATCACTTTGCATATCGGCGCCCTGGAAGAGGGGAAATGGTGTATCTCCTTCAGCTTGCCACTGCATGCGTTTGTTAGTCTCGCAGCGAATCGCTGTTGTCTGGCATCTATAATTTCCGCTGCTGGGGTAAGGCCTGACTGCCACATTGGTGTGCCCCGCGCGGTCGTCGGCAACGCGCCCATCATGGACCTGGCTTGTCGATTGAGGAGGCGTTGGAGGTCGTCTCACCTGCCTACCTCTCTGGGATCCCACCAGAGCTCACTCCCATCTAGTGCGACCGCGTGGACGCATGCTGCTTGGACAGTCTTTAAGCTCTCTAGAACAACTCCATATGTCTTGGTAACCGTTCGGAGACTACCCTCTGCTTCCTGGCTTTCTTCATGCATCGGTTGGGCTGCTCCTTGAACGTGAGGTCTGCGTCCAGCCAGGCACCTAGCCAGCCTGTCGCCTGTGTGATGTATCGTATGATCCCGTTTCCGACGCTTATGTGTGCTGTCAATGTTTGCCGGAGGTGTTCCCTGTCACGTAGTGTTAGCAACGGTTCCAGTTTGGTACCCGGCCGGTTTTATAGGTCCGTGTGGCAACGGCATTACCCCATCAACAATCGACGATTTTTTAAGCGAACCATCACCTTAAAGCCACAAATATTGATCAGAGAGTTTAGTGGTTGGTATGTAAAATATGCATCTCAGCACAGCGCATCGTTGGGCCATCTCCGATTGTTGATATCGTTAAATATCTGCAAGTGGTAGCCCAAAAACCTCGTTTTTCGGCCCAAGATGACAATAATTTCAAAGCCTCTTGCTGGGTTCTGAATATATCAAAAATCGGAGACCGCCAAAAGATGCGCCATCTGAAGCTCCATAATTCATGTAACAAACACTAAATTATCAGATGAATATTCAAGTACTTGATTGAAGGAACCGTTTGGCACAAACCCAGACCGAACCGGCTTGGTCTGGGTTTTCTTGAACCCACCATCGTAGAAACAGTCCGAAAACGGAAGCGTTGCTAACATTATTGATGTGGCCTCGTCTGGGCGTCAATAGTACCCCCTTCGTTGTGGCAGTGTCGAACTGTAGCCCTTGTCTACTTTCCCACTCGATGCGCTGCGCTGCGCATATCTCCAGTATCATGACAATGCTGTTGACATCCCTTCCGGTCGCCACCCAGCCGAGGTCGTCTACGAATGATAGCTCTTCGGATCCTGTTACGTAATCTTCGACACAGTTGATCAGTTCTGAGCTGTGGATTGCAAAGAGGATCGGTGACACAGGTGAGCCCTGCGGGACCCCTGCATTCTCTGGCAATCTTCATCCGCAGAATGTAATTCAGTCCGGAAGCCATGCGCAACCCTCCCAGACATTCCGGTAGCCCTCACCTGTGCTTCTAAGTACTTCCAGATGCTCCCAGCCCCCCCTGGAGCTTTGCACAGTGCTCTCAGACTCTGCAAGAGAATTCTCACGTGCTTCTGAAAGCATGTGCAGTGATGTAGGTGCATTCACGATGGTACGACCTTTGACTATAAGGATAGTCAGATTTTGGAGCTGCTGAGAGCTCTGCACAGGTCCGTGGGAGACATCGAGAGCTGCTGAGACCTCTGCACAAGCTGTGCGGGAGAATTGGTGCCATATTCTCACACCAGGGGTTCTTAGGGTTCCATAACCACAAGGCATTTCATCGTTCATAGTGGTCTCTGTTACAGTCACAACATTCGCTACATCATAATATGGCATGTATCATCTAAGTCTCTCTATATATATACATACGGAGATACAGGGATAACGGTGATGGACTGAGCGACAGGCAGTATATATTAGGGCGACCCTGGGGTAGATAGACATCATCTCATTATACAAAACACAGACTCTATCATTCCCAGCTCTCGGTCTCACACACTCTGGCCAAGCGTTCATAGTTCCACGCAATCTGTGTGGTTCATTATGGCCGGGTCTCCCATCATTTCCTCTCAACCTCTTCCTACGCAGCTCAAGCTAGAACTGCTCTGTCTGACGAATTCCCTTCGTATGTTATGCGAGGTGCGGCGGTGTGTTGATGATGGGCTGTCTGCCTTCTAGCTCTACCATGTCACCATACCCTGATCTAGTGAACCTAGGGATGCACTGGGAGGCCATGATCCAGTGAATTGGAGGTGCACTCCAAGGCTGTGATCGAGCGAGTTTGGAGGCTGTAATCCAGCGAGTTTGTAGATGCACTTGGGACTGTGATCGTGCAAACTTGGAGGATGACGTAATCGTGCGAGCTGAGAGATTCACTTGGAGGCGGTGATTGAGCAAGTATGGAGATGCACTTGGAGGGGGTGATTGAGCGAGTTTGGAGATGCACTTGGAGGCCGAAATCGTGCAAGTTTAATCATACACTTGGAGGCTGTGATTGAGCGAGTTTGGAGATGCACTTGGAGGCCATGATCGTTCGAGATTGGAAGAGGACTTGGAGGAGCTCAATCCGGAGGCGGTCGTTCGGGAGGGAGGCGCGACGGGAGCTTAGACATTATCCATTGGTTAAGTCGTAATTGTGGGAATGTAGAGAATTGAGTACAACATGGTCTGCCGAGAGATGAGAGACTGCCTGGGAGCGGGAGACAGTTGATCTTGTGACAATGCCGTACACGGTGTATGCAGTACTCAGTGTATGCTGTACTCAGTGTATGCCGTATTGGGTGTTAACTCTTGATCATGGCATGGGGAGATAGAGAGCAATGACCCAACTTTGTGTTCTTCAGTGATCGTAGAGTTGAGGACGACAAACAGCGAGACGAATGGAGATGGGGGAAATCATGATGAGATACAGTGACCTAAGAGGATTGCATGTGCGAGTCATTTGACAATCCCCGATATGGCAGGTATCAGTCCCGATCCGGTGTCTAATTACACCGATACGAGGTCTTCCCAACCCAATCAGGCAAGTCGTACCCCTGATTTCTCGTATCCGCTTGTATCCTCCATATTGTTCTCATCTTCATCCCCCATCTTTCTCTTCTTTGTCCAAAACTCTACCATTATCGCAGAACACAAAGTTAAGTCATCCCTCTCTACCTCTCCAAATCATGATCATGAGTTGACAATGAGTAAAGCATACACCGAGTACAGCATACACGCAGTACAACATCCACCCAAGATTGTGTGTCTTCGCTTCATTGACATGATGTCAAGTTGACCCCTGAATGTAGCATGATTCCGGCGTGCCTCCCTACACGATCGACCGCCATCAGCCAGCGCTCCATCAGAGATCAAAGGTAAGCCAAATTCCCACGGTTACGAGTTCACGAACTGATTAATAGTACCTCAGCACGTGGCACTCCGTCCATTGACTGCCTCCATGTACTCGTCCAAACTCGCTCGATTATGGCCTCCAAGTGCATCTCCAAACTCGCTCGATCACCACCTCCAGGTGTCTCTAAACTTTTACTATCACGGCCCCCAAGTGCATCTCCAGACCCGCTCGATTACGGCCTGCAAGTGCGCACGATCATGACCTCCAAGTGCATCTCCAAACTCACTCAATTACGGCCTCCAAGTGCATCTAGAAACCCTCTCGATCACGATCTCGCAGTGCATCTTCAAATCCGCTCAGTTACCTCCTCAATTTGCATCAGTGAACTCCCTCGATCACGGCCTCCTAGTGCATTCGTGAGCTCACTGGATCGTGATTTTCAGGCGCACCTTGAATTGCTCTCAAGCACCGCCTGCAGCCAGTCCAGACATACCATGTGTAGATATAGAGATGAGAATACAAACTGAATACATGAGTAAACGATATGTAGTAGCTATGATTTTCAGGCGCACCAGCAGCGTTTCCAAAGAAGAGGATTTTCCCAGACTGCTCTAGTGTGATTCGAGGTGCTCCCAGACATGTCGCCGGCGCTCCCATACATGTCACCGGCGCACCCAGGTGCTCCCAGGCTTGTCGTCAGCACACCCAGGCTTGTCGCCAGCGCTCCCAGGTGCTCCAAGGTGCACCCAAAGTTCTCTCTGGCGCTCCGAGGTGTTACCCAACCTGTCACAATCACTCCTGTACCAGTCATCAGAGATCTCAATGACTCTGAAGGCCGGCAGGAATACCCTCCTAGGGTCAGATGCTCTCCTGAAATTGACGCATCTAAGTTTACACTCCACATCCTCCCAGACACTCCTGGAGGCTTCCAGTGAATAAAATACATTTTGCTGATGTTTCCATGGCGTTGCCCTCGATTATCATCTCCACCATTCTTTCTGAGAGGAAGTTCTCCGTCTATTGTATAAGGTCTCCATCCATTTGCCTGACTTTCATTAAGTTGACTTGTCTTCCTTTTGCCACGCTTGGCAAAGCTGCGTTGATGTCCATGAGAAGCATGCCTGTTATGTGGCCGTGTTTCCAGGCTGCATGAGCTCTGTTGACCATGATGGCTGCTGCATCGATGGCTGACCATGGTTTTCTGCTTCCAAATTGTCCGTCGCTCAGTCGTCCTGTTCTTTTGGCTTCTTCTCACAGCAACTCAGTGACTACTTTCTCAACCACTTTTCCCATGCAGCTCAACAGTGATATGGAGTGACAGGCCTTCAGCTGCGTGTAGTCGTCTTTGCCAGGCTTGTGATTCACCATGCTGCTAGCCCGCTTCCATACGGCTGGGTGTTTTCCCGTCCGAATGGCCGCCTTCGTCAGCCTCATGGTCCTCTCTTTGGCCCACATCCAGAGCAGCCCTATGGCACCGAAAGACAGCTTGTCCGGCGCCGGTGCATGTTTGACACATTGAGCAGACAAGGCTCGTTCAACTAGTTGCGCCGCGACGCGTGTGAGTGCACTTCTCATGGGAGGTAGTTAGTAGAACAGGTCATTGTCATTCGGTGGAAAAGACTCGCACTTCACCATCTCCTCCTTCCCCAGTGATGTGTTTGCTTGCTGTCCTTCTCTGTCTGGTAAGGCCTCCACGGTCGTGCCCACCCAAGGGTTGGCGTATGGTGCCTCTCTCCATACCTCGCCCCCACTCAGGTTTTGCAAGTACTCGCTCCACATTATACTCTTGGACTGTCAAATTGACTTCTGGAGTTCTGCCTTCGCCCTGGCGGCATCTTCCAAGTTCGGTCGCCTCGTCTTCTCTCTTCCGACTGCCTTCCTCCCTTTCTTGATGTCGGCTATCCACCATCACTTTGATATGGCGCAGATCCTGGTTTTCATTGCCATGGAGTTGAGCACGTTGCCTATTGCTTCTTGACACCATGCGGCCTCCTGCTCCACCCCGTCTGCTTTACACTCTGCATCCAGGTGAGCTCTCTCTTTCGCAAGCTCCATCCATGGCTTCTCCATTGCCTCTGCGTCCTCTACCATCATTTCCACTAACTTCCACCCTACTACCCTGTCATGGTCCGCCTCCTCGTGCCTGTCTGCTTCCACCTCCCATTCGGTAACGTTGTGGTCGAATCACTTTGCGTGGTCGTCAGCTAGTATAGACCACTGTGTAACTGGTCGATTCGCCAGCGTCAGGTCAATGACCGACTTGCCTTCATGACCTTCTCTTGTCCAGTGGTGAGTGGCTCTGCCATCATTTCCAATTTGCATTCCATTTGCATCAATCATGTTTTCCCAGAACGCAGCATTCCGCCTCACTTGGCATCTTGGGTCATATCATGTGCTATGGGCAGTGAAGTCTCCAGCTAGGTCAATGCGACCCTGCCGAATGACTCTCTGCCAGTTCGACTTTGCTGCAGGTCTCTCTCACGATTGCGTGTCTCTTCGTTTGAAAACATTGACGATTCTCGTTATCGTCTCCCCATCAGCAAAATGTATTTTAGTCTCTGGAAGCCTCCAGGAGTGTTTGAGAGGATGTGGAGTGTAAACTTAGATGCATCAATTTCAGGAGAGTATCAGACCCTAGGAGGGCATTCCGGCCGGCCTTCCGAGCAACTGGGATCTCTAATGACTGGTAGATGAGCACCAAGGGAGTTAATGTGCCAAGTTTGGAAACATGTCGGAGCGCCGGAGAGAACTTTGGGTGCACCTGGGAGTGCCAATGACAAGCCTGGGAGCGCCAACGACAAGTCTGGGAGCACCTCGAATCTCAGTAGAGCAGTCTGGGAAAAACAACATCTTCTTTGGGAACGCTGCTGGTGCGCCTGGAAATCATAGCTACCACTTATCATTCAACAATTTTTAAAACTCATGTATTCAGTTTGTATTCTCATCTATGTATCTATGTATCTATATAGCTGCCCATGTACACACGGTATATCTGGACTGCCTGCAGGCGGTGATTGAGAGTAATTTGAGGTGCGCCGGAAAATGACGATTGAGTGAACTCAGAGATACACCTGCAGGCCGTGATTGAGAGTATTTGGAGATGCACTTGGGAGGCCATGATCGTGCGAGCTTGGAGGTTGTGATCGAGTGAGTGTGGAGGCCGCGATTGAGTTGACTCAGAGATGCGCTCCGCGGCCGTGGTTCAGCGAGTTTGGAGATGCACTTGGATGTCATGATCATGGGAACTTGGAGGCCGTGATTGGACGAGTTTGGACATGTGGTTGGGCGGGCATGATCGTGCGAACTTGGAGGCCGCAATCGTGCGAGTTCGGAGCTACACTTGGCGGCTGTGATCAAGCGAGATTGGATGAGTTCTTGGAGGTAGTATTAGCAACAGTTCCAGACTGTCACTTCGGGTCCGGGTCCGGGTCCAACCCGAACCTTGGGCAAATTGGCGGTCTGCATCAGCAACAACTCCAGTTTCCGTCTGAGACACCCAGGTGTTCCGGACGGCTCTGACGGGTCTGATGGAACCTCATACCACTTGATAGAGAATCAGACGCGACCCGTCGCCCAAGCGACGGGTTGCGTTGCATACCTCCCTTGCGCCGGCTATTATACCATGCCTCCTATTCTGGCGACGCGTCGCGTTGCATATTACTCTCGCCGCTCCGGCGTCAGGCTTCCTTTACTTTGCATCTGGAATGTGGTGATGTATATGCACCATCAGAACGACACGTATGTTCTACTCTTCGCAGGGGTTGCAGTAATGCAGTAGCCGTTTACACAATGCCTGGAGATGTTTATGCCTTTCTTCGGCCGATAGCCACATGCCACACTCTCATTTATGTTTAGCTTTGAGAGTTTGTCACTTATTGCAATTCTGTTTTCGCTTCGGATACATCGCTTGCTGTTGCATTTGCTTCGCCATTATCGTATTTTATATGTTTGAAATATACTGTCCGATCCTCACACTCTCTAGTACTATGCCCTCAGTCCTCCACATTCTGTGTTGATCCGTCATCAGCTTGCGATGCTTATTCTTCCTCATCCGCATCTGCATCGTCGCACTCATACCCGTCAACATCACCCATTATGCCCTCAGTCCCCCTCATTCTGCGTTGATCCATCATCAGCTTGCGATGCTTCTTCCTCCTTGTCTGCATCCGCATCCGCATTGTCGCCATCCTCGCCCTCATACCCGTCGAGATCACTGGTTCCCAAGTCAAATCTCTCGGGTTCAGTCGCGGGCCGTCTTCGCCGGCTGGCGGTTCCGATGGCATCGTGCTCGTCGCTTTTGTCACCTTCATCTTTGTAATCCCCGTTGCCCCATGGCATCCTGAAATGCAGTTCGTCATCCGTGCAATTGTTGTCTATCGGGATGTTTGGGTCAGTGCTTCCGATCTCAGGCTCCTCAAGCGCCACTTTGGAGGTCAAATAGTCATGAAGAATAGCACTGTCAACACTCCCTGCTTCCGTGCTGATGACCATGGCAGGCGTTGGGTTCTCCGCCTGCTGGCTCGGACGCTTGACTGTAGCAAGAGTGTTGTTATACACCTTCTGTTGGTAGCTCTCCGGTAGTGTGTTCCAGGTATTCATTAAGAATGTATACGTGTCTGCAACGCCAGGCGAGGTTAACAACTTGGGACCCGTTGCAGCAGAATGCGTTCTTACCACCGTCATTGATATGGTTGAAGTAGTACAAGCGATCAGGTCTGTCCGCTTTCAGCTTTGACTTGGAAGCATTCGGATGAACACCTTGGTTCTTTTGCCACTCGAGGAGAGCATGGCGCAACGCTAGTGTTAGCAACGGCTCCGGGTAACCCGCCAGCGGTCCGGGTTTTCACTAGCCGTTTGGTGCGGTCTGGTTCCAGACGCAGCGAAAAACCTGATCCGCTTTGTCTTGGCGGGTTTGTTACCCGGACAGGACATAGAACTGCAGGCATTTGGCCGGGTTGGAACCGGACTGCTGTTCCAAATCTACGGTTCCTACTCCTTTGGCTCCAATTAAGTATTTGAGTTCTGATCGTATCACAACATGATTAGTACGTACATTGTGCAGTTTTAGTCGCCCTTTCACCTCCCGCTTTCAGATTTGCGGTCTGACTGATATTCGTTGAGTGGTTGGGAAATGATGGCGGATTTTAAGCGATATTGGCGGGTTTTCGATCGCGACTCAACGAATACTTGTCGGATTGCAAATCTGGAAGTCGGAGGTGAAAGAGCGACTGAAACTGCACGATCTACATACTGATCATGTTGTGATACAATGAGAACCCAAATACTTAATTGGAGCCAAAATAGTCAATATCAAATGCCGGGTTTTTGGTAGTAAAACCGCCCCATTTCCGACAGTCCGGGTTTTTCGTGTGGTAAGACCCGTTGCCGTGGTCCGGGTTCGGGTGGAACTGGACCCGGAACCGACCCGGCCATTTGGACCGGTTGCTAACACTACCCAACGCAGTGCAGGTGAACATGATCAGTGGCGAGGGTATATGACCGTCCTTGTCGTTCATCATCAAATTATAGAATCCATCAGCATACTTACTGCGGTTAGTCGCCCGATGATGAAATTTGATGTAGATAAACCGCGGGATTGCTTCCGACAGGAAGTTAAGTTGACGCTGGCCATTCGTTAGCAGCTTTCGACTCTCTCTGCGTTGGATTTGGGACGCATACACCACCTTCCACACACTCTGCAACAGGAAAAAGATACTTATTGTCTGCCAGAAGCGAATAAATGAATTCCAAATGCTCTGTGGCTGATTCAAAGCGGTGGAGATCATAAAGCTCTGCTATGTTGCCCCTTGCGGATTGAATACAATGGGATTTAACCTTATCGACTTGTGCGCGAACCTGGTACCGGTGAGCGTGTACTATGCAACATTGGCCGTTGCTTCAGCTTACCTCTTTCAAGATCTCCTTTGTGCGCGCCTTAAATCCTATGGACCAAATGATGCTTTGCTGCATAGCGGTGTTCTAGTACGTCTCCATTAGCTGGCAGTGTGGAGCTTCAGCTGATGGTTTCGCAATGCGTCGCGTTGCATAACTTACGGTCTCCAAGTCGCTTGCACTCATGAACGGCGGTCTGTTCCACATGTAGAGCTCTAGGAGTCTGCCCATTGCAAACACGAGACGCGCCATGTCGGAATGACCAAATCGATGGATGCTGCGACTGCCGGAGACCATTGATCGAGGTGTAGACACCGCCTGCGGTTGCAATTGCCACTGCCTCAGTCTCTGATTCTTTTCGGTAACTCGCGTTCGGAGTCGATTTGTAATGACCGCGCGGGCCTCTGGATTAGGGATGGGGTTAGGCAGGTTTTCAAGAGCGCAAGGAGGAGTGGGAGTGATATCAATGCCGAATGCTGGGTTGGATATAACTTGACGGGTTGAGGTTCCTCCGGGTGCTGGTGTGCTACGACTGCTTGTAACTGGCGTGGCGGTTGGAGTATTAATTGACCGTCGCTGTGTAGCGGACGGGGTGGACGTCATGGGTTGAGTGGTATCTGCAACGCGTGAATTGTTCAGCAAGGATGAGGGGATGGAGTCCTGACCTTGGATTGTAGAGGCTACGGAACTCCCTCCTTGAGTGGAATCCCTCTCGCCAGCCGGTACGGAAACGCGTCTCTTAGCAGGTGGAAGTTGAGCATCCGCCAAAGGCCCCCTCTTTTGTTGGTTCTGACGATTAGCAAGACGTCGGACATGTTGTACGACTGGAGTCATGTCAAGGTGAGGGCTTTGGGAAGGCATCGTCCGATATTGATGTTCCACGTTAAGAATGTAGGAATAATTGCCTATGCATGCATATGCAACCGCAGGCAAGGTAGACTTCTATTCGAGCGACCAGAAAGGGTTTCGCCAGAAAAGGGAGGCGCAGTGTAGACCGCGCTAGGCTCTAAACCCTGACAATACTCGGTGACGAGATCCCTTCAAAAGCTTTGAATTATGTGGTTAACTGCCATCAGATTAATCCCAGATTAAACTCAGCATTGCTCTTCACTGTTACAGCAACGTCTGAAGGTCTATTGTCAACGCTTGAACAATGTTTAAGCCTTCATGGCCCGATTATCATAGTATTGCACTCGGTCTTGGCACACTACTTCGAACCATCGATTGTGTATATCTTCAGCTTCCTGGTTGAAATCCCCCTTTGGCAGAACTAAAAGCATCGCAATGGGAACAATGACGTATTCTCTATCCCATGACATCAGTTGCATGTGCTTTTTCCACCGCTAGGCGTTGGTAGCCATGTTGGATGGTTGCACAGTTGGCACAACTTGAGAACTACTCAGTTTGCTCCGAGATGCACAAGGTCTGAGCGGTAGAAGTGGTATGAGATGCCCAAGCAACGCCCGGCGTCGCAAACTGTCTTGACTGGGAGTACTAAATCTCGTCTCGAGTCTCCTCATTCATCAAGTGCCTGCTGGTTGTGCAAGATGAAGGCTAGGCCGTTATGTGTTCATTAACCGACCAAACGCAGGATATCAATCAAATCGCAGGAACTGGAGTATGTATATCCCTTCTTGCTGCCTCCACCTCCATTCTCTTGTCCTCCCGTATTTAACACACCGCCAGCATTCTCTACTGCTTCGACAAACGTGACTTCCACAAAACAACGCCTCTCCTTCCAAAACACACCCGATAACCTACACCACTTTGTACACTCCCTCTGGGCTTGCTTCCGCTACATGCAACTGTATCATAATGCTAATGCCTCGGATGTAGCTTCATTTTTAACTCACAGCGATGGCACCAGAGGGCAGCCGCAAACAAAAGGGGGAGGCAACAGGCAGGGCAAAAATGCCGACATCGGTTATAAATCGATGCCTGTCCTTGGATAGAGACACTATAAAGGGACTTATCTCGCAACACATCCGTGGACTCATACAGATACACAAAGTTTGCGGTGTCAAGGATGAGAGGGCCTGGGACCTCTTTCATGATGTAATCTTTCTTGATCCAGTCACGACTCGCCACTTTTCACAATTCCAGCCGATGTGGCGGCAGCGGAGGTGCAGGAGTTCACTTTTTCGGGAGTGGTCGGCAGCCTTCCACTCATATATGGGGCAAATGTTTGACATAACCCGCGATCAAATGAACAATTGGAGGTGGGAAAACCCCCGTGCCTTTGGGGATCAAGTCGATCGCGCCAATCCGCCGAGGACCAGCTCAGGGCAGGTCAAACGCACCGGCGAGCGTTTCTCTTGGTACGGTAGCGATGATCCCATGGAAAAGATTGAGCCACCAAGCTGCCGGCAGTACAAGCCAGGCGACTTCCTGGCCGTTTGACCACTGAATCGGGATGAGACAATCGACGAGGATGATGATGATGACAACTCGGCGGATCCCAGAGTGCCGAGCGGTGGATGCAGCCGGCCTAGCGATGGCAATGACAATGACGGCAGCGAGGGTGAGGGGGACACGCAAGGCAGTGAGAAATGGACCGGGAAAGGGAACGGTACAAAGAATGGGAAGGGGAAAGGGAAGGGGAAGGCAACCGAGGAAGGGAAGGGGAAGGGGAAGGGAAATGGTACAGGGAAAGGTATTGTTGAACAAACCCCAGGAGGAGATGATATCTCTCGTGCCATTGCTGTGCAGTTGCAGAAGGAAATGTATCAAGCAGACTCGGACACGGAAGGCTAACTAGAGCCTGTATATTTAGAGCCGGAAGCATCACCCACCATGTCAATTTCCTCCGAAGATGATACCGAATCTACCTAGTCGGACAGCGAATATTCCTCAGAACTTCACCCTGATGTGGATATGCGCATGGAGGATGATGTGGACACACTGGACAGCGATGATTCAGACGGCGATGTGGATATAGAAAGGGACGGTGATGATGATGAGGAGAAAGATGAAGAGAAGGAAGATGAGGAGGAGGTGGAGGAGAAGGATGAGGATGAGGATGAGGAGGAGGATCGGGATGAGGATAATGTCAAAGAACCTCGGAGGCACGGCCAGGGAGAGATGGTGATAACATCGGCTGACGATGTTGATACCATGGTAGATGATCAGCCAATCGTGCTACCTGAGCAAAGCCAAGAGATGCGCGAGCATACCCCACAGCCACAACCTCAGGCGCCTGCCCCACGGCCACAAACTCTGGAGCCTCACCCACGACCACGAACTCCAGAGACTGATCGCCTCAGTGAGCTGGAGCATTTGGTGCTTGTGACGGTGCAAAAACCTCGCCCGGCGGTGCCAACTCTGCGAGAAGCTGAGGCAGCCTGAAACACCTCGGATGTGGATGTGGATGTGGATGTGGATCAGCAGCTGCTGATTGAATCGGCAGGTGGCGACAGTCTCCCTGATGTCCCTCTCCCCGATGTATTCAATTGCGCAATTGAGTGCACCAGGGAATTGTTAGAATTCTATATGTATGCTCGATATAAATATCAGGATGATGCAGCATTGAGCTACATGGAGGATGCCTTGCATCGTTATCACACCTTCAAAGATGTTTTCTTACTAGGGCGAGCTGGCAAAAGGTGAAGGCCAAACCCAATGCCCTGAGAACGGAACTCCTGAAGAAGTGAGAGGTAGATGAGGAATCAAATGCTGAAACTTGGACGCCGTCCAAGAAGCAGCGCGAAATGAACGCCTGGCGCGATTATATCAGCCACGAGATTGATATTTCCACGAAGTTATATGCTGACTTCAACTTTCTGAAGATCCACTTGATGTCGCATTGGGCCGAACAGATTCGTCGATACGGAGGCTTGGAACAGTATTCTGCTGAGAGACATGATCAAGCACATAAAACGAACCTCAAGGACGGTTGGAACGCCTCCAATCACAATCTCAACTACCTGCCACAAGTAATCACCTTTCAGCGTCACAATCTCTGCTTCGAAATCAGAGCGCTAAATCTCCAAGCCCCCGCTCAGCGTTGGGAGAACAGCGCTGCCGCCTGCAAAGTCTTCCCTTCCGGTGCTGATCTGGCTGCCCCCCTGAGCTCCCAGCCACATGCAAAGACCGAATTCAAGGGGCCCCAAAACCGCCGAGATGGAAAGCATCCTGACGCTATGATCAAAGACTTCAGAGCATTACTCGACAATACGCAAGACGCAACGCACCGCGCAGCAATATACAGCGGAACGCGGGAGTTTATACCATAAGAGTCGTAACCAGATGTATATATCGGATGAACAACTGCACGCAATGGAGCTCTGTATTTACCCCAGTATGAAGTATCAAGTTGAGGGTATAGAAGGTGAACGCATATCTCAGATGTGTCGATGCACAGGAAGCCAGAGATAGCGCGGAGGGGATCGACGGAACGACTGGGTGTGTGCAAAGCAACGCCCAGGGAGGTGTTATAGCGCACTGAATGGGCGTCTGCCGTGGCAACTGCAACAACTATTCAAGATCAAGCTCCAAAACGAGGATGGAGCATTCGTTGAGTAATTGTTAGCCCTGGCGCTCACCACGATACCTGAAAACTCGGCTAGCTTGGATCCCGTCTCGAAATTTGTACAAGTGAGAAAAGCACCGGCAGCCATTGCTTTGCATGTTTTCAGTGTGGGAAACATCGTCAGCTGCGCGAACGTAATTCCCAAGATAGCTACCAGTAGTAAGACAGGAGATGGACGGAACGAGCGATGGATTGTCAATAGCCACATAGATCCGGCAACTTGGAATGATGTGTATAATTAGGAAGGAGAGAATTGCATTTTGTGCGCAGGTAGAAGGAACGCGTGGGGTGGTTTTCGCAGCGTCACCCATCGCAGTGCAATCCCGATGCAAACGCGTGCCCTATGAACCCATTCCTACGTATGGTCACAGTTGTCCTTCACCACCAGAGTGTTAGTTTAAAATAAAAGACCGACAGACCGAGAAGAAATTGTGAAACAGCGATCGGAGGACGATATGCAACGCGACACGAAGTATTGACGCCACGCGCGGCGTAATCCACCACAGGGGTGTCTGTGACGGCTCTGATGGAGCGCGTCCACTCTGACAGAGCAATTCCGCCCGGACGGAAATATTGTTTGCTGATGTGGGTTGTGGCCAGACCTGAACCCTCAACTTGGGTACGATTCGATGGTAAACTCCCAACCCCTGTGAATTGGGCGGGTTGTCAGCAGGTCCATCCATAGATTCAATCAAGGCTCTTGCTTTTGGAGTATGTAAATAGTATCTTATCAAAATCGCGTGTTCAACAACCAAGCATATGTCTTTGCATGCTGTGCAGCTTACAATATCAATTAATTTGGAATGGGTATTTTACCTTTGAAACATTGTATTGTTGCCGATCACGGCGGTCAATAGTTCAGTTATGAATGCGGAGTTCAGCGTGATGCCTTGATTACCAAATTTGATACCACTAATCCTGTTGACGCTCTGTTGATGCTCATTTTCAGGATGCGGCAGGGAGCATGTCACTGTTGTTTTTGCCAGTAAAGGCTGCCAATATTTGATGAATGGATGTCTGTAACCAATCGGAAAATAAATTACCCAATATTCGCAGATAAACATTGTTGACACTCTGTGGACACTCAGTCTCAAGGTGCGGCTGCGAGCATGTCGCTGTAGTTGTTCCCAGTAAAGGCAGCCAATATCTGATAAATGGATGTCTACAACCAATTGGAACATAGATAAGCCAAGATGCGAAGCTAAAAATTGTTGATGCTCCGTTGCTGCTCATTCCCAGCATGCGGCAGGGAGCATGCCGCTGTAGTTGTTCCCGGTGAATGCTGCCATTATATGATTATTAGTTCTCCGCAACCAATCAGAACATAAATGACCCAAAATGCGAGGCAACAAATTGTTGATGCTCCGTTGACGCTCATCCTGAGGCTGCGGCAGCGAGCATGTCGCTGTAGTTTTTCCCAGTAAAGACAGCCAATATCTGATAAATGGATGTCTACAACCAATCAGAACATAAATGACCCAAGATGAGAGGCTAAAAATTGTTGACACTCCATTGACGCCCATTCTGAGGATGTGGCAGCAAGCATGTTGCTGTAGTGTTTCCCAGTAAAGACAACCAATATCTGATAAATGGGTGTCTACAACCAATCGGAACATAAATTACCCAAGATGGGAAGCTGAAAATCGTTGACACTCAGTTGACGCTCATTCTCATGATGCGGCAGGGAGCATGTCGCTGTAGTTTTTCCCATTCAAGGCTATCAATATCTGACAAATGGAGGTCTCCAACCAATCGGAACATAAATTACCCAAGCTGCGAAGTTAAACATTGTTGACGCTCCGTTGATGCTCATTCTCAGGATGTGGCAGGGAGTATGTCGCAATAGTTGTTCCCAGTAAAGGCTGTCGATATCTGATAACTCGATGTATACAACCAATTGGAACATAAATTACCCAAGAAGCGAAGCTAACAATTGTTGACGATCCATTGATGCTCATTCCCAGGATGTGGCAGGGAGCATGTCGCTTTAGTTCATCCCAGTAAAGGCTATCGATATCTGACAAATGCATGTCTACACCCAATCGGAACATAAATTATCTGAGATGTGAAGCTCACAATCGTTGACGCTCCCTTGACGCTCATTCTCAGGATCCGGCAGGGCGCATGTTGCTGTCTCTTTTGCCTATAAAGGCTGCCAACATATCGGTTATGCATCACAGCGACCAAACTGTAGGTTAATTACTGTACTTGCAAACCTCAACTCGTTGATGCTCCGTTGACGCTCATTTTAATGTAGTGTCCATTCAACATCTGCTGCCATCGATAATTGTTTTCATCATGATTTTAACATATTGGTAATCTCTCTGCCAGATTGGGACTTGGCATTGTGACAAAGCCGGGCGCAGTAATATTCTTGCACTGTTTGTTCTCACTCGACTGAAATTTATGTATCTTGCCAAAAGCTTCATAGCGCCTGCTATACATTTGTTTATCAACCGATATGGACAAGCTACTGCTCACCATTCGCCCATAATATATCACTAACTAAAAGTCTAGTTCAAGATACACACAGAAGCTGGTGAAACATTGACGCATTCTGTCCTACTTTCTTTTCACTCCATTATTACTCCTCGTTTCGACTGCATTGACCATCATTAACACCTGTTCATCCTTTCTCTTTGACATCCGTGTAGGCCAAATCGACCTGGCAACATATGGCGCGGCGCTGACATCCCACTGCTCTGGGCAGTCCGGATCGTCGATGCTATAGTCTTGCTCTATATCAGATTTATCATCCGCCTTACAATCTTCTTCCCTGTCAGTTGGATCATCTAAGTCCCCATTCCCGTTCAGACTATCTTCATTGTTTGCAATGCTTCCAGGTGGGCTATCCTCATGAGTTTTGACTGGATGATGGTTGAATCCTCAGATTCGGTGGTCATTCAATATTTGAGATTGTATTCCAGGGAGGTTCTTCACAGACAAATGTGGTGGAAATGGAGATCTTTCTGACCATTTAAATGCAGTCGCACCATCATGTTGAAAGAGTGACCAGGATGCAGTCACAATCTCTTCCATGTCAGAAATGTATCCCACAGCGGTCATCTGCTTGTTTTGATCGCGAGATTCCATTTGGGTAGCACATAGGCGTTGGCTGCCCTGCCACATCTCCAAAATGTCGTGAACCTTGGCCATTCTTTGAAATTTCCCTTTCTCTGCCTCTTTCTTCATATCCGTGTTACTTTCTGTGTTCATTGTTTCCGATTCTTGGTCAGTGCCTGCCAAAGTCCCGTCATTGGCTTGAGAAAAGTGCCTTACAACGACATTTTTGCGATGAGTCTCGCCTGTGGATTTTGACTGCCTCCAGCCGATAACATCTCGGCCTAGGGAACAACTCAGACACCATGTGGTATGATATTGAATATGTTGAGTGCCACATTATAGTGATCAGCGTACTTGGAGTGCATTTCCTCCTGTTGACCCCACCAGTCTGATATGTCTGGTGACCGAAATATACTGCGAATCTCCATTGGGTCGGAGTGGTCATCATTGAGATCTGGATTGATATGCCCCCAGTCCTTTGGTGCATCAGGTGGCGGATACAAATAGAGCCTGGCGGAAGTCAATAAGCGTGCTGCGCGATTCCTTCATCCTGGTGTAGTCTCAGCCACATTGTTAGGCATTAAGTATTCTTCATCATCGCTGGACTAATCACATGGATCAAAGCATGATTGACAGGATCCGAAAACTGGTTGGGACGGGATAAGATTGGTTCCTGGTAAGCTTTCGTTTTTAGTGACTGGCACATGTCGATGTTCGGCATGGTATTCATTCTCTACTTACTTTGGAAGGGCCTCTTGGTATTAGGTAGTATAGGATGTCTCGTCCTCAGGATTGATATCCATTTGTTTGTCCCACTTTCTAAACGATCGCAACTTCTGGACAGGATCGAGAATATGTGCCGAAATGAGAAGCATTCCCGTCGATGGAGGCACTTGAGTGTAAGATTTGGACAGCGTCTGTCGGGCTAACTTCACAGCGAAGAACAGGTGTTCCTGCCATGGAGACTTTTGCCTAGCCAAAGCTTGCTTCACGCCATCCATGTCATCGAACATATCATTATACACTGTGATAATGTGATGCAATGTGACTGTATGTCTCTCCGACTTCCACAGCTGTCCAATATCGAAATGCCCTCAATACTTTGATGACATGCCTCACAATGGTCCATTCATCTTGAGTTGTGAAGAGTGGCCGGTAATCGCTGTACATTGGGTTTTGAAGCCACTCGCATGTGAATTCACATAATCGGAATACACGCTCGAGCATCTCCAGGGTCGAGTTACACCGGGTCTCCCCATCCATAATTGGATGTACCGCGATGCGGACTCTGGCTGTTTGACAGTCAATGAACTCGCTTTGACAACCAGGTGTTAGCATAATCAATACAGCAAGCTTTTTCTGCTATATGAAGGTCAGTTTCAGTACTTTCAAAATATCTTGAAATGGGTACTTTCTCAATTATCTTTGCTAAACCTGGTTTAATGGCCGACACATTACTGATTCGAGCGTTTCCCTTTTTTCGAAGCCTTTGACTCGTTCCAATGTCCATGCTTTCATTCTCTCCAAAATGCTGAACACGTTCATGGGCTTCCCAAGACCTGGTGCAGCCTTTCACACCGAGACCACTTATGAATGCACCTAAAGCCAGCTGTATGACGTGTGCCATGCAAGGTATGTGGTTCCTCAATGCAGGCCAATCGATTCCAGAGGCCTCAAGCGTGGATTTCAGCTCGCATGTCATTGAGTAATTTGAGGAGGCATTATCAGTCGTAATTCCAAGCAAATGGCCGTCGGTAAGCTCAAAATGATCAAGAATGTCATTCAAATGTATGGCTAGCCTTGCTCCGGTATTTTGGCCCTTGACCTATTATCCGGAATTAACTTTGGAAACATGAAAACAACAGGTGATCAACGTCATCGGACGCAAGTTGAACATGACGCAATGCCCAATTTCGATCCATAGACTAAGTTATATCTGACGTTATAGCTAGTGTGTTCATTAATGTCCATCTGTCCAAAGCTAAACTAACTTTGTTTTGTGATGGCAATTGCTTCTTTATTGCGTCCAAGGTCACTGCATATTCCCTCCGGCAAATGTTGCCGAAGGTCGTAGCAGATGGCAGCACTGAGTGATCGTGTAACCCCATATATGACCGTCGTAGCTTCAGATTTGATATAGCAGTCCATGGAATATGAGCTGAAACAAATCCTAACATGAGGTATGAATTCAATGTGTCTTGGTCACATTCAGAAGTTTCAAAGTCCTTTGCTGCCAGTTTAGAACATTTTGTCTTTCATTTCGGTCAATATGGATCAACATGGATGTCAAATCTGATCTTCTGCTGCGAACTTACTTATGTGATTCCTTCACTTCTTCACCTCTTCAGGATGGCCAAAGCTGTTTCATCGACCGTCGAACTAGTCAATTCAGTAACCTCTCACTCTGTTAATTCGTTTAACTGTGCAATGTGAGCTTTTGCCAGCACGTGTTTCCCCATTGATCTAGTCCCATGTTCTGATGGATGGCGAAGAACATGATGACAAACTATACCCATGATGCCAGGGCTGCCGGTCTCCTCAATTCTGCAGTGTGAATAGAGTTGCCACGAAGGTGCATGTCAAGAATTATTCTAGGCAATAGGCGGCTTCGAGTCTACATTCATTGAAGCCCACCAAGCATCGAAGATGATTTCTAAAGTAATGTCGCTCATATCACGAATAATGACATGTTCATTCCTGGGAGAGATCATAACCTCGCACAAAGAGGCGTTGAAAGAATTTGAATCCGACATTGCGGTAGGAATTACACAGCAGGGCAATCCCACTCAAAAGACTGCTGAAAGTAATCATAGACCAAAGCAGACTGCGGGTTCTTAAATATTTACTCTACTGCTTCAAGTAGAAAAATCAGATCTGTAAGATATTGAATGCATATTTGTGAAGTTGTATACAAGGTAAGATTGCAAAGACTGACTGCGTGAAACTCGATTTCGGTACAGCACAATGCAGTTCATCGCTGTGTAGCATTCTGAGCCTCCACAAAAACTGTTGAAAATCTGCGGGCGCTCCATTGTAGAAGGCGGATGCGATATCGTCACTAGTATTATTGCCAATACAGGCTGCCGATGTGTTTCTTGTGGGTTGGCTATGTTCCATTGCCATTGGATTATCCAAGATGCAAGATCAAAAATTGTTGACGCTCCGTTGACGCTCATTTTGGGATATGGTAACAATCGTGTCTTAAGAATTTTTGCCTGCAAAGGTGGCTGATGGTTCGATTATGGATCAAAGTGGTCTCATAGCCCCTTGATTGTCCAAGATGCACGGCCTACAATCGTTGACGCTGCGTTGACGCTCATTTTGGGATATGGTGATAATCATGTGTGAAGCATTTTTGCCTAGAAAGGTGGCTGATAGTTCGATCATGGATCAAAGTGGTCTCATAGCCCCTCGATCGTCCAAGATGCACATCCTAAAATCGTTGACTCTCCGTTGACGCTCATTTTTAGGGCATAGTGACAAGGTCATCGAAAGCATTTTCGCCCAGAAAGGCAGCAGATAGTTCAATTATGGCTTAATGTCACTGCAAAGCCTATGCATTTTCCAAGATGCAAGGCCAGAAGTCGTTGACGCTCCGTTGACACTCCTTTTTAGGACATAGTAGCGATGTTGTCGCAACCAGTTTTGAATAGAAAGGCGGGCTATAGTTCGATTATAAATGAACGTTGCAGCGAAGCCATCTGGATATTCTATGATGTAATGCGAAAAATCGTTGACCCTCAGTTGACGCTCATCTTTGAGCTCACCTTTGAAATATACTAACAGTCATTGGGTGCTCATCAATTGTACATGAAATCCTAACAGTTTTTTTTGGGAGCCAGTATACCATTTCTATGAATTGTCATTCGAATCCAAAATCTTCGAGACATCTCAGTTTCTGAGCCACCTCTATAAATGTCATTTCCATGATGAATGACGTAAGTCCATCGCATTTCAGCTCTTTCGGCCGGCAATTTACCGCCTAAAAATAGATGCACCAGGTTTTGAAATTTATTGCTTGACGTTCTCGGCATTCCTTATCCAGCTTAATCTCCTGGATTTCAACAAGGTACTATAAGCAATTTTCGATTTTTCGACCATGTGCAGGAGGTCTGAGCGGAGAGTTATATAGTTGGCTGCATGGATTAATGCAGACTGATGGCTGTCATTCATCTGGGTCTCGGATGTCCTTTGAATGCTCCTTCTATGAGTCGTATGACATAACTGACTTAAACTTTCTGAGTAAATTTCTTCTGATAGTTAGGTTTTGTTTTATCATTTAACCGTAACAGGCAACACCATATACAGTTCATTGTTTGTCAATCTACTTGATTTGGCGTCTAGAACAGTTGCATGGCCTATACTCCCCTTGCACACACACTGACGAATAATCTTGTCTCACAATTTGGTCACTGAAATCCAGACAAAGCCAACACATAACAAAGTAGGTACACATTGCTTCTACTCGAGATACATCGTCAGAAATACCTACTTTGCAATGTATTCTTCCGGGGACGCATGAGCCGTCACCATGTCTTCGTCCGAATCCCATTCCATATGGTAATTTGCTAGTGATACTATACGCTGGGGTCGAAGCTCACGGGTTGAACGGGCTTTGCAATCTCCCTCTGTGACGAATTATGCATCGCGTTGGCCATAAGAGATAGTATGTGAATGTCTACCTGAGGTTTCTCCGAACCCAGCCTCAGTTGACTACTTCCCTGTCATGACGTCACTTGTGGCATTTGGGATTGTCCGGGGACGATATGAAGAACTGGCATATGCTCTCCAAATGTTGTGGGTGATGGTGTGGCTGCCGGCGTGTCTGTTGGGGGCTTCACAACTGCCGGAACCTTCAGTTCAGTTGTCCTGTATTTCATATCTCTCTCATGGAAGTGGTTGGCTGCGTCCCCCCATCCTGGTTGCGTCAGTTTGTCAATACTCATTTGCTTCTGCCGAAAGCTCTCCATGCGGTGCTGAACCATTTTGGAGATTGTGCCTATCACCTAGGCAGGTTCATCATCTTCGCTCAGCTCGCTAAGCTCTGTATCTTCCTCGTCATCATCCTCGCCTTCCCCATCCATCTCATCTTCGGAACTTGGAAGATCACTCAGACTGTCTCTGATAGCATTGACCATCTCCTCAACTGTTGTTTCAGGCTTTGAGGCTGTCGATTGTGCATTTTCAACATTCCTCATATGTTCTTGCTCTTGCATAATCGCTGTCTCTGCGTCTCGAACTCGCTTTCTTGGGACTGCCGTAGTGTTAGCGACAGTTCAGGACCGTCACTTTGGGTCCGGGTCCGGGTCAGAACCGAACCATTGCCACATTGGTGGTCAGGGGTGTCAATACAGCCGAACCGTCAATTCGGGCACGGTTCGATGCCAATGTTCCAACCCATCTGAATTGGGCGGATTGTCAGCGGGTCGCCCAGCGGGTCCATCTGTAGATTTATATAATGTTCTTGTTTTTGCAGTTGGATAATTGTAAATTATTAAAACTAGGTATTCGGCAGCCAATAATATCTTTTTGGATGTTTTGCAATCTGCGACATTGATGATTTTGGAATACGTGTTTTGCCTTCTATACATTGCATATTGGGCCATAGAGGCAGTCAATAGTTCTGTTATAAGCACATTCATGCGCACAAAGCCTTGATTACCCAATATGCAAGACCAAATATTGTTGACACTCTGTTGACGCTCAGTTTCATGATGGGGTAATGTATGTGAGAAGCCCTGTTTAAAATGAAAAGGCTGCCGCGACATCCTCTATGAATCATTACTACATCGTGAGTCTTAGATTACGCACGATCCAACCACAATAATCGTTGACACTCCATTGACGCTCATTCCCAGGATGCGACAGGGAGCGTGTCGGTAATATTTTAAACTTGAAAGGCACCCAATTCTTCGTGTATGAATTGCTGCAACCAATCGCCACTTGGGTGACACACAATGCACAGCCAAAAATCGTTGACGCTCCGTTGACGCTCATGTTCAGAATGGGGCAGTGACCATGTCATATTCTGTTTTGCCAAGAAAGGCTGCCGTTACACCGGTTATGGATAGCAGTGACCAGGTCAGTTTTCAATTCCCTGTACTTAGAAGACTAAAAATCGTTGACGCTCCGTTGACGCTCATTGTCAGGATGCTGCAGGGAGCCTGCTACTGATATATTTGACTTGGAAGGCTGCCAATACCTTGTTTGTGAATAGCTGCAACCAATCGTCACTTAGGTTACCCAAGATGCACAGCCATAAATCGTTGACACTCCGTGGAAGCTCATTTTCAGAATGGGGCAGTGAATGTGTCGTTTACTCTTTTGCGAAAAGAGGCCGCCAGCATGATTGTTATGGCTAGCACCGACCACGTCACCCTTGAATTACCATACTTACAAGACTGAAAATCATTGACGCTCTGTTGACGCTCATTTTAATGTACGGTCTAGTCAAGATCTGATGCCATTTCTAATTGCATTCCTAATTATTTGAACTTTGTGGATGCCTTTCAGCGTTATCAGGAATTGGCTCTCTGGCAAAGCCGAGCCCCATACTATTCCAGCAGTGGTCGCTCTCATCCGGTTAAAATCTATATGTTAAGCTAAATATTGCATATTGCCCGCTATAACTTTGTTTATTAACCAATATTCTCACCCGACTGGTCAACATTCTTCCATAATAATTCTCTAAATAAAATTCTCGGTCAACCTGCAGAATAAACTTGGTGATAATACATTGACGCATTCTGTCCTACTTTTTCTTGATCCCCTGATTCCTCCTCGTTTCCATTATATTGACTGTCAGCAACGCCTTTGCAACCTTCTTCTTGGATCATAGTATAGGCCGAATCAATCCTGGAACATTCGGTGCAGCACTCACATTCCGCAGCTCTGGGGTTTCTGATTCCTCACTACCACTATCCAATTCCATATCAGATTCGCTGCCTGCCTGCCAGTCGTCTTCGCTGTCGGTTGGATTATCCAAGTCCCCATTCCAGTTAAGCCAATTTGCGGTGTCTGAAATGCTTTCGGGTGAGCGATCTTCATCACTTTCAGCAGGATGGCGGTTGATTCGTTTGATTCGACGGACATTCAATATTTGAGTTCGTCCTCCAGGGAGGTCCTTTGCAGACAAAGCTGGTGGCACAGGTGATTTTTCCGACAATTGAAATGCAGCCGCACCATCATGATGAAAGAGTGACCGGGATGATTTGACGAGCTCTTCAGTATCTGAAATGTATCCTACAGCTGTCATCTGTTTAGCTTGAGTGTGAGATTCCTTATGTGTGGCTCGTAGGGTTTGGCTACCCTGCCACATTTCCAAAAAGTCGTGGACCTTGGCCATTCGGTGCAACGTCTTTTCCTCCGCCTCTCTCTTCATCTCCATGTCGTTATCAGTACTGGTTGGATCCAATATTGGATCTTCGCCAGCCAGCAATCTGTTATTGGCTCGAGCAAACTGCCTTGCAACGACCTTTTCGCGAAGGTTCTCACCTGTGGTTTTCGACTGCCTCCACCCGATCACATCTCGCCCAACTGAAAAACAGGCCTCGACTCCGACATCGTGAGGTATGATAGAGATTATGTCATGCACCACATTGGAGAGATCAGCGTAGTTTGAATGCATTGTTTCTTGCTGCCGCCACCAATTGGTGATATCCAGTGAACAAAATGTACTGCTAATCTCGATTGGGTCGGTGTGGAAATTATTGAGATTCGGATTGATTTGCCCCCAGGTCTGTGGTAATTCAGGAGGTGAATTCGAATAGAGTCTCGCGGCTGTCAATAAGTGTGCTGCACGATCGCTTCGTCCGGGTGTCGTTTCGGCCACATTGGTAGGCATTAAGTATTCATCATCCTCGCTGGACAGAACATATGGATCATAAGAAGATTGACCAGATCTAGAAGCCATTGCGGAGGAGCTGAAATTGTTGTTCCGTGTGTTTTCGAGCTAAGTGACCGGCAAACGTCTATGTTTCGCACAGTATTCGTTCTCCACATACTTCAGAAAGGCCTCCTGGTATTGGGTAGTATCTGAAGTCTCGTCTTCAGCATTGATATCCATTCCCTTGTCCCACTTCCTAAACGATCACAACTTCCGGAACAGATCAAGGATGTGCACCGAAATACGGAGCATACCAGTCGTTGGAGTAACTTCTGTATAGTATTTGGAAATCTTTTGCCGGGCACACTTCACAGCAAAGAATAAGTCTTCCTTCCATTGTGTCTTTTTCTTGGCCAAAGCTCGCATCACGCCGTCCATGTGATCACACATGTCATTATAGAAAGTTATGACGTGATAAAGAGTAATGGTATGCCGTTTCAACATCCAAAGGGTCCAGTACCGGAATGGCTGTAAAACCTTCATGACATACTTCACAATAGTCCACTCATCCTGAGTCGTGAAGAGCGGCCGGTAGTCGCCATATTTTGGGTTTTTAAGCCACTCCCGGGTGAATTCACGCAATCGGTAGGCGTGCTCGAGCAACTCCAGTGTCGAGTTCCAATATGTCTTCACATCCATAATGGGTAGTACTGCGATCCGGACTTTGACCTTTTGACAGTCAATGAACTCATTCCGACGTCCAGGTGTCAGCGTAATCAATACAGCAAGCATTGTCTGCTATATGAAGGTCAGCTTCAGCACTTTCAAAATATGTTGAAATACGGACTTTCTCAAATATCTTTGCTAAACCTGGTCTCATGGCCGACACCTTGTTGATTCTAGCATTGCCCTCTTTTCGAAGTCTTTGACTCTTCCCAATGTCTGTGCTTTCATT
>Ga0307515_10000984_pt1 | contig 65177 bp, 8 predicted proteins | sample 17_EM_MG_FD_194513 | JGI IMG/M metagenome (GOLD analysis project Ga0307515, IMG submission 194513) | Populus trichocarpa ectomycorrhiza microbial communities from riparian zone in the Pacific Northwest, United States - 17_EM | ecosystem: Host-associated > Plants > Roots > Unclassified | place... | reverse complement strand
TTATTACTCCACTATCTATTAATACCTTAAACTGTTAATCTTGCTACTTAACTTATAAATTTAGGTATTGTCCTTAGATTCCCTTAAGGGTCTAAGGCTCTACTACTAGTTCCCTTTAGTCCTATAGGCCTCTACTTTTCCTAACTATTAGCTACTTAATTCTAGTTATACTTAGTCCAACTTAGGCTAATACTTAGTTCGCTTTTTATCTTTAATATACTATAGATAGGTATTCTCTAAACATTCCCACTACTATTGTCTATCTAGGCATTCTTCCGTAAGGAATCTTCCTGGCTAAAGTATTAAGTCCCCTTATTCTTAAACTTCTACTAGGTGCCAACTATATATATACTTAGCATTTTAATATTTTGCCTTATCTGTTAACTAATACATCCTTACTAGATATTTTTAATTCTTATTTTTTAGTGCTCTATATATATTACATATATTATCTACGTATATTATCCATAATAGTGTGTAATATACTTAGTGTCTTAGGTTAACTCTTAGCTTATCTTTATTCTTAAGTTTAAACCTTTCTTGTGTTAATCTAAGCGTTATAACTTTATTTACAGGAACTAAGATTCGTCTTTCACTTCTCTAGTCCTTTAATTACTCCTCTAAATCTTTTAACGTTATAATTAAGGCTCCTTTAATATAAGTTATGGCCTTTTCTATAATTAAGTAGTCTTAGATAACTTTCTTATTTAACTATATATAGAAATCTTCCTACTTATTATTATATTGTTGTCTATACCACTTTTGGTATAATCCTTTAAGTATATACGGCTCGTCCGTAAGGAAGTATCTTCTTATTACTACGTTATAACAGCCCTTTATGTGTCGTTTTTTAAATCTAGTTAGAATCCCTAGATCCTCTTCTTGCTCTAGTTTAATAAGCTACTTAGCTCTTAATATGCCTGCTTTAGGCCTATTAGTGACCTTTTATATAGGTGCTCTATCCCTTATACGTCCCAATATGCTAAATCTCTTATCTAGTTTCTGTTCTTGCTATAAGGTAATTCTCGCTCTAAATTCCTCCGTAGTTTCCTTTCTTTCGCGTCTTATAAGTAGATCCTTAAAGTCGTTATACTTCTTAATCTCGGTATCAACTTTTTAATCTTTAGGCTAAACACTATATTCCCCTAGTAAGTCTTCTAGGTTTATATATCCGTCTCCTAGTCTAACTGCTATTTATATTACAGATTCTCTAATTTGTAAAGAAGCTCCTTACCTCTTACCTATAGGTGTCCTTATTTGTACTCCAAATTCTTAGTCCCTTAGATTTTTTAATTCTAAGCTTACTTCTAACTTAAGCTTAGCTCCCGCCTTAGTTTAACTAGGTGTCTGTAGTGTTCTCATCTTATCTTAAGAGTCTTAAATCTTATCTATCTTATCTTAAGAGTCTTAAATCTTATCTATCTTATCTTAAGAATCTAATGCCGTTGGGAATTCTTGTCTTAAGCTCATTTGTATATTTCTAAACTAAGCTGCTACTCTAATCTATCGGTTTTCGTCCGTTATAGGTCCTTAAGCTATTCTTATCCTATCTATAGAATCTTAGATCTCTCTTATTTTATCTTAAGAATCTTAAGCCTTTAGCCTTTTACCTTTATTAAGTGGTAAGCTAGCACTAGCAGTTGTCTGCTTACTTAATCCTCTTTAGATATTACTCCTTCCGTCTTATAAAGCAATGGATGCCGTATCTAATAGTGTTATAATGCCTATTACTAAACCCTATTCTATAGTGGTCTTAGTCTCTACTTCTGTTATAACTTCTCTAAGGTTTATACATTCCTAGTAAACTGCCTTTATTTCCTTGTTATCTGCAAATGTTTTACCTATATTAAACTCGTCGTCTTTAATATCCGATCTACGCGATAGTTTGTTAGTTCCTCTATACTCTATAGATTTTAGCTCTTATGGCCAATAGCTTACGCCGTATTTAGCGTCTTTATAAATTTAGTATGCGTTATTATAATAAAACGCGAAACTTCTAATTAAATACTCTTTTGTTCCTTGCAGTATACTATTATCCCTTTATACGTATGTGCCTTCTACTAGTTAGGTTCCCTTCATTATATAGTAACTCTAACTATCTTTATAATCCCTCGCGAAATAACCCTATTTCCCGCAATTTATATAAGCTCTATCTTTAAACCACTAACTTTACTATAGAGTCCGCCTAAACGTCTTCTGCTGCTAAGATCCCTAGTTTAGCCTTTACTCCTTAGTCCTATAATTACTAGATCCTTAACCTTTAGGTTTCTATAGTTTCTTACTTTATCTCTTATAGGCTTCTTTAGTACCACTTAGGTCTATTAACTCTGCGCTATACTATAGTTTCTAACTTAGCTTTAGTTATTATATACTCTACGTCTTATATAACTATAGAACTCTGTCCTAACCTCTCTTAGTTTGTTCCCTTTGGTAAATCCTATTATTAATCTTAATTACTTAATCTATTAGTTCCCTTAGGGTATCCGCATCTTCTATTAGAATAATTACGTCCTAGACTTTAGCCTTAAGTCCTTATTTATACTATGCCATAAGCGCCCTATTATTCCACTTAACTTATATAGCTAGCATTTGGAACTATATTATGTACTTAATTGCTAAGGTTTATTACGTAATGTCTTAGAGTTTTCTTTCCGCTATAGTTACTGCCTCTAGGTCTCTAAATATTTATATAAGTCGCTCTATAAATTCTTTCCAACTTAAGAATATAAACCGCACCTCTTAGTTAGTGGTTGTTATTCCATTTGCCTATATTTCTATAAGGTAAGGCTTAAACCACTTAAATGCCCTTCCTAATAGGAATAGTCCCGCATAGGCTATCCGATCCATAGGTATTGCTAGCTTTACTCCTTCTTACGTAACCTTAAAATGTATTTATATAAGAAACCCTTTAAGCTTTAATCTCTCTCCTAAGAATCTCTTAATTAATAGTAACTTAACCTTTACTACTCCTATCCCGTTAATCCTTTGTTTAAGTGTTATATTATTTTCTATTAGCTAGTTAACTATCTCTTATAGTTGTCCAACCGTTATAGGTTACTGTAAGTCAGTATCTGCTATACTGGTATTACCTCCTAACCTTAAAGTAGTTGCCGCCGTTAATGGCGTCGTGGTAGCTTGTTTTAGTGGCATATTATTTAACTTTTTATATTTAATACTATAACTAGGTAGTAATTGTGTAATAGAACCTTGTAGCAAGAACTATAGTGGGCTTATTATTAGGCTAGGTGTATAGGTGATATAAATTAAAGTTAACAACGTAATAATAATTGGTGGAGTAGTTGCCTAACAGATTAACTCTAATTATATTCTAAGAATTACTATAAGGAAAGAACTATTTAGAGTAGGGACTGTGGTCCTTTAAATACATAACCGTACTTCTAGGAAACCCTCCTTATACGTGAGGTACGTGTGCTCTATTTGCTCTATTGCGGATTATATAGATTATACAGATTATATAGATTACATCACGTGACTCAGTTACTATTCCTCGTCATATAGTTCTACCGGATCCATCCTAGACCGTACCTGTATTAACTAACTAGCTTCTTCTAACTCTTCTCCAAGTAGTCGTAACAGTGTACTTAAAGCGTCCGTAACAATCTGCGTAGAAATGGCCTACTAAGGAAAATATACTTAAAGACCTTACTGCCTACTATAAGGTCCTTAATATAACCTAGGTTATAAAGAATAAGCTTACCTATTTCCCCTAGGGCGAGCGTAATTACTAGTTTTAGAAGGGAGAGCTTAATAAGCTAATAGTCTACGTTTAGAAGATAGATAAATAAAAGGTAAACCTACTCTAGAAGTTTATTTCTTTAAAGATAGAAGAGCTGGTACTTAGACTTGCCTATAAAATTAATAATAGCGACTATATAGGTTAGAGTAAGTAAATAGATATATTCGCTAAAAACCTTACAAACTATATACACTAAGCCAACTTTAAGAAGAATGCTAACTACCGCCTACCTACTTAAGCCCCTACCCCTATATTAACCCTAACCCTAATAATAACTAGAGAGACCTTAAATAGAATTTTAGATATAGAGCGTAAGCGCCGCGTTAATAATAGATTATACCTTACCTATAGCCTACCTAGCCACTAGAAAGATGCCTATAACCCTACTAAGATAATAAACCTAGTTCTAATACTACCCCGTTAAATAACGCGAACTAATAACTACGGACGCGGTAACTATAAAGTTTATTATAAACGCGGTAACCGTAGAGCCTATTATAGCCGCAGCAAATAACCCCCCCCCTTTAACCCTACGGCTTAGTTACTTTAAATAATGCCCTATATAGGAGCCTAACCCGTTAATAACGCCTAGTATTAGTAACTCCGCGCTAGCAAATATAAACACGACTATATTGTTAGCGAGGTATTGTCTTTTTATACCCTAACTTAGACTAAGACTAACACCGCTAGCTAGATAAATACTAGACCGCCCTACTAAAACAGTCCCGTACCCTAGTTATTAAAAGGTAAACCCTTAAACTAAGTTATATCTAAAGGTTTAAACTATATAAGGAGAAAGATAAAAAGATTAGGTCCTTATTACTAGATTAATTAGTCCTTTCTATTAGTAAGCTACTACTTAATTTTAAATTAGCAAATAGTAATAAGAAATTAATCCTTATTTAAACCTAACTCTTCTTATTACGTAACCTATACCCCTAAGTTTATATTAATATAGTAAGCCTAGCAGACTTTAGTAGTACTATAATGGCATTTACTAACGCAGAGTCTATTATAAGAAAGTATAATATTATAACTAAGAAGCTAGTAGTACCTAGGCTACTACGCCTGGTAGATAGTATTCTAACTTCGCTTATTATAGACTACTTTACCGCCTAAATATTAATTAGCCTCTATACTAAAGCTATACTCTTTTTTATTACTAAACTCTTGCCTACTACCCTAATTATCCTAGGTATACCTTAGCTTTAGAAGTATAAGCTTTACCCTAGCTTTAGGAAGCTTAAGATCTGCTTTAACTTAGACTACTACTTTAGGCACTACCTTCTATAGGGGATAACCGACGGTAGCAGGGACGCCCTATATAAATACTTAGCACTACTAAGCCTAGTGCCTAGGACTATATATAAAGCCCTAATAGTAAAAGACGTTCCTAATAAAGGGGAGCCTATATAGCTATAAAGTAACGAGATAGTAGAAGACTAGACTACTCTAATATTTAAGACTAAAATAACGGGCTAGCTAGCCCTACTAAGACTAAGGAAGAAGATCTGCTTTGCGCCGCTACTACTAAAAATCTAACCTTAATCTAAATACTATTTAAACCCTAGCCGCCTAGCCTAATACTTAAAACTAAGCTATAGACTATATACGTATACTATAGCTCGCGTTATAGTAAGGACTGGCTATAGAACTACTAAGACTTAGATAATAGAAACCGCGCTACTATAACGCCTAACCTTATACCTATCTCCCGCGCGTACTGTATAGGGCCACCGCCTTATTTCCGCCCCCTTAGGCCAACTAAGCTATACTAGCTTAGCCGTAGTACTAAAGAACTAAATACGCCCTAACCTAAACAATATTAGATATGCTTATGCCGTTAATTTTACTTAGTTTTATAAATAAAAAGACGTAATAGTAATAAGGATCTATATAGTGGAGCTAGTAAAACTAGTTAAATAAGAAGAGCACTAATAGCTACTTAAGGAGCTGCCTATAGGCTTAATAGAAGTACTAAATCTATTAGAAAGGTCTTTTAGCTAGCTAGTAAAAGGCGACTATATAATAAAGGAAGTCTATAAAGTACTACCCCCCTATTTCTATAACTTTTTTTTAAAATAAATTTAAAAATTATGCCTAAGCTTCTATACCGGAAGATAGTTAATACTATTATGGTGCTATAATGAAGTAGATTAAATAACTACGTTGTGGTATAAAGAGGAGAAGAAGGTGAAAGGGGGTATTATATATAAATAGTAGGACTAGCCGCTAAGGCGCTAGTAGTAGGCTAGCTAGTAGTAGAAAACAGTATAAGATAGTATAAGATAGTACGAGATAGTACGAGACAGTATAAAACAATATGCGTTAGGTTAGTGCCGTAACAGTACTCCCCTCCCTAAAAGGTTTGGTCCCTAAACTGAATAAATAACTTATTTTTACTGCAAGGATATTACTTCCACTTACTGCTCTTAACTAAGCTAATAGCGATTTTCTATACCGGGTATAGAAAATCCTAATTAGTTAGTTTAACGAATAAAGTCGGTAAAACTCTATACTGCTACTACGTAGCGCTTCTTAGCAAAAAACTAACTAATTAAACAACTTTAACTAGCGGTTAAAGTTCTATAAGATCTTAACTACCACAAATTATCTTTATAGTCGGCCACAGTTTTAGCGTAACTCTCCCTTATCTCGTGCCTAGTCTAGGGGTCCTGGCTTCTTAGGGTATTATTTATAAAACTTTAGTAGTACGCGCTCGCACCCTTTTAGGAATTTTTTAGATTCCTAGGTTTCCTTATTATAATACTTCTACTTAATACAATATGTTAAGCCGTACTCGTCCATTTATTTATTATATATATTAAGAATCTTTTTAAATTCCTACTTATCCGTAATATTGCCATTATTATCCCTTTTAGCTATTCTGCCTATAACATTATAACGTTCCTCTTTGTTAATATATGCTTAACTAGAGATCTCTTTAGTGAACTAGAGGCGGACTTTTAAAGTATAAAAAGACTTATTAACACGGATGTAGTTTAGGAGGTTAACTATAACTGCTCCTCTATAGGTAGCTAGGACAGGCTAGGGTCCGTCCTAGTTATTATCCCACTTCCTCTTAGGCTGGTTAGTCTTTATATTTTTAAGACTAACTATAACCATATCATCCTTTTTAAATATTATACCCTCGTCTCGTTTTATATTAGCGTTATCTTTATAGCGTTATTGGGAGATATAAGCTAGGGCTTTAAACTGGGTTAGGATGCGCTTAAAGCGGTTAGTAATAGTATTAGCTTATAGGTACTCCTTCTTTATATATATAGACAGGGCTAATAGTTAGGGGCCTACTAGTTTAATACCTAGACGTGGGTTATAGCTATAGTTGGTAAAGAACGGTAAGATTTCTATAGTCTTATTAACCTAGTTATTTATAGCAAACTTAGTAAGGGGGAGCCAATCTACCTAGTTGTCTTAAGTAAAGCTTATAAAGGCACGTAGGTACTTATTTATTGCTGCGTTAACAATCTTAGTTTAACTGTTTATTTTAGGGTGCTATACGGAGCTAAGGCTTAGGGTTACCTTTAGGCGTTAGTTTAGGCGATGCTAAAAGTTAGAAACGAATAAAGAGCCTTTATTAGAAACGATAGTATTTAGAGCGCTGTGTAACTTATAGATAGTATAGATAAATACTTTAACGAGCTCCTTAGTATCTAGGCTAGTAATAGAAATAAAGTATCTTATCTTTATTAGGCGGTTAATAATAATAAAGATATGTTTATATGTTTTACTATTATAAAGGCACTTAGGTAGGTTAATGATGTAGTTAATAGAGATATCGGTCTATGGGCGGACTGGTAGTTTTAGTAGTTTTAGGAAACCGGGCGGTGCTAAGTGTAGAGTCTTTATGCAGAAGTAGAAAGCGCAGTCTCTTATAAAGGTAGCTGTAAACTGTAAAATACCTAGCTACTAATATATTTAATTAAGGAGGTTTAGTGTTTTAACGCGACCTGGGTAACCTATAGGGCCTAAACTATATATACGGTATATAACTTCTAGTTAGAGTTTAGGTAAATTAGGGACAAATACTTGGTTCCTATAGTAGATTAGGCCGTTAATAATTAAATATTCGGATTTATTATAGCGGAGCAGCTTCCTAATCTGCTTAGGCTAACGGCGTGCTTTATAGTCTTCCCGTTTATATAGCGCAGCTAATATATTCCTAGCGAGTTTATTCTCTATATAGGCATTCTTAATAAGCTCCTTAAGGGTTTTTTTCTTAGGCTCTAGGTCTATTACTACGATAAAGTCTTTAATATTCTAGTTTTAGGATTCGCTTAGTAGCTCTTCTAGAATAGTAGGGTTAACTTTCTTTAGTGGTAAGACAACGCGGTCTCAGTATTATAGACGTTTATTATTAGTATCGGTAGGTATAACGCCTAGAAGGCGGCTAAGAGCGTCTAGGATTATAGCTTTAGTGCTAGGCCTATAGGTAATAATAAAGTTAAATTAGGAAAGGAACTTAGCCTAGCGGACTTAGTGCTAGTTTAATTGTTTTATTATTATAAAGGTCTAAAGGTTTTTATAGTCCGTAATAATTTTAAACAGCTACTTGGTTCCTTATAGTTTAGGGCGCCATTCTTTTAGTGCTTTAATAATTGTTAGGAGCTCCTTATTGTATATTTTATAGTTATATTTAGGGGCTAAGTACTTAGCAAAGAAGAATATAACTAGCTTAAGCTTGTTACTTTCGTCGGCTTAATAAAGCACTCCACCTAAAGCCTAGTTTAAGGCGTCTGTCTCTACTATAGTCTTCTTTATATAGTTATAATACACTAAGACCGGTGCTATAATAAATGCTATTTTTAGGGTCTGGAACGCCTATGTTTGGTTAGGGCCCTATAACCAGCTAATGCTCTTCTTTAATAGCCTAGTTATAGGCTTAACTACCTTAAAGTAGCCTTAGATAAATTGTTAGTAGAAGTTCGCGAAGCTAAGAAATTACTATAGTTCCTTAACTAACGTTAGGTCCTTCTATTTCTATAAGGCCTGTACCTTTTTAGGGTCTATAGTTATGCCGTTAGTTAAGATAATTAAGCTAAGGTATTTTATTTTAGTAGCATAAAACTTAAACTTATTAATATTAATTTAGAGTCTAGCATTACCAAGTCTCTGGATAATTTCATTTACATATTTTATATACTTAGCGCGTATTTTTAAGAAGATAAGGACATTATTAAGATACGCAGTATAGTAGTTATTAAGGGCGTTATATAAAACATAGTTAATATAGTTTTAAAATATAGTAGGTGCGTTATAGAGACCAAACGGTATAACTAATATTTTATAGAGCCTAAACCAGGTAATAAATGCTGTAAGCTACTTATAGCCTTCCATAATCCGGATTTAGTTAAACGCAGTAATTACGTTAAGCTTAGTAAAGTACTTGGCACTATAAAGTGCATTAAGTATCTCGCGGACTAGTGGTAATGGATACCGATTCTTAATAGTAACTATATTTAGGCCTTAGTAGTTATAGTAGATTTATATACTGCCGCCAGGTTTCGTAGTAAGGAGGAGTAGTATAGTGGCTAGTAAGGTTAATTCGCGGATAAAACCCTTATTTAGTATTTTATTAATCCACTTCTTTACACAACTAAGTTTAGTAGGTAAGAATAGTCTATTTTTATAATACGGGGCCTGCTTTTTGGGTATAATCTTAATTTTATGGTCCCATAGTTAGTAAGGGGGCAGCTTGTCTATATTCTTAGGGAGAAAGTGTTTAATATATTCGCGAAACTCTTTTAGTAAGCGTTATAAAATATCTTTACGGGTTAATCCTGGTTTGCCTTTTAGAAATTTCTTAATATTAGTATTAACTATCTTTTAGCGTAGAGACTTAGACTTTATTTTTAGGTTTATTTTAAGGAAGTTATAAAAATAAGGGGGTAGTGCTTTACGGGCTTCGTCTATTATATAGTTGCCTTTTACTAGCCGGCAGAAAAACCTTTCTAATAGGTTTAGTACTTCTATTAGGCCTATAGGCAACTCCTTAAGCAGCTATTAATGCTTTTCTTGTTTAACTAGTTCTACTAGCTCCGCTATATAGATTCTTATTACCTTTATATCTTTTTGTTTATAGAACTAGGTAAAATTAACGGCATGAGTGTATCTAATATTGTCTAGGTTGGGGCGTATTTAGTTCTTTGGTGCTATAGCTGGGCTAGTATAGCTTAGTTAGCCTAGGGGGGCGAAAATAAGGCGGCGGCCCTATATGGTACGCGCGGGGGATAAATATAAGGTAGGGCGTTGCGGGGGGGAGGTCTTAATTACTCTGGTTTTGGTCTTAGCTATAACGCCCTTAGCTATTATACGTGCGGTCGCATATACGTATAGTAAATAACTTAGGGTTAGGTGTTTTATTAGCTAACCTAGGTTAAGCGGGTATATATAGGGGACTTATAGTTCTAGCGGTGTTTATTTTTTAAGGGATAGGGTAGTAGTCCAGTCTTCCAGAATCTCTGCTTGGTTTACTGCGTATATTAGCTTACTAGTGTTAGGGACCTCTTTTATTATCGGCTAACAGTATCTAAGCGTTAGCCGTACAATACGTCTATATAGTGTTACTTGGTTATAGTTAGGAATGTGCTATAGGAGATAATTATAGGTATAGTAATTGGAGTTAAACTTAAGCTCTAGGGCGGGGAAGTCTGCCCTTAGGTTATACTTTTTAAGCTAGGGCATTTTAAGAATTACTAGTATAGAGGGTAATAACTTTATAACGTAGAAGAGTATAAATTCTGTATAGTGGCTAACTGTTATTATTGCTATAAAGTAGTGGGTAATAAACCTAGATGGGAGTTTATTAGTAAGGCGGAGTGGTTTTAGGACTAGAAGTCTTTTTACTATAATATTATGCTTTTTTATAAGTGAGTCTTTATCTATAAATACTAGTGCTATACTACTAGTATTAATAAGGCTTACTGTTTTAATAAGAACTTATAGGAGTAAGTTATGCGGTAAAAAAAGGTAGGTCTAAATAAGGATGGCATTCCTATCGCTATTTACTATTTTAAGGTTAAGTAGTAGCTAGCTTAAAATAAGGTCTAACTAATCTAGTAGTATAGATCTAATCCTTTTATCCTCCTCCCTATATGGTTTTAATCCTTAAAGGCGACTTAGTCTAAGGGTTAGCCTTTTAATAGCTGAATTATAGGGCTTGGCTAGTGGCTATGGCCTTAGCTAGTATATCCTAATATATTAGTCTCTAACGGTATATATATGCTAAAGGGTACTTTACCAATAATACGGCCGGTCTTATAATTAGTAGTAGTATAAAGTACTTATCCGTAGTTTGCGTACAGGACTATTAGCTAAGGCTGTATTAGGGAAGGGAATTATAGGGGTAGGTCTTTGTGTCCAAACCCACGTCCTTATCTATAGTTACCGCCTTAATTACTATCCCCTTTATTAAAGAATCCGCCGTAACTAGGAGGGGGTTAGCGCGATAGCATTAAAAGGGGATTTAGGTTCTTTTAAGGGTTGTAAATATCTTTTTAGTAGCTAGGTTAACCACACGCTATATAGAGTCTATTATCTATATAATATCTTTAGACGTTATTAGGGAGACTATTACTACTGCTGCTGAACTTAACGGCGTTAAGGTCTATTAGGTTATTCTACGGTAATATAGTTAATAGCGCTAGCGATACTTAGCTTAGCGGTATTTAGCTTAGTATAGTAGGTATAGTTCTATATGTTATAAGCGAATATATCCATCTACTTACTCTAGCCTTTATAGTCGGCATTACTAATCTTATGGCTAGGGGTAAAGGCCAGGTCCTTTATCTTAGAGGAAATATTCTTCTTAAGTAGATCCACTTTTTGTTCCTTAGTCTTATTTGCTTTAATTATTAACTTATTAAGCTCTGCTTTTTAGGACCAGTAGTTACACTTACCTTAGCTTAAGGTATTTAGCTTATTTTTAGCTGCTTAGGTTATATCTATAGTCTTATAGTGCTTCCTTATGTATATAAATATAGACTCTCGGTTAGAGAAGGTCTATTTACTTAAGTCGTTTAGGTGTATGCGTAGCATATTAAGGCCATACTTAATATAGTTATAAGCTTTATTTATTAGCATGTCTGATATATAGAGGACTTCGTCCATTAGGGTCTTAAAGTACTTTACATCCCTCTAGAAAACGCCTTAGATCCCCATTTTCTATATTTTAAAAATTTCTTACTTCTTAGTCGGTAATCCCTTGCTATTAAATAGGGTTAGATCTTTTACTTTACGCTTTTTTTTACGGGGCTTAGTTAGAAAAGGAGAGCTAGTAGCGGTGTTCTTGTCGGCAATAGTCTAGGTAAGTATAGTAATCTAAAGGCTTAAACTTTGTATAGTCTAAGTATTTATAAAGGCTTGCTATTTATATTATTGTATACGTAGTTTAAGCGTCTTAAGGGAGTTAATTCTATACTAAGCTTCTTTAAGTTAGGACTTTATAGTTCGGCCTTTATTATAGACGGCTTAGAGACCGCTCTTAACGCTAGTTAGGAAAGTTATACATATAGAGAGGTACTAGAAGGTTCCTGCTACGTTAAGGTCCTTAGGGTACTCTAAGCTACTCCTAATTGCCTAGATAATGTGGGTATAGGAGGTATTAAAAAGGCAGGCGAGTGCTTTACGTATATTTGCCGACGGGGTATTATCTATATTATGGTCGCCCATTTTAAGGGATCTGTATAAGGCAATTAAAGTCTATAAGGCTGGCTGTAGTACTAAGATTGTCTATAACTGTGCTAGGATTGTTTAGGACTTATAGTATAGTGTTATTAGTTATGCCGGATTATAATTACACTAGGAAAACGGAATAAATAGACTAGGAAAAAACAAAGGTTATAATGGGGCGCAATTAGAGATACCACAAACTGTTACGGTGCTATAATAAAGTAGACTAAATAACTACGTTATGGTATAAAGAGGAGAAGAAGGTAAAAGGGGGTATTATATATAAATAGTAGGGCTAGCTGCCAAGGCGCTAGTGGTGGGCTAGCTAATAGTAGGAAACAGTATAAGATAGTATAAGATAGTATAAGACAGTACGAGATAGTATAAAACAATATATATTAGGTTAGTGCTATAATAAATACTAATATTAAAAAATTCCTAAAAGGTAAACTAGGATTAACCCGTAAAGATATTCTATAACGCCTATTAAAGGAGTTTTGTAAATATATTAAGCACTTCCTCCCTAAGAATATAGATAAGCTGCCCCTTTACTAACTATAAGACTATAGAACTAAGATTATCCCTAGAAACTAGGCCCCGTACTATAAAAATAAACTACTTTTACTTACTAAACTTAGGTATATAAAGAAATGGATTAATAAGATACTAAATAAGGGTTTTATCCGCAAATTAACCTTACTAGCTACTATATTACTTCTCCTCGCTACTAAGCCTAGTAGTAGTGTATAAATCTACTATAACTACTAAGGCCTAAATATAGTTACTATTAAGAATTAGTACCTACTACTATTAATCTATAAGATATATAACATACTTTATAATGCCAAGTACTTTACTAAACTTAATATAATTACTGCGTTTAACTAGATTTAGATTACAAAGGGCTATAAGTGGCTTATAGTATTTATTACCCGGTTTAAACTCTATAAGATACTAGTTATACTATTTAGCCTTTATAAAGTACCCGCTATATTTTAAAACTATATTAATTATATTTTATATAACGCCCTTAATAACTACTACACTACCTACCTTAATAACGTCCTTATCTTTTCTAAAACACACGCTAAGTATACTAAGTATATAAATAAAGTCATTTAAAGACTTGGTAATGCTGGACTTTAAATTAATATTAATAAGTTTAAGTTTTAATCTACTAAAACAAAATACCTTAGCTTAATTATCTTAACTAATAGTATAACTATGGACCCTAAAAAGGTATTGGCCTTATAGGAATAAAAGGACCCAATACTAATTAAAGAACTATAATAATTTTTTAGCTTTGCGAACTTCTATTAATAGTTTATCTAAGGCTACTCTGCCGTTGCTATACCTATAATAAAACTCCTAAAGAAGGATATTAGATGGCTATAGAGACTAGAACAAGCTAAACCATTTAAGGCCCTTAAGGGAGCCTTTACCTTAGCACTAGTACTAGTATACTATAACTATATAAAAAAACAGTGGTAGAGATAGATATATTAAATTAGGCTTTTAGCGGAGTCCTTTCCTAGTATAATAATAACGGTAAATTAAGACTGGTCGCATTCTTCTTTATAAAGCACTCTACGCTAAAGCATAACTACAAAATCTATAATAAAGAACTCTTAGCTATTATTAAGGCTTTAGAGGAATAGCGTCCTAAGCTATAAGGGACTAAGGAGCCGTTTAAAATTATTACCAACTATAAAAACCTATAGACGTTTATAACTACTAAGTAGCTAAATTAGTGCTAAGTTTAGTAGGCAGAGTTCCTTTTATAGTTTAACTTTATAATTATATATAGACCTAGTAGCAAAGCTACGCTCCCTAACGCTCTAAGCTAGCTACTAGGAATAAGGCCTAAGGACGCTAATAATAAACACCTCCGCTACTGAGCCTAAGTCATTATACCGCCCCAGAAAGTTAATTTTATAATCTTAAAAGAATTACTATATAAGTCCCGTAACTTTAATAACGTAAAGTTTATAGCTGCTCTAGACCCTAAAATAGCTAAAAAGTCACTAGATAAGTTAATTTAGTTAGGATACTAGGAGAACAAACTTATAAGAGATATAGTAGCGGCCTTATGTAATTAGAAAGCTCGTTAGTAGCTAAAGAAGATTAGGAAATTACTCCGTTATAATAAGTTAGAATGCAGTATCGTTAATAAATAGATATACTTTTACTAATATCTCTTCGTCCCTAACGCCTTAAACCTCTACTTAAAAGTTATCTATTACTCTTATAGTAGCGGCCCCGCTAGTTACCCTAGCTAGGTTAAAACCCTTAACCTCTTAAACTAAATATACTGGTAGCTAGGAATCTCCTAATTTATAGCTACCTTTATTAAAGACTATGCCCTATACTTTTATACTAAGACCCCCTATTTTACCCCGCCTAGTTTTTTTAAAGCTACTAGAATTACCTACTTACCTATAAACCAATATTTTAATTAACAATATTATAACGCTGCTAGTATACTAATACTGTGGTAAGGTATATAAATATATCCTTATTATTATAGACTGCCTAACTAAAATATAATGCTTTATTTTAGTAATAGAACTCTTAATAAAGGAGCTAGTTAATGGCTTTATTAATAATATATATAAGCTTTACAGTATATTAAGTATAATTATCTCTAATTACAGCATATAATTTATTAGTGACTTCTAGTAATAACTAAGTAAACGCCTTAAGATAACCTTAAGACTAAGCTTAGCCTAGCATCTAGAAATAGACGGCTAAATTAAAATTATTAACGCTGCCGTAAATAAGTATCTTTATGCTTTTATTAGCTTTATATAGGATAACTAGGTTAACTACCTACTACTTACTAAGTTTACTATATATAACCAAATTAATAAGAGTATAGGTATCTCCCCATTTTTTGTAAACTATAGCTTTAACCCTTGCCTTAGAATTAAGCCTACTGGCCCCTACTTACTAACACTATTAGTATAAGTAAAGAAGGAGTTCTTCCGTATAGACTCTGTAGCCAATCGCTTTAAGCGGATATTAATATAGCTTTAGGCCCTAGCCTGGATTTTATAGTAACGCTATAAAGATAATACTAATACTTATAAGGACGAGAGCGCGTTATTCTACGAAGGCAATATAGTTATAGTTAGCTTAGAAAATATAAAGATAAATAGACCTAAGAAGAAATGGGACAGCCTGTACCCTGTACTTATAGTAGACCTCCTAGACTATATCTAAGTAAATAAATCCTTTTAGATATCTAAGGTCCGCCTTTAAGCTACTAAAAAGATCTCTAACTAAGCAAATATTAATACTATAAAGCGCCGTAATATATAAGAACGAGTAGTAAAGAGAGATAATAATAGTAATATAGAAGATAAATAGGAGTTTAAGAAAATCCTTAATATATATAACGAAGACCCCTAAGGCCTAACTTATAAGATTAAATGGAAATATTATAAGAATATAACCTAGCAGCTAAGAAAAGACCTAAAGGGTTATAAATAAGCTGTATAGCGCTTTTATAAGTAATACCCTAAGAAACTAGGACCCTTAGACTAAGTATAAGATAAGGAAAAGCCACGCTAAGATCGTAGCCAACTACCGCATTAAAATTTGTGGTGGTTAAGATGTTATAGAACTTTAACTAGCGGTTAAAGTTATTTAATTAGCCAGATTCTTGCTAAGAAACGCCACATAGATTAATTTAGGTAGTGGTGTGGAGTTCTACTAACCTTACTTACTAAACTAACTAATTAGGATTTTCTATGCCCGGTATAGAAAATCGCTATTAGCTTAGTTAAGGGCGGTAAGTAAAACTAATATCTTTGCGGTAAAAAATAGGCGACCCTATATACTGCCTATTTTAGAGTTATTTATTTAGTTTAGGAACTAAACTATCTAGGGGAGAGAAGTACTATTATGGCACTAACTTAATATATACTGTTTTATACTATCTCGTACTATTTCCTACTATTAGCTAGCCTACTACTAGTGCCTTAGCGGCTGGTACTACTATTTATATATAATACCCCCTTTCCACCTTCTTCTCCTCTTTATACTATAACGTAGTTATTTAGTCTACTTTATTGCAGCACTGTGATAATAGTTTATAGGAATCTATAGAGATATACTAGTAGGGACATTCTAGTATTAAGAGAGGTTTTAATAGTCCTAGGGTTTTATCTTGTAGAATTATAAACCTATAATAGTTATTATAGTTTTATATATAACGGTTAATATCTATAACTATTCCGGGCTAGTAGTATTGTTTACTAATAGTCTTATAGGTTTTATTCTTTTTAGGGTAGGCTGTAAAGACCTAGGTATATACTTTAGCAATAAGCTAAGTTTATAAGTTCTGTTCCTCTACTACTACTACTAGCTATTTATAGTACTTAAGTAGTCCTTTTTTAAGGGACTATAAGCTAGTAATATCCGTTACGTTTTTACAGTACTTTATTAAAGAAGGGGCCGTATAGTTTACCTACAGTAGTTTATCTACAGTAGTTTACTAATAAGGTTAAGTTTTATAGAGTTAATAGGATATATCTTAGCGTTTATAGAGTTTGTACTTAGTTCTATCTGTATTTAGGGGTTAAGGTATTTTAGTTATAGAAGCATCTAGGTTTATAATAAGATCTTTATAGCTACCTAGTTATCTAGGTCCTATTTACGACTTATAAGTACATCCGCACAGTTTATAGCGCCTAGCCTATATATAATTAAGAAGTTAAACTAAAATAGGATATCTACTTGTTGCGCCTACTAGGCTATAAGGGCTATTATAACGATCGCCCACCGAGCCAAACAAACGCAACTAGCTAAAAAGGTACAGTGTCGAACCGAATGGTTTGACGGCTCGGTAACTAATATATATACGTTCCCTGTCGTTACCTAACAACTATTATTATTATAAAATATTCTAAGGCCTAATAATCTAAAACTACCTAGATAGGTTTAGGGGTCCCTTCTAGCTATACCTACTAGTACTAAAAGCTAGAGATAATAGCTAATATTTGCTTATTATAAATTAGATAGTTTAGCTTAGTATCTACTATAGTCTTTAAGTTGTAAGTAATAGGGTACTATTTTCTATTTGTTTACTTCTTAGAATAAATACTAGTAATAATACTATCTAAAGTATCGGCTTCTAGTATTAAGGACTATTTTAGGTTAAAGTAGGTAAGTAAGGGAGTAGAGGCTAGTTGTTTCTTATGCTTATTAAAGGCCTACTTATATATGGTATTAAAGTAAAAAGGCCTGTTTTTTTTTAGATAAGGCGGCTAAGGGGCTAGGTAATCCTACTATGGTTTTTAATAAAGCGTTTATAGAAGTTATAGAAACCTAAGAATAACTATACCCCCTTTATAATTCTTAGGGGTATTTATTAGTTAATTACGGCCGTCTTTTTTAGGTCTGCCTTAATTCCGTCTATACTAATAATAAACCTTAAATACTTTATATACTTAAAACTAAATTCTCATTTCCTAATATTGGCATAAAGGCTAGCTTTATAGAGCCGTTATAGAACCTTATAGACATGCTCCTTATATTCTAACTTATTCTTAAAGTACATTATAATATTTTATAAATAGGTTATAAAGAAGTCGTTAGGTTAGTTAAAGAGTATATTATTTATATATTGCTAGTATATTACTAATCCGTTAGTTAGTTTAAAAGGAAGTACTTTATATCTATATAATTTATAATATATTTAAAAGGTCCTCGAAATTGGACTCTGCACCTATATATGGTAAGGCCTATAAACCTGCTAGTCTTTGGACTTAGTAGAGCCAACGCAGAGACGTCACACAGCTGCGGGTAGGAGGTTGTTGTAGTAGTGGTCGAAATATTGTAGGGGGTAGTGAAAAGTTTTTATATGGGATAGTGAGATCTCAAAAACCACTACTAATGGTTACCCCCTTTATAGTAGACAACTGCTACGCTCCTATTTAACCCTATATAATCCTCGCGGATATAAGATGGAATCCAATGTCCCCTAACCCCTAATTAAAAGCATTAACGACCTTATATTAATGAACGAACGAAGGCAAACGAACGAGCAGCGAGCAAATATACGGCCCCTTTTAACCCCTAGAGCGATCGCCCGCGGAGCATGCGGTTACTTGCCATTTTACTACTAACGTAGGACCCCAGGAAGCGAGACACCCCCCCTAAGCAAGACACTCTTAGCCTAACTTATAACTTTAATAACTTTAGTAATATTATTCTTAAATAAAATATAAAATATATTTATATAAACTACTATATTAGTAAAATAATACTTAAGCTAAAAAATAAAAATATTATATATTTTTTACTGCAATAAAAATATTTTAAAAAGGCTATATATAGTATACTACCTTAAACAATTAGACGGCGACTTGGCCGCCGTTTTTGGCGGTTTGTGACGCCGTTTTCTGAGGTTAATTTGCCCCAAAACCCCCCAAAACCTGCGGCTGGTGGCCCGAGCACTAAGGCTGTCCGGATTGCTTGTATTAGACTAGCGCAGGTGCAAATAGAGTAAGGCACCCTTGGCCTTTATTAACACTAAGGTACCCTAGGTACGCCGTATACTTATATACTTCGCTTTACTATTAGGCGCTAAAATAGGCCCCTCTAAATTTAGCTGGCTAGTATACTTAAGATGGCTTCGCCCTCGCTTGTTAACTACAAATAGCTACCCATTTTCTCTTCTCCCGCTAGACCTGCCTGTTCTACTTACTATCCACCTTACTCGTCTTTAAGCATTTATTAATAGCAGTATTGTACTAACCCTCCTTTCTTTAATAGATTTGCCGACGATAATATAATATACGACAATACCTGTTAGACAAATACTCTTTATCTAAGGAGAGCAAATACATAGATTCGAAAACTAACGAAGCTAGTTCTAGTATAGACTTAACTAACGTTGATACCGGTAGTAACACTAATAATAATAATTGGGCATGGCTCCTTGCTGATAAAGACTATCTGCCTAAGTACTACCTTAAATAGCTTAATATGTTTAACGAAGTAGAATATATAAAGGAGGATTATAAACCTAGTAGTACCCGTCTACTTAACCGCATTAAAGAGCAGTAGTGCTAGTAAGCAGCCCATCTCTTTCCGTTTCCTTACCATATTATATTACCCCAATAGCGCTAATATATAGTATAGGTTCTAGGTGTACTTAGGAAAGGACCCTTAAAAGGCCTATATAACTGTCTCTCTTCGCAGTCTTTACGGCTTTTTTAACTGGCTGCTTAATTAACGCCAAGGGAAAGGAGGAAGGAGGCGCCGCGGGACTAAGGTATTAAGCTCCCTTGGGATATACTAGAAGGTCTACCGCCTTGTATATAAAAGAGCGACTAGTACAAAGCTTAATGGTTAGTTAAATAGAAATATATATAAGGTGAGCGCATCCTAGCTGCTTTAAGATGGTATATACCCTAGGCTTCGAATATAACTAATTTTAGGGGTTAGGTGCTTAGAAAGCTAGCTAAGAAGTATAGCTTAAAGAAGACGGGGCTAGAGAAGCCCTATATATATATAAAGGACCTTATAAAAGTACTGCGGATGAACCTAATAACGACTAAAAAGAGGTACTCCTATAAACGTCATAGGATACTACTCTAGCTGTATCTATAACTAGGTGGTTTTACTATAAATCGGCCCTAAGCCCTCCTTAATCTCTGCTATTAGTATATTAGGGTCACGCTACTCTAGGACCTAGAGGGTAAGCCCTACCGTATTTTACTAGAATTCACATTTAAATTTATAAAGGAGTACCTTAGTGTGAAAGATATGTGAGTTCTTAAAGTTCTATTCTTTCCTTTTAGTTGCTACTATTTATAACGTTATAAAATAAGTACTAATACTTACCTGCTAACTAGAAATACCTTCCCTATCCCTGAAATTATCTACGACCCGTCCCTTAGCTTTAGCCCCTATATCTTCCTTCTTAGTCTCCTTTTTGCTAATTAGGCGTTTATAGTATATAACCTTATATCTCTTAAGGAGCTAAGTAAGCTCTATATTAAGCCAGGTCGTAATAAGCTACTATTACGGCTAAATTGAAAACTAGACGATATTCCCGTATTCCGCCAGTCAGTAAGGACTCTAAATAGCTAGACTATTTCTCGTAACGAACCTCTTCTATACTCTACCCTTACACCCTAAACTAAAGGGCTTGGGGAGATTACTAGCTTTACTTAGGTCTCTTGCCTATATTCGCTTAGATATGGTGCCGGAAAGGCATTTAACGAGAATAGTAAGCTCTATTACGACCGGCCTTTCTATTAAAAGCACTAAAAAGAAATATAGGTAATGTTAGTAAGGCTATATAAAACCTAATAATGCAGTATGCCGATATACGAACGTTCTTAAGGCACTACCTATCGCGACGTATTACAATAAATATATAGGCGATTATTTGAGGCCTCTAGCCCTAAGATGCATTAATGCGGGCCACTTATACTATAAGCCGTTTAATTAATCCTTAATAACTATAGCGGCTTATAACAGAACAATCTTTATTAGTTAATGATTATCCTACTATCCGTTCTCTACTTAAGCAAAGAGAGCAACTTAAATACCGTCTTAAAGGCAAAGCTACGAAACATCTAAAGTATAAGGCGCTTAATGGCGAAATTAATAGGGAAAGGTAATGCTAGCGGTATATACTTCTTAAAGATATTAAGGAGACTTAGGAACAGGAGCAACTAGTATATAATATTAAACTACAGCTTGCCGGCGTTTAAGTTAATATAGAGGTTAGGGTAATAATAGATCTCTATAAGGGCATATTATTAAAATAAAAGAAATTAGTTAATACGGTTATTAACCTACTAGGTACCACATTTAAAGAGGAGATTTGTTAATGCGATAGGGCTATTTATACGGTTATATAATACTATAAGGTTAAGGAAGGTAGAATATACCCTACTACTTTTAAACTTTGCGAACAATCTAGCGGTCGTGTAAGACCAGTTAAGACGATAGATAAGGCCAAGATTGACTCTTAAGTTAAAGCCTTAGAAGTAGCCAAAGTGTTAGTATATAGTAAGAAGAGGCCAAAGATATATTTCCTTTATCTAGGTAACAAAAACCTATCGATTAAATAGCGTATATATTCGTTTTATACCCTAGGTAATCTTAGTAAATACTTTAAGCAGAAGCACCTTGCGAATATTAGGGAAGGGGAAAAGATCTAATACAACCTCTGTTAGGTTGTTTTGGCGTACAAGATACACCTATAACAATATACCGACGATATACACGGTACGGTCTCGTAGAGCGCTATAACTATTTAGAATATAGATTTACTCTACAAATAGTGCAATTTTAGTTTTAACACTAAGGATTAATTACGGCAAGTAGTCTTAGAAAATTTCTTTTGTATTTTGTAAGATAGGCTATTTTATGCAAACGCTAAGAAACTTTAATAGTAATAATAGAGGTTAAACGCGTTTACATTCTCTAAGGGGATCTTAGGCTTTAAGTATTTTATTTTAGGAATAAAGCGAAGCCAATAGAAGAACGTATACACCAGTTCTACAGCCGGGCCGTTCTAAAAAGATATCTCTACTATAAGTACCTCAATCAACCCTAAAAAGGGACGATTAATTAGGTGTAGCTATCTAAACTATAAGGCTATTAAAAAAGAAAATGAAGATCTAACTGCCGGTTTTAGAGGGTCTTATCGCCATATTTATATAGGTTACTAATTTTTAACCCTTACCCTTTGTTTTATCTAATCCTGTTAGTAAGTATAGACGTTTTTAGACAGCTTTAAAACCGACATATCTTATAATTACGCTCTTATATCAGTTATAGTGTTAAATTTTTTAACTTAGTCTAAGCGTAATAGTTATATTGTCGGCCTAAAATCTTAGGTTAGAAAAAAAGGATAAGAACTCTCTCTATTAAATATAGCTCTAGGGCCTCTATATATATATAAAGAAGGTATAGGAACCTAGGGGGGTAGTAACTAAAATAGGTGGAATAGAAGGGGCAGGTAACTAAAATAGGGTAATAGGTAACTAAGATAAATCCAATCCTAGTCAATATATATACATCCCTAGCCTTAGGTAAAGTTAGACTGCTTTACCAATCTCCTAAATATCTTTCTAGAAATAATTTGCCTCTCTCCATCTCTATTTAAGGGAACTCTTCTACTAAGGTAATTAAGTACGTCTTATTCCTTATTAAGGTGGGTATATACTTACTAGGATAAGCTAATAGAACTAAAGGAATAGTAAAGGGGTTAGTAAAGGGATTGGCCTATATAGCGTGCGGGTATAAATGTATTGGGAATATAATATCTAGTATAGCCTGGCTGTAGTTACCTAGCTCCTCTACAGAGGATAATTTGTTAAATCCCCCTAAATATTTAATTAAGATACTTTCCTTATTAACTTCTTCTTCTTTATTACCATTTCTAAAGTTTTAACCTTCGTACTTACAATCCTTATTCCTCTCTCTATACGTACTGTATAGATAAGCTCCGTTACAACATGCTTTAAATCTCTAATAAGTAAGGCAAGTAGTGCGTTTCTAGCTAGTGTATTACCTTACATTTAAAGCAACAGGCTCCGCGTTAGGTTAAGAGCCGTTAATAGAAGTTTCTTTAGGAGTTAAAGGACACTGCTAAGAAAGAGAAGATTTGGTGGAAGAGTTGGTAAACCCGCCGTCCGTAAAATACCATATATCCGTAAAATATACCGCATTCTATATTAGTTTTAGTAACTACTCTAGGCCCTTATCTAGCAGCACCAAAAGTTCTTAATCTAGATTTTGAGAATTTCGTAAACTATATTTCTTTATCTCGTCTTTAGAGGCTCCTTTCTTTTTTAGCAAGCTTTAAAGCTTCTTATTCTCTTCTAATAGGCGCTTAACTTTTCTTTTAAGGTCTTTAATTAATTCTCTCTAGCGTTGGTAAAAACGGGCTTAGTTTATACGCTTACGTTCCCGTGATTTCTATAGGCAAAACTTAGCATCGGATTATGTTAATTAACTAAATAAATATTTACCTTAGCCGTCTCTAGCATAGCAATATAGCAGCCGGATATTAGAAGGGGCTATATTAAAGATTCTTACGGAAGAAAAAGGAACGGTAGCAGTGTATAAGTGTTTTACTTCTAATATCCCCGAAGGAGGGAGCATAGGTTATATACTTAAAATGCAGAAATATATAGAATTAAAGATGTGGACTACTAAGAGGAGGCGGGATATAAAGTTTCTATATATTAACGTGGCGCTAATACCAATATTATATATAAAAGATAGTAGAAGAGTAGAATATAAAAAGTTAAAAAGATAGACTGTTAGGGAGTAGACTGTTAAGCTGAGCCTTTAAAAGTTTTTAAGAGTTCTATATCTAGAAAACGCTGTGTAGGTAGGAGTGAGCGAGGAAAAAGGGCTATATTAATTACCTATAATACTTATAGGGAACACGTGGGGTGCTTATTGCTATTATTTGGAGTATATATACTCCTAAATTGTTTTAGTTTTAAGACGGCTTATCTTCTTAAATAGGTAATAAGCTTTGGGGATGAATCTAATTAGCTCCTACTAAGCCTGTTAAATAATTATATCGAAAGCTTATAGAATAAGGCTTAGGTTATCCAACCTTAAGGATCTTTCGCGATTTAGCTTAGACCATGTCCGGGATAAAAGTAATGTTAGCTTCTTAATTAGCTCTCGTCTAAATTATGGCGGAACCCTAAATGGTTTAGTGGCTTATAGTAATACTGAATCCTAGACGCCTTTATACCGCAACCACTAAATTATAGACGCCTTTGTATCACGACTACTAAATTATAAATACTTTCGCACTAGGACCACTAGATTATGGACGCTCTGTACTATAAGTACTAGTATTAAGATCTAATCTAATTATAATATGCATACTAGATTTAATAGTATTAGTAATAGATTCCGGTAGCTTAAAATAGTAAAGGGGATGTACTTATTGCTTATCTAGTGTTTGTCCAGAGGGCCCTATATAGTATTACGTGATACGAGCTCCTGCGTAAATACTTTGTTAATTCTTAGTATAATGGGGATTTTAGGTACCCTGTTTTTCTAACGCTTAAAGCGATATACGCTCTTTTAATCGGTGATCCTTTTTATTTAAGAATAAAATGCTTAATTTTATTGCTGTTATTTAATATCCTTTAATATCCATTCCCTTCTATTTACTACTAGTAATATATAATTATATATAGGTTTACTATAAGTGTACTTATCTCCGCTATACCGTAAGAGCTTAGTGTACGAAATACCAAGAGACGCAGAAAAGATGTCTGGTAAATATTGTTGTAATATAAGAGCAAACACCTAAGCCATTAATGCATAACTAATTTTTTATTATAGTGAATATAGGCTTAATAAAAACTGCGGTGCGCCTTTACTGGTCTCTATATAGAGGCCTAAGAAGCTTATATAAGAATTTCTTCTAGGCGACTACAAAGATATATTAAACTAAGAGGCTTACTTAAATATGTATAAGAAGGTAAAGGAGGAGATAGTTAATAAACGTAAAGGGGGCTGCGTATTGCTGGTAAAGGGCGTATATAACTCTCTTCTTCGTAAATATACTGTAAATAAGCATTTAGGGTAGAGAAACTAAACTATCTCTAATAAAGTATTTGATGTGTTCTAAACCTAGCAATAAGTAATAGTTATTATGTATATCCGGCCTAAACGAAACTTGCTTTAAAACGGCCCTTAGACGGTAAGACCTTAGACGTAGGCTAGGTAAACCTTAGTATATATACTCACAACGTTCGCTAACCGCTCGCCCGTTAAATACATTCGATAGCTTTTAAATGGGATAGCGGTAAGTAGCTCTTTGTACGCTATAGGCGGTATATATACTAACATTTATAAAGAAACTAATATATACAATAAATGTATCCGTAGGAATATCTCTACCTCAGCCCCGACCTGCTAAACGTTAATATCCGTTAAAGAGAAAAGATGCTAACCTATAATTGTACCGTTTGTTTATATTATATAAAGATCTTAAAGCGCGAGTTAGTGTTTTAGAGGAGATGTTTAGGCTATTGCCCATAATATAAGTGGACGAAGTCGCCTTTATCGAGGCTGTTACTGGTTATATTTTTGCCCTTAAGCATTATATAGGAGCTAGATATTTTCAACCCTTAAAGTTAAAAGGAGAGTGGGATTATCCTGTTAAAGATTATAATAGAAGTTACCAGCGTTTAGATTTATATTATAAGTATATTAAAACTTTAGAGGGGTTTAGGTATAAGATTTTAAAGCGTTATCTTAACTAGAATACGTATCTACCGTATAGCTACTAATTTGATTCTCTTACTAATCTTCTTAAATATAAACGGAAAGCTTATAGTGTGGAAGCTTTATCGCGGACTTAAATGTTTACACTATTTATAACATATATTAAGAAGAGTACGTTATAAGATTATATTATTTTAAAAATGCTTACAAAGATATAGACTTGTAACTAGCGGAGGCTAGTAATTAAATAAAATAAACGAAAGACTCTACTATTTACACGCCTTATATAGACTCGCTAAAACCTAGCTTTAATGGCTGTAGCTAAGAAGAATCCATTCCTTTAAGCGCTAAAATAGGCCCCTTGACTTTAAAAGCCGAAGATAGCACTTAGATGCCTATCCCAACGTCTTTTACAGGAGGAGACTTTGAATTCACTATGGCACTAAGCACTGCGCTACGTACAATTAAACCTAAACTATAAGAAGGTAAAAGGGTGTTTAAGTTCTCTATAGCACCGAGCGCTGCTAAAGAGGGTTTTAGATTTACTATAGATCTATATACTAATCCCCCTATTAAACCCAAAGCTAAAAGGGACTTTAGGTTAGGGTTACTAAGTACCGCTGCGGTTAGGTTTAGTAGAAATAGTATTAAAGGAGGTATTAGATATATAGCTCTATACGTAGAGTTTCCGGCAGGCGAACTAGGGGGTTATAGTAAAGAGATTTTTAAATTTAGGATAGAACCTTACGCCGCTAATATTCCCTTTAAGGATTTTATATTTGGAGCGGGCTAGGGTTAATAGGTATAGCTTTAGGACTCTTAGTAAAGAGATTAGATAAAATATATCTTAAATAACGTAAACTAGTTATATCCTGCTACTTATTAAGTATTCCCATTCTATATATAATAAACTACTACTACTTTCCCTTCTCTAATAATAGGAGTTGGACTTAATTGTCTTAGCTACCTATTTTAAATAATACTGATTTTAATAAGAGCTGGCTTAATTAGTAGGCGCAATTACTTATATATCCCCTCCGTATGCTTTAATAATGGATATTCTATTAGTCTCTTCCTTTTAAAGGGCTAGGTCGTACTACATAATCTATCTCTAATTAATATCTCCTCTAAGGTAATAGCAACCAATGGTAATAATATTGTTATTATTAGCTAGCTGTTTTTAATCCGGCGATTATCCAATTGTAAGTAGGGCATATTAAGGGAAATCGTGTTCTTTAACATATAAGACTTAAAAACGATCGTCCCTAGTAGAACTAATAAGGGCATTTATAAACTTTAAAGGTATCAGTAAGCAGAGCTTTTTTTCTTTAAAGGAAAGAAAACTAGCATAACCTTATTCTTGTTAATTTACGGCCACTTTAGAATAGCATTAGTTGCACCTTTAAGGACTATAATACCTTAATCTTATAGAAGCTGTAAGATAAAACAGGTAGAGTTCTTATTAGATAGGTTTAGTAACTACTCCTCCTAATATCTATAGACTTTAAGGGTAAGAGAACTTATATTTTTAACTTAGAGAAAATCTTAACCTTTATATAACGCGATTTAAATTTAGGGCTAGTTGCCTTACTAATACTAAAAGAACCGGAAAACTAAACATATAAATAAGAGCAAAATTTAATTAAGAAATAACCTATACCCTAATAAAACTTATATTTATCTAATAAAAAGGCGCTCCCTATATGTTATATATTTAGTAATATACTCTTAGTTCTTATTACTATATACTAGGTATATAACCACTTAGTATATTATATCTAACTACTAGAAACTATTCGCGGCGAAGTTATTTATTACTGTTTAGAATAGCATTTTCTAGTAATTAGCTTAGTATTCCGTAATTATTTAGCCATATATATATTACTGACTTTGTTTTAGTTCTATGGTATATCTAGTTAATCTAGGGTGTCGGTATAATAGAGGCTTAATAACTAAAAAACACTAAATCTATTATTGCGTCCACTTTATATATATGCACTTAAAATATAAGTTAGCCTAATAGTGTACCTATAAAGGTGGATAGCTCTTATATATATAAGGCAACTATTAATTAAACCTAGCCTCTAAGCCTTACACCTAATTTATAAGAAGGATTAGAGGTTAAGCGGGACTTATTATATACTAATATATTTAGAGAAATAGTCTTTGTTCCTAGGACACTTACCTCTAATATAAATTTTCTCTTTTAATTCGACTGCTTAGGAGTAAGGTGGCGGCTCGTTTTTATATAACCTCCTACTTAATAGCAGCCATCTAACTATGTCTCTAACTAGTATTAATTAGTGTTTCCCGGACGTTACAAAGTTTTATACGCCAGATTTAATCATAACTTAGTATTACTTAGATATTTGCTTACAGATTTTAATCCTTATTTATAATTACTAGCTTATTTAATCTTTAATTAAGGGATAACGACTATATTAAAGCTTAGATTTAGATTTAAATATACTTAGCTAAAAGAGGTAGTAATTACTACGTTAACCATAAGTGGCGGCTTTAATTTTTAGCATATCCATAATTTAGTGGTTGCGGTGTGAAGGCGTCTATAGTTTAGCGGTTATAGTGTAGAGGTGTTTATAATTTGGTAGTCGCGGTGCGCTACGTCTAGGATTTAGTTACTGCGTAAAACGCCTCCCCCCTACCCCCTAAAGTCAGCCTGTCCCGCCTGCCCCGACACATCTACAGTCTTATACTAACTTTATTTACCTTAAAAGATGGTATTTAATCCCCTAGAAAAGTATTTTTAATATTGTATTAGTTCTTCTATAAGTCGCGATAGGATATTTAAGGCCACTTTCCTATAAGTTCTAGTATTGTTAGCGTGGATATAAGGGCGGCAGGTTAGCTAGGCCGAAGATATAGTTACCTTCTCCCTTTACCGCTCTTAGTTGTTTTGGTTATAATAATATATAATTATTAGTTTGTTTACGCTACGTATTCCTATATATAGTTCTTTTATTACTTTATACTATTCCGTATTATACTTTATTAGTACTATAAGCTAAGTTACTTCTAGGAGCATCTTTTACTTTAAGTGCTTCTCCTTTTTATTTTTTCTAAGCTTATTATTAGGGTTCTTATTTAGCGGTGTAAGAAGCTTTAGAAAGTCTACCCGCCCTAAGACCTATTATAGCTAATAACTTGGTTACTAGAGTCTTTATTATTGCTTATATTGGTTATCTAGGTTTATAAGGCTACTATATTAAAGGAATTTACTAATAGGGAACTAGGTTATAAGTCTATAGAACTCCTGTAAGTAATACTACCGAAACCCCCGCCTAGCACACTAGGTGCTTATTGTCGCCATTTTATTCCCTTCCCTACTCCAGCCTTTTGGTATAGTGCTATTATTCTTAATATTAAGCCGATTTTTAGTATACGTCTTAATAGCTTTGGGAAGCGTCTTAGTGTAGGTTTTATTTATTATAGCTTAGCTCGTTATAGAGTTAGAGTGGCGTATATATTACTACAATATATCTTCTTAGGTTATAGTAAAATAAATCTAGTCGGATAAAGTATTGTGGATAATTATACTCGGCGTAACTATTAGCTTTTTTCTAGCTATAGTAAGTATAATTCTCCTTACCTTACCTTAGACGGATTATTACCTTTTAGTAAGTAAATCATCTAACCTCTAAAGAAATCCTCTAATATAAGGTAGTGGGTGTGCGTTATAATATTTACGGTAATATGTTTATCGGAATATATAGGTTTTTAGAATTATAAATTGTAGAAAAGTAACAGGATTAGAGATAGAAACTCTAATATCTAAAGCCGTTTAAGTATCCGCTTCTTTACGCTAGTACTTAGGCTAGGGTAGTATCCGTCATAGCGTTTATGGCGTTTATAGCGATTAGTTAAGAGCATTTTATGTTAAAATTACACTTGTCCCTTAACCAGTCAATTAGCGTTTAACGGTTATTAATAAGAACTAGCTAATTAATTGAGCTGAAATCTAACGCTCGTGCTAAGGAATATAAAACTTTTGATTTTATAGTAATTTAATATACACGCTTAATTTTAGGAGTTAAGTTGCTTGGTATAAGGTAGCTAGCACTTATCCTTCCTAAGGAACCGTATTTTACAATATAGCAGGTAATTAATTAATAGAATCTATATAGGTATGCGTTATTTTAAAACTAGTATTTGTGTACGGACCACTTACTTATTAAGCGCTGACGGGTTAATGGATAAATTATAGTTATAAAGTTTAGGTAATAAGACCTTGGAATCTAATATAAACTACGTTTTATAAAATTACGAACCCTATAATATTTGCCACTGTAATTTAAAAATAAAGACTATAGAAGTACGGTAGATAGAAGCTAAGAGTTATTCTATTTAACTTTACCCTTATATCCTTTTAACTCTAAATATCACTAATCGCCAAGAGTATATCCTCTATTAAAATGATTAAGGATATGCTCAGTATGCTTATGCTAAGCCTTATTACGTACCCTCTCTAATTTCTGTAGTTACGCGCAGAAGCCACACTAATATTAGAATTAGCTATTCCGGCCTATATAAGATAACTTAATATCCTTAAAAGGAACGGTACCCTTATATATTTAAAGATGCTACTTAAAGCATTATATATTATAGCTTAGGTCCAGATATTATTGGCTAGTCGCTGTTTTTTATAGGTATACCTATATATCTATCTAGAAGTGTAGAGAATTGTTATAATGGAACCAATTGTTTCTATATATGCTTTTATATAAACACCCTAGATATACGCACGCGTATTTTTGGGTCTATTTTATAAAATAGTTAGTATATTGTCTTTGCTTAGGAGTAGAGTATAAATAAATAATTGGTTAATTAGAAGGTTCCTTTATAATCTTTATACCTAAATTTTAAACTATAGTTGTAGACACTGCGTCTAGCTTCTCTATTAAGATAAGGTGGACTAGGCAAATAGTAATGTTAATTTATTTAGATTTAGGATAAGATGTAACTGTAGGTAACGTAGTGGGAGGCTACTTTATCTAAAGCTCTAAATTAGGTGAGAAGCTGGTATAAATATATTTATAGCGGGTTTCTAACAATCCTAGGCGTGCGTGTTGTCCTTAGTAAGGATGACCGCTTATATATCCTAGCGTGGTTTAGAAGGATTAGTAATTGATATATTGAAGATTATAGCCTATATACGTGCTAAAGGGATGCCTTATATAATGAAAGGCGTTATTAGTGCGACGTGGGGGCTTTTTATTAGAGAAAATGAGATTTTTAGGGGATTTAATAGGCTTAAGAAGCGGCTTAGGGAATAAAAATACCTAATGGTTAAGATCGCTAAGTAGATTTGCCGGTTTCTATAATATTGGTTTTAAAACTAGGTATAGACTAATACTAACGTAAACGTTTTCTATCTGGCTCCTTACCTCCCCGTTAACCCTTTAGAAGCTAAATCTCTTTAATAAAGTCTGGTATAAATAAGCCTCTTTAAGTAAGAAGACTTAGAAGTAGGGGCGCTGCTAGCGTTAATATATAAGCCACTTAGAATACTAAAATAACTTTTCTAAGTAATATCCCTCTATTAGTCCTACTTTTACGCCTTATAGGGTCTATAATATATAGGTCACTCGTCCTATATCTCTTATAGGGTTATATAGCTTAGTTAATGCCTAGGGTTAATTAGTTGATTCGCTTACTTCTTTCCTAGACGCTATATTTAATAAAGCTAAATATAAATTAGTATAAGTGTCCTAGCCGTAATATAATAAAACTAATAATGGGCTTTTTTAACGGCTTGTGCTATACACCAATTAAGGACTTTAATAGCTACCTTAGGTATATTCTCGGCTGCTAGTAGGTTGTTTAAATACTTTAGAAGCTCCTTCTATTTGTCTATAGGAATCTTAAACTAAGTAAAGCGTATTAGATGTAATAAGTGAAGTCGTTTAGCTTCCTCCTATATAAGTGTCTGCTGATTTTTGTTATTAAAAGTTAAGGCTATACTTATATCCCTGCTTACCAGAAACTACTTTTATTAAGTTTTAGAATGTCTGGCAATAGCCTATATATTACTAGCTTTAGACCTAGCGGTGAGACTTATTATGCGTGGTGGCGTCGAAATAAGAAGTTTAGTGTCGCTAGGCGAGTGCCAAGGTGGGGCTATTAACCCCGTTAACTCCGTTAACCCTATTAACTATATTAACTATATTAACCTAATTAACCGCTAGCGATATAAAACCGGCTAACGCCACTAGTCTCCGCTTCCGCCTTTTATATAATAATACTATTTAGTGCCTCTCCGAGTACCCTGACCCTATATTTACCTCTAGTTAGTTTACTAGTTCTCTTTATATTCTAAGGGGCTTATTCTAGCTTTATATCTCGCTCTTTATTATAAGCCTATAATAATTACCCTGCTTTATTATAAGACTTACTGTATTCCGTCAAATTTAGTTAGCTATGTTAACTCGTTAATATTATAGACCTTTAATAGTAGTTATTTATATCTAGCTTAGAGTTAAGATTTTGGTATATAATTAAAATTAGTCCTCTAGTCTCTAAATAAATCTACTTACACTATAGTGTAAATTTACGTATATGCGCCTAAAATTCCTAAAATTGCAACGCTTATGCATTAAGGGGGAGCCGTGCCAGTGGCGTTATTAAATCTATCAGCTACCTAGTGCTCTATTAAATAGATACGTTCCACTAAATGTTCTCCTAATTGCTGCTAACGCTCCTACTATACCTCTTATAGCTTTAATATAAGATGCACTTTAATTAATTACTCTAGCAATGTAATCTATTACTATTATTTTTAATATTAATAAAACCTATTAATTTAGATAATAAAGCTCACTTTATAGATGTTCCTAATAAGTTAAGGAAAGCGACCAGTCTAGAATCTAGCGAGGGTCTTACTAACAATAGTTAATCCAGAGCTACTAGCATTGATTACCTACTTAATAATAATTAATTTAGCCCTCTAGAGACTATACAGACTGTTAGTTTACATTATTAGCCTTTCCCTAGTAAGGCTTTACTAATGCTTTATAAAGTGTAACTTAACTAGCCCTTACATAAATAATAAGCCCTTAGTATCCGTATATAAGTCTTAGTTAATTAAGTAATAATTTAAGTTAATAAATATAACTTTTAAGGATAGTGATGGTTAGGATAGCATTTCGTCTAAGCTTAATAGACTAATATTAGGTTATAAGCAGAAATATTACAGCCTTTTTCTTAATATTAGAGCAAGTAGTAAATAGATAAATAAAGAGAAAGCTATTATATACTATTTAAGGCAGGATAGTTTTCTATTCATAAATATTACTAAATAGGTGCCGTATTTACTAGCTCAAATTTTAGAGATATATTTAGCTATATATGTCTTATACCTTATCCTACTAAGACTATATATTACTTATATTTGCTAGGTTAAGTAATATATAGGACCGCTCACAACAGTATAACCTAGATATAGAGTTTTGGCGTATATCGCCAGTTAATTTCTTTTCTTAGATATAACTTCTAATAGCTTTACTAACATTTTTTAAAGATTGTTGTTGTAAATAAAGCCTTATAGGAGCTAAAGCCTAAAACTAATGTATAAATACCTAACGAAGAAAAAATCCTTATAGAGCTAGCTCCCTAGGTATTACTTACAGTTTTATTATAGGATAATATTGTAAAAGCCCTATTGGGGAGAACAGTGGGTGCATATTAGCGCTATTATAGCATTATTCTTCGCGTTAAAGAGCCGGTATAGACAATTAAGGAAGAGAATCTCCTTATAGATTTATGTAATAAGAAATTTATATTATAGAAAAACATTAAGAGATATTTTCCGGGCAGGCACTATTAATTAATTAAGGAATTCTATAAAAAGAGCGAGCTAGGTAGTCGGGCGTAGCGCCCTCTAAATATACAGCCAGGATCTTAACGGATTTTATGGCTGCGGCTTTAGTCCTATAAACTAGGAGGTCGTAGGAGCTAGGGGCTTATAGGGGCTAGGGGATCCTATAAGGTAGGTAATTATATAAGTAGGGTAGTCTAACTTAGCGCCCTCTAATTAATGCCTAGTATATAAATAGGGTATTAATAAGTTTAATAACTTCGGCTTTAATTATATAAGCTAGATGCTTGTAGGAGCTAGGCGATCCTATAAGCTAGGTAATTATATAAGCTAGGTAATTGTGTAAGTATAGTACTTATAGGAGCTAGGCAATCCTATAAGCTAGGTAATTATATAAGCTAGGCGATTGTGTGAACTAGGTAATTATACAAGCTAAATACTTATAGGAGCTAGGCGATCCTACGAGCTAGGTAATTGTATAAGCTAGGTAATTATATAAGTTAGGCAATTGTATAAACTAGGTAATTATATAAGCTAAATGCTTATAGAAGCTAGGCGATCCTATAAGCTAGGTAATTATATAAGCTAGGTAATTATATAAGTTAGGTAATTGTATAAGCATAATACTTATAGGAGTTGGACAATCCTATAAGCTAGGTAATTATATAAGCTAAGCAATTATATAAACTAGGTAATTATACAAGCTAAGTAATTATATAAACTAGGTAATTGTGTAAGCTAGGCGATTATATAAGTAGAGTAATTATATAAGTAGGGTAATTGTATAAGTAGGGTAATCTAACCTAGCGCCCTCTATTAACGCCTAGTATGTAAATAAAAAGCAAATATTAGAAAAATATAAGAACTACAAAAAAAAGAAATACATAAGTCCCAGATTTAAAAACACTAAAGAAGTTCCTATACACTTAGAGAAGTTCCTATATAAACAGCCCTATAAGCATAGCCATAAGTCTAAACCCCCTTATGTAACCTAACTACCCCTCCCTATTATACTAGAATAGATAAACAACCGCTATATACTATAAGTAGAGAAATAAGTTAAATAAAAAGAAAACACTATAAAAAAACATGTTTATATCCTTAAGATATAAATCTATAAGTACCGTAGTCTTAAACACGACTAATAGTTACTGAGGTAGTATATATCCCAGGTCTATAAGAAAATCAAAAAATCCTAGGTCGTTAGTATAGATTTACCTTCCATTATCGCTTTTAAGGTAGTAAATAAATTCATTTAAGTAAAAGCATAGATTGTTACAAATACTTTATAGCTTGCTATAAGTTAAGCGGGTAGAGACTCTGGTAGGAATAGTAAAATATTATTTTATTTCGCGATAGGCTAAACAAAAAGAGGCTAAAGTTTTAACCCTTTTACCAGCTTTTATTAGAACTCTTCTTTAAATTTTTATCCTTTACTTATAGATTTAAGACTATAAAGTTAAGGCCACCGTATTTAACCGTCGCCTATATAGCCTTGTCGCTTAATATCTCTCTATTGCTATCTACCCCTATTTCTTAATCTTTAGTACTAAAACCATTTTCTCCATTATACAATATCTCTACATCCTATTCTAAGTCACTTTCCCAACTAGCTAACGCCTCTACGTTACCATTATTATCTCTAAAGTCGGTTTCTCTATTTATAAACGCCTACTCACTAGCTAATAATTTAGGGACGCTGCGCTTATAGGTACTTAGGGTTACGGAATACTACTTAAGGAGAAATTGTAGTCAATATTATTAGAATATAGAATAAGCCTATAGACCTCTAAGTACCAGCTACTTAACGCCTTAAGTAAAAGATCTCTCCTAACGCAAGGCAGATTAATAGGAGTTAATTACCACCTATATAAGGCGGAGCGCTTATAAAGGGCTTAGCCAGAATGCTAATTAAACCACCCTATAGGTACTAACAGCTCCTTTGCCACAGATAGGGGGTTAATATATAAGATTAACTAGCTAGGATAAGTCTACTACTTAGGCAGTATCTTGCCCTAGAAAGGATAGGCGTTAAAAGTAAATTATATAATGCTATTCCTACTAAAAGAGGCGTTATTAGGGGTTATTATTAACTTCTAGTTTTAGTTTACGGCTTTATACAAACGCTTCTAAACCTACTAAGGCATATAGCGTCCGTTGAAAATTGTTAGCCATTTAAATTCAGTAATAGCTTAGCTAATAACTACTCCTAACAATGCCTCACTTATAGATTACTTTAGGCGCCTATAGTCTCAGGCGCAGACAATATATAAGCTAAGAGTAATTATAGCTACTAAATACTATACTATAGACACTATATAGGGTGGGAAAGGGCTGCTAGTATACTCCGCCTTTCCCTTTTACCTTCTATCTTAACTCCGCCTTAGGAGAGAAATAGAATATAAATGTTATACTCCTAGTTCTTATATACTATTAAATTAACTTACCTTTAAACCTAACTTCTTAATTATATACCCCTTATGATCTTTATAGGAATACTAGATATTATATATATTACCTTAACCAAGCTTAGATATGTTGCTAATATAACCTATAGGTCCTTAACCAGTACTTATAAAAACATTACTATATACTATTACCCCAAGGGTAATATACCTAATTATTAACCTACTAGAAACCTTAAATTATTCTAGAATTACATTAATAATAAAGACACGGTATCTAGTAGTGGGGAGAAAAAATAATTATAGCTTTCTAACCCTATACAGAAATAGATGCCTTATACGCCTACTTAAATACCTAATAAAGTTAGTCCTTATAAGAATAACAATAATATAAAGGGCGATATATAAGAGGATACGGTTTAGGGAGGTATATAAAAAATATACCTTAATTACTTTAAGGACTTAGAAGGCTATAGCGAAGCTAAAATAGGCTTACCTAAGCTAATAAAGAACCATAGCGAGGCCAAAATAGACTTACCTTAACTAGCGGATACAGTTGCGGTTTCTAAACACGTTTTGCCGGTAACTTAAGGTATATTTATAAGACCCCTATATTTATTTAGTAATACTAATAAATAAGCAGAGAATAGCTTAGCTAATCTTATAACGTTTCTTAGAGTTATATCTCCCTTATCTAAAGTATTAACAATTTCCGATGCCATAATTTTACGTAGATAACTAAAGTATCTCGTCTCATAGTTACCTTCTTATTATATAAGAAAGGACTTAAGATATCTCTAAAGCCCTAGTTATAAATTATTCGTATCTACGTTTAGCCCTATCGCAGTAATATACTAGTATTCTACCTAGGTTTTAGCCGTAGATATACCACTAAAGAGACTTGCATTATACTATACTAAAAACCCCTATCTCTTTCGCCGTCATACTAAGATATATAAACTACTTAAAGATATTATAATAGAGATAGCTAAAAAGAGCAAACCGTATAAGTAAGGAGATTAATTAGGAAAGGCATTAGAGGATTTATTAGAAGAGATATTAAGGAGAAGAGTATATAAGAGAAAGGTAGATCCCACTATAGATAGAGATTTTAAGAGGTTTAAGGTATAAGAGATTTCTTATAGGAAAAGATGTTTATAATTACATTTTTATCTTTTAGCATTTATTAAGAATTAAGGCGTTAATTAGGATTTCTTTAGCTTGGTATTTTATTTCTATCTAGTTACTTTTATATTAAGAATATCTCGTTATTATTTGCGTATAAAGGAACAAGTTTTTATATATTAGATTAAAGTTAGAGAGACTCGCTTATAGTACGGAGGTGCGTTTTAAAAGTCTTTACTACTAAGAAATCGACTACCTTAGCTCACTGCCTTTTAAATCTAGATGTCTTCCCATTTTAGGGTATAAGTTAACTTTGAATTTTATATTAATAGGGTAGGAATGTTAAGAATAAATATAGGATCTACCCCTTAATATTGGCCTAAGTTTCAACTAAAAATAAGATCTCGTTTTAAAAACTGGATCCGATTCTAAAGACTATATTTTAATTTTAAAGACTATATCCCAATTCTGAGTTCCGGCTTAAATTACGATTCTAAAAACTAGATCCGGTAAATAGCCCTATAAGCGTAGCTATAAGTCTAAGCCCCTTTACGTAATCTAACTACCCTACCTCACTATACTAAAATAGATAAACAACCGCTGTATATAATGCGCAGAGTCCTCCCTTAACGCAAGGTAGATTAATAAGAGTTATTATACCGCCTATATAAGGCGGAGCGCTTATAAAGGGCTTAGCTAGAATGCTAATTAAACCACTATATAACGTACTAATAGCTCCTTTGCTATAGATGGGGAGTAAATATATAAGGTTAACTAGCTAAGATAAGTTTACTGCTTAAGTAGTGTCCGGCTCCGTAAAGGGTAGGCATTAGGAGTAGATTATATAATACTATTCCTGCTAGGTAAGGCGTTATTAGGGGGTCATTATTAGCTTCCAGTTCTAGTTTATAACTTTATATAAACGCCTCTAAACCCTATACTATTGGGGCTATCTAAAAGCTAAGTTATCTATTTACCTTGTCTTGACCTTAGGCCAGGCTCATTAGCTATTAATTTATTAAGGCAATAGGAAGTTGCGTTAAGGCGCGTTATAGGGCTTAAGTGAAGCTACGTAACTAGATAGGCATTACTATATAAAGTAACGCTTAACCAGCTGCCTCTATATCGCCGTCTTAGAATAACTAAAAGAAAGGGGTTGATATTAGCCCTTACCGTTTAATATAACCCTTCTGTAGAGGTATAGCAAAGTGGGGTGTAAACGGGGAGGGATTATGCTCCTGTCGTGGCTGTATTATAGTGCATTTGTAATACTATGCTAGTATCCCTAAGTTAGTAAATTAGCTTAACTTTTAAGGCATAGTTAAAGCGGAGCCTACTATCAGCTTTCCTATTAGCTAAGCTATAGAAAGGAGCAGGATATAAAAGGCCTCTATATCCTTTAACTAGACCTATATTAAGTACAGTATCCTTTAAGGAAATCCCTCCTTACTTTCTTATAAAGACACTCCATAACCTTATCAGCACTAGCTACTCTAAAATACTTTTAGTCTTAGCCCTAAGAGTTTAAATAAGCCTTAGTTTTAAGTCCTTAAGTTAAGCAAACAGTCCTTATAGTGAGAGCAATGCCTTTTATTAACTAGCTAGTAATCTTAGCTATAGTCGTAGTCTCTACAGCCATATACTACTAGGGCGAGTGGTGGTAACTTATACCTTACTCGGCCGCTTCTTATCCCCCTCCTTTTTATCGCCTATATTAAGATTCCGTTGCCACTTCCGGTCCTTCTACCATACTATATTAGGTATAGCATCTTCTATAGCGGCGGAGACTTCTTAGGCAAAGCTAACGTGCTTCTTAGTAGGGCGCTTTTTCTCCTCCTTATCTTCCCCGGATATCCTCCGCCGCTTCCTTCTATATAGTATAGCTAAAGGGCTTTTAGCGGACAGCGGTAGTGTTAGGAGCTAGTCCGCTTAGCGTGGCCTCCATAGCCTCTAGGGCCGGTTTAGTACTACTACTAGTTTCCCTAGACCGACTCTAGTGTTAATATTATTACCACCTTTATCTTTATTGTTATTGTCGTTATTGCTACTATTACTAAAGGTGGCCCCCTCGAACTCTTCCTGCGCCTTTAATTTAGCCTTACACTTTTCTTTAATCTCTAGTAGCATATACCCTATAGGCTATTTATTAGCGGCGCTATAATACATAATACTTCTATATATTTATTCGGTGATAACCGCATTAAGGTGCTATTTAAGTGCGGCAGTGAATTAGTTATCGTAGGCTTCCTAGGATACTGGTATACCCGCGTAAGGAATAAGGTAGGCACCTTAAGTAGCAATAATATCGAGGCAGTCCTGCAAGTTCGCGCTACTATTAGTTTAATAGGCCGCAATACAAAACTAAATTAAAAGGATATAAGCTTACGATGAGCAGATCTTAGCTAGCTATAGTAGTAGGTGGGCTATCTGGCCGCGATATCATAGCTAGCAATAGCTATATGTAGGGATGTTACGAGTTAGGCTGTTTTAGGTGGAGGTTAGAAAGGTAAGGAGGTAAGCCTTTAAATAATCTATAAGTTAGTACGGGCGCGGCAAGGATATATTATCACGTAATCTAATATATAGGGCACAATAAGGGGGTGGCCAAACCCTAGGCCTAACTATAGTTGGAAGCAACAAAATACAGGGTAGCGGTATTATCGTCAAGAGAAACGGGAATTTAATTGCTATAAGCACTAAATATAGTATATATACTAGTGCTACTAGTCTCTCTCTTATATAACTATAACATACCAGCCAGGCGGCCTTTTAAATAACGCTTGCTTATACCTCCTCTATCTTTAAGGCTATACTCTAACCGTCGTCTCTTCGCCTATAGAGGTTTAGGTAGTAGCGGGCCCTAAGCTAGGTACTAGAGAACCTCGTCAATATTAGGGCGCTACGTATAGTTATTCACTACCCACTAGTATCTTACTATCTTAATAAAGAGACCGCCGACTATAAGTTTAGATCAGCCTATCTATTACTAGAAGCTATTAAAGCTCTATAATATAGAACACTTATAATATATATAGCCTTTAGCCGGCGACGCGTACGCACTCTTATAATCCCTAGCCATTTTATTAATAGTATTTTAATAACTCTTCCGGAAGGAAGGGCGTAGCTTCTTATTATCCTTACTATTGCGCTATAGGTTAATAGAGAACTTCTATAGGTAGTAGTTATACGTTAGCTTAAATAAGATAATGCCTATAGACTAGATATTAATAAAGTAGTTATAATCCTCTAGCTTAAGCTTAGGAGCGAGATAGCCGATTATGCTAACTATACCTAGCTTAGGCCGTAACGACCCACCTGCCTAGATATGCCTGGATATGCTAATATTTAGCAGAATGGAATGGAGCGGCTTGCCGATAAGGCCGATGTTAGTCGGCTTTAGGTTATAGTATAGCTAGCGTTTATTATATATAACTTTAATACCTAGTAGTGCGGCGCGGAATACAGTCGCCGCCTCTATTATTATACCCTTATACCCTCTGTCGAGCTTATACGTTAGCTACATTCTCTTAAACTATAATTTTAAGAATATAAGAGGCTTACCCCTTGCTCTAAGTTCCTACTAAGTCGCCAAAGGTCTAGGGCGTTATTAGCTTTAGGACAATAGCAATATTATTAAAGGCCGTCTTAGAGGAGAACTCCTTACTATTAGAGTAGATTACCTCTGCTATACGTAGAATTCGCTTACTATCGTCTAACTTCTATACGAGATTAGTTACTTCCTAAAGTATTTTAATCTCTTTATCTATACTGTAACAATTTTAGGAAGTCCGCTCTACCACTTTAATAGCGGCTATATTAGCTAACTAATCTAAGGTAAAGAATACTCTTCTATAACCGCCTATACCTAGAGCATCTCCTAGTGTCTACCTACCCATCGTTCTCTTATTAGGGAGTAGGGTCGGTATCTTAATATTAATGTTAGCAGCCGCCGGCCTACTAAAAGCGTAAGCTATATAGCGTTTGCGCGCTTCCTTAAAGTTATCTTTAGCAGCAAATTCCGTCTACTAAAAGTGGTATTTAAGCTTATTAAGCAGTATCTTTATACTGTGCTAATTTAAGTAATACGGCCGTTATATAGCTGCGTTACTATTAACCGTTAGCTGCGCTAATAGAGACCTAGAGTAGCCCATAATATAGAGGCCCTTACTTTTAAAAAAGAAGTTAAACCGCGTATAGGGGTTCTGGAGGTTAATATTATGCGACTTTATAAAAAACCTAGTGCAGAGGAGTAGGTCAATAGGTATATTTTCTAAGGGGCCCTTTCCCGCCGCCTATTCCCTCTCTAGTATAGTTGGCGGAGACTATAGCCCTAGCAGATAATAGCTAACCTAGACTATACCAAGCTTTTAAAGCTGCTCCTCGGTATCAGTATCTGGCTCCGTAAGGGTTTCGCTTACTTTACTATTAGTATTATACTTAGTGCGTTCTATTTTATATTAAAGGCAAACTATCTTATTATTATATATCTGCTTAGGCTCGATAAGCATACGGCGGAGGGTAGCTTAAGTATTATCTGCCTAGTTGTTCTAGCGCTAAGACGTAAGGGCGTTATAGACGTCGCTAAATGCTAGCCTAGTAAGGGTATTCGCGGGTATAAGGGACGTAAAGGCGCGGTCTAATATTTAATAATAGATAGGGTACTTACAGCAGACTCCAATAAGGGATATAAGCTTTAGAATGCCGTAGGAAATATATACCTTTTTAAATACAACTGCTAATTATAGAACCCCTTCCTGGCGGTTCTATAACGTAGAGATAGCTAAACTATAACTACTTAATCTTGCTTCCTTTAGCAGGTATAAGATATGGAACGTCTATATATAGTATCTTTAGTATATTATAGTTGTCTTACCTCCTACTAAAGTAAGGTAAGCTAATACTAGGGATATACCCTACCCTAGGTACTATAAAAGGTAGAATCTAAGCTTAATAATTTAGGATCTACCTAGTAGAGAAGGATCTTTAAATCCTTAAGGCCTTCGCTAGCTAGCTTTTTGGCCTATTGTTATAGCCGGAATATATAAGGCTAAAGCCAGACATTACTAATTTGTTAATAATGTAGGTCCCTACCTTACTTTACTTTTACTCTACTTCACTTTACTTTATATACTCGCACTTTACTTTACTTCTTCTATCCCCTATAGTACGGTATATACCCTCCCTCCCCCCCTACACTACTACTTTCCTTCTCCTATACTCTACTCTACTTTACTTTACTTTACTTTACCTAACCAACCCGATTATACCTTTAGTATTGCGCCTATCTAGTATATATATCGCCCTGCTTAGTAGAGCAAAAGTTTGCTATAGGCAGCTATATAAGTAGTTACCTTTCTATTAGGACTTTTTAAAAAGTACCTGTTTTACTAGTAAAACCGTATCTAAAACTTCTAATCTTTATAGAATTGTAGTCGCTTTGGGGTTTACCTCTATATATAAAATATTACTAACTAACCTAGTTACTTCGGGGCTATAAACCTGCAGCGGCGGCTATTAAGACTCTATTAATAAGATTCGCTTCTACGTCCTAGTATAAATAGAAAGACGCTAGTTATAAATAACGTTGCGTGGGATAATACGGCGCTTTAGTAGCTAATCTAAAATAAGGTAAGTCTTATCTTAAACCCCTATTCCCTATACACCCCTCCCCCTTATAAGAGTACCAATAATTAGTACGCTAGTTCCCGTCCACTAACCCTATAATGCTTAGAGATTAGGAGGTTAGAATAGGTTAGTTTTACTCTCTTTAAAAGGGCCTTCTGTAGGGGCGGAAGCTTTATAGCGTAGTAGTTAGGGTATATAGTAAGAACGGCGCGGTATAGGTAGGCGGTAAGATATACAGTAACGTTAAAACAGAAAACGTGGAGACGGGGCGGCATCTTAAGGACGAGCATTTCCTCCTCGTTATGGACGCTGGCAACTAGTGCATAATACTAGGTAGGCTGATATATTGTTTTATATTAATATAATAAAACATACTACTAGCTTTGTTCCACTAGCTAAATATAAATAGCCTCCCTTTATATGCCGTGCTCTACGACCGCCTTTATAATGCCTAAGCTAAACTCTATTCTTATACCCCATTCTGCTAGTCTAAACTTAATAGAGGGTAGAGAGCACTTATTAAATAGGCAGTTAATTTGCACTAGTAAGTCCGTGTATTTATCCTTTAAAAAATCTAGTAGGTTATATAGGGGCATTATTAGAGACACCCCTCCCTATAGTATCGCCCTATAGGGTAAATTATCGCGGCGTTCCGTCTTTTAGTTTAGGCTTTCTGGCGGTGTAGGGAGCCAAGCGGCGTAGTGCTTAATTGCCTAAGCTAGGCCCTCCGGCTTAGCTACGGTGCGCCACTAATTAGAGATAGCATTAGCGTAGATATTAGTAGTTATAGCTTATGCCCGTTTACTGCGTAGGTTCTAGCGTAGTTTACTAAGCGTATTTAAGGTGGTGCCGATAGCGTATAGAAAGAAGACTTTAAGGGAAATAGATAAGAGCTTAATAAGGATCGTCCTGGCTTTTTTATAGTAATTATTACCAATAATTATATCCGGGTCCTCCCTAATAATAACTACTGCCTTTAATAACCTGTTTTCCTCAAGATCTTCTAGGGGGGAGAATCCGCTTAAAACCCTCTAAATCTTGTTATTAAGCACGGTAATAAGGCTAGTATAGTCTATAAGCGTAGGGGTAGAAGCTATAGGGCCATCTATAAAAAGGCTTAAATAGTAGGGAGAAGAAAAGTAAGTAAAGTAAAGTAAGGTGGATAAAGTAAAGTAAAGTAGGTAGGTAGGTAAAGTAAAGTAAAGTAGAGCGGAGTAGAGTAATAATGCTAGTATAGCTAAACCAGCTATAAGTTCTAAAGGAACCACCCTATCTAAAAGAGATTAGAATTTTAAGTTTTTTATTATATAATTGCTTACGAATCAGACTCTAATTTTTGTATATACTATAGCAGATTTTCGCACTTTAGGCTGACGACTAATATAGGGTCCTAGAAGAGATTGTGTAGAAGTATAGTACGAAGTTTTATAAGGCTTACTAAGAACTATAAGGACTATACGGCGCTAACCATTTATAATAGGGCGGGCAGTATAAGCACCGGAAACGCCAATAAGCTATTACCTTTAGTTGTAATAAAGGGCAAGTTTACTAAAACTTAGGGGCTAAAACCTAGAGCTTAGTCCTATTATGGTGAATTACTAATAGATATTTAATTGGCCCTTTTCCTAAGCTAGTCTAGTTTTCACTTAGCCCTCTTACGTGGCTACTTATATTAGCAGCTAAGGGTATATAGATATACCCTCTCCAGAGGGTCTAAAATCTACAAAGGTAGATAATTCCAATTTGCACTTAATAGGAGGCCTTAATATCCGCTTAGCGGATATATTTACTAGTATTAACGCGGGCGTCTAAGGGTTAATTAGCGTTATATTTATGCTAGAAGTAGGCGGTTCAATCGCAGACTCTTATAAGGTTCTCTATAGTTAATCTAAGCTCATATATAGTAAGGGCTAGGAGAAGAAAGTGGTAGAGAAAAGGGTTTAATTTTAGGGGGGTGTAATTTTAATAGTAGTTATTTTTGGTAGTCTCTAAGAGGGTCCTATTTAGAATGTTTTTAACCTTATAATAAAATTAGGTGCTCTATTTTTAGTCTCCTAGAAGCCTTAGGCTCCTAGGATTAATTCTTTAAGGAGCCTCCAAGTTTAAGTAGCTAAGGACCTAGGATTAAGCTCTTAGAAACCTAAAACTCCTAGGAGAATTAGTTTTTTAGGAGCCTTAGGTTCCTAGGGAATATATTTTTAAGAGTTCCACAGCACCTTATAATAGAATAATTGTTTCTCCTAGGATTATATCCCTCCTAAAATCGGCCCTCCTAGACTAAAAGCCCTCCCAAGATTAAATCTCTTAGACATTAAGCCCTCCTAGAAGCTCTACCTAGATAACTAAAAGCTAAGTGCTAGTAACAGCAGCCTGTAAAAATTATACGGCTAAAGAAATATGCTGCCTATAGAAAGTATACAGCCGCAGCGCCTAGGAGCAACTTATAGCCTAGGAGTATTGTTAGGAAAAAATTTACCAGCATCTAATTTTACTTTTTTGCCATTTTAGCATTTTCTAGCATTTCTAGCATTTTCTAGCATTTAGCAGCTAAATGCGGCATTTATTACTAAGTACTAGCATTTAACGCCAAATGCCGCATTTATAATTAAGTATTAGCATTTAGCTGCATTTATAATTAAGTATTAGCATTTAGCAGCTAAATGCGGCATTTATTACTAAGTACTAGCATTTAGCGCCAAATGCCGCATTTATAATTGAGTATTAGCATTTAGCTGCATTTATAATTAAGTATTAGCATTTAGCTGCATTTATTACTAAGTACCAGCATTTAGCCGCCAAATGCTGCATTTATAATTAAATATTAGCATTTAGCTGCTAAATGCTAGAAAATGCTAAAATGGCAAAAAAGTAAAATTAAATGCTGCATAAAGCTCTGTATAAAGTTCTGCATAAAGCTCTGCACGAAGCTCTGTATAAAGTTCTATACGAAGTTCTACACAAAGTTCTGCACGAAGCTCTACACGAAGTTCTATACGAAGTTCTGCACGAAGCTCTGCACGAAGCTCTGCACAAAGTTCTATACAAAGTTCTACACAAAGCTCTGCACGAAGCCCTATACGAAGCTCTACACAAAGTTCTATACAAAGTTCTACACGAAGCTCTGCACGAAGCTCTATATAAAGCTCTATATAAAGCCCTACACGAAGCTCTACACGAAGTTCTGCACAAAGTTCTGTATAAAGCTCTGTATAAAGCTCTATACGAAGCTCTATACAAAGCTCTACACAAAGCTTTATACAAAGCTCTACGCGAAGCTCTATATAAAGCTCTACGCGAAGCTCTGTATAAAGCTCTATATAAGGCTCTACATAAAGCTCTATATATAGAGGCTCTGCATAAGGCTCTACGCGAAGCTCTGCGTATAGAGGCTCTACACGAAGCTCCGCATCGGGTCCCCGCTATATTCCCAATAGCCTCTATATATGCCTCTGCCAAGTATACCCCCTATATACACCTAGGTAGCCACCTCATTTTTTACCCTTTCTTATATCCTCCCTACCTAGGAAGACACTAGAATGACAGCTAGTAGACGACCGTCGCCGGAGCTAGACGACCGTTAGAGCTAGACAACTGTTAGAGCTAGACGACCGTCATTAGAGCTAGACAACCGTCGCTGGAGCCAGATGACCGTCGCTAGAGCTGGACGATCGTCGTTAGAGCTAGATAACCGTCGTTAGAGCCAGATAACCGTCGTTAGAGCTAGACAACCGTTGCCGGAGCTAGATGACCGTTGCTAGAGCTAGACGACCGTTAGAGCCAGACAACCGTCGTTAGAGCTAGACGACCGTCGCCGGAGCCAGATGACCGTTGCTAGAGCTAGACGACCGTTAGAGCTAGACAACCGTCGTCAAAGCTAGACAACCGTCGCTGGAGCCAGATAACCGTCGCTAGAGCTAGACGACCGTTAGAGCCAGACGACCGTCGCCAGAGCTAGACGACCGTCGTTATCGTTACACGACCGTCGCTAGAGCCACACGACAACCGTTTAAACGACCAGCCAGCGAACATAATAAACGATTCGATTAATTGATCGAATTAAGGTAACATAGATGGGTAGGCATAGATAGGTAGGTATAGATGGGTGGGTATAGACAGACAGACAGATAGATAGATAGATAGATAGATAGACAGACAGACGGGCGGACGGGTAGGCAAGCAGGCAGGCAGGCAGGCGGGTAGGCAGGTAGGTAGGTAGGTAGGTAGATAGGTAGGCAGGCAGGCAAGTAGGTAGGTAGGTAGGTAGGTAGGTAGGCAGGTAGGTCGGTAGGTAGGCAGGTAAAAGAAAACCGTTGCTATATATTAAATTATCTAAAATAATATAATTTTGCACTAACTATATAAACCAAGTAAATACTATTAAGTATATAGGAAGAGCAAGATATATAGAATACGCGAGGAGGGCATTATATACAGAATGCACGAGGAGGGTATTATATATTAATTGCGCATTAAGTGCAAAATGCGCAATTAGCTGCACCGCATTGTTAAATACGGTAGTTAGCTATACTGCGTTATTAAATATAGCAGTATGCGGCAGTATATTGTTAAATACAGCAGTATACGGTAGTGCGTTATTAAATACAGTAGTATACGGTAGTGCGTTGTTAAATATAGCAGTATGCCGCACCGCATTATTAAATACGGCAGTATGCCGTACCTTAGTTGATACTATACGCTATACGTTATAGTGCGCGGAATGCGCATTTGGCCGCCAAATGCTGCTAAATGCTGTAAAAATGCTGGTAAATTTTTTCCTAACGATTACCCTAAGAGTAATTTATTTCTAGTGGCCTTTCCTATTATATAGCCCTATTATTTTTAGAAAAATATCTAATAGCATTTAAGCTCTTAGCTAGGGCATCTAGAGGGGAAATATCCTCTTAGGATGCTTACTAACTAAACCCATAGTGAAATAGCCTGCTTGGCACTATACCCTATTATTTACAGCAGATAAGATAGTATCCTAGTATACGTTTAGATTTAAGGTCGCTTATATATATTTATATACCCCCTAATAATATAAGTATTTTGTATATTTATATTATACCAAAGCTATATAACGCAAATTTATTGGAATGTACATATATTACTAGCTAATAGACAGTGTAGTTAAGCAATATACCGCTACTAACTATTAACAAGAATAAATATAAAAGAGAAAGGGTAGCTAAATTCTAAACGTATATCTGCCTATATACTAAAAAGGTGTACATTTTATAGAGCTAAGTATAGGACTATAAATTATTAAACTAACCTCCTCCCATAAAATCATAATAAGATTCTATATTTGCAGTACTATAATAACTAGCAAATACTATATATAGGATATTTTTAATCCATAATTCTACAATTAGGTCGAGTGGAGTTTAATTATTTAAATAGGGTTAACTAGTAAATAGGGCTATTAATTAGGCTTAGTTAATTAGGTTAACTAGTTAATAGGTTTAACTAATAGGCTAACTAGTTATTAGGTTTGACTAGTAAATAGGCGGACTAGTTATTAGGTTTAACTAGTTAATAGGTTTAACTAGTAAATAGGTTAACTAGTTATTAGGGTTACTATCTTTAGAAGTTGTTAAACTAGTATATAATATAGATTGGCGTATAGAATATATTAATACGTAGGTGTAAACGGTATATAAAACGGTATATAAAACGGTATAATTTTTGGACTAGTACAAAACTACTAGTCTTATATACTAGTACACTTTTTTTACTAGTAGGTTTGTAGTACTAGTCCTTATCCTTCTAATAACGTATTACTAATTTACGCTTTCTACTAGTAAACTCTTTGTACTAGTCTAATTTAACACTAAAAATATACCAGTCTATTTTTTATACCAATTATAACTAAGTAACTCCCTTTATACTAGTCTAAATCCAATACTAAAAATATACTAGTCTATTTTTTATACCAGTTATAACTAAGTAACTCCCTTTATACCAGTTTAATTTAAGTATTATTATTACGGGTCTTCCGTAGGGATTAGCACTAGCCTTATAGATTTAGCGTAGCGTCTCGTCTTAGCTAAGAGATATATTATATGGATGCTTGGCGTTTTCTTAATAACTTTACTGGTAGGATAGGAAAGCTATACGGAAATTTTATTACTTAATTAGGATTTTTTACGCCATTTACTTAAAAGGAAAAGTGAAGGTTAAAGATAGGAGTAAGGAGGTTTAGGGGATTAAATAGACCCTAAAAATAGAGGACCTAATTTTAGGCTCTCGAAATATCTAAAATTAGGACCCTCTTAGAAGCTAAAAATAGCCCTTTATTTACACCTAAAACTAAATACTCGATTTTTAGAGCCTACTTAATCCCCCTCTTTCTTTCTCTCTAAGTCTAGGTAGTAGCCTTAGATATAACTTACATAAAACGGTATAGGGCAACTTATTAAAGCGTAAGCTAGTAAGGCTTAGTAAAGTATACCAACTAATTAAAAGCTAAGAAGCTGAGGATAAAAATAAATTCTAGTAATTCGCCTATTTATGGAAGCCCTTACATTTCTATTCCCTTACGGTTCTATTCCCCTAGGGCTTCATTCCCCTAGGGGATTATTCCCCTAAAGCTTTACTCCCCTAGGGCTCTACTCCCCTAGGGGATTATTCCCCTAGGGCTCTATTCCCCTAGGGGATTATTCCCCTAGGGCTTTATTCCCCTAGGGCTTCGTCTCCCCTTAGCTTGCTTAAATCTGCCCTTATATATAGGGTAAACTAAAAGCAATATATAGATTATTAGGGGTCCGCCAACGAAAATTTTAACCCAAGTTTATACTTAATAGGCCCTTACTTAAAGGCTTTTAATATAGAGGCTTTTAGGTTAAAGACTTTTAATATAGCTTTTATAGTTCGCAATTAAGATTATATTAGTCGTAAATAGTGTATACTTAAACTATAGAGTTTTAATATAGAGCCCTCTGCTTAAAATATAATAGAGTAGTTAATTATAATTAAAGTTTAAAAATTTGGGACCTAAAAGTAACAGACTATTTATAAACTTAGGTTAATAAGCTTCACAGTTTCCACACCATAGAATTAACTTTTTAACTAAAAAGGTTAGCAATATCCGCTAATTGATTTTATGGTCTGACCTTGCTGAGGTAAGCTATTAGATCTACGTGATGGTTACCTAGAGCTAGATTTTCTGGCCGATTTCCGTTTAGAATAGAAGATAACTAAGTCCTAGTAGCTGTAGAAGTCCTTCCTTTAGAAGTCTGGCGCTAAACTATAGATTATATCTTGTAAGTAACGCCCTTATATTTTGTATATAAAGTATTCTTATATTTACTTCTTAATAGAGCTTAACTATAAAAGAGAGTGCTAAAGCAGCTCTAGATGCTATAAAGGTTTTATCTACAGGCGTTCTAAATCGCTAATTATGTACTATACGAAACCTCTGCTATTTTAATTATATTAGATTATAGATTTTATACTTACCTTTAGGCGCTTTATAAACTTTAGACGTGGCTATTCTAGATATAGCTGTTAGATATAGCGTTCTTGCTCTCCGGACGTAACTGTTCTCTAGATATAACTGTTCTCCAAATATAGCTGTTCTCTAGATATAGCTATTCTCTAGACGTGGCTGTTCTTTAAACGTGGCTGTTTTCTAGACGTAGCTGTTCTCCAGACGTGGCTGTTCTCTAGACGTGGCTGTTCTCTAGACGTGGCTATTCTCCAGACGTGGCTGTTCTTTAGACGTGGCTGTTTTCCAGACGTAGCTGTTCTCTAGACGTAGCTGTTCTCCAGACATAGTTCTCCTATTTGGCGCTGCTAAGAGGACTGGTTATTTTGGGCCAATTAGGCATCCGATAATTCTCTAGACGTGGCTGTTCTCCAGACGTGACTAGGATCCCCTAACTACGGTTAGCTAAAAATAGAGGGTCCTAGAATTGGGTTTTAAGGATAATATTTAAAGCCTAGTGAAAACTTATATAAGTTATAATAAATAACCTGTTCTCCTATAGCAAATATTATTAAATAGGCTATATAGATATGTAAAAGGCACAATTCCTTAAGCATAAACGAAGATTTGTAGCGGAGAGGAGGATTAAGGGGAACTATGGTTGGTGTTATCTTAAGTATAGCGTTGTGGCGGTAATGCACTGCCTCTACTGCTCGTTATTCGGCTTGGCGCGGTTGCTAAGTTAACTAAACTATGCTAAAACCCCTAAACCCCAACTAGTCCTTAAGATGACCACCATTTAACTTTAGGATGCAGCCTATCTCATGCTATAACATACGGCTATATTTATATCGCAGCCTCCTCTAAAAGAATCTTAGCATATTATACCGCCTTTAGGCTTTATAGGCGCGCCTTTAACGCCTCCACTAATTAACGAGAAAGCCTTCACCTAAGCTCCCTAAGTTATTACGCTTTTTAGAGACATAATAATTAAAATCCGTGGATATCCTTTTAGCTTACATAATGAGATAGAGCGTCGGCTTAGGCAAGACGAGTTACTATTTAGGTTTATTAAGGATAAAATATGGTATATAGCCTCCGGCGGGGAAGAGGTATTAGCTAATAATACCAGTCGGATAGATATAACTATAATAGCAGGAGGAATTAACTTGTTGTTTGCATGCCTACTTAGCTACACTAAAGTAGAGCGCTTTTAAGCTTCTGTATAAATAAAGGCTTTATAGCAATAGGTAGAAGAGCTAGATAAAGGGCGGTATTTGGAGCGTATATATTCATTATCTCGCTGCTAAATTAGTAGTTTATGCTATACGAGCTTGCTTAGAGGCATATTTTAGGCATAATCCTCTTAGCGGAGGCATTTATAGCGAAAATATCCTCTTAGGATGCCTTACTAAGCCTATAGTAGAATAGCCCCTACTTTATTTTATTTATAGGATACTATTACTTTCGCTACGTTTTGGACATTAACTTATAGGTGGTATTACTAGATGTTAATATCTAAGATATAAAAGGATCTATATTTACTGGTTGGTGACACCTATAAGGCTACTACTTAATATCTTAGAGCCTTACTATAGGCACCTTAAAATAGAATAGTTTAAATATCTAAGTGCATTTTCTTACTACATACAGCTGTTTTTATGCATCTTTGCTGTTAATATATCTGCACTAATATATATAAATCCAGCCTTATTTAAGTAGAGATAAGTATTAATAGTTTATATACCTACTAAAGTCCACTTTTCTTAGCTCTATTCTATACTAACAGCTTTAAGAAATATTACTCTATAAAAGGCTATAAAACTACAAATTCCTATAAAAGAAGATCTAGCATTCTGCCTTAAATTTATAAGATTATTTCTTACTATCTAAAGAAAGTAGCTAACTCGTCTCTAAAGGTATACTATGTGTGTTTAGGAAACACTCTCATATAGTTATAGTTACTTTTACTCTAATAAGTGCACGCGTAAGTGTAATACGGCTAGACAAAACGGCGTATAGTATATAGAAAATAATCTAAATAATGTCTGGAATATAAGGACATTATAAAGTATATATAACTATAATTTAGAGTATAGGATGCTGGAATTAATAAAATAAGCCTTTTAAAGTCAGAAGTGCCCGATATAATACTCTTTATTTATAGTTATAAATGTAGCTAAGTTAAATAAAACCCTAGTCTCTTTCTAATCCTCCAGCCTTAGATAGAAAAACTTAAGAACATTATTTCTTAACTCTATCTCTTAAATTACTGTGTCTATAATTAACGCTTTATTATATTATTCTAGCTAATATCTCCTACCTCTAATAGACATTTCCCCTTCTTAGGCTTTAAACGGTTCTTCCTTAACTTAGTATCGTTAGCTAAATATCCATTAGAGAAGCCTTTAATTAAGAGTATTTATAGCGGCTTTAAATTCTTACTAGACATTCTGGGAGGTACTAGCGTTTACTATTTATATATAAATAGGGTAATCTCTAGGTCTATATCCGCGCTAGTCTTTAATATATCTAAAAGGAACCTCTAGCTTTGGTTAGTATTTATAGATTGCTTTTAGTTGGTCGTTAATACGCCCTAAGAGTTTCGTATCTTTAAGAGTGTATACCATAAGTATACCACCTCAGAGGCGTAATTATAGAAGTTAGAGATATATATCCTCGCCGGGCTTAAAGCAATTAAGTAGTACTGTAATATTTGTAAGACTATACGTTATAGCAAAATAGCAAGGCTTATTCCCTTTCTTATTAAATATAGCGGTTAGACTAGAAATGAGGCTGTTAAGCGCTATATTAAGATCGGGGCTAATATAAATAAGAGTAACTGGAGTAAGCATAAAGATAAGACGAGAATGCCTATTAAAAAGACATTCTAGATTTATTCGGACTTAAGATACTATAAAAGTAATTAGGCGGAGCGGAGAGTTATTAGTAGAATTTTCTATCGCTTAAATAACTAGCATTGCTACTTAACTTAGGGCCGAGCGCTAGAGAGGAGGTAATAATGTTAAGAAGGTTTGGGGGATTAAGTAGACCTTGAAAATTAAGTACCTAATTTTAAGCGTTAAATAAAAAACCTTTTTTAGATTAGTTGGATGCTCCCTTAGTTATTGCTTATTATAAGGAGCGAGAGCATGTTTTATTATCCTGGCCCTATACGCGGCGTAGCGTAGTATAGGCACCTAGCTTGGTATTGCCTTAGGCGTATAAAGCCTTATACTTTACTGTGTCTCTAATCTTTTATTCTTTTACTACCATCTATACTGTTTATGGTTTCTCTATAGTGATTATACTAGAAAAATTACCGGTATTAGTGGCGTTAAAATCGTAGTAGAGTCCGGCTGGTGTAAGATCTAGCCGTTAGAGCCTCTAGAGACATCTTATAGCCTTCTTAGTAGTATTAAAAAGCTTTTAGCGGGCCCTAATATAAAGAACGCATAAGCGTTATAAATGTTAAGAAATTTAGAGAAAGACTATCTTAAGAAATATTAAGTATAGTATATATACACGGATAATAAGATTAGGTTAAGAACAGAACGGTGGTTAATATAGTACTAAAATTTTTTAGTATTAATAGTGCTAGTATTCCACCCCAGGTAAACGGCCCCTATGGCTATATTAAGAAAATATATACTAGTAGTAGCTACTAATAGATAGCCTAGACTAGTTTAATAAATAACTATATATCAACCTGTGGCGTAATAGAAAAATTAATTTACTAAGCTACTATTTTATTTTGTTTAACTGATAAACCTTACCTTTTAGTTCTTTAAGGATGGCAGACTAAGTGTCTTTAATAAGCTCTTTATATTCCTTAAGGCATTCTCTAGTAAATGTAATATTGCCTATAGACTTATACTAGTGTTAGCTCTAGTTTATATAAGTACGCCTTTAATATATAACGCAACATCTATTATCTTTATTACGATAGTAGATATGTATATTTTTAAAGTACGTATAAAGCCAAAGATGTCCTGGCCTATATACTTAAATGTGGCCTAGTTATAAGCACCTAATTAAGCCGCCTAACTAATCTATTTATTAAGCTCTTTATAACACTTGCTACAACTTTATAGAGGGAGCTCTAGTGCTATAAATTTGGTATTTATTGTAGTTAATATCTAGGTAAGCTTTTCCAATGCCGTGTTAAGGGCTTTAAGCGGTTCTATAAGTTTAGGTATAGGGCTTTAGCTTAGAAGGCCTCTAGCTATAAGGTATAGTGATTAACTTAACTAAAGAGTAGATATTACTAGGTCCGCTAGATTAAAAGTATTTTTTATTAAACCTATTATTTTATCGCTTGTTATATATTAAGATAGGGTATAACTTACTAGATTTACTGCGTTAAGCTATATATATAAAGCACGCTCTTATCTTTAGTTATCGCATTATTTAGGCCAAACTGCTGTAAGAATAAGTTATACTAAATATAAAAATGGTAAGCATGGAAGCCGCGAGAATAGCTAGCGGGGTTAAGTAGGGTTATGGTATAGATCTATACCTATTAAGAGTAAATAGGAATGTATATATATAGCATAAACAACATTCTATAGGCTAGATAATTAAAAGATAGAGCTATCCTAAGAATGCTATTGCTGTAGTATAAATAGACCTTCTATATACTATTAAGTTGCGATAATAATCAAGCAGCTCTAGGAAGCGATACTAAAATATAAAGTAGTAGAAGAGTTTATAAAGACGTAGGTTATATAATTATGTTTTTTAGGTATAGCTATAGCGAAAACTCATTTAGTATATAAAGTAAAAAATATATCGTAACTACCTATATACCATACGAATAATCAAAAGCCCCTTTTATAGCCTATCCTAAGTTGGCCCAATTAGAAAGCCTACTAGGCGCTATTCTATTATAGCTTAAGGCTAGTATATACTAAGGGTCTTACTACTCTTTATTATAAGAGGTTTTAAAGGTTATAAATTATACCGACTTAAAACCTAAATTAGTACTCTTTACTAACGTAATACCTTAATAATAGTGAGGCGCAAGCCTAGGTATATAATTGCTATTACCTAAGTAATCTAGTTAGCTATTCCCTTAATTTTAGTTATAAAGTGCCTTTTATCATTTTTTAAAAGATTAGAGGATATTAGTATTGTAAGTAACACTATTCTTCTAACTTAGACGAATTACTAAATAAACTAGCATGGTCTAAACAGGCGTATTTAAACAAGAGGATCCTCGCGTAAAACTATTATATAATAGAGCATTATATAACTAAGCGCCCCTTATAGCTGGGCGTTTCTCTTTATTAATAGTTTTCTTAATCCACTTGCGGGTTTCTTAAGACTATACAGTATATCGAAACCATTGTCCCGCATTATTTAAGTAGTACATCTTAGCTTAATCAGCTGTAATCTAGATTGACGCTTTAAGACGCTTTAAGAATGATGAGGAAAGGAAGGTCATAAGCTATAATACTACATTTTAATAGTTAAAGGTATAATGAATGCTATTATACTAAATTTAGACTTTCTCTATAACCTTAGGGCTAGCATTATAAATAGGATTATAGTAGTCTTAATAAGGGTCGTTTAGGCTAGTAACAAAACGCCTAAGACCGACGGCCGACAGCGGGAGGAAAAACCGCGAAAGTAGGATGCTTTGAGGCTTTGTATAATAAATTCACTATTACTAAAGTAAGAGACGTCTATAAGGAGATTATTTACATAGTTGGTGCATTTATAAATCTCCTAAGTTAGGGAGACATATATATATATACGTTTTTGTAGCGTGTACTTTAAAAGTGTCTTAAAAAGGACACGTTGCTAATAAGTAAGGCTGGTTTGGGTGCCTATAATAGGGCACCTAACACTTAATTAAATTTAGTTTAATAGACGATAAACCCTAAAGCAAGTAGCTGTAAAAAGCTAGCACTTAATATACCTACGATATTAATAAGTACTTATAAGTAGGAGTACCTATAATTACGGGGAATACTTATAATAGAAGGGAGTATCTACAATAGGGAGTACTCCTAATAGTGAGGAGTACCTATAATAATAAGGAGTACCTACGATAATAAGGAGCACCTATAATAATAAGGAGTACCCGCGATAAAGGGGAGTGCCTATAAGTAGTAGTGCCCACGGTAATAGGGAGCACCTATAATATTAGGGAGTACCTACGATAGTGGTTACCTATAATAGTAGGGAGTAACGGGGAGTGCCTATAGCGATATGCCTTTAGCTGGTTTTTAGTAGCCGTCTCTAGATAGTTAGCGTTTAACTTACGTATTTCGCTTATAGATTTCGCGAGAAAGTATACTATTTAATTAGTATTTATATCGCTTTATTTTTATAAATTAGAAAATAGATACTTTAATTATAATATAACTCTTAGCTAAGTTATAGTAATTACTAAAGATCTCTATAAGAGTCTTTATTATAGTTAATTTTAGGCCATCCTAAGAAGAAATATCCCTTAGGATGCCCTACCTAAACCTATATTATACTAGTCCAGTCTTAGCAAATAATTACCTAGCTTGTATAATAGTTCTCCACCTTTATATACTTAGCAGCGTAAGTCAGGCCAGCCTATAACTCATTTAGTCCTCTATAAAGAAAAAACTTATTACTTTCTAATCCGGATATCTTAGAATTAGCCTTTATTAGCCTACCCTCTTTAACCTAGTTAAAATATGCTAGCGTTTTCTTAACTAGTATAGGATAGAACTTTTTCTTTAAAGCAGTTAGTAGTCTATATAGTAATAGAGAGAAGAGGACCTACTAGATCTTATAGGTTTGGAGGCTATAAAGGTTAATCTATAGATATATAGGTATAAAATCGACCGTTACGCCGTATTAGGATATAGCAATCTGCGTCATAGTCTTGCTTTAATCTATTAGCTTTTTATAAAAAGGTCTCCTTTTACTTTTAAAAATTCTCATTTATAGCTCATTTTAACCTTAGTAGTGACCTTTACTTTAAACACATCACCATAGTACTAGATAATTAATAGCCTATTAGCGTTTTATAGGGTAACTAGAGTGCAAGTTAGCTCTAAATTGCATATTAATAAGGTGGGAATATTAAGAATAAATATAAAATCTACCCCTTAATATTGACCTAAGTTTTGACTAAAAACAAGATCTCGTTCTAAGAACTAGATCCGATCCTAAAAACTATATTCTAATTCTAAAGGCTATGTCCCAATTCTAGGTCCCAGACATACTAAACGTAACTAAAAAGATATAGTATTAAGCTAATTAGATTATTTTTAGTTCTGGCTTAATTGCGATCTTAAAAACTAGATTTAATTCTAGAGACTAGATCCTAATTCCGGTTTTAGGACATAGGCCAATTAACTACTATAAAAAGGGCGCAATTCTAAAGACCGGATCCGGTTCTAGGAATAGGATCTAGTTTTTAGGAAACAGGTCAGCCTTAAGGTTATAAGAAATACTAGCTATATATACCGTAAGCTATAGGTGTAAGCTATAGGTTAACCTTAGCTTACTTATATATATTTAGTTACAGTATTGGCTTAGCCTGGGATCCCTAATAGGTCTAATTAGAAGTACTAACTAAGGTGGTAACCTTATATAAATTTGCGCGCGATAGCAGATAGTCTTCTAAGCTTAGGCTTTTCTTTAGTATTTTTAGAGCGGGAGGGGAACTTCTATTAAGCAGAGCTGGTGTCTAATTAGCATTAAGGCTATTATTTCCAATCTAAATACTTTTAATTATTTTAACTCCCTATACTCTATTCTAACTAGCTATATATAAAAAGAATAGGATAAGTATATTAAGAAGATTACAGGCTAGGTCTCTAAATTATCTATAAAATTATAAAACTTCGCCGCTTTAGACGAAATTAGATAATAAAGAGAAGGAGAAATTCTAGAGACTAACTCCTTTAGGGAGATTGGAATTATTTCTTAATATTAGCACGGTGTATATAATTCTATAGACGAAATAGTAAGGGAATCTAGCAGCAAATAGGATAAAGTACTATAGTTATAATAAACCTTACTCTATAAGAACGGTTTAGGAGATCCTAAGGATATCGCAGCGGCCTTAATAAATTACTTCCCTTATAATATATACCAGTGCGCCTATACTATACCCAGCGTCTAATCTGGAAAGCAACCAAATATATTATCCCACTTTATACCCATCTTATTCTTATACGCGAGTAAGCGCCAATTATCTAACTCTAGCTACAGCCGACGTGTTTGGACTTATACGCGCCTATACTCCCTATAAAGCCACCCGTCGTCAGCGGCGGCGCTAATATTAGAATTACTACTACCTAAGCTTTTGCTGCCTAAGCTTTAGCTACCATTCCTAAAATCGTCATCTCTATTATTATTATCCTCCTCGTTATCTAGACCAATAGTATTATTATTAGCACCTTTACTATACGGACTACGCGTACTAGTTTTACTAACGGTATAGTTACTACTTTACTGCGTTAAGCTCGGACTAGTGTATATATTTAGCGCATTGTTATACTAATAGCCCACTAATAGCCATAAATTTAACGTTAACTACGTTATATAGATAAGTTGCCTAGCGTTACTAAGTAAGTCGTGTATAATTATTAACGGTTTTAAAGACAACCCTAACGTTATCTCATTCTAATAAACAATCGCCGTTATTAATGTTGTGCATTCTGGCACCTGGTAAAGGGTAATATTAGTTAGCCAATAGTCCACATAGTCGCTTTGTCTATAGTTAATGGTGCAGTTATATACTACCTTCGCTCCTAGAGAGGATGTTTAAAGGGAGGCAAACTAAGTTATAATATCTACTTTAGATCTAGAGTGGCGGCGTACTAATAATAACTTTAGATATTGCAATATTCTTATAGGCCTCGTGCTCCTATCAAGCTATTTAAAACTCGTTCCTATTAAATTACGCCGCTTATCCTAGAATAGATAATTACTACGTTTATATCGCTATAAAGTTGCTACACTAGCCCTACGGGACACCTCCTAGTTGCTATTAGGGTCATCCTCGCCGCTCTCCCTAACCTCACCATCGCTACCATTGCTTTTATCTTCACCCGTATACATATCCTTACTAATGTATTAATCGCCCTCTATTCGTCTATATAGAGAGACTGATTATCTTAAGGGCTCTAGCGGCCCCGTATCTAGCCCATGCCCTTAATATTTACTATTCCCGCCATTTACTAAATTAAGGATGTCGCTTTAAGGTAAGTCCGGGATATTAGCGTTATTATCTTTATTACCACCATCTAGGTTACTAGTATTTAGATTATTACTAGTTCTAAAAAGCAAAATTAAGCTACCGCGGCCTAGTAGTGGTATTAACTTTAGTATATACACAGGACTAGATATAAGGCTCTCTGCCTATAGCTAGGCCGACCTCCGCCGCTTTACTAAATAAAAGTCTTCTAAAGCCGGTTCCGAGGTTAAGTCCAGCACTTCTACGAAGGAGATAGCTGTATTGGCGGATAAAATATACTTTCGCTTACGTGTTATAGACGGCCGACTTATTATACCTAGATCCTTATAAAGAGGTTTATCCTACTTTAGTAGACTATCTTCGGACACGTTAAAATAGGGACTCTATAAGTCTACAGGAAGATTACTCACCATTATATACGCCTCTGGTATTCTCTACAGAGGGGGCGCGTATACTAGCTGCGTCTAGACTATTATCCTAATATTCTAGCGACCCGCCACCAGATTAGATAGCCCCTATACTATAGCTTACTCTAGCTATATTATCCTCTAGAACTAAAGGAAATTCTATTATTAATTAGTAAATAAGAGCCGCAACGCTATTAATATACCTACCTAGACTGCTTCCACCAAACAACCCATCTATAGCTAAGTTTATCTCCTTAATACCTATAGCCTGGTTAGCCCCTTCCTAGCTAGGCTAGTAACTCTATAGTATCTATAGAGAAACGGGGCCAAGACCACCTTTACCGTCTACACGTATATATTAGCCGACATCTATTATTTTATACCGTTTAAGACGCAGATAATACCTTAATATAGCAAACCTAAAGGATTAATAGCTCTTACTGGAGCTAGTAGTCCTAGATCTAGAGAACGCGACGCTTTAGAGTCTAGTAGATTAGTTAAAAAGTCATTAATATCGGCCTACTCTCTATTATATTTGAGGGAGCCAGCTTTACCAAGATTAAATTCTATTATTTTAGGCTTCGCCTTAGGCTTAGCCTTAGATTTCGTTTTAGGCTTAAGTATTAGAGGAATATAAGGAATATATTTTATAGGAGGAAGTAAAGGGGTAAGTAAAAGAGTGCTAAAAGAGGAGGCTATTTTAGTGCCGAGATCTACTAGCTTCTCTAGTTATAAAAATAGGAGCTAGTTTAGAGGTTAAAATATATAGCTACCTCTCCAAGCTAAGGAGTGTTACTTTATATACCGCTGCCAACAACGCCGCCTGAGGTAGGATCGTAAGGAACCTATATAAATGCCGCATCCTAGCGCATAAGCTTAGTCGTAGGGGGCAGTGCAAGTAAGCTGCCTATATTAGGGGGAGTGAGGACTGGCTTAAAGTCCCATTACCCTTAGCGTCTTTAAGACGATCGCATATTATACTTATAGGCGCCGTAGAGGCTCTATCGTAACAAGAGTATGCATAGCTCCCTAGGCAATTAGCTAGTGAATATTACAAGAAACCGTCTAGACCGTTCTCCGCATCTTAGCATGCCCATCTACGTTATAACCTACTATCCGTATCTTTCAGCTAATTAAGGATCCATATCACTTTAAACGAAACCGCCGATTATCAGTTAATTCTTTAATTATTAGCTAACCCCTTATATAAGACAAGGCTATATTAGATAACGCATTAATGACTGATTCTCGCCGGCATTACCCTATACTAGTCAGATAGTTAGCTTAAAGGGCTCCGTTTACGTCTTATAGCGCGCCCAACGCCATTACTAAGCTATTATCGGCCAACTTCTAGGCACTAGCTCCCTACTAGTTATATTATAACGTTATAACTACGCCAGACACTTTATATAAGGCGGAGCATCTTATAGGGGCTATAATGGCAATATAAAGGTTATAAAAACGAAATTAATGCCTTATACTAGTGACTTACCGCGTTATTATTAAGGGATCTAGCCCTAGCGGAACACGGATAACGGAGCACGGATTAGCTAGCGTATTCCACTAAAGGGCTAAAGTTAAAGAGTGTAATGTAAGGTAATTAGAGCTAAAACAATTGCATAAGCGCTATATATTCTTCAGCTAAAATATACATTAGGTAGTGCGTAGCAAATGCTATTAGTAACCTTAAGGTGGAAAATAAGTTCCTAAACACACAGGCTAGCATTAACTATGCGACTAGTAGGAGGTATCGCTACTTTAACCGCAGCCGTAACTCGCCTAAGAGAAGAGAGTAAAAGTTAATAAGAGAAGGATAGGGAGAGTATATAAGAGAGAAGGAGAGGTGTCTATAAACTACTTATAGGGACGAGTTTAAAAGCGGCTTCTCTAATAATAGCTTAGGGTACCTAGAAGCAGACGGCACAATATATATAGAAATAAGACAATAGGGAGAAATAGATTAACGGAAGCAGAGTTAGGGGTAGTGTATATACTATAGCAGAGTTTTAAAAAAAAAGCCTTATAATAGATAATTGGGGCGTAATGGAGGGGGTAGCTGGGACGGGCGGAAGAAGAGCAGGGGGTAAAAGGGATAGAGTAGAGAGAAAAAGTTAAGAAGGATAGAGGATAAAAGACGGTAAAAGGAGGGCCTTTTATAGTGGTCGTTAAGGAAGATTACTAGTTAGGGTATAGCGCGAAAGTCGTAAGTAAGGCGCGGATTACCTAAACGGGGAGCCTCTATTTCCTGATGCAGGCTTGCTATTAGATTGTTTACTAAAATATATAAGTATTTTAAATATTTTATAAATATTATTATTATTATTATTATTTATTATTTATATATATTGTTGTTATTAAAAAATACTATTTTATTAATATTTAATACTTATTATACTATTATACTATTTTATAATTACTTGGATTCTTTATAATTTATATTATATATATATATGTATTACACTATTATTATACCGTTATTATAATTTTTTATAATTATACATATTATTGCGCTATTATTTTACAATAAAAAATATTCTTAATAATTATAAGCATAAGTATAATATATAAGTATATTTTTTATATTTATATTTAATTAAAATTTTACTAAATTTTTATATTAATAGTATTATTATATGTTAATATTATATACAGAAATAATTTATTATATATGTTTAAATATATCAAAAATATAAAAAGCATAAAAATATAAACTTTTAAGTAGTAAATGGTTTATTTATTACTAATTTTAGTATAAACTTAGCACATTTATTAAAATTTAAATATATATATTATTTTATTATTTTATTTCATATATTTATTTCATATATATTAAATTATTATATTACAAACTTTTTTTATTAAATTATTTGTTAAGGCGGTGTTATTTAAAGATAAAGAGTGTCTCGCTTGGGGGGATGTCTCGCTTCCTAGGGTCCTATGTTACCGTAATACTACCGCAGCCTAGATTGCGACCCACGGTTTTCCTTATCTCCTTTTAACGGAGTGGTGACCCTTAGAGAGGGCCTAGCTAGGGCCTAGGCATAAAAGATACCCAAATACAATATATCCCACTGTTAGTATTACAGTAGTTAGAACGGATAAATCCCCCTTACGCCTTTAATGGCTCTAGGGGGGGGAAGGTAAGGCGTATATGGTAATAGTTAACAAGAGATAGCATATAGGGGACGGTTAAGATATGGGAGAGAATAATAATAAGCGTAAGCATACGGCGATCGATCGGCAAGGCCTAGCTAGGACGTAGTAAACCCTAGCTTTAGATAAGCTGGAGAAGAAAGTAGTGGTTCCTAAGGAGTTCAAAACATCTATAGAGGAGGACGTGCTATAGGCCTATAGGGCCGCTGCTACGTACAAACATGGCAAATTGGGGTTTTTTATCCTACTGAGGCTGCTTATAGGGTTTTTCCTTCCCTAACTGCAGGGGTTTTCTTCCTGTAAATATATAAGTTTTCCCCCCTATACGGAGTAGTCTGCGTGGGCCAGTAGGATCCGTATCAGACGTTAATTAAAGATTATACTAATAATATGTTTAAAATATAGTAAGATTTATAGATTTATAGTCTATTTTAATTTGGTAAAAGGCCTAATAGATATTAAGCTTTATAAAAACCTTAGCTCTACTTATTTAAGCCAGTATTTTATTAAGTAGAGGTAGCGGATAGCGGTCCTTATACATTATATTATTTAGCTTATAGTAGTTAATATAGAAACTAAGTCCTCTATTTAGCTTCTTAGTAAATATAATTAGTATAGTAAAAGGGGCTTAACTAGGCTTAACAAATTCCTTATATAGGTTATTAATAAGGTACTACTTAGTAGCTTATAATTCGGTAATAGATTGCTAATAAAGGGGGGCATAGCTAAGGGGGATTTCCTTATCTTATTACGGACCTTATATTAGCAGTAGTACGACTACTAAGAAGAAATATAAATGGGTTAGTTAAGATAGTACGAGAGGCGCTAGAACCGATTAAGCTATAGGATAAGGGATAGCTAAGTTACGTAGCCAGTTACGTTATAAGTTTAGCATATAGGAATATAGAAACGTAAGAACGTAAGATATACTAACATACTAACGTACTAACGTACTTAGTATATTTCTTAAGCGCAGTATTATATATTTAAAGGAATACAGTCCCTACCTAAATAGTTCTCTTTTTTATAGTAAATCTTAAAATATAATTAGAGTTAATCTATTAGGTAACTACTCCACTAGTTATATTTACATTATTAACTATTTTATACCTATATACCCAGCCTATTAATAGGTCTACTATTATAACGGGACTAGCCCAGTTATAGTAGGAACGTCTTAGTAAAACACTCAACAGACGAATTCTAACACTTTATCTAGATTCTACTAAATTCTACTAGCTTAATTAACTTCTGCTAAGTTCTACCAGATCTATTAAATTCTACTAAAGTCCGTTAAAGACTACGTGCGTATATACGCACGCATCGACTACTAAGCCCCTAACTATTTAATTATATAATTCTCTTGTTATTCCTTTCTCTTCTTTACGCAACGTGTTGTTTTTAGCGAGAGCTATATACCCTTAAATTTAAATAGAATTTATATTGTTCCTTTAAATCTTCCCTAAAGTCTCTTTACGCCCTAATATTACGTTGCGTTAAAATAATTACTATTAAAATAGTAAATGAACTCGAACCTACCGCGTTAACTATAAGCATTATAGCCCTAATTAGGGAACAGTTAACTATAATACAATAGTCCTTTACAGATGCTTTAGCCTAATAGTAAGCGATATTAAAAGCTTACTACTAGTAATTAATGGGAGCAATCTATAAAGAACTCCGTAACCTTAAAGTACTTATATTAAAAACCCTAATAGCAACACCTATAATTAAAATTAAAATAACTATATATAAACCTGGCCCGTTAAATATAAACCCTAAACTAGTAATAGTAACTTAACCTATACCTATAATAAATCTAATACCTACTATAAAATCTAAAAAGCTCCCTATCCCTCTAATATTTAATAGAAATTAAAATAACCTATATCCCTTTATAATTAAGCTCCATTTTAAACTTTTAACAAACTATAACTAATACCCTACTAAAGCTAGCAAAATTAGCTATAGAATATCTTATTTAAGTAAAGACGCTATATAAACTATAGACCCATTCTTCCGTAATAGCACCTTTATTAATTTTAAAATCTTTATCTCTTTACTAAAATAAATATATAATAACGCCAGCTATAAATATACAGCTATTACTAAACTTAAAATTTTATAATAATAGAACCGAGACTTTACCAGCTTCTTTTTAGAATTTTTAGGCCTTATTAGTAAACTAGATTAGAATAAAGCCGCTAGAGTTACTGCTCTCTATTAAGCTATTTTTGATAAAATTAGAGTATAGTTAGTAGATAGAGAACTGCTAAAGGACTTACCTAAATTTACTATAATATATTAATAAATTAATAATGACCT
>Ga0307515_10000983_pt1 | contig 65204 bp, 40 predicted proteins | sample 17_EM_MG_FD_194513 | JGI IMG/M metagenome (GOLD analysis project Ga0307515, IMG submission 194513) | Populus trichocarpa ectomycorrhiza microbial communities from riparian zone in the Pacific Northwest, United States - 17_EM | ecosystem: Host-associated > Plants > Roots > Unclassified | place... | reverse complement strand
TTTGTAAAACAGGGTGGTTGCCGGTAATAATGGCATTAAACAGCAGCTCAAGATCTACTTTGCTATACTCGCCGGTAGTGTTTTGCATAATGACGTTTTTGCCGCGCTGGCCTTTTTCTTCGTATAGCACAGGCAAGCCCTCGGTGTCGGCATAGCTGCCAAAGGTTATTTTTTCGGCTACTTCATCCATCGATTGGTTAACCACTATATCGCCTTTATGTAAAATGAGCAGGGTATCAATCAGGCTATCCAGGTCGCGTACCTGGTGGGTAGATATCACAATACACCTGTCTTCGGTTAATACCGAAGCTATCAGCTTACGAAACTGTACTTTTGAGGGAATATCTAATCCGTTGGTGGGCTCATCCATGATCATCAAACCTGTATTGGTGGCAAGCCCGAAAGCAATCATGGCCTTTTTTTGCTGGCCGTAGCTTTGCTTATCCATCACGGCATCCATATCAACATCCAAGGCGGCCAGGTACCGGTAAAAATCGGCCTTGCTGAATTTTGGATAAAAAACCGCGGTGCTTTTAACATACTGGGCGGGTGTAATATCGGGCACAAAAAGTTCTTCGGCCAAAAAGTAAACATCTTCCAAAACAGAAACCGGCCTGCCGAAAACATTTTTGTTGTTATAATAGCAGCTGCCCTTCGCCGGGTAGGTAAGGCCTATCATATTTTTGAGCAGGGTTGATTTGCCGGCCCCGTTTTTGCCAAGCAGGCCGTAGATATGACCTTTACTCAGGGAAAGGTTTAGTCCGCTAAAAAGCGGCTTGGTTTTTTGGTACCCGAAATGCAGTTCTTTAATCTCTATCATAATAGGTGCTATAGTTAGATAGTGCACTACAAATGTACATAACTAAATTTGAGATATACAAGCCTCATAAAAAATAATTTTTAATAATATTTCCGGTGGTATGTTTCAAAATATAGCAGGCAATCAGTGCAATAAGTTGACGGAAGGGTGTTTAAGAAGGGAGGGAGAAAAATAGTAACGAATTTTAAAGAGCCGGTTCATTGCGGGCGTTGTTGCCACACGTGCGTGGAGAGATCAACAGAAGAGGCGAAGGAATGGGCAACCCCTCCCAGGGCTACGATGCATGTGCACATTAAGCCTGGGTAAGCCATCGAATCATTCTTTACCCCAAGTAATTCACATATTGCTCCTCAAAAGTACCATCGCTATACAGGTCGAGAAGGCCGTAGCCCGGGGCGGTCTGGCGCAGGTTACCTTCCCACCAGGCACCGCTTACCGCGCCGTTGCAAATGTAGGTAACATTGTTGTAAACCACCTTGTCGCGTAGGTGGATGTGGCCGGCCAGGCATAGCTTTACGCTAGGGTATTGGGCAAACAGGTTAATGATGCGGGTGCTATCGGTATGCATATCGCCACCCAGTATTTCCCACTTGTTAATAATGTTATCGGCTATCAGCACGGTGGCGCTTAGGATAGGTATATGCGACATAACGAGTATGGGCATAGCCGCATCTGTAGTTTTTAGTTCGTTTTCCAGCCAGGCAAATTGCTCGTCGCCCAGTTTGCCAATGTACCAGGTACCATCAACATCCAGGTGAACACTATCAAGTAAAATAAACTTCCAGCCGCCCTGTATAAAGCTGTTATAAGGTTTGACCAACTGCAGCTGATCCATGCTGTATTGTTTGCCGTAAACGGCTTCGCCTTTATTGTTCTCGTTCCACCAAATATCGTGGTTGCCAAGACAAAAATGGTTGGGTATGCTGGTTTCGGCTTTCAGGATGCCTTTCATCAGCTGCCATTGGGTGTTAATAGTGCCCAGGTTTTCCTTGTTCATGTCAAAAACAATATCGCCGCCGTTCAGTACAAGGTCGGGTTTTTGCTGCTGTACATGGTGCAGGCATTTCACAAATTTGGCAGGCGCACCAAACTTGTCTTTCAGGTGGATATCGGTAACATGAGCTACCCTTAACGCACGCCTTTTAGGGTCGATACCCTGGCTTAACCCAATTGACGGCACCAACAACAGGCCGCCAATATTTTTTAATGCTGCTCTTCTTTGCATTGTTAAACGTAAAATATAATCTGATGCTACTGTTAGTCTTTAGCCGAAGTCGTAAGTTCTAAGTCAAAAAGCAAATTCGACTTAGAACTTAAGGCTTAGTACTTTCAACTTAATATTAAACCAACGGATCGCCCCGCTCATCTTGCTCTTCCTTGTCGGGCTTCATCTCCGATTGGATCATATCCTTTTCAAACTTCTTCTCATCTTTGATGTTGCGGCGCACCAGCCAAACCACCAGCGCGACTGCTATAAGCACTGCTAAACTTACTTCAAGATAATTTATATTGTTCATAAATCAGGTTTTACAAGCGCATGTAGCCAGTGGTGCAGGCTTAATTTCATCAATGTCCGCTGCAAACAGCGTAAATGCCTGATCCCCAAAAGTAACTTTTGATTTCCGGCACCTATTTCTTAACGAGATGTAGGGAAAGGGCTCGAACCTTTCATATGCCGCCGTCCGGCGCCCTACGCAGCGGTATACCTTTGTTCACCTGGTAACCACTGCAAAGTTAAACCACCCAAACCGGAATTTTACCGCTTGGGTATTATTTAACAGAAAGGTAATATAGTATGGAAAATTGCCCGGAACCGCGGATTAAACCACCCTTAAAATCCCGTCGATTCTCTTTTTATGATGGTTGATTTTAGTACCAGTGTTTCGTTTGGTTCAAAATACTTCTTATTCAATATTTTAAATAGAATGCCCGCAGCTTCTTTGCCCATCTCAAAAGCAGGCTGCGTAATGGTACTAAGTGACGGGTTTAAAAGCGGTGCGGTTTTGAGGTTCGAAAAACTAATTATCTTAATGTCGCGGGGGATATTCAAATTAAGGTCTTTGCATACATAGTAAAAAGGCAGGGCCAGGTTTTCGATAGATGTTATAATGCCATCGGGTTTTTCATCAATCAGCAGTTTTTTTATCAGCGTGTAATTCTCATCTTCGTTGTTAGCGTCGTTTATAACTAATGCATCATTTTTGATAATGCTGTTATCGTTTAATGCAGCACAATATCCGGCAAACCGTTTTCTTCCTGTCGATAGGTTATTTAAGGCCATCAGGTAGGCGATTTTTTTGCATCCACACTCAATTAAATGGCAGGTGGCATTATAAGTGCTTTCGTAATCATCAGTAGTTATTTTTACGGCATCTATATTTTCATTCACCCTGTCGAAAAAAACAACTGGCAACTGGTTAATAATGTCCTTGAAATTTTGATCGTTATTGGTTTCACTTGCTACCGAAATCAGGATCCCGTCAACCCGGCCACTTAGCAAACGGCGCATAAAGGCCATTTCCAAATCGCTGTTTTCGTGCGTTTGATAAATCAAAACATGGTAATCATGCCGGCGTGCTATTTCTTCGATGCCATTTATGGCTTGCGAAAAAAAGTTATTGGTTACTTCGGGAATAATTACGGCAATGGTTTTTGTTTTGTGGCTTCTTAAATTGCTGGCAGCGGGGTTGGGCTCATAGTTTAATTGTTTAGCCAGTTCCAAAACTTTCTTTTTGGTTTCGGGGCTTATTTCATGACTGTCCCGTAGCGCCCTTGATACTGTGGCGGTTGATAAATTAAGTGCTAAAGCGAGTTCTTTTAAATTGATGTTACCCATTGCGGATACCTGTTTATAACGGTATAATTTTACTAATATAATGGGGTTTATGCAAACGTTTACGTAAATAAATGGATGCCAATGCCCCAAACTAAACTAAAAGTTTAACAACTTAGGTGCCTGATGCAAAAATAAAATCCTGGCTGTACAGCATATGCCTGGATAATAAACCTGCTTAATTTTTCTTTATCGATAGTTTATCATGAAAATATTTTCTTTTTTGGCTTTGCTTGCGATGCCCTTTGCCGGTTATGCGCGGCAAAAAACCTTTAACATAACCGATTACGGCGCGAAGGCCGATGGTATTACCAATAATACTGTAAGCATTCAGAAAGCTATTGACAATGCGAACGCGCAAGGCGGTGGCATAGTGCACGTTCCGGCCGGGAAGTTTTTAACGGGTGTTATCAACCTAAAATCAAACGTTACCCTAAACCTGGCTGCTAATGCCGTACTGCTTGGGAGTGCAAAACGGATTGATTATGGCGAAGGCCATGCATCACCCCTAATATTTGCCAAAGATCAGCAACACATTGGCATCACCGGTAAAGGAACAATTGACGGCAACGGCGACGAATTGCTGAAAGATCTTTTTGCGATGCTGAAGGCCGGGAAATTGCGGGATTCGCTATGGCAAAAAACTAATCCCTGGGGGCAAATTCAACCCGAAGAGCCCAACCGGCCTAAATTAATCGGTTTTTTTAATTGCACTGGCATCCAGGTAAAAGGCATAACTATTCAAAATGGCCTAGTGTGGATCCAGGATTACAATAAGTGCAGGGATATGATTATTGACAGCATTAAAGTAATAAGTAACACCTACTGGAACAATGATGGCATCGACCTGGTAGATTGCAAAAACGTAAAGCTTACAAACAGCTTTTTTAATGCCGATGACGATGGCATCTGCCTGAAATCGAGCGACCGGAATAGCTGCTGCGAAAATATATACATAGCCAACTGTACCACACGTTCAAGCGCCAGTGGTATTAAATTTGGTACCGCTTCATGGGGGGGCTTTAAAAAAATCACCATAAAGGATATCAAAATTTACGACACCTACCGCTCGGCAATTGCCCTGGAATGTGTTGACGGCGGCGTGATGGAAGATATTGACATCAGTAACATTAGTGCTGTTAACACAGGTAACGCCATTTTTATACGTCTTGGCCATCGCAATAAAGATACTGTAGTGAGCAAGATTAACGGTATTAGAATAAGCAACGTAACTGTTGATGTGCCCAAAGGTAAACCCGATAAAGGATACCCCATGGAAGGGCCGGAGGTTAAGGGCCGGCACAACCCCTTCCCATCGTCAATTGCGGGTTTACCGGGGCATCCTGTTCAAAACGTAACCCTGCAAAATATCAAAATAGTATTTCATGGCGATGGCAGTAAGGCTGTTGCCCACGTAAGTTTAGATTCATTGAACAGGATACCCGAAAATCCGCATGATTATCCTGAATTTTCGATGTTTGGCGAATTGCCCGCCTGGGGTTTTTATGCCCGCCACGCGGCAGGGCTGAGCTTTAAAAATGTAACACTTAGCTGCGCCGGGCATGATTTTAGGGCTGCCTGTGTGTTTGAAGATATTGACAGGTTAACCCTTAACTCACTTAAAATACCGCAGGTTAAATCGTTACCTGTAATAGCGCTTTTTGGCGTTACTAAATCGTTAATGCAAAATATTATGGTGCCCGGAAGTGCTAAAAATAAGGTACTTACAAAATAGGTAAAGGTTGATGTACGTAATCGTTTACGTAAATAAATACCCCCAATTATGTAAAACCGATGTTTTTTTTAGTGAATTTTAAAACATTATAAAGCTAAACTGTGCCTTTAAGCGCAGCTCATTTTAAAACTTATTTATTGGATTGCCGGTTTATAAATGGCCTGCTGGAGTTTTTACTCCAGGGTTTCCGGGGGTAGCGATAAGTATATTTTAGAGTTAAACAGATGAGGGCTTTACCAACGTTTAATAATTAATTGTTTGAATGGTTTACGATATGGAAAAGTTAACTGAAAAAGAAATTTCGCCGCTGCCAAGTTTGGATGTTTGGGAGGATGATGTATTAAGCAGGTACCCCGAGCCCGGCACGGCTAAAGCCAAAGATGAGTTCAGGGTTTATAATGATGCCGAAGATAACCCGGTAAGGGAGTTTTACAGGCTTAACCATACTTACCAAACCTATGGTAACGTTTTAGCAAAAAAGGCTAACTTTTTACAGTTTGATAAAATGGAAATGCCGTGGTGGTCGGCAATGGAGTATTTGAATACACTGGTTGATGAGTCGGATCCGGATATCTCGCTCGATCAGTTGCAGCATTTATTACAAACATCTGAAGCCATCCGTGCTGATGGGCATCCTGATTGGTTTGTATTAACTGGCTTTATCCACGATTTAGGCAAGGTGCTTTGCCTTTTTGGCGAACCCCAATGGAACGTCGTAGGCGATTCATTCCCGGTAGGATGCAAGTTTTCGGATAAGATAGTTTACCCTGAGTTTTTTGCCGCCAATCCCGATAGCACTGACGAACGCTATAATACCAAATACGGTGTTTACACCCACCAGTGCGGATTGGATAACGTGCACATGTCATGGGGGCACGATGAATACCTGTACCACATCACCAAAGATTATTTGCCCGAGGAAGCGTTGTATATGATCCGTTATCATTCGTTTTACTCGCAACACCGTGAAAAGGCTTACGATCATTTGCTGAATGCACATGACCAGGAGATGTTTAAATGGGTTGATAAATTTAACCCGTACGATTTGTACTCAAAAAGTCCAAAACCACCGGTAGTATCGGAGTTAAAGCCTTACTACGAGGATTTGATTGCCAAATATTTGCCGGCTACTGTTAAATTATAATTTTAATGTACCCCTATAACAGCGATTTTTTTGATTTATTTGATTTTAGCCTGTCACGCTTAATCTGTAAAAATAACACCTTTTGCAGGTTAAGCTTAAAACAGGCCATCTTTAAAAGAACGATTATCATCTTTTAAAGCGATGGCAAAAATTAAGTAAATCATCGGCAAAAACGCTGTAAGGCACATTTATCGATAAATAAATATTTGTACTTTTCACAATTATTCCTGCTTGTTAATTTAAATGATTAAATAGTTACCGGTTGTTATGAATATGGATGCAGATAAAGATTTAGTGTTTCGCTTACACGATGATGACATCGGGGCATTTGATCTGCTTTATCAAAAGTACCACCAGGCCATTTACCGTAATATTTACAAACTCACCAAGGATGATGATGTTTCCTGCGATATTTTACAGGATATTTTTATCGCATTATGGGAAAAACGTGCCGAAATTAAGGCCGACCAATCGGTAAGCGGCTGGCTTTTTGTGTTGAGCTTTAACAAATCAATATCACATTTACGCAAGAAGCTACGCGAGGCTGCGGTTGTTAATGCCATGCCTTTTGCCGAAATAGAGCAGGATGATAGCAACCTTCACCTAATTGACGACCAGTATTACTTATTGCACCAGGCCATTAACCAGCTATCGCCCCAGCGTAAAAAAGTATTTACCCTTTGCAAGTTAGAAGGGAAAACTTACGAGGAAGCAGCCGAAACGCTAAACATATCTAAACATACCGTTAAAGAGTATCTTGGGCACGCGGTTGCGGCCGTCAAAAACCATATTCACGAACACCAGGCCGAATGGAAAACCGCCGGCGTGTTGCTGGCCTGTTATTGGGTTGGTATCGACCAATAATTTCGATCTATGATGTATAGTGTGGGCAGTTAAAATTAATAGAGCTTACTTCACACAAACAAAAGCGGATTCCGCAAATCGAATGCGGTGCAAAACAACATAGAAACTGCTTTAATTTGTGGGTAAACACTACAAATTTACACGCTTCTTTTTGTATATCAAAATAGCTATTTATTCATGCACAAACAGGTTAAAATAAGTTAATTAATTTACACTTTTTAACAACAAATGCGCTATTTATTGATACAAAAAGTACATTTTTTGATATAAAAAGAAGATTTTTCGCGTAAAAGTTCAAAAAAACAGCCTCAAAAAAACGGGCATCTTAAGCTTTAAAATACCCGTTTGTAATTTTTGATTTTTATTTGAAAATAATTACAAAACCATCCCCCCCGTTTTAAACCTCCCGGCGTATTTATATAAAAATTGCTCGTGGAAACCATAGTTCAACGTTTAGAAAGGCTTTATAAAACTGATACCCTGACTCAGGACGACAAGCGCTGGCTTGCCGAATATCTGAAGGGAGATATCTCGGAGTTATACCTTATAGCGCTCGATGGTTTTAGTAAAGATGTACTGGAAAAAAAACTTATCCTTACCGGTCAGGCATCCAGCGAAATACTCAAAAATATTCATCAACGTATAATTAAGCCTCCTGAACAGGAGTTTCCCACGAGACGGCTGTGGGTAAAAATGGCAATCGCAGCATCTTTTGCCACTGTTTTTTGTACAGCTTACGTATTCAGAAAACAACTGGATAATTGGATAGATCCTGTTAAGTACCAGGAAACGGCAGCGCTAAACGGCGAAATAAAACTAATAAGCTTGTCTGATGGCACCACCATATGCCTTAACTCGGGCAGCCGGCTAAACTATCCTGATAAGTTCAAGCAAAATACAAGGGAAGTTACCCTTACCGGCGAAGCTTTTTTTAAAGTAGCGCATAACGGCGCTAAGCCGTTTGTCATCCATTCGGGTAAAATTACAACCACAGTTTTAGGTACCAGCTTTAATGTTAAAGCCTATAACGAAGATAAAGCCATTAAAGTAACCGTGGTAACCGGTAAGGTGGGGATATTAAACACAAAAGTAAAACAGCCCGCCGTTTTGCTTACACCCAATATGCAGCTGGTATATTCCAAAACTGACGAAACACTGGTTGCAAAAAAAATTGACGATGCCCTATCGGTCATTAGCTGGCAGGAGGGCAAGTTGCAATACCATAATACACCATTGTCTGATGTGCTGGCCGATGTTCAGCGCAAATATAACGTGGTGATTAAGGCCGATAAAAACCTGCTCAACTGCACGTTGTATGCCGATTTTAACAACATGCCACTGCAAAAAGTATTAAAGCTGATAGAAGCCCTTATAAACGCCCACTTTAAAAAGGAGGGCAGCGCCTATACCTTAAAAGGCAAGGGCTGTAATTAATATACCAATTATATAAAAACAAATAATGTTTGACCTAATTAAGACGCTATGAATTAAAAAACAGGGAAAGAGAAAAATGATCCTCCAAAATGGCCGGGCCAGTTTTGGAGGAATAAAATGCCAAAGATTTATTAATGGAGCATGCAGGAGGCCTCAAGAACCATAGCACGTTCCAGCTTGACCTATAACACTTTAATATAGCAAAAATATGAAAAAAACCATACCCGAAAGATTCTTTCGAGCCATAACACTCGTTATGAAAATTAATGCGATTATTTTATTAGTTGTCTGCTCGCTATCGTCCATTGCTATGGCCGATAACTCATACGGACAAAGCGTGCTGGAAAAGCCAGTGACCCTTAAGTTGAAAAAAATGCCACTTTCTGATGCGCTTGAACGCATTTCGGCAAACACAGGTGTACGGATAATGTATACCGGGAATAATATTGAAAGTGATGTTAAAGTGACCCTGACGGCGCGAAACGAGAAACTGCAAGCCGTTTTAAAAAAGGTTTTGCTTGACAATCAGTTTACCTACACCGAGGTTGAAGGCAGCTTATTGGTTAAGCCTGCGCCAAAGCCACCGGTTGAGAAAAAAGTGGAGCTTCCTCCCCCTACCATCATTACCGGTACCGTTGTAGACGATAAAGGTTTACCCCTGATAGGTGTTTCTGTTAAAATTGCAGGCCTTGCAACAGGAGCTGTTACCGATTTAGAGGGTAAGTTTAGGGTACAGGTAGCCAATGAAAACGCGGTATTGGTATTCTCCTATATCGGTTTTGATACGCAACGAATAACCGTTGGCACACAAACCGTTATAAAGGTTACGTTGGTGCCTTCGGCCAATTCATTATCTACAGTAGTTGTTGTAGGGTACGGTACCACAACCAAAAAGGAGCTAACCAGCGCCATTGCTACGGTTAAAGCCGAGCAATTTAACGCAGGTGTGGTATCAAGCCCTGCCGATTTGCTGGAAGGTAAAGTAGCAGGTTTAAATATTACCAATGATGGTAACCCCAATGGAAAAGCTTCTGTTACACTCCGTGGGCCATCATCAATAAGAACAGGCGACGCCTCGGTACCATTTTACGTGATAGACGGTGTACCCGGAGCCGATTTTAACTTGCTTGCTCCATCGGATATTGCCTCTATTGATGTGCTAAAGGATGCCTCTGCTGCTGCAATTTACGGAACAAGGGCTACCAATGGTGTAATTATAGTAACTACCAAAAAAGCCAAAGCGGGCCAGATGAGGATGACTTACAATGGTTACGGCGCATTTGAAAAAGTATCTAACCAGTTTGATGTAGCCAGTGCCGATCAGCTTAGGGCCTATGTAAAAGCTAACGGACAAAGTTTTACCCCGGCAAATGATAATGGTGGAAATACCGACTGGCAAAAAGCGGTTGAACGCAACACTGGTTTTTCGCAAAACCATAACCTGTCTTTTGGCGGCGGTACCGATAAAACTACTTATAACGGAAGCTTAAATTATCTTGACAACCAGGGTATTGTAAAAAGCAGCGGTTTAAAGCGTGTTATAGGCAGGCTTAATATTACGCAAAAAGCGCTGAATGATAAATTGAAATTGGATTTTTCGCTAAGCAACGCGGTTACCAACTCAAACCTGTTGGTTAATGATATTCCGTTGTCGACTGCTAATGGCCAAAGCCCCGGATTGTTTAAATCAATAGTTCAGTATTTGCCTACCCGTACCATTTATAATGCTGATGGTACATTTTATAACGACCCAACTTTAAAACTGGGTTATAACCCGGTTGGGCTTATCACCAATGATACCTACAAACAAAAAGTGAGCTTGTTGTTGGGTAATGTGCGCGGTGAGTTGATATTACCTGCCGGCCTGCTTTACAATTTTAATTTAGCTTACCAGGAAACAAATACCGATAACAATACCTATTACAATTCGGCATCGGAGCTTGCTCCCGGCCTTAACGGTAAAGCTATCCGGTCGACTTATACAGATACCAAAAAGCTGTTTGAAAACTATTTAACTTACTCACATAACTGGAATGAAAAGCACACCTTCAAAGCGTTGTTTGGTTATTCAATAGATCAAACCACAAAGGGTGACGGTTTCCAGTCAACTAATCAAAACTTCATTTCTGATGCTACCGGCTACAGTAACCTGGCCTTAGGTACGCCTGCCGCCGGTTACCGGGTTGATTACGGCAGTGTTAACCAGGAAACTTTACGCCTGATATCATTTTACTCCCGCTTAAATTACAGTTACCTGGGTAAATACCTTTTGCAGGCATCATTACGCCGTGACGGATCAAACGCTTTTGGTACCAACAACCGCTGGGGATATTTCCCTGCTGCATCGGCCGCATGGCGTGTAATTGACGAGGGTTTCATGAAATCGCAATCGCTGTTTGATGATTTAAAACTGAGGGTTGGATATGGTAAAACAGGTAATTCATTAGGCTTCTCGCCCTATACACCAATAACGCTTTACGGTACCACAGGTAGTTTTTATTACAACGGTGCATACATAGGTGCTATAGGTGTTATACAAAACCCAAATCCCGATTTGAAGTGGGAAAGTACAGCCACGCTTAACGGTGGTATCGATTTCTCTATACTAAAAGGAAGGTTGGGTGGCTCGGTTGATATCTACAATAAAAAAACAACCGACATGATCACTACCGTTCCGGTATCACTGATCAATAACTTCGTATCCACCAAGGTAGAAAACGTAGGCAGCATGTCTAACAAAGGTGTCGAGATTGCCCTTAACGGTACACCTGTCAAATCAAAAGATTTTACCTGGAGCAGCTACGGCAACATTTCATTCAATAAAAATAAGATTACCTCACTGGCGCCAAATCTTTCTAAAATATATGTGGGTGATCCTGAAGGACCCGGACAAAGCGGTATCAAGGTATCTATTATTGAAGCCGGCTATCCGCTTGGCGAGTTTTATACGCTGAAATACCTTGGCCGTACCAACGGCGTATCCACATTTTTAGGTGCCAACGGTCAGTCAACCACCACACCTACAAGTGCCGATCAAACTTATGCGGGTAATGCACAGCCAACCTATACATTTGGTTTGGGTAACGATTTTACGTATAAAAACTTCAGCCTTAATTTCTTTTTCAGAGGTCAGGGGGGTAACAAAATCATGAATGCATCTTTGGCCAGCTTTAACCAGCCAACCCAGGCTTCGGCACATGGTGTACCTACCTTAACATTAAGCGAGCCTGGTACCGATGTTAACGCCAACTTGTATTCAACACGTTATCTTGAAAGCGGCGCGTTTATCAGGTTAAGTAATGCAACACTTGCTTACAAATTTAATGTTGCAGGTAATTATGTACATGGCATCCGTTTGTATGTTACTGGTACCAACTTATTTATTATCACCAAATACAAAGGGGTTGATCCCGAGTTGAATTTGAACATCGATAACCAGGCAAGCGGCCAGTTTATTGGTGTTGATAGTAATAATTTCTATCCAAAAACAAGGAGCTTCCTTGCAGGTATACAAGTTGATTTATAATAACCATTAACCTAACTGACATGAATAATTTAAAAAGATATATAAAACCTGGCCTTATTGCCATGGTTGTGGGCGCTATTTACCTTTCGGGTTGTACAAAATTAGATATTACGCCTAAATCAGCACTTACCCCATCTATTTTCCCAACTACCCCGGCGCAGTATGTAGCAGCCACCGGGCCTATTTATACCTCGTTTCGCGGGGCGCCGGGCAGGCAGTACTGGTTATTGCAAAATTTAAGTACCGATGAAAACGTGCTGGTAGCGCGTGGCGGTAACTGGCTTGATGGGGGTACCTATTCAACCGTGAACCTGCATACGGTAACACCTGATAACGGCATGACAGAAACCTGCTGGCAGTGGGGTTACGGAACCATAAGTTTATGTAACCAGGTCTTGTCATTGTTTGACGCTACCCCGGCAAGTGATGCTAAAAAGCAAACCGTTGCCGAAATTAAAACCATGCGGGCCTTGTCATACTTTTACCTGATGGATCTGTTTGGCAATGTGCCTATCAGCAAAAAGTTTGGCGATACCACCAACCTTGGCACCCAGCCAAGGGCAACTGTGTTTGCTTTTATCGAAAGCGAATTGCTGGCGCAAATTCCTGATTTGAGTGCTACATCGGGCGTAACTACTTATGGCAGGCCAACCAAAGGTTTAGCTTATGCCATACTTGCAAAAATGTACCTTAATGCGCAATACTATATTGGCACGGCAAGGTACCAGGATGCGGTTACCATGTGCGATAACATTATAAAAGGCGGCCAGTATTCTTTAGATGCCGATTACCTGGGGATGTTTAAACCTAACAACGGTCCGCAAATTAAAGATTTTATTTTTGCCGTTCCTTATGATGGTGTTCAGGCGCAGGGGCAGTATTATTCCCGCTGGACGCTTAACCCTAATTTGAAAAGTAAATATAAAATGCCTTATACACCAGATGGGCCTGTATATACTTACAAAGAGTATTATGCCTTATTTAACGACGCCAATGACATCCGCAAAAAACAATACCTGGTAGGCAAGCAATATAACAATGATGGCACGCCTATAAATATTACAACCACCAACATTGGGCTTGATGCAAGTTATAGTGGCCCTAATCCTAATGCTACTGTTGTACACCAGCTGGAGTTTACGCCTGATATTGTTTGGAAAAATAATGCAACCTTTGATATTGGTAATGATGAGCTTGCCAACGAAGAAGGATACAGGAACAACAAATTTTATCCGGACAGCTTAAATACAGATCGTAACCAGGGTAATGATGTGCCGATGTTCAGGTATGCCGATGTGTTGCTGGAGAAAGCCGAAGCCATTTTAAGAGGTGCAACTGCAACCAACGGCGATTCGCCTTTATCCTTGGTTAACCAGGTAAGGGCACGTGCAAAAGCTACCGCATTGGCAGCTGTTACCCTACAGGATATTTTAGATGAACGCGGCCGCGAACTGGCGATGGAAATGTGGCGCCGTAATGACGTTATCCGTTTTGGTCAGTTTGAGAAGCCATGGGGCATCAAAACAGATGCAAATCCCGCAAAACGCATTTTCCCAATACCAAGACCCGAAATGCAGTTGAATCCAAAACTGGTACAAAATCCAGGTTATTAACCAATATTGTTTAACAAATACAGGCCGCACACCGGCCTGTATTTGTTTTTTACCGTCTTTTGTTTTTAATTTAATTGTTCTATCAGACTGTTAACAATAAAAGAAAAAGACCATGATTGAGTGTTAAAGCCTGGCGAAACGCCGAGGCGGGATGTCGTATATCGCGTGGCGGCGACAACTCACCCCGGCTACGCTGCGCTGGCCGACCCTCTCTCCGGCTAAAGCCGCAAAGAGGGTTTTAGGGATTTTTGATTTACATAGCATTGATTATAAATTAACTACTAACGCGAAACCCTCTATGCGGCGCAGCCGGAGAGAGGGTGGTCGGGCGTAGCCTCGACCGGGTGAGTCGTAGCCGGCGTTCGGGCAAATGTTTATGACATAAATTTCAATAACTCGTAAGTAGGTAAAAGCAATAACGTAAATTAAAAGTTAAAACCCTCTTTAACATTTCTATCTTATCAAATTTAAATAGGTTCTATATGTTGTTAAGCAAATTTTTTTCAGTACGTTTTTTTGCCCTGCTTGTTATTTTAATATTTACCGGGAGGGCCGCAAATGCCCAGGTTAACACGAGCGCATCATACGCATTAATTGGCCGCGTAATACCCAAAGCAGCAGCACATTTTAAGGTAGAAGAAATTCCGGCGATAAATGGCAAAGATGCGTTTGAAATAGAAAGCGTTAACAACAAAATTGTATTAAGGGGTAATAATGGTGTCGCAGTAGCATCCGCATTATACTATTACCTAACCGAATACTGCCACTGCCAGGTAACCTGGAATGGCACCAATTTAAACCTGCCTGCAAAATTACCCGCGGTAACCACTAAAATTCATAAAAACACACCCTACCAATACCGGTACTACTTAAACTATTGCACGTACAACTATAGTATGAGCTGGTGGGACTGGAAACGATGGGAAAAAGAAATTGACTGGATGGCCCTGCACGGCATTGATATGCCGCTTGCATTAACCGGCCAGGAGTATACCTGGTATGAAGTTTATAAGGATATGGGTTTTACAGATAATGATTTGAAATCGTTTTTTTGCGGCCCCGCTTATTTTTCATGGTTTTGGATGGGCAACCTGGATGGCTGGGGCGGCCCGCTGCCCGTTAGCTGGATGACAAGCCACCGCGATTTGCAGCAAAAAATATTAAAGCGCGAAAGAGCGCTTGGCATGAAGCCCGTTTTACAATCATTTACCGGCCATGTACCCGCCGCGTTTACAACACGCTTCCCTAATTCAAAACTGAAAAAGACTAACTGGAACAATGGTTTTGGCGACACCTATATATTGGATACCCACGACCCAATGTTTGACTTAATTGGGCGTAAGTTTTTAGAAACACAAACCCGTTTATACGGCACCGATCATTTATACTCGGCCGATACCTTTAATGAAAATGAACCGCCAACTGATGATCCTGCGTATTTGTCGGCATTAAGCGCCAGGGTTTACCAGGCCATGAGCAATGCCGACCCGAAAGCCGTATGGGTAATGCAGGGCTGGCTTTTTTACAGCGACCGCAAATTCTGGAAAACTCCGCAGATTAAAGCTTTACTACAGGCTGTTCCCAACGATCACATGATTATGCTCGATTTGGCAACCGAAATTGAACCCGTTTGGAAACGCACAGAAGCGTATTACGGCAAACCCTGGATATGGAACATGCTGCACAATTTTGGCGGCAATATCGGGATGTTTGGCCGGATTGAAGGCGTAGCGACTGGCCCCGCGCTGGCCCTTAAAGATACCTCATCGGGCAAACTGGCAGGTATTGGCCTTACCATGGAAGGCATTGAGCAAAACCCGGTGTTGTATGAACTAATGACAAGTAATACCTGGCAAAGCGAGCCTATTAACCTGGATAACTGGCTTCGATCGTACATTTTAAATCGCTATGGTAACGTGAATCAGCATACAATCAAAGCGTGGCAGGTATTAAAAGAAACAGTTTATAACGGTAAAGATATCCGTGATGCCTCGGAGTCAATTATAACGGGCAGGCCAACGTTTGATTCGGCCGCGGTGTGGACAAGGACTAAATTAAATTATCAGCGTAAAGATTTATTGCCCGCCTGGGACGAATTGATAAAGGCCGTACCCACATGCAGCAAAAGTGATGGCTTTCAATATGACCTGGTTGATTTATCGCGGCAGGTATTGGCAAACTATGCCCGGCCATTGCAGCAAAAATGGGTGAAGGCTTACGAAGATAAAAATATAGCCGACTTTGATACATACAGCGTTCAGTACCTTCAATTGATTGGCGATATGGATATGCTTTTGGCAACCCGCAAAGATTTTTTATTAGGCCCATGGCTTGCCGATGCCCGTAATTGTGGAACCACGCCAACCGAAAAGGCAATTTATGAACGAAATGCCCGAAACCTGGTTACGCTTTGGGGCGACGAGAAAAGCCCGCTTCATGAATACTCCTGCCGCCAGTGGAGCGGTTTGCTCAACAATTTTTATAAAGTACGGTGGCAAAAGTTTTTTGCAGAAGCCCAGGCCGCGTTGAAAGCCGCCAGGCCAATGGACGCCGCCGCATTTGATAAAAATATAAGCGCCTGGGAGTGGAACTGGGTAAACACACAAAAGCTATACCCGGTAACCACCAAAGGCAATAGCATATTGCTGGCTCAACAACTGTATAAAAAATATCGCACTAAAATAGTGGCAGACTTAAAATAACATTAATATTTAAGGCATATGGCCAATGCACCAATTATAACTGATCCTTTTATAAATACCGGCAACGGTAAAAATACGCCTGTAAAGTTACCACGCCTACTATCGTTAGATGCGCTGCGTGGCTTTGATATGTTTTGGATAATGAGTGGCGAAGGGGTGGTACATGCCCTGGCCAAAGCAACCAACTGGCCGGTTTTATTGTGGATGTCGGGCCAGTTGCACCATACCGATTGGAATGGGATTACATTTTATGACATGATCTTTCCGCTGTTTTTGTTTATAGCCGGTGTGTCTATGCCCTACTCTATGCATAATAAAATGGTAAAGGCGGGGGTAAATGATGCGCAGCTTTTACCCAAAGCCGATAAGCGGAGCATCTATTTATCCATGATTCGCCGTACCCTTATCCTGCTTTTTTTGGGGATGGTTGTTAACGGTCTTTTCAAGTGGAACGGCTACGAGCAAACTCGCTTTGCAAGCGTGTTAGGGCGCATCGGCCTGGCCTGGTTTTTTGCAGGCCTCATTTATTTGAATTTTAATACCCGGCAGCAACTTATCTGGTTTGCTGTATTGCTAATAGGTTACTGGGCAGCCATGATGCTTATCCCGGTGCCGGGTTATGGCGCAGGGGTTTTAACCATGAATGGCAGCCTGGAATCATATGTAGATCGTTTATTACTTCCCGGCCGGTTACATGATAAAATACATGATCCCGAAGGTGTGTTATCAACCATCCCGGCAATTGGTACAGCCATGCTGGGCATCTTTACCGGTCAGTTTTTGAAATACCAATCGGCGAAATGGCCTATGTGGAAAAAGGGTGTGGCATTGTTTGTGGCCGGAGTAATTCTAATTGCCATTGGCTCCGTATGGAATTTAACTTTCCCTATCAATAAACGCCTTTGGACAAGTTCTTTCGTTTTATTTGTAGGTGGATGGAGCCTGGTTTTCCTGTCTGTATTTTACCTGGTTATTGACGTGGCGGGTTATCGTAAATGGGCTTTCCCTTTTGTGCTTATCGGGGTAAATTCAATCCTTATTTACCTGGCATCTGAAGGCATGATCGATTTTCAGCACACCGCCCATTACTTTTTTGGCGGGCTGATCCAGTACGTATCGCCGCTATGGCAAGCGGTTTGGCAGGCCATAAGCATAGTGATTGTGCAGCTTGCATTGCTTTATTTTTTATATCGAAACAAAATATTTTTGAAAATATAGCTTTGTGCGTTGCAGAGGCTTAGTGTTAAGTTAATAGTACTAAGTCTTAAATCAAAAGTTATATTTATTCTTTTTTGACTTAGGACTTTCGGCTAAAGACTATTACACGATTAACATTACATTGTATGATATCTTATAAAGGGCTACGTTTATATTTTACTTTACTGCTATTGGCTGCCCCGGCAGCTGCATTTGCGCAGGATGTTGTTAAATATGTACAGCCATTGGCCGGTACCGCTGTTGCCACAACTGCGTCGGCAGTAAAACACGGCTCGGGCTATGCCGCATCGCAAGCCAATACTATCCCTGCTGTAACTACGCCATTCGCCATGACGCAGTGGACGCCTGAAACCCAGGCAACAGAAAATAAGTGCGTACCACCGTATCTTTATAAAGATAGCCTGTTTTACGGCCTGCGCGGCTCGCATTGGTTAAGTGGTTCATGTACGCAGGATTATGGCAGCTTTACCGTTATGCCCATAACCGGGAAGTTAAAAACCAACAATTACCAAACCTCATTTAAACACGCCGACGAGTTGTTAACCCCTTATTTATACCAGGTTAATTTAGCCGAATATAGCGTACATGCCGCCGTAACCGCCACCCCACGCTGTGGCATAATGCAGTTTACCATGGATAAGGCCGATAGCCTTTATTTAATGGTTACCCCCAACAGCGACAGGCACGAAGGTTATATACAGGTGGATGCCCAACGAGGGGAAATATACGGTTACAACCCGGCGCATCGCATTTACCAGGGATGGGGCAAAAGCGCCGGTTTTAATGGCTTCTTTGTAATCCGTTTTGAAAAACAGGCCGATCGCACGGGGACTTTTACCGATGGGCAAATTTTATCGGCCACAAGCCTGAAAAACATGCCTGGCTTAGGCGCATTTGCTGGTTTTAAAATGAACAAGGGCGAAAAGCTGGTGATTCGTATAGGTACATCATTTACCAGCCTGGATGGCGCCCGTAAAAATTTACAGGTTGAAATGCCCGGCTTTGATTTTGATAAAGCGGTTGTAACCTGTAAGGCAGTTTGGGAAAAAGCCTTAAGTCAAATTAGCGTTGCTACCGATAACCTGAGGGATAAAAATATTTTTTATACGGCCTATTACCATACCATGCAGCAACCCCGCCTGTTTAGCGATGTGGATGGCAAGTACCCGATGTTTGCAACAGGTTATAAAAATGCAAAGCTGGCAAAGGGTAATTATTACGATGATTTTTCGATGTGGGATATTTACCGGGCCGAAATTCCTTTGTATGAAATACTGAAACCTGCTTTTGTAAATGACCTGGTACGGTCGCTGATCATTAAAGGCAGGCAAGGGGGCTGGATGCCTATATTCCCCTGCTGGAACAATTATACATCAGAAATGATAGGCGACCATACGGCTTCGGTAATTAGCTCGGCCTATCTTAAAGGCATCCGGGATTATGATGTAAACGAAGCTTATGGCTTATTGCGGCACAATGCTTTTGATATACCGGCCAATAAAGCTGATTATGTGGAAGGCAAAGGCCGCCGGGCCCTGGATAGTTATTTACAATATCACTACATACCGCTGGAAGATAGCGTGCCAGATGCCTTTCATAAAAAAGAGCAGGTGAGCCGTACGATGGAGTATGCTTATGACGATTATGCCCTATCGCAATTTGCGAAACAAATAAATAAAACAGCAGATTATAAATTGCTGATACAACGTGCGGGCTATTATAAAAATGTATTTGACCGGGCAATAGGCATGGTACGTGGCCGTTACGCCAATGGCAATTGGATAACTGATTACAACCCCGATAAAAAAGAAAGCTATATTACCGAGGGTACGCCCCGCCAATACACATTTTATGCTCCGCAGGATATTCCGGGCCTCGCAAAACTAATGGGCGGGCCAGCCAAACTGGAATCGGCATTAGATAGCTTGTTTTTGAAAAAAGAATACTGGCACGGCAATGAGCCGGGGCACCAGATTCCGTTTATGTACAATTATACTGCAGCGCCCTGGAAAACCCAGCAGCAGGTTCGCGAAATACTTGCAACGGAGTATAGCGATGGTCCGGGCGGCCTTGGCGGTAATGATGATGCCGGGCAAATGTCGGCCTGGTATATGTTTGCATCTTTGGGTTTTTACCCGGTAAACCCGGTATCGGGCCAATTTGTATTATGTTCGCCAATTTTTGATAAAGTAATATTGAAGCTGCCCAACGGGAAAAGCACAACCATAACCTGCCACAAAAAAAGTAAAAATTCAGCATACATCTACCAGGTTAAGCGGAACGGGAAGCTGAGCCTTCGTAATTATATCAGCTACCAGGAGATCATGAACGGTGGCAGCCTGGAATTTTTTATGCAGGATACACCAGATGCTAAATGGGCAACCCAAGCCCAATATCAACCTGGCCGGTAAAACTCAATAAGGGGGTAAGGATTATTGTGCCTATTTAAGCCGCAGCTTAAATAGGGTTTGGTTTAATGCCGCCAAGCTGAATTATGCAACAACTTTATTCTTTAATGAAAAGGGCTCTATGATGCTTTGTATGGTTGTTCGATTTCAATTAGCTTTTACATAACTGTTCCTAAGGGCCATAGGCCCGACACATATTGTAGCCACGGGTTTCAACCCGTGGATGAGTGCCTAAAGGGCATCAAAAGTGCCATCGGCACGGCCCATATTTGGGGATAAATCCAGGTATTTTCAATTTTGCTCAAACAATATATACGCATTGCTCATATGGGTCGAACCTACGGCTCTCAATCGTTTTCTTCGTTTCTTTCCCCGGGTTAAAACCCGGGGCTACAAGATTGGCCGAGGCTACGCCTCTGATTCGTGTAGAACAAGCCCGGATGTGTCCATAAAATATATCTTTAGAACTTAATCAGTAACCGCATCTGTGTTACCTATACAATCCGAAATAAAATAATTAAACGGGCAAATTTCAACCCAAAATTTGCCCCTTTTATTGGTGGGATACCCAATTTTTGAATTGCTCTAAAATATACTCCCTGTCGTACCGTCTCAAAAAAACATCATTATTGAACAGCGAAAAGCTATATAAAGGCTTTCTGTCTTGCAGACAGAAGGGGACGGTTATCATATCTGCTTAAATTAATTTTGATTAACCATTTATAATCTATCGAATTGCCGGGTTGGCAACCAATGATAAAATATTGTTGAATACGTATTGTTTCGAGTGATTGTAATGGTTTTGGCTTTTAACAACCGGTTATGCCCTTTGTGGTGTGTTTAACCAACAAAGCCTGTTATAACCCATTTGTTTCTGAAGGATAAAGATGAAGTTGGAAAACAAACTATACCAGCATGGCCGCTAACCGGGCTATCCCGGTCTTTGATGGTCAACTTTATATAACCTTTGATAGTAAAAACATTAACCTATATATGAGAATAATCCTTGCCACGACCTGTTTTTTATTAGTATGCAAAATTGGTACAGCACAGGTAACCGCCACCAATCTGTTAACCGAAGATCAGAAAAATCCTATCAGCATTGATGCCCGTAGTCCCCGGTTTAGCTGGCAGCTGGCTGCAAATGGCAGCAAGGCCAACAGCCAGGCCGCTTACGAGGTTCAGGTAGATGCTATTGATGCGGAAGGTGGCAAGCCCGTTAGTTTATGGTCAACCGGTAAGGTGTTATCAAGCCAAACGTTGTACGTGCCATACGGAGGCAAAACGTTGCAATCGGGACATAGTTATTCATGGAAGGTAAGGACCTGGGACATCAGCGGCAAACAATCCGCCTGGAGCGAACCTGCCCTGTGGACGATGGGGCTATTATCACCAACCGACTGGCAGGCAAAATGGATAGGCCAATCAACACCAGATGCGGTGAATGGCCCTGTTCCGTTATTAAGGGCCGGTTTTTCGTTAAACAAACAGATTAGTAAGGCTACCGCCTACATCACATCCCATGGCTTTTACGAGGCTCAGATCAATGGCAAAAAGGTGGGTGATGCCTACCTAACCCCTGGGTGGACAAGCTATAACAAAAGGCTGCAATACCAGGCTTATGATGTTAAAGATCTTTTAAAATCGGGTGATAACGCTATTGGAGTGGCGCTTGGCAGTGGCTGGTACCGCAGCCCGCTGGGCCCGTACAATCCACGGCCGGATTTTTACGGGAAAACCCTTGCGCTTTTGCTGCAAATTAAAATAGTTTACACCGATGGCACCGAAAAACTAATTGTATCCGACGAAAGCTGGAAGTCATCTACCGGCGCCCTCCGCTTTGCCGAAATTTATGATGGATGTATCCTGGATACCCGGCTTGCCCGGCAGGGTTGGTCGGAGGCCGGTTTTAACGACCGCGACTGGCAGGGCGTAAAAGTACAGACCCTGGATAAAAATAACCTGGTTGCCACCATCAATGAACCGGTAAGGCAGCATGAAACATTCAAACCTGTTAAAATTATCACTACTCCCCGGGGCGAAAAAGTGATCGACTTTGGTCAAAACCTGGTAGGTTGGGTAAAAGTTACCGTTCAGGGCCATGCCGGCGATTCCATTATGATATCGCACGCCGAGGTATTAGATAAGGCAGGTAATTTTTATACCGAAAACCTGCGTGCCGCCAAAGCCCGGAATATTTATATTTTAAAGGATAACAGCAAACAAACTTTCGAGCCGCAGTTTACCTGGCAGGGTTTCAGGTATATTAAAGTAACAGGCATTAAAGGCGAATTAAACCCGGCCGATTTTACCGGCATAGCCTTATATTCAGATATGAAGGTGACCGGTAGTTTTGCATGCTCAAACCCATCGCTTAACCAATTGCAACACAATATACAATGGGGGCAAAGGGGCAATTTTTTAGATGTGCCTACTGATTGCCCGCAACGCGATGAACGGCTGGGCTGGACGGGTGATGCGCAGGTTTTTTCGCGCACGGCATCGTACAACATGAACGTGCACAACTTTTTTACCAAGTGGCTTAAAGATGTGGCTGCCGACCAGTACCCCAGCGGAAGTATCCCTTACATCATCCCCGATGTTTTTACTAACGGCAACAATGAAGTTGGCGGTAGTACCGGCTGGGGCGATGTATCAACCATTGTACCGTGGACAGTGTACTCGGCTTATGGCGATAAACAGGTTCTGGAAAATCAGTACGCGAGTATGAAAGCCTGGGTTAAGTTCATTGAAAAGCAAACCAAAAACGACCTTTGGGTTACCGGCAATCATTTTGGCGATTGGCTGTTTTACAGCGTGAACAACGACAGGGACGGTACATCTGCCATCACCAATAAATATTTAATAGCCCAATGTTTCTATGCCCACTCAACACAGATATTACTTAACAGCGCCAAAATCCTGAACAAAAAGGCCGACGAGCAGTATTATACACAATTATTACAAAGGATAAAAAATGCCTTTGTAAAGGAATACGTTACGCCGAATGGGTTGATATCATCTGATACACAAACAGCCTATGTGTTGGCGCTTGAGTTTGACATGCTGCCTGTAGCCCTAAGGCAACAAGCTGCCGAACGGCTGGTTAAAAATATAAAGCAGTATGATTACCACCTTACAACGGGCTTTTTAGGTACCCCGTACCTTTGCGATGCCCTCAGCAAGTTTGGCCATGCCGATGTGGCTTACAGGTTATTGTTACAGGATACCTATCCATCCTGGTTATACCCCATAAAGGCAGGCGCCACAACCATTTGGGAAAGATGGGATGGCATCAGGACCGATGGCAGCTTCGAGGAATCGTCTATGAACTCCTACAACCATTACGCTTATGGCGCCATTGGCGATTGGATGTATCAAAACATAGCCGGCATACAGGCAGGAGAGGCCGGTTATAAAAAAATAATTATTAAGCCGGCTATAGGCGGAGGCCTAACCTGGGCCGAGGGCAGTTATGATTGCCCGTACGGCCACATCAGCAGTAAGTGGAAAATAGAAGGCGGCAAGCTTGATATGACGGTTACCATTCCACAAAACACAACTGCGGATATTTTTGTGCCCGATGTGTTGGGTAAAACCTATCAAAAAGTTTCGGTTAAGGGCGGCGATTATCATTTTCAACGATAACCGGATTTTAGCTATCCTGTCAAAAGAAGATTTGGTGGCATTTAAGTTTGAAATTAATAGATATTTCGCGACAAGTAGCGTATCACCTAACCCTATAAATGAGTTACAGACGACAATGACAGATAGGGATGGTTTTAATATTTATGTTATGCATTATTGTGTAACCAATAAAAACCATTCCAAATTTTAAACGGATAACGGGTGTAACCAAACCTTGCTTTGCAACTTTAAATGAAAAAAACACTATGAGTTCTTCTCTTAGCCAAACGGATAAAGAGCTTACTGCACTACTCAAAAGTGGGAGTGTTTTGGCATTTACCCAGTTGTATCATAAATATAGCCCTAAGATGTACGTCAACATGTTTAAGATGGTGAAGGACAAGGAGGTTGTAGAAGAGATGATCCAGGTTTTATTTTCACGGATCTGGCATCAGCGCGAGACCATTACCTATGAGCGCGATTTTTCGGGTTATTTATACAGGGCAGGCTCGCATTTGGTGTGTGATTTTTATAGAAAGCTGGAAAGCGACCGGAAAATGACGGCCCACTTTAAATCGACTATTACCGAGCATTATTCGCACATAGAAGAAAAAATATTTTTTAAAGAAAGCGAAAACCTGCTGCTACAGGCTTTGGCAGAACTTTCGCCACAACAGCGGCAGGTTTATCAGCTTTGTAAGCTTGATGGATTTAGCTATAAAGAAACTGCCACAAAACTTGGCATATCTCCCCATACCGTAAAGGAATATCTATCTAAAGCAAAAAACGTCGTAAAATCTTACATGGTCAAAAACATGGAAATTGTTACCTTTTTGATGTGTTGTTTTTACATAGTTTTGTCCAATTAATTGGTGCGCAGTTTTTTAATTCGATTGATTGAGCCCCCCATATTTATTTTAATTACGTCTTTAGTAAAATAGTATAACTGCTGATAGATGAACTACAGGGAATTATCACTTCTGTTTGAAAAACTGGTAAAAAATGAATGCACTGAAGAAGAAGCAGATTTGCTGTTAAAGTTGCTGTCAGACAGATATTACGACGGCATGTTCCGCCAGTTGGCAGAAGAGCAATTGCAGCAAACTGAGCAGGGTGTAAACCCAAACGACGTGTCTGAAGAATCGCTGAACCTTAAATTGGAGGCGATTTTAAATTCGGGTTTGCCAACAAAAAAAATCAACAAAAAAAATGTCCGCCATTTATACAAATGGTATGCTGCTGCTACCATGCTGTTGTTTTTGGCTATTGGCGCCTATGTTTTCAAAAAAAATAAACCGGCAAATTTGGTGGCGAATAACCATCAGCAAAAAATTACGTTTGGCGGCAATAAGGCCGTTTTAACTTTAAGCAACGGTCAAAAAATTAATTTAGAGGATGCAGCTAACGGTGCCATAGCTGCCCAATCGAATTTCACTATTACAAAAACAAAGGAAGGGCTGGTGGTTTACCAGGCCAATGCTTCCGGCGAAGGAGGCAGTGCCGCATCGGCAGCGCCTTTATATAACACGATTACAACACCCGATGGCGGCCAATACGAAGTTGTACTTCCCGATGGATCAAAGGTGTGGTTAAATGCTGCATCGTCCATAAAATTCCCGGCGCAGTTTGCGGCAGATAAACGTTTGGTTGAGTTAACCGGCGAAGCATATTTTGAGGTGACGAAAGTTTTTATTCCCCTAAAAAAGGCAAATAAGTTTGAAAAGATGCCCTTTGTTGTTTTGAGCGGCCGCCAACAAATAGAGGTGTTAGGTACCAGGTTCAACGTAAATGATTACCGGGAAGAGAGCAGTGTGAAAACAACCTTGCTTGAAGGATCGGTAAAAGTGAATACGCTTAGCGATGACGGCCAGCAAACATCCCCCTCATCAGCAATGCTCAGGCCGGGGCAACAGGCAAACCTGGATCGTGGTAACATAAAGGTTAGTGCGGCTGATACCGCTTCGGCAACTGCGTGGAAAAACGGCTTTTTTCAATTTGACAACGAAGATATTTATGTGGTGATGCGAAAAATTGCCAGGTGGTATAACATTGATGTGGATTACCGTGGAGACATGCGCGGTAAGGTTTTTTCAGGCGTGATATCAAAATATAGCAACGTAACCGAAGTACTGAAGATGCTGCAGTTAACCGGCAGTGTTTCGTTTGCCATAAAGGAGCGAAAGATTACCGTGTTTTAACATTTTTCACCAATCGTTTGCCGACTGTTAAGTCAACAGTACTAAGTCTAATGGTTAATTTTTTCTTTTTTGACTTAGAACTTAAGACTTCGGGCTAAAGACTATCCGTCAATTTATCATTGACATGAAACTACAGCCTTAAATATTAACTATGGCAGCTATAGTTGCTGACCACCATCTTTTTAGGAAATAGTTTCTTTAATCCCAATCTACCTGGTCCGAATGAATCACTTCGATGATCTTATATTACTATGCTTATGCTCTATTTATAAGGTTCTGGTTAATATTTAGTGTGATACTTTATTAATAATAAATTGATCCCCCCCTTTTATCCGCCACCTCCGTCTTTACAATAACCAATACCTAAATGAGTTGCGTGGCGTACTGTTTTGTTAAAACAATCACGGTTGCCAGGAAGCTATAAATGGGTTTTCAATAAAAGAAAACAATAACCAGCCTAAAAAACGAAAGGAGAAGTACTATGAATTAACCTTACTAAGCCTCAAGGTAAAAACAAAACCAGGGATGCTTGCGACAACCCTGGTCAACGTTGGCCTATTGAAATCATTCCCGTTATAGAAACAACTTTCATTTCATAAACCTAATTCCAAATGTATAAAACTTATACGGCATTTTGTTGCGGCATAAATTCCCGCGTAATGCTCCAATTCATCAAGATAATGAAGCTTACCATTATTTTAATAATTGCCACTCTGCTACAGGTTAGTGCTGCCAGTTACGGGCAAAAAGTAAACCTGGCAGTAAAGGAGGCATCGCTTGAAAATGTTTTAAAGCAGATAAAGGCACAAACCGGCTTTAACCTGCTTTACAATCCCAATGCGCTTAAAGAAACCAAATTGATCAGCCTCGATCTTAAAAACGCTTCTGTTGATTATGTGCTGCAAAAATGTTTTGATGGGCAACCCGTTACCTATCTCATCGAGCGAAAAACCATTATTGTTAAAATGAAGCCCCCGACGATGGTGTTTGACGAGGTAAAGGACGAAAATCAAAAAGTTACGGTAACCGGAACAGTGAGGGATTCGCTTGGCACCTTGCCTGGTGTAACCATCAAGATAAAGGGTACCGGTTTAGGAACAAAAACCGATGAGAACGGAAAGTTTGTGCTGGATATACCCAATGATAATGCGGTACTGGTATTTTCTTTTGTTAGCTATATTACGCAGGAAGTGCCTGTAGATGGAAAAACCGTCATCAACGTACTGCTAAAATCCAATAAGAATTCAATAAGCGAGGTGGTTGTAGTGGCCTTTGGTACACAAAAGAAAACCGATTTGGTTGGCTCGGTTACTTCCATTAAACTGTCCGAGCTTAAAATTCCATCAAGTAACCTTACCACAGCACTGGCAGGCCGCGCCGCAGGCCTTATTGCTTTTCAGCGCGGTGGCGAACCTGGCAAGGATAATGCGGATTTCTTTATTCGTGGTGTAACAACATTTGGCTATAAAAATAACCCGTTGATATTGATTGACGGTATGGAATTAAGCACAACAGATCTGGCCCGCTTACAACCAGACGATATTGCCAGTTTCTCTATCCTGAAAGATGCCACATCTACCGCTGTATACGGTGCACGGGGGGCCAACGGTGTAATTTTGGTAACCACCAAGCAAGGTAAAGTAGGTAAAGCACAAATAGCATTCCGGTTAGAAAACTCCATTTCAACTTCGGTACGGGATATCGAAATGGCCGATCCGGTTACTTATATGAAACAATCCAATGAAGCGATATTAACACGTAACCCATTGGGCATAACCCTTTACAGCGACGAGAAGATAGCAAACACTGCGGCCGGGTTAAATCCTATTATCTATCCCGCCAACAACTGGAAGAAGCAGGTTTTTAAAGATTATACCATGAACCAGCGCGCTAACCTGAATGTAAGCGGTGGCGGCGATGTTGCAAAATACTTTGTTTCGGGATCGGTAAACAGGGACAACGGCATGTTGAAGGTTGATCACCGAAACAATTTTAACAATAATATTGATTTAACAAGTTACTCGCTTAGATCAAACATTACCATAAACCTTACTAAAACAACGGAAATGATTGTCCGTTTAAGCGGCAATTTCGACGATTATACCGGCCCTTTAGATGGGGGAGCGGAAATGTACAGAAAAGTTATGCGCTCCAATCCTGTACTATTCCCTCAATATTACCCGGTAGACGCTGATCATGCGTTTGTTAAACACATCATGTACGGCAATTATGACCAGGGCGGCTATACAAATCCCTACGCAGATTTGACCAAGGGGTATATGAACTATTCACGATCACTGATGCTGGCACAGTTAGAGGCCAAGCAGGATCTGTCTGGATTAATCGACGGGCTTTCTTTAAGTGCCATGATGAACATTAACCGTACATCATATTTTGATGTCAGACGGTCATACAATCCTTATTTTTATTCGCTTACCGGGTATGATCCTGTTGCTAATACCTATTCAATAACAAATATTAACGAACCCACCGCAACAGAATACCTTGACTACAACCAAGGGGGGAAAGATTTGAATTCTACCTTCTACGCGCAATCCATGTTAAGTTATAACCATCAGTTTAAAAAGCACGGCTTTAGTGGTTTGCTGGTATATATGATACAAAATAACATCAGCGCAAACGCTCCTGATCTTCAGCAATCTCTTCCCTTCAGAAACGTAGGGGTATCAGGAAGGGCAACTTACAATTACGATAGCCGCTATTACCTGGAGTATAACTTTGGTTATAACGGATCTGAAAGATTTTCTCAAAAACACAGGTTTGGCTATTTTCCATCTGCCGGTGTTGCCTGGAGTATATTCAATGAAAAATTCTTCGAAAATATTAAGCCCGTTGTTAATAACCTTAGGTTGAGGGCCACTTACGGATTTATCGGAAACGATGCTATCGGGTCGCCGTCAGATCGTTTCTTTTACCTCTCTAATGTGGATATGAATGCCAATTACCGGGGTGCTACTTTTGGAAACGGCCAGGGAGCAGGCACTTATTTAAACGGTGTAAACATATCGCGCTACGCCAATGACGACATCACCTGGGAAAAATCGACAAAAACAAACCTGGCGCTTGAAATAGGGCTTTTTAATAAGCTAAAGATTAACGCCGAGATATACTCCGAAAAGCGTAAAAACATCCTGATGTCGCGTGCGTCAATTCCGGTTACCATGGGTTTAACTGCCGATGTACGGTCAAACGTGGGCGAGGCTGCAGGAAAAGGAACTGATATTTCGATAGATTACCAGGACAATATAGGAAAGGATTTTTGGTTTTCGGCAACCGGAAACTTCACTTACGCCAGGAGCAAGTATACCGTTTACGAAGAGCCGGTTTATGACGAAAAATATCGCAGCCGTATAGGGAATCCTATTTTTCAGGAATACGGATACATTGCAGAGCGGCTTTTTGTTGACGATGCAGAAGCGCTGAATTCTCCGAAACAAAACTTTGGCCCTTACGGCGGCGGCGATATAAAGTATACCGATGTAAACCGCGATGGTCAAATTACAGATGCAGATCGTGTTCCTATCGGCAATCCACGATTACCGGAAATTGTTTATGGGTTTGGATTTTCTATGGGGTATAAAAACTTTGATTTTTCGGCTTTCTTCCAGGGGTTGGCAAATGAATCATTTTGGATTGATGCCAACAGTACATCACCGTTTAATAACCAGACACAATTATTAAAAGCCTATGCCGATAGTCACTGGTCTGAAGATTCACGTAATGTTTATGCCCTTTGGCCAAGGTTAAGCCCGGATATTAACAATAACAACAACCAAACCAGTACCTGGTTCATGCGCGACGGTTCATTTTTGCGCCTGAAACAGGTTGAACTTGGGTATAAGATCCCTCAAAGTTTACAGAAGAGTTTGCACCTCTCCAACTTCAGGATCTATGTGAACGCAACTAACCTGCTTAATTTCAGCAAGTTTAAATTATGGGATGTAGAAATGGGTGGCGATGGCCTTGGCTATCCTATTCAGCGCGTGTTTAATATTGGTTTAAATGTATCAATAAGGTAAATACCGCATTAGGGCGCAATTAATTTATACCAGTTAAATTCATAAACACACATATTATGAGAAAATATATTGTAACAGGAACTTATGCATTGCTCTTTTTAGCTGCATTAACTTCCTGCAAAAAGTTTTTAGATGTAGTTCCGGATAACGTGGCCACCATAGATAACGCCTTTACCATGCGTACCCAGGCTATGAAGTTTTTATTTACCTGTTACTCCTTTATGCCAAAAAATGGCCAGTTAGGCGATGACCCGGCGATGGTTGGTGGCGATGAGCTATGGGAAATTCCCGAAAGGGGCGCCTATTTAGATATGGCCAAAGGCTTTCAGAGTAAGGTCGGTCCGCTGGGCGATAGGTTTCAGCCCATGTACCAGGCCATCAGGGATTGCAACATTTTCCTTGAAAATATTGGGAAAGTACCCGATATGCAGGAAACAGAAAGAAGACGATGGATTTCGGAAGTGAAATTTCTTAAAGCCTACTACCATTTTATCCTGGTGCGGATGTACGGGCCTATTCCGCTCATCAAAACTAATTTGCCTATTTCGGCAGATGTGAACCAGGTAAAAGTAGTTCGCGATCCTGCAGATTCTTGTTTTAGTTACATCGCGAAGCTTCTCGACGAAGCAGCACCGGGGCTGCCCTTAACAATCATCAGCCCGACTACCGAGGCAGGGCGCATTACACAGCCCATCGCACTATCGTTAAAAGCAAAGGTATTGGTTACCGCGGCCAGCCCGTTATTTAACGGTAACACCGATCAGAGCAGTTTAAAAAACCTGGACGGAACACCGCTATTTAATACTACCTATTCAAAAGTAAAATGGGATTCGGCAGCTACTGCCTGCAAAAGGGCTATAGATGTGTGCGAATCTGCCGGTATCAAACTGTATGTCTATAACCCGGCCTTTCAACAATTTACCCTTACAGATACCATTAAAACGCAGTTAAGCATCAGAAACGCCGTTACCGAGAAATGGAACAGCGAGATCATCTGGGCTAATACCCAATCAAATACGGCTGATTTACAACGGTTGATATCAAGCTGGTGGGATCCATTATACCTTGACGGCGTTATTACAAGGGGAGAACTTTCGCCTCCTTTAAAAATTGCCGAACTGTTTTATACCGCTAATGGTGTACCCCTTGATGAGGATAAAACCTGGGATTATAACGGACGTTATGGTTTAAGAACCGCAGGGGATGCCGATAAGTTGTACATACGGAAAGGCTATACCACCGCTGGACTGCATTTTAACAGGGAACCACGGTTTTACGCAGACCTTGGCTTTGATGGCGGAGTATATTATGGACAGGGCCGTTTTGATGATAAAAAATATATGGACCTGTTTTACCTGGAGGGGAAATTTAAACAGCGGGATGGTAAAGGCAAATACGGTTATAATACGGTAACCGGCTACAACCTTAAAAAACTGATAAATTTTCAAAATACAATCAACTCATCTAACGATTACTCGGTTATTGACTATCCTTATCCTATAATGCGTTTATCTGATTTGTATTTGCTTTATTCTGAAGCGTTGAATGAATCAGGAGGGCCGTCGCCTGAGGTAAATAAATACATCGACCTGGTTAGGAAACGTGCCGGTTTAGGTACCGTTGCATCATCATGGACCAACTACTCTACCAATCCGGTAAAATTCCAGAACCAGGATGGTATGCGTGCTATTATTCACCAGGAGCGCCTTATCGAGCTGTCTTTCGAATCGCAACGGTTGTGGGACCTGCGCCGGTGGAAAGAATCATCCAAAGAGTTAAATAACTCAATTAAAGGCTGGGATCTATCGCAAACAACCCCCATATCCTATTACCGCATCACTGTGCTTTTTAACCAAACGTTTGGGGCAAAAGACTACTTCTGGCCTATTGCAGAAGGTAACATGACAGCTAACAGGAATTTAGTTCAAAACTTAGGTTGGTAAAAAATATCATTTACAGGTTGATCACATAAATAAAACAGGAAAAATGAAAAAGATATATTTTATAGGAGGGTTGCTCGTAGCCCTTTTATGGTACAGTTGTTCAAAAGAAGGAAGATTAGACTTTGTAGATTCAAATGCACCAGCTCCTGCGCAAATAAGCGCGGTAAAGGTTGATGCAACTCCCGGGGGAGGCATACTAACCTACACGCTTCCGGCCGACCCTAACCTGGCTTACGTAAAGGCCGTATATGAAATACAGCCGGGTGTTTTCAGGGAGGCAAAATCATCAAGATATACAGATACATTACGTTTGGTGGGTTTTGGTGATACATTGAAACATGCGGTAAAGGTTTACAGTGTGGGTAACAATGAAAAGGCGTCGGACCCTATTTCAGTTGATGTAACGCCCAAAACACCGCCCGTTAAATCGGTGTTTAAGACCTCGAATTTTTCGGAAACATTTGGCGGCGTAAGCGTCTCGTTTAAAAACCCCGATAAGGCAGATTTGGCTATTGTGGTATTAAGAGATACCACAGGCAATAACAATTGGGTAACCGTGCGCACGTTTTATACCGCCGCCACCGCCGGTAATTTTGCCGCCCGTGGCTTTGAATCAAAACCCCAGAAATTTGCGGTGTTTATACGCGATCGCTGGAATAATAAATCAGACACGTTGGTTAAAACACTGACCCCTAAATTCGAGATTGAAATTCCGAAAAACACCTTTAGTAAATTGGTATTGCCAACCGACCAGACTGAACTTGCAGATCCGGGTTTTAATATTGAAAATATTTGGAACGGGTTGGCCGACAGGCGAATTTATGCTTCATCAAATGCCTCATCGTTGCCGCAATGGATCACCATTGATTTGGGTAAAAAGGTGTTGATGAGCAGGTTTAAAATGTGGATGGAACCTAATGACCATTGCTACACAGGATCGGGTTTAAAAAACTTTGAACTATGGGGATCAAATTCGCCCGATCCGGATGGCGGATGGACACAGTGGACCTTGCTGGGCAATTTTACAACATTTAAACCATCGGGCTTGCCGCTGGGCCAAAAAACCAACGAGGATATCAATTATGCTACCAACCTGGGTGCCGATTTTAATTTTGATGTGCAGCCCTCTGCAGTACGTTACCTGCGTTTAAAATCGCTGGAAACATACAGTAGTCCGGGCCAGGTGGTAATCATGGAGATGACGTTTTTTGGCCAGATAGTACAATAGGTATTTTACTTAATTAATCGTAAAAATCATATAATGAAAAAGATATTGCATATCGGACTAATAGTATTCATTACTATTTGTGTTTTTGCAGCTTGTACCAAGATGGATGCAACCTACAAACAATTTGTAGTTCCGGGTGGATTAACCTACACCGGGAAAGCTACTGCGCCAAAAGCTTATTCGGGCCTTAACAGGATCAAGATAGCATGGCTAAGGGGATCGGACCCATCGGTAATAAAAGCCAAAATTTTCTGGAATAATTTTAAGGATTCTTTGTCTGTTGATATCCCGCCTGCCGGGGATACCGTAAGCGCGATGATTACCAACCTTGACGAAAAAAGCTATACGTTTGTTATCCGTACCTATGACGGGAAAGGGAATTCATCCATACCTGTAGAAGTGGTGGGCGGCTCTTATGGTGTTAAATACCAGGCGCAACTGTTAACCAGGCCTGTAAACTCAACCGTATTAAGTGCCAAGGGCAAGCTTACCATTAATTGGGGTGGCGCCGATGTATCAAACGGCGCTTTTGCATCAGAAGTTAAATACACTGATGTTGCCGGCAATGTGAAATCGCAGGTGTTTTCGGTGGATCAGAAAACTTCCGAAATAACCGATATTAAACCCAATACAAATTATAAGTTCAGGACGATATTTAAACCCGATTCTTTGAGTATCGACAATTTTTATACCGCTTATTCAGATGGAGGGTTATTTGCATTTGACAAGAAGGACTGGAAGATTATTGACTATTCAACACAGCACTCAGCAGGAGACAATGCGGTAACCAATTTTATTGACGGTACCGACGCAACACGCTGGCATACCTGCGCCGGCTGTTCAAGCTATCCGCATTATGCAACAATAGACATGGGTATAGAAAGAACAATTACCCAATTTGGTGTTTGGCGCACCACTTTTGAAACCGGAGGTGACGACCGTGGACCTGATAAATTTCAGTTTTTTACCAGCACTGATAATAAAAACTGGGTAAACCAGGGCACGTTTAATTTTAACCGTTTAATTAATGGCGAGCAACGGTATTTGACCCCTAATAATCCAAGGGCAAGATATTTTAAATTTGTTGGCATAAGCGGCCCGCAAAGCTATATGGTAATGGGCGAAATAAGTACCTATGGTTTATAGTTAGCCACTAAAAAAACACCATAATTTCAAAATTTTTAAAAAATTGTTATTGGTTAACAAGGCATGATTTGGTTATTTATTGGGAATAACCGCATGCAGGGAAGTAGCAGGAGAAATCCTGCACTTCCTTTTTTAGCGTTAAATACGTTCCAATGCAAAGCGTGAAGTTTAAATCAGTCCAATACTTCAACATAAATAAACTGAAAGTCCCCTGTTATATTTATAAAAAAACTTATGACGATATCTATAAAAAATAGCTTGTCACTCATCTTCCTTTTTTTCATCACCCAGGTAACCAAAGGTCAAAATGCTCATAGCATTACTCCGCCCAGGTCAGCAAAGTTTGATGCAATTGAAAATGATTTTAAAATGATTCCGGATTCTATTCAGACCAGTGTTTACTGGTATTGGTTATCGGGTAATGTTTCAAAAACAGGGGTGGTAAAAGACCTGGAAGCCATGAAAAAGGTGGGCATTAACAGAGCATTTTTAGGAGATATTGGTTTAAACGACGTGCCCTATGGGAAGGTTAAATTTCTTTCGGATGAGTGGTGGGATATTTTACATACAGCGCTTAAAACGGCAACACGCTTAAATATTAAAATTGGACTGTTTAACGGACCAGGATGGAGCCAGGCCGGCGGGCCGTGGGTTAAACCGGGGCAAAGTATGCGCTATTTAACATCGTCGGAGGTATTGGTAAAGGGCCCCTTGCTTTATAATAAGCAGCTGCCTGAGCCACAATCAAATTTTCAGGATGTAAGGGTTTTGGCGTATCCGGTTCCGGCTGATTATGGTGCCGATATCAGCGAAGTAAAACCCCGGCTATCATCAGCGCAAGGAATCGACTCATTAAACAACCTGATGGATAATAACCTGGCTACCGGGGTTCATTTTAAACAGGGCCAGCAACTGTCGGTAGATATCAATACGCAAAAGCCGTACACCGTACGCAGCATAACCATCTCAACAACGCATCAGCCGGTTTACCTGGAAGGAGATATACAGGTAAAAACGAAGGATGAATATATTACTGTTAAGCATTTTATTATCGACAGGCGAAGCCCGGCGTTAAACTTTGGCTTTTTGCCCTGGGCCAAATCGGCAATTTCTATACCGGTAACTACAGCTACTGATTTTAGATTATTGTTCACCAACATCTCTGGTAATTCGGGCATAACAGAATTGAAAATGTCGCCGACGGCGGTGGTTGATAGTTATATGGAAAAAACACTGGCCAAAGCCTGGCAAACCGAAGACCTTACCTGGAATGCCTATCTCTGGAATCCGCAAGCCAATGAGCAGTCAAAATATATTATAAACCAGGCGCAGGTGATAGATGTTTCAAAATACATGGCTGCCGATGGTACGCTTAACTGGCAGGTGCCTGCCGGCAACTGGATAATTGAGCGCACCGGGATGGTACCCACCAACATGCACAACGTGCCTGCAACGCCCGAGGCCACAGGCTTTGAAACAGACAAAATGAGCAGCCAGCACATTAATGAACATTTTGATAATTATGTGGGGCAGGTATTAAAGCGCATTCCGCCAGAAGATCGTAAAACCCTTACCGTAGTAGTGGCCGATAGTTACGAAACGGGTAGCCAAAACTGGACCGATTTGCTGTTACAGGAATTTAAACAGAAGTACAATTATGATGCTACGCCATTTATACCGGTTTTACAAGGTAAAGTGGTTGGCAGCGCTGTCCTGTCCGACCGTTTTTTGTGGGACCTTAGGCGACTGATTGCAGATGATGCCGCTTTTAAATACGTGGGCGGCCTTACCAGGAAAAGTCATGAGCATGGGCTTACCACCTGGCTTGAACCATACGGTTATTTTGGATTTCCGGCTGAGTTTTTACAATACGGAGGCCAGTCGGACGAAGTAGCGGGCGAATTTTGGCTTGACGGGCGTTTGGGTATGTTTGAAAACCGGGCGGCCTCTTCGGTGGCGCACATTTATGGTAAAGTTAAAGTATCTGCCGAATCATTTACTTCGGCGGGGGCTCCCTGGCGCATGTACCCCGGAAATTTGAAGGCACGCGGCGACCGCTTTTTTACTGATGGCATAAACAATACCTTGTTGCATGTTTTTATACACCAGCCCGAGGATGACCCGAAACCGGGCATCAGTGCCTGGTTTGGTACCGAATTTAACCGGGGGAATACATGGTTTTTTGATATGGATGTGTTTGTGAAATATTTAAAGCGGTGCAACTTTATGTTGCAGCAAGGCCAATATGCGGCTGATGCCGCCTACTTTATAGGCGAGGACGCTCCAAGGATAATGGGAGTTACAGATCCTGAACTACCCAGGGGATATTCATTTGATTATATTAATCGTGATGTGATAAAGGGGAGTCTTTCGGTAAAAAATGGAAAGCTTTGCCTACCGAATGGCATAAGCTACAGTATTTTGGTTATGCCTAAGCTTAGCACCATTCGCCCGGAGTTATTGGCTAAGATAAGGGAGTTGGTGCGCAACGGAGCAGTGATATTAGGGCCGAAACCAGAAAGGTCGCCAAGTTTGCAGGGCTATCCACAAGCAGATAAACAGGTAAAGTTAATGGCCGCTGAGTTGTGGGGCAATATTAATGGTACAACAAATAAGGTAAATCATTATGGCAAAGGCCTTGTAATTAGCGGCATGAATATGCAGGAGGCCTTGAACCTGATAAGGGTTGCCCCGGATTTTAAAACAGAAAAGAACGACCCGGTACTGTTTATCCACAGGAAACTAAACAATGGATCGGTTTATTTTATATCGAATCAAAAAAATGAAACGATTAACATTGCAGCGCGGTTTAGGATAACCGGCAAAAAGCCCGAACTTTGGGATGCCGTGACCGGCACCGTACGCAATTTGCCATCATTCTATTCAACAGCAACCCATACCACCATCCCTTTAAAGCTTGCGGCCAATGAAAGTGCTTTTGTCATTTTCAGGAACGATGGGGCAGGCGGCGATACAACAAGATCAAATTACCCGGAGCCTAAGCAAAGCATAGCTATAACAACACCATGGGCCGTAACATTTGATAACGCCATGGGCGGGCCGGCAAAACCGGTAACATTCGATACGTTAACCGATTGGTCGCTTAATGCAAATGATAGTGTCAAATACTATTCGGGGGCTGCATACTATCGCAACACCATAAATATAGATAAGATTGAAAACGGTACAAACTATGTAATTGACCTTGGCCTTGCCCGGGATATAGCCAAAATAACAGTAAACGGTATTGAAATGGGTGGCGCATGGACACCGCCATACCGCCTGGATATTACAAAAGCATTGCGGCCGGGCAAAAATCAGCTGCAAATTAAAATTGTGAATACCTGGGTAAACCGCTTGTTGGGCGATGCCAAATTACCGGCCGATAAAAGGAAAACAGCAGCCCTGTTTGGCCCCGATGCGGGAAAGGGTTTGGAGCAATCAGGATTGCTGGGGCCGGTAACAGTTAATATGTATACCTATTAATTAGGCGTATATTTACCTGTAAGCAATGCAGAATTACCAAAAATATCTGAATGTAGGGCCGGCCGAAAAAAACTGGGGCTTTTATTTGAATACAGTAGGCTCTGCAAAAGTGGGGCCTAATAAAAACTATCCCAACAATCGCGAACATCCGATAGATCATTCCTTTACCTGGGATAAGGGGCGCATACTTAGCGGTTATTATATTGTTTTTATTACAAAGGGCGAAGGTATACTGGAATCGGCAAAAACAAAGGCTTTTGAGGTTAAAGCTGGGATGTGCTTTTTACTATTCCCGGGGATATGGCACAGGTATAAGCCACATCCGCTATCGGGATGGGAAGAATATTGGGTAGGCTTTAACGGCGAATATCCCGACGAGTTAATGCGAAAGGGCGTATTTAAACCCGAGGCCCCTTTTATTGATGTTGGTTTGAATGAAGAGCTACTCCAGCTTTTTCATACATTGATAAAAACTGTTGAACGTGCAGAAATAGGATACAGGCAAATTGTAACTGGCATAACACTTCAAATGTTAGGCCTTTTAAGCGCACTTTCAAAATTTCATGATCAAACCGGAAGCAAAAATGAACGGCTGGTTTCAAAGGCTAAATTTTTGTTGCAGGAATCGGTTGAAAACCCGGTGAGTTTAGAGGATATTGCCAAAGAGCTCCCAATGGGATATTCTAATTTCAGGAAAACATTTAAGCAGGTTACCGGCCTTTCTCCCAATCAGTATCACCTGGAGTTGAGGCTTGATAAGGCAAAAAATCTGCTTACGTTTACAAATTTAACGGTAAATGAAATTGCTTATCAAACCGGGTTCGAATCGATTTTTTATTTTTCGCGTATGTTTAAAAAAAAGAATGGTTTGGCGCCAAAGCAATTCAGGAGCCAGCTTGCAAACCATCAACAGATGTAATACCCCGATATTTTATATCCGGCTGTACCGTTCTCTTAGCAAATCTTTCATGTAACAGTTAATTTCAAACTGATTGGCCATTGGCTCAACACTAAACGGGGCTTTGGGCATGTACGGTTCGGGGCCAAACTCAGTGGTTATGGGTAATATATCCCGACCGATTTGGGTGTTGTTTAAAACTATCTGGTCCCACCAGGTAAGGAAGTGGTTAAGTGCGTAACCCCACTCCGGTGCCCGCGGATCTGCCACCTGCGGACCTTGTTCAAAACCAACACGGGCATGAATATGATAACTTCGTTTAATAGCTTCGTCAACAATGGGCTTAAAATTTTCAAGCATACTTTCGGTAACACACACCCAGTGCGAGAAATCGGCCGTGATACTAAAACCCGGGCGGGCCGCAAAGAACCCGCTGGTCATTTGGGGCGAGTATCCTAACCTGCCCCTGTGTGTTTCGTGAACTACTTTGATGCCTGTTTTAACGGTAAGTTCCTGGGCGGCATCAACCAGTTCAAGGTTTTGTTCAAAAGTAAAATAGTCCCGGCCCGTATGCGAGTTTATAAGCAAGGGGCAGGGCCCGGCACATTCATAAAGATTTTTAATAAATGAGGCTTTGAATTTTTTTAACGTGCTCCCTTCGGCCCGATGCTGATGGCTCACCATATACATTTCGTGCTTTTGTAAATAATCAAACAAAAGCTTTTTTTCGGTACTGTCGGTTGGTATCCAGGTGTCTATACCGTCGTACCCGGCAAGTTTTATTTTATCAAGAAACCCGCCCAGGGGCAAATGCTCATGTCCCCATTGCGGGCTCAGTATTTTGATTTCCATATTTTAACAAAAAAGGCAATTAGTTGTTGAGTGTAATTACCTTAACAGCAAATGCTTTCATCTCTGTTTCTTCGCCATTGATAGTTGCTACCGGTGCTTCGTTATCGCCAGATTCCATATCTATGGTGCTCACTTTAGCTCCCTTGAAATCTGCAGGCAGTTTTACGTTGATTGCCCTGTTCCTTTTATTTAAAAGTAATACCTTTTTTACCCCTTGCGTTACAAAGCCTTGTGCTAAAATATCATCGCCATTATTGTCGTCCAAAACTGTTTTAACCATTTTACTGCCGGGCGTAAAATTGTCTTTAATCAATTTTAATACCCAATACCGCGCATTGGGCTTATTATTTTGGTAATTTATCATACTCACATCCGGGAATTGCGTTGGAAAACCAACCAACTGCGATTCGCCAATGATATCGATACCTGCTTTTGAGAGTTCGATAAAAAAATAAGCATACACACTTGACGATAGGTTCCAATAAGCAGGCGTTATTGGTTGGTTGCGCATTTCGTCGCTTACAAAGGTGCCCAGTTCATTAATGTCGGTTTTGGTATTGGGCGCAAGGCGTTTACGAATGTTCTCGATATAACTAACAGTATTCACAAAGCTTTCGGCCTTATCAAAAACAGAATATTCGTAAGCCTCGAATTTTTGCCGGCTATTTGCATTTGCGTAGCAATGATATGATATTAAATCAATTGGGATACCTGGTTTATGGTTAGCCGGATTAAGGAAATATTCAAACCATCCGGGTTTTACATAGGCAAGGGCCATCCCTACAAATTTTGCTTTGGGCAATACCCCCCTGATGGCTGTAACCATAGCATCATAAATTTTGGTATAAGTTTGCGGCGACATGTTATGCTCAAGGTCGGGTTCATTCAGCACCTCCCAGTAAGGTATTTGATAATGGTAGCCAGATTTGTGGTATTTTCCTAATTCGTCGGTAAATCCGCCTTTGGTGTACCAGCTTATTAACCGTACATAATAATCTGTTAATTCTTTCATTGTTGTATCGCGCAATTCGGTACCGCCGGCATAACCCCAGCCAACCTGGTTAGGGTCGTCAGGATAAGGAACAGGCTGATTGGTTTTAAACATCCACTGTGGGATTGTACTAAAGTTGATGATCACAGGATGACCTTTTGTTGCCTCCAAAAAATCGATGGTCATGGGGTCTATTAAACTAAAATCCCATGAGGCGGTTTTTTCCGGGGCCTTTAACTCGGCTACGGCAAGCTTAGGGTAAGGAAACCACGGCACATATCGTACATAATCTGCCCCAAGATTTTTAAGCGCATTAATGGCACCTTCGCGCATGGCTCCCTGGGGGCGCAACATGGGGTTGCCAACAACTTGCAGCGTTGGGGTCGATTTAGATATCATCACATTTTCATCCCATCCAATTCTAAGTGTTTGCGCTTTACAAATTAAGCCACAAAACAAAAGGGCTATACTTACAGTTGCCGTCTTCATTTTACTTTAGTTGTTTTTTATTTTTAGCGTTTGCTATAATCGGGTCAAAAAATATTCCACTCAATACAGGATTGTCACCACGTACAAGGTTGATCCGGAATTTAACCGATTTGTTATATGCGTAGGTGAGGTAAGCACCATTAACACTATTACTAACAAGCTTAACGGGCGCAATCAGTTTTGATGTTGCCGCATCAAACATTTCAACCTCAATTTTTCTCCCCTTTTTGTCCCAGTCGAGAAAATAGAGCGATATTTTATAGTCATGTGTGCCCTTTATGGCAATGGTAGATGTAAAGGTAAAACCAATCTGGTCTGCATCCATTGCGTATAAGCAGGCAGCTGTTCTGGGTAAGCTGTTGGCGCTATCGGGAGCCGGTGCCCTGTGGTCATTAGTGTTTGATTGCCAAACAACAGAATTGGGCCGGCCATTTCCTTTTACCTTGTAATATTCTACATTAGATACATAAGCGGGCAGCGATGTTTTGTCATTACCGTTCCCGTTATAGTTACACAGTACGTAACCGTCTTTTCCATGAACGCCAGCCCAGTCGCCTTTGGTTGTTGAATCAATTCCAAAGTATTTGGCAGCATAATACTCCGCAGGCTCTGCATACCTGGGGGGAGTGCCGCTATAGGCGGCAACCATTTTATAGCTCCCTGGTTCCACACCATGAAGGTAGACAAATTGCGAATCCTCACTTGCACCGCCAAAGCCCTTAACCGGGTGATAAGTGCCATCCCAAATGAGCATATCATTGACTTTTATATTGCCGATTTTTTTTTCGGCCTTCGGAATACCGATGCGGCCGATGGTGCCGGCAGGTACCGAAAAAGCGCATTGCCCGGTAGTAACATTAAAGCTTGCACTTATATCGCCCCGTAAAGTTGGTGTTTTCCCGGCAACGTTTGTAAGCGTGCGGCCAAGGTGGGGGAGTATATCAAATTTAGCGAACCCGGGCGAGGTTGGCCTTATCCCAAGCACCTCCTCGCTAAGCCATTTGGTTACACCGGCACCCCATGGATGGCACAAACTGGTAAAACCGCATTGGTTGGCTGGCACCTGCCCGTTTTTGCCAACGGCTGCGTTCCACGATGGCCGGTAATCCTCAAAAAAAGTAGTGCCTCCGTATTTTACCTGGCCACCCCAAAGGTCGCGTATCGAGCTCAAAGCATCATCATACTTATCCAATAGGGCAAATGCCTGGATTACGAAATACTGGTTAAAGGGAGAGTAAGAAATGCGGTTTACCCTGTCGGTAAAACTGTTTTCATAAATTGCCTTCTTCTCGGCAGGGTTTAACAGGCCTGTGGTAACGGCGTCGGCACCTGCATGAAGGCCAAAGCTCCCGTACCAAGCGACATCTTTCCGGGTTGCAGCTATTTTTTCAGTAGCATAACGGTTGTATTTATCCCGCAGGTCTGTTCGTCCATATATACCCATGGCCGCCGAGAATTCTTTCCAGGCACGTATGGAAAGCATTTTATAAGCATTTTGTGGCTCCGGGATATTTGGATGTTCAAATCCGGCCCCCAAACGCTCGTCCCAGCTGTAAAACTCTAAATTAGGATTGGTTCCAAAAATCTTGTACGCTTCATCCAGCTTTTCGCAGGCATTATCAATATAGGTTTTAACTGTTGCGGTGTCGCCGGTGTATTTATAATAGTCAATCAAACTCAATACCCAATATAGTGCATAACTCTTGATGCCGTTACTTTGCGTTGATGTGTATGCTATGTTTTTTTTCACAAAATCATAATTCCCAAACGCTACCATCGACGCCGCCTGTGCTGGGTGCGCATCCCCGGTCCAGGAAAACCTGTCGCCGCGGTTCATTAAAATAGCACCTAAATAGTCTTTAAGCAGGTTAAGCTTTACCGTGTATGCGCCGGTGTACCATATGCGCGTAAGCAGGGTATCGCTGCATGAAAAGCTTCCTTTATAATTGGTGGGTTTTATCTGGCAAATGAGCCGCACGCCGGTAATATGCCAGGTTTTAGCAAACGAGCGCACTCTAATCCAACCAAACCGAACGCCCTCGTATAAATCGGGGTTCAGCTCAAGGCGGTAGGTATTGCCATGTTTTTTGGGAGATAATGTTTTTGTTGGATAGCTGGAAAAATAATCAGGAGGCTGATTATATTCACTTATAGTCATTTCTACTTTACCGGTAAGGTCAGGACTATCAAACTCCAGCCAACCGGCATTTGTTTGCCCAAAATCAAAGCGGATATCGCCGGCGCCCTTTATTTCAATAACTCTGTTTTTCTTAAACTCTCCCGTATTGAAGCTTGCCGGGTTAGATACTGTCCAGCTAACCGGTTGTAATTGATAACTCTCTAACCCGTCATTTGCACCGGGATTGGGCCAGGTATAATTAATAAGCGGATCTGGAGAATACGGATTTGCTATCCCGTTTTTTTTTGCGGATACAGGTGGGTAGCCGGTAATTTGCGATTGTACCGGCTGGCAGTAACCCAGGTACAATACAAAAACCAGAAGCCTAAAAAAAACACGCTTAAAATGAGCTTTTAAATAAACGCGCAGCACAAAAGCATGTGTTAAATAATTCATAGGACAATAATTTAAATAGGCGATTTATAATCTGGTTATCCCAACGAAATTACATCCTTATTGATAAATTATATTTGTTGCAAACAGGCTATTGTTTGCACTTTTTGACATCCGGGGATGATGCAGGAGACAAATGAAGCTTTTGTTGGTTCTCTGTTCCAATGGCTTTAGGCGGATTTATAATTGAGTAAGGCAAGAAACGTGCTTTGTTAATGGCTTCTATGTCAGAAAGTGCAAGGGAGGAAATAGCTCTTCTTGTTATTACCGGCATTTAACACCTGAACTTGTAGCGCTATTAACGCTTACAGGCATTTAAATGCCTGTCTCAGCTAAAGAAAACTCAATGGATTTGGGTTTGATAGAAAAATGAATAGCGAGTTTTTGGCTTTTATAAATGAACGGAAAAAACTGAGGCTGTCAAAAAATGTAAACAAATTCAATTTTTGGTAAAATAAATTGGCAGGGCTATTATTTAGGTTTGTTTCAACAATCAATTTACCTAAATAATAAATTTGTATGAACACATCGATAGATCAATCGCAGGTTGATTTTTACCAGGAAAATGGTTTTATAGTAATTGAGGATTTTTTGAGCCCCGGGGAACTCGAATTATGGAGGGAAGCCGTAACGGAGGCAATTAATGACAGGGGGGGGCAAAAAATTCCGGGCAAAGCCGGTAAAATTGGCGAAGACGATGGGATTAATAAAGACTCGGAGTACCTGAGCAAAGTTTTTGACCAGCTGATTAATCTGTGGCAAACCAATGAAAAAGTTAAAGCGTTGATGTTTAATCCCCAAATTGGCGAGATGGCTGCAAAGCTGGCCGGTGTAGATGGAATTAGAATTTGGCATGACCAGGCCTTGTTTAAAAGGCCATGGGCCAACCCTACATCATGGCACCTGGATACGCCGTTTTGGTCGTTTTCCGATCGCCGGGCATTGTCTATCTGGGTTGCCCTTGATGATGCCACGCTGGAGAACGGATGCCTGTTTTTTATTCCGGGATCGCATCAGGTAACCAGCTTTGAAAATCCGGGTATCGGACGAAACATGGAAATGATATTTAATTTTTATCCGGGCTTAAAACAATCGGCTTCTGTTGCTGCACCAATGAAGGCGGGCAGCTGTTCATTTCATAACGGGCTTACCATTCACGGTGCAAATGCCAACATGACGCCAGGCTTGCGCAGGGCTATGACGTGTGCTTACATGCCCGATGGCGCTACCTTTAACGGCATCCAAAATATTTTAAGCGATGAGCAGTTTAACAAGCTTACCATTGGCGATACTATTGACGACGGACAACAAACCCCTTTGATCTATAACTCCATTGCCAAATGAAGCAGATAGAATGCAGTTAAGGTACAGCGCATTTGCAAGCCATCAGCCGCTATTTTGAAACTATTGTTTTTGAGAACAAAAAGCATTTTGATGGTTTTGCATTGCCTTCTACATAGTATTCCAGTCCATAGGTCCCTTTAGTTGCCTGGGTGCCAACTGTAATCAAGTAACGCTTTCCTTTTTGTAGCCGGATTTCCGGACGGATAAGGATGTTTTTTGGGGACCAGCTGATGCTATCAGCGGCGATGTTTAGCGAGTATAAGCGCTTGCCTGCCGCATTTTTTATCTCAATTAATAAGCCATCAGTTGGGTGCTGATTTTTGAAGCATGATATGGTTAGTTGCCTTAAAATGCCGTCTTTGTTGGCAATAAAAGCCTGGCTGCGCTTGGTTGAACTGTCTATATCGCAAACCGGCGCCAGCTCATTTACCCCGGCATTTTTATGAGTTATTTTTTTTGCCGATGAATAAATGCTAAATGTTTTGTTGCATTCCATTTTGTTGATAGCTCCATGGGCATCGAATGTTAATGGCGACCAATAATAATTGGCCAGCGATTCGTTTTTCGCGCCGTTGTTCCACAGGTCGCTGCCGAAAAGAAAAATCTCGCCCGATTTTAATTTGATAGACGATACAAACGATGGCTGGCCACCGCATGAGTTATCGCTGATCCTGATCCCTTCAGACCATGGCCCCATGGGCGATGGGGCGGTACGATAAGATGCACCCGTTCCGGAGCAGTAGCCGCAGTTTGGATCTGAATATACCAGGTAATAGATGCCCTTCCTTTTAAATAAAGATGGTGCTTCCGTTTCGCCCGGCGTGATGGCTTTGGTAACCTTGCCCGTGCCTCTCAGGTAATCGGCACTTAACTGCTCAACGGCAATTGCGCCCTTGGCCCGCCAATCTGTATAAGCCAGGTAAGCGGTACCGTCATCATCTACAAAGGTATCGTGGTCGCCATTGTTTAGGCCGGCAACAGCGGCCTCACTATTTACGGCCAGTTTAGGTTCGGCTTGCTCAATAAAAGGGCCGGTTGGCTTGCTGCTTGTAAATACACGGTAACCCACCCTGTTATCATAAACGTTTATCCATAATACATATTTGGCGGTGCTTTTATTGTAAATAACATGTGGCCGAAAACAACCGTAAGTATTTCCGTCGCATCGTGTTTGCCAGATTTTGGTACTCGCATCAAAAAGCTCTCCCTTGTCTCGCCAGGTAACCAAATCTGTTGATGTATATACCTTAAAGCCGCAAAATGGCGCTTCTTTATGTCCCCATTCAAATCCGCAGCCATAACTGGTTCCGTACAAATAATATACTCCGTTAAAGTAGGCTATTTCGCCATCATGAGCGTCAATGGCATCACCAAGCTTGCTGAATTTTGTAACCTGGCCGCCCGCTTTGCCAAAGTTGGTTACCTCTGAAAGTTGTGTGTAACCGCACAACGGTACCAGCAGGTAGCTAATAACCATGCAGATAAAGGTGGCGACAGGCTTTTTATAAAAATAGTTAAAGAAGTTCATGTTGAGGATTTAATTGGGATTAGTAAATAACGGTTATCATACAGGCTTGATTATCAATATCGCTGGTTTAAGATTAAGCTTAGCCTGCCGCGCGTTTCCGGTAATCGGTAGGAGACAGGCCGGTTTTTTCTTTAAACAACTTGGCGAAGTAGAAATAAGATTCGAAATTTAATTTGAACGCGATTTCTTTTACAGACATGCCGGGTTCGTTTAGCAACTCCTTTGCCCTGTCAATCTTAAGTTGAATGTAATATTGCCCGGGCGATAACCCGGTATAATTTTTAAAAACTTTCCTGAACCGCGAATAGCCTATGTTTAATTGGGCGGCAGCTTCCTCCGGAGAAAAAGCTTCGGCGATATTGGCCCGAAATAATAACCGGGCCTGGTTTACCACAACTGCATTTTCTTCCGATTCGATAGCATATTGTTTGGTGATGGAATGACAGTAGCCCAGCAAATGCAGTCCAGCCCCCGATATTAACGGCTGATATCCTGGGCTCTCATTTTTGGTTTTTTCAATTATCGAATTAAAAAGGTTAAATACATTTTCATTAAACCCAATATATACACATGGCGTTTCGGGCTTAAAGAAACCTTTTTTAACAAGGTTATCCAGAATTTCGCCCTTGATCCCTATCCAGTATTCATCCCAACCTGTGTTGTCATCGGGTTTATACCGATGCCTTTCACCAGGAAAAAGAAAAATAAGCGTACCTGCTTTTACATCTTTCATCTTACAATGATCCGATTCAAAAATGCCCTGCCCTTTTGTGATATAAATTACCTGGTATTCATTTAAAATCCGGCCATTTTTCCAGTTGAAATTGTGATGCGCGGGATGCGTTTTTGACGGATAACAGCCGGCCGGTTCCACATGTGTGCAACCTGTGTTCAATACACATAACCCCCAGTTTTCATCGTCCTGGCTAACGGGCAAATACTTGTAATAATTGATCATCTCCCGATAATTAAGCAAATAAATGTAAATGGTAAAAGACTATAAAGTGGAATTGAGGCATACCGCCGGTTTATATGATGTGATAAAATTATCAAGATTTTTATTACATCATCCTTAAATGACAGAAATGGTATATTAAATATCAAAATGTACATAAGCGCCTGTTTTGTTGCCGGCGTAGGGATGGGGGAGTCAAAAACTATATAACAATTATCAAATTATATATTTCCCGGCATGCCAAATCAGATACATTTGAATGCCAGTTAATATCAACCTTGCCCGAAACATAAAAAAACGGTAATTAATAAAATTTCAGGGCATGTCATAACATAACGTGCAGAGTTGGCGATGACTTGTTACTCACAACTAATCGAACTTAAGCTAAAAATATATAGTAAAAAATAAAAAGGATGACTGATAAAAATTACAAACCTGCACTTAAGGTTGGCTTGTTCGGTATAGGCTTGCAGGCATATTGGGAACAATTTGAAGGGCTTGAAAAGCGCCTTGCGGGTTACGTTGATTTGGTGGCCGGCAAACTAAACGGCTATGGTGCCGAAATTGTAAACCTTGGCTTGGTAGATACCCCTGAAAAAGCATTTGAATCGGGCAGTCGTTTTCGGCGCGAGGAAGTAGATTTGATATTTTTATATGTTACCACTTATGCCCTATCATCTACAGTGCTTCCTGTTGTAAGCAAGGTTAAAGTGCCGGTTATTGTACTGAACCTGGCCCCCGAGGCAGCCATTGATTATTCAACATTTAACCAAATGAACAACCGGACCGCCATGACAGGCGAGTGGCTTGCCTTTTGTTCGGCTTGCCCGGTGCCCGAAATTGCCAACGTATTCAGACGGTCAAATATCCCTTTTTACCAGGTTACCGGCATGTTGAACAACGATCCCGGTGTGTGGGATGAGGTAGAGGAATGGATAGCAGCTGCTAAAGTTGCCCATATGATGTACTACAACAGGATGGGGGTAATGGGTAATTATTATAGCGGTATGCTGGATATTTACGCAAACCTTACCCTGCAATGTGCAACGTTTGGTGGCCACATTGAAGTTATCGAGGTTGACGAGTTGTCTGGTTTAAGGCCGGGAGTTACCGAACAGGAGACAAAGGAAAAAATAGAAGAGTTTTACAATAGGTTTGATGTACAGGCAGATTGCCCTGCCAGTGAAATAAGCCGGGCTGCCGTAACCGCGGTAGCACTTGATAAACTGGTTGAAAAGCACAGGCTGGGGTCGGTGGCTTATTACCACAAAGGTACAGGCAACGCGCAAAATGAAGATACCATGAGTTCGGTTATCCTGGGAACATCATTGCTTACGGCAAGTGGTATTCCGGTGGCCGGCGAATATGAAATAAAAAATGCGCAGGCCATGAAGATTATGGACTGTTTTGGAGCAGGCGGGTCATTTACGGAATATTATGCCATGGATTTTACCGATGATGTGGTATTAATGGGGCACGATGGCCCTTGCCACCCGGCGATTGCCGAAGGCAGGATAAAAGTGAAGCCCTTGCAGGTTTATCATGGCAAGGTTGGCAGCGGATTATCCGTGGAGATGTCGGTAAAGCATGGCCCTGTTACCTTATTATCCGTTATTGAAACTGTTGACGGGAAGGTGCAGTTACTTATTGCCGAGGCCGAATCTGTTGCCGGCCCAATACTGGAAATTGGCAATACCAACAGCCGCTATAAATTTCCTATCGGGGCCAGGGGATTTGTTGAGGCCTGGAACTCGCATGGCCCTGCACACCATTGTGCCGTTGGCAAAGGGCATATCGCTTCAAAAATTGAAAAATTAGCAAAACTGCTCAACATACAGGCGGTTAAAGTGTGCTGATGGGTATATTATAACAGCCAATCTCTTATCCAATAAGTCAATAAGGTTGTGCTGTATCTGGCTGTTGGCCAGTATGATATAATTGACTCTTTTTAGGTTGCGCGTGTGATGTGAAAAATTTTTGAGGCTTTGCTGTGTAATGAGTTGAGCAAGACAGTATAGGACGGTTGTATGCGTGCAGGTATTAATTTTGTGATTGCAACACTATTTTTAAAATAGCTTCCTTCGGCTTTTTTGATTAACGTTTTGCATTGTTGAGTAAAGAAATTACAAGTCCGAATCTTTAATTACTCAACAAATGCCGTAGCAATTAACCAATTATTGATCCAGCTTAAATTGTTATTTCAATCACATAGCCTTATGTTATTTGAACTGCCGGTTTAAAGGATAAACTTTTTATTGAACCAGATACCTATTTTATGCTTAATAAAGATTGTATTCTTTGTTCGGATGATCAGTTACTGAAATTATTGCAGGAAGATAATAGGGGGGCGTTTGACCTTATTTATAAGCGATACTGGGAACCTCTTTTTATATATGTTGCAAAAGTTGTAAAAGACAATGACGAAGCCAAAGATATTGTGCAGGAAGTATTTGTTTCGCTCTGGTTTCGCAGAATGCATTTGAATGATATCAATTCTTTAAGGGCTTATTTATTTACCGCCGCCAGGTACAAAGGTTTAACGTATATAAAAGATAATATCTCCAAAAACAAATATTTAGAATCACTTAAATTGTTTTTTGACCTGGAATGTGATTCAATTGTAAAGCAAGTTGAGGCCAACGAGTTAAGCTTATTTGTTGATAGCGAAATTGCTAAACTTCCTCAAAAAATGAGAGATGTTTTTATTTTAAGCAGGAAGGAACACCTCTCGCATAAATTGATTTCAGAAAAACTAATGATTTCTGATAAAACGGTAAAAAAGCAAATCAATAATGTTTTAAAGCATTTTAGATTAAAGCTGGCGGAAAAATAGCTGGTTTAGCCCCCCCCCCCACTGTTACTTCTAATTAGGCCGAACGGCCTTTAGTAAATTCATTTCCTAGATTTTATTTTATTGAATTTCAGCTGCTTGTGATTTATTTCATATTTTATCTACTACCAACCACGCATATTTAAGACTTAACCTTAGAACCACAGAGATGACCAGCAAAGAAGCAAAAAAGCTATTGAAACATTACAATGACGGTACCATTACGCCCGAAGAAAAATTCAGGCTGGAGGCATGGTACGAGATGCTTGTAGAGTCGGGTGATTTTGAATGGAATGCAGACGAAAAAGAATTGATAAGCAGCGAGCTGAAAAACGCTATTGATGCCCGGATAGACAAACCCGCCAGGCACATGATCAATTTCAAATCGGTGCTGGTAGCTGCTTCTATGTTGTTGTTTTTAGGCCTGGGCTGGTTTACAATAAAGCACCTGGATGAAGTAAAAAACAAGCTAAGCCCCGAGGTTTATACCGAAACCTATGCCCCGGCCGGCCAAAAAGTAACGCTTACGCTCAGCGACAATTCGACTGTTATTTTGAGTGGCGGTAGCCGCATAAAATATCCTGAAACTTTTAACGGCAAAACCCGTGAGGTTGAATTGATGGAAGGCGAGGCCTACTTTGACATTTACCACGATAAGCATAAACCTTTTATTGTTGATGTAGCCGGTACGCAGATAAACGTGTTGGGAACTGCTTTTAATGTACGTGCCTATAAATTTTTGAAAAATGTTCAAATAACAGTAGTGCGTGGTAAGGTATCTGTGCGCGGGCTTGCCAGCCTGAAATACGAAAAAGCAAAGCAGGTTGTTCTGTTGCCTAATGAACAGGTCACCATTGGTAAAGTAAACGGCGACATAGCGAAAAGGCTTATCAATGCAACGGATTTTACCGGCTGGATTCAGGGCAAATACAAATTTGACGATGAAACATTGGGCAACGTTGCAGGTATGCTTGAATCCTACTTTAAAGTGAAGATGCATTTCTCTGCCGAGAGCCTGAAAAATATTCGTTTTAGTTCGGAGTTTGACAGCAAAGACACGCTGGAGGACCTGCTTTTTTCAATTTGTGAGGCTAATAAACTGACCTACAAAATAAACAAACAAGACATTTTATTAAGTACCAAACCAATAAATAACAAATAAACCGATTATTAAAACTTAAAACGAGAAGCAATATGGGATAAAATTACAAACCAGCGCAAAAAAAAACCGGTGCGAACTTGAATTCACACCGATTGAATTAATTGAAAAAATCAGCTCAGTAACGCCAATCACTCACTGATTTTCAATGCGAATTAGTAAACATTTAAATATTCACTTAATCACATTTCAAAGGTATGGAAAAATATACCAACTACCTCTTGCCGTTAATTTTACGCGTCATGAAATTTACATTCTATATGGTCATGGTTGTTATTTCGGGAACCCAATTACTTTGGGCGAACAATTCATCCGGACAAATATTAGAAAAAACCAGGATAGACATTGCGGCCGATAACAAAAGCCTGAAGTCTATTTTAAAGGATATTGAGGGTAAAACCGATATCCGTTTTACTTACAATGAAAGCCTGATAAAACAATATCAGCATCTAAGTATAAGTGAGGCAGGCCAGTCGGTGGCTTTAATTCTGAAAAATATTTTTGATAACACCGACCTGTCTTACATCGAAAAGAAAAACAAGGTAATTATTGTAGAAAGGCGAAAGCCGGAACCTCTTTTATTGGATGGTACGGAAAACGAGGCTGCAACAATAACGGTTAAAGGAAAAGTAAGCGACGATAAGGGAGAAAGCCTGCCCGGGGTGAGCGTGCGGGTTAAGGGCACAACAGTAGGTGCTACCACCAATACGTCAGGCGATTATATGATTAAATTGGTAGATACAACCAGGGCAGTACTTGTGTTTTCATACATAGGTTTTGAAACTAAGGAGGTACCTGTAAGCGGGCGCACAGTTATTAATGTTAGCCTGGCAGCATCTTCAAGTAGTTTAAAAGAAGTAATTGTGGTAAGCTACGGAACGCAGAGTAAGCGCGAAGTCACCGGCGCCATCAGCCAGCTTAATACATCGGAGGTTAAGGATTTACCTGTAGCCAACATCGGTCAAAAATTACAGGGCAAATTTGCAGGCGTGCAAATAAATCAGAATGATGGCCAGCCTGGTGTGGAAATGTCGTTCCGTATTCGCGGTGCTGCATCTATCGGGGCAGGTAACAACCCGCTGATTGTTATTGACGGGTTTCCGACAGAAAGCGGGCTTCAAGCCTTGAGCCCTGATGAAGTGGAAAGTATCACCGTTTTAAAAGATGCTTCTGCTTCCTCATTATATGGTTCGCGGGCAGCTAATGGCGTTATACTTGTTACCACTAAACAAGCTAAGAACGGAAAGCAAAATATTGAGTTCAGTACCTATAATGGCGTACAAACGGTATCTAAAAGAGGCCGGCCGGATTTAATGAATGCGCCCGAATTTGCTGAATTTAAGAAGGAGTATTACGAAGATGCTGCAAAATATGAAGGCTATACCGGTGGCGTACCTGCTCAATATCAAAATCCTTCGCAATACAAGCCAACCGATGGCACCAATTGGTTTGATGTTTTGTTGAGAAATGCCCGGACACAGAATTATAATTTGTCCCTTTCTACCGGCACAGCAAATTTAAAATCTCTGGTAAACCTTAACTACAACAGGCAAGACGGAGTAATGCTTAATCAATGGGCCGAAAGAGTTACCGCAAGGTCAAATAACATATATACGGCATCCAGCAGGTTAACTTTGGGGCTTAATCTTGGTGTTACTTACCGCAACCAAAATATCACCCCTAATTTGGGCCAGGGGCGTAATATTATCCAGGTTGCCTACCTTACAGATCCAACGCTTAATTATAAAAATGCAGATGGAACTTATCCCATTGGTTTTGCGCCTCCGGGTATGTTTCAAACTCCCAACTATTACAATGTTTTAAATCAAACGGTAAACCTGTATAAAAGGCTATCTCTTATCGGGAATGCGTACGCTACGGTTAAACTTACCGACGATTTGAAATATAAAATTAGCATTAATGTTAATGGGGAAAATGGTATTAATCGTGGATTTAGCCCATCAACAATACGTGGCGGGGTTCAGCCGGCTACTTCAGCATCAGCCTATTATAACACCAATAATTTTTTATCATGGCTTGCCGAAAATACCTTAACCTATACAAAAACAATTAACAACAAGCACAATATTGAGGCTTTTGTTGGATATACTGCCCAAAAAACCAGTTATGAAAACAGTGGCATATCGGCAACAGATTTTCCGGATGATAATATTCAATGGCTGAATGTAGCTGCAACAAAAACTGCTAACCCGGGTGTGGATGCCTATGATTTTACCATTCTCTCGTACATAGGCAGGTTAAACTATAATTACGAAAATAAATACTTGCTTTCCCTCGCATTCAGAAGAGATGGCTCATCAAGGTTTGGGACGAACACCAAGTACGGTAACTTCCCTTCCGTTTCGGTAGGCTGGGTTGTTTCTGACGAAGATTTCATGAAATCATTCAAAAATATCGACCTCCTGAAACTAAGAGGCAGCTACGGAAAAGTGGGTAATAATAATATAGGGAACTACACCTACCTGTCTGGCGTTGATCAACGTAATTATGTTTTCAATAACCAGGTTACTTCCGGAAGTTCACTCAATGGTATTGGTAATAATAACCTAACCTGGGAAACAACAGCCGGGTATGATATCGGTTTAGACCTTGGTCTTTTTGGCAACAGGGTTTTATTGACGTATGATTATTACTGGAAGAAAACAGACGGGTTATTATATCAAATTGATATTCCTTCACAATCTGGCTTTAACAGTGTTACTTCAAACATTGGCCGGTTTGATTTTTGGGGTCATGAAATTAGTATAGAAACAAAGAATTCGGTAGGCAAAATTAAATGGAATACCACCTTTAATATTTCTTTCGACCGCAATATTGTTAAACAGCTTGGCACCAGCAATGCACCTATTGGCGGCTACCAGGAATATTGGGATGATAACCGCACCGCGGTAGGCCAACCTATAGGGATGTTTTACGGGTATATAAATACCGGCGTGTACATGACCCAGCATGAGTTTGATACACAACCGCATGATGCGGCAGCTACGGTTGGTACCGCAAGATTTGCAGATGTAAGCGGTCCCGGCGGAAAGCCGGATGGCATTATTGATTACCACGACAGAACCTGGATAGGTAACCCCAACCCTAAGTTTTCTTACGGGATGACCAATAGTTTTGGCTACAAGAATTTTGATGCAAGTATAGTGGTAGCTGGTACGGTTGGTAACGACATTGCCGACGATGCCTTTCAATCTACCGAAAACCTGGATGGCGTTTTTAATGTAAGAAAAGGCGTGGCTAACAGGTGGAGATCAGAAGCTAATCCGGGGGATGGCATCTACCCGAGGACAAAATCCGGTACAACGGTCGATTTCCGCAACTTTACTACAAGGCAGGTTTTTAGCGGTACGTACCTGATGGCAAAAAATATAACAGTTGGGTACACTTTCCCCATAAAGCACAACTCCGTTATCAGAAGTGCAAGAATATATTTTAGTGCGCAAAATGCATTCACGTTTACAAAATATCCAGGAATGAACCCGGAAATAAGTCTCTATGGTTTAGATGGCCTTCATCAGGGGCGCGATTTTACAGCATTCCCCATTGCAAAAACTTATTCAGTAGGAGCAAACCTTAACTTTTAAAAATAAACAACATGAAAAATAGGTTATTATATATCATTGTCATGACAATGGTTTTATCATCTTGTAAAAAAGATTTTTTAAACCAGTTGCCTCCAACATATTTGAGTTCTGCCTCGTTTTTTAAAAATAAAACCCAGTTTGATCAGGCGTTAACAGGTGCCTATACATCGCTGCGGGCAGTAGTACACGAAGGCATTTATATGGACGAAATGCGTTCTGATAACGCTTTTTTTACAAGGTATTCTGCCAACAGGGGATTAGAAAGCTTAGAAGTACTGGCGCTGTTTTTGGATGATGCCAATTCCAGCGCAACGCCCAATTCACAAGGAAACCGGTATGCAGATAATTATACGGGAATTGCCAGGGTTAACACCATTTTAACCAGGTTGGCATCATCTACCTTATCACAACCCGAAAAAGACCAGATTTCTGGCGAGGCTTTATTTCTGCGGGCCTTTTATTATTTCGACCTGGTGCAGCACTATGGCGGGGTACCTTTACAGTTGAAGGAGTTAACTTCTGTAGACGAGGCATTTCAACCAAGAAATACGGCTGACGAAGTGTATAAACAAATCATAGCAGACCTTAAGGCCGCTATTCCTGTACTGCCCGTAGCTGCCAAATTTCCGCAGTCTGGCAGGGCATCTAAAGGTGCCGCCAAAATGTTATTGGCTTACGCATACATGTCGCAGCCAACCAAAGATTTTGCAAGTGCTGAAACAGAATTACGAGACATTACCCAGATGAACTATACCCTGCTACCTAAATATGCTGATGTATTTGATCCGGTTAATAAAAACAATTCCGAATCGATATTTGAAGTGCAGTATAAATCGGATCTGATCAGTGGCCAGCAAAGCAATTTTGCCTGGATTTTTATGCCTAAAACAACTAATTCGGAGTTTCTGACAGGCTACCATGGAGGTTCGATGGATATCTCCAGTGGTTGGAATGTGCCAACAAAGGAAATGGTGGATTCGTACGAGCCCGGTGACTTAAGGTTGCCTGCATCCGTTGCCGTTGTTGAAGGGAAAATTAGCGGGGTAGAAGATTTTACAGCTACCGGCCTAAAAAGCCCTGTTGGTTTTACCCCTACACCAGGGCTAACCTACTTTTATATGATAAAAAAATATTTCCATCCTCCATATATAACAGATTTTAACACGCCCGATGATTGGCCGGTATTTAGGTATTCAGGAGCACTTTTGTTATTGGCAGAATGTTTGGTAAATGAAAATAAAAGTGCACAGGCATTACCGTATTTAAACAAGGTACGACAAAGAGCCGGGTTGCCGGATCTGGCGCAGGCAACTGCGGCCAATGTAGCCGATGAAACCCGCCATGAATTAGCGTTTGAAAATCACCGTTGGACAGATTTAATCCGTATCGGAAAAGCCATCGAGGTATCTAACGCAAAAGGGGTACGTTTAAAGGCATTGTATGGATGGATACTACCAGCCGCTTTCAACGTAACACAAAACAAACTGATTTTTCCAATTCCGTTCCGGGAACTGCAGATAAACAACAAACTGACCCAAAACCCGGGGTATTGATTTTTACTATGCTATAGCGGCATCCCAAACAGGTAAACAAGTGTGCTTAAATGCTTTGTTTACCTGTTTTGGTTGCTATGCCTTTGTATTTAACCTGGTGTTGAATAAACTATTACTAAATTTAGTAAATGAACGGGTGTCTTCGCTGGCAGAACCCCCGTTTAATTACCGGCAAACCAACGCGCGACAGCCTTTCGTAGTTCGCTGTAATCCGGGTCGGTCGCACAAGCCCAGGCGATAATCCCATCCGGTCGGATCAGCGCGGCGCTTACACCTAATCGCTCTTTTGTGCTGCCTGAAATGTATTTCATCTGGTAACTATATTCACTCGCTAAAGTTTTAAGTGAAATGTTGGCATCAAAATCCAATAGTATTCCCAGTCCATCGTGCATAAGCTCGCCAATTCTCATACCATTCCCCAGCTCAAAGTTGGGAACGCTGTAGCCTGTCAGGGCGTGGTGGCCGTCAAGATCATAGTGGGTAAAAACGCCCCACACGCGTCCTGCAAAATAGGTGGCGCCATCACGCGTATTCATCAAGTCGCGCATAATTGCTTGCAGCGCGCGGGCTCCCGGATTTGGTTTCATGATTGCAACTTGCGCTCGTGACCAATCCAAAACCTGTGCGCCAATTGGGTGCCGTTCAGTATAATAACTGTCCAGCAGGTCATCCGGCGCTTCCTGCCGGATGGTTACAGCAAGCTTCCAGCCCAGGTTCATGGCATCGCCCAGCCCAAGGTTAAGTCCCTGGCCACCTAATGGTGAATGAATGTGTGCGGCATCTCCGGCTAATAACACACGTCCGTTGCGGTAGGTAGTGGCTTGCCGTGCCCGGTCAGTCCAGGTGGTTGCTATATGCAGGGTATTGATGGTAACGTCGGTATCCGAAATACGGCGTAACACCTCCTGCACGTGTTCACGGGTAATTGGCTTTTCTGAGCTATGAAATGCCCCGCTGTCAAAATCCTGCATCATGAGGTAGCCTGGCTGCGATTGCAGGTACATGCCTCCTGGTGTCACGTTTCGGCCCGGGTTTAGCTTCTCAGGATCGGCAATGTCAACCCGGGTAGTGTAGCCGGTAAATTCAGGTTCGGTGCCCGCGAATTCAAAACCGCCCAACTTGCGAACAACGCTACGGCTTCCATCACAACCTACCAGCCATTTACTCTGAAAAGATTGCTCGCCAGACTGAACGGTTACCCCCTCCGCTGTTTGATGAAAGTTAGTAACGGCAAGCCCGCGCTTGATTTCTACGCCAAGAGTCTCGGCGCGACGGGCCAGCACGGTTTCAAGCTCCGCCATTTCAGAAATCAAGCTGGTGTCGGTTGAGCCGGGCAGGCGATTCGTAAACTGAGTGGTGTCAATATCGCCTTCATGAAACGGAATGCCGGCAAAGTGCCCCACCTGTCGCCGTAACCCTTGCCCGGCATTTTGATGGGGATTTTTAAGACGCTTGTGTACCTCAAGTTGTTGTAGCAACCCGCGCCGGTACAGCGCTTCGATAGTAGGTGCTGAGAGGCCCCGGATCCCGAAGGGTAGTTGTTTTAGTGGCGAGTGCGGGTTCTCCACTTTTTCCAACATCAGTACCGAACATTTGGCCAGGGCCAGTTCACAGGCCAGGAACAGGCCTACAGGCCCGGCGCCCGAAATGATCACATCGTAGACGGAGTTATTTTGTGCAGATTTATCGCTTTTAAGTGTAACTTTCATATGGAATGATTTGATACACAAAATTCAGTAATGCTCCTGTCTCAGGCTTGTACAAACGCGACAAAATCGTTACCTACAGGCGGCTTCCCTTGCTTTGCTTTTCGAGCGAATGCTGCCGGTGTAGTGCCGCTATACCGTTTAAACTCGCGGCTTAAGTGAGATTGATCTGTATAGCCCAATTCGTGGGCTAAGCCCGCAAGGTTGATTTCCGGATAAAGCCACAACTGGTTACGTACCTGCTCAAAACGCATTAAACCGGATACATCTTTAACCGTATGGCCAGACGATTGCTTGAAGTTCCGCTCCAGCGTGCGAACGGTGGCGTGTGCTGCCGACGCAACCTGGCTTACAGGCATGGTACCCCTTGCTTTGCGCATAGCAACTCCTGCTTTAAATAGCATACTGTTGGTTTCAACATCCAACCGGGCATTCATGAAATACCGTTTTACGCAGGCCAGTGCTTCATCTATCCTGCCGGCTTCCATGCCGTTTTTTAGTGTGAGGTGAAGCTGGGCTATAGGATGCTCAAATATGCGCACACCACCTTTCCCCGCAGGCAGCCCAAGTAAATCGAACACCGTCCAGGGAAAGCACCTGATGCCAATAATTTCCAAACGGTTTTTTGCGTAAAAAACAACAGGCTGGTTGAGCAGTCCCATCATAAACGGCGATGGCAATGGTAGCATGCTCTCATCCCGGGCAATGCTGCAACCGCTCCCGAAGTGAAAAATAATTTCGGCATAGCCATCGGGTTGTACTTCAAAATCAGATAGCTGTTCCCCGAAGTCTCTGCTGTTGTACCAAAAACATTTTATGGAATCTTGTAGTTCTTCGGGAGGCGCAAATTCTTGGTGCTGCATATTGAAAGATAGTGTATTTTAATAAATAGCGGTAGTGGTTTATATGATAAAAGTGCAACCTGCAATATTTAAAAGTATTAAGCGCGCCAGTTTTTTTGCAGCAGCATATGCTCAATTATCAGAAAATGGTATAAAATAAGGCATATTGATTCGGGCAGGTTTTGTGTTAAATACTTATTCGCCCCGGGGTACTTTCAAAAACAATCCGCTGATAGCGTAGGTGTTAGCGTATGTTATTGATGTAACTTTCTTGTTACGACAATAAAGTCGGATGTTGGCAAATGTTTTTTTTGTAATTTTAAAGAAAAAGTTTTATGAAACGCTTTTTAACCTTTGCCTTTATTGCAATATTATTTTTTTCGTGTAAGAAAGAGAGCCAGAAAAAAACTGGAGGCGATATTACCGGCAAGCAATACCCGGTCACCTTTTCAGTTGCCAACAAAGTGGCTAAGTCGGCCGCTATTGCCGGTGGCAAACAAATAAACGATGTTACACCGTTAGACTCCTCCTTTAAATATCTCAGTTATTTTGTATATGACAATAGCGGGAGCCTGGTTCATCGGGTTGTTCAGCAATCATCGGCGTCAGACTTTGGCTCGATTGCCGATTACCTAAAAGCAGGCACCTATACTATAGTGTTTGAAGCAGGCCAGGGACTCGTAAGAGATATGGGGTACCCACAGAATCCATTTCCTTTTGCAAAGCTTGCAAATTCTATCATAGGGGTATATGGTGATGATTGTTTTTACAAAAAATTAAGTATTACTGTAGCCGACTCAGCCATTACCCAGTCAGTCACTCTTAACCGCCTTGCCGGCAGATTGCAAATTAAAATTTTAGACACAATTCCCGCAAATGCAGCGGGCCTCAATATATATATGGATAAAGAATATCAAGATTTCTCCTTCACAACAGATATGCCTGTAAATCCTATTTGTTGTGGGCTTGGGCTTATTTATGTGAACTCGATAAAGTTTACCCCGGAGCAAATCGGGCATGCGGGTGTTACTTTGAATGTTATGTTTGTTTATAATGTATATGCGCCGGTTAAAGTAGGTATTACGCCTACAACAGTTTCCGGAACGTATGCACCTATTACAATAGATAATGTCAGTTTTATCAGAAATCAAACTACCATATTGAGCGGGCACGTTTTTACCGGCTTTATTGGTAAACACAATGGCGGGTTTTCGACATCGATTGACCCTGATTGGGGCGCAACTAATTCTTATCAGTTTTAACCATTACAAAAAGGGATTTTATGAAAAAATATATTTACCTGCTTCCTTTCCTCTTTATTTTTTTTATTTACGCGTGTAAAAAGGATAAACAGAAACAATCCGGCAGTAATTTGCATTCCTTTAAGGTAAATGTTGTGGGAGCCGATTTCTCGCAGCAGATTGCCGGGTTCAACGGCAATAGTACACGCCGCACTGATGCTGTTGTAACCGACCCATCTTTATTTAAAAACTATATAGATACTTTAGTTATAAGAACACCTCTGCGCGTTGATAAGTATGATAAGAATACCTTTTCATCTATAAATAATATATCAGGGTTGCTGGCCCCCGGGAAGTACTATATCTCTGCAATGGGTTACCAGCACAATGGCCATGGTGATGATAGATATATTTATTATGGTGATGACGACAACGACAGGGTAACGAACACCTGGTACGATACTTATGCCGGGCAAGCAAGTTTTACCATTGCTGATTCTGATGTTACCGTTAACCTGCAATTACACCGTGTTAATGCAGATCTTGAGGTAATTATAAAAGATAAAATACCTGCAGTTGTAAACACTATTACTTTGGAACTATCAGCAGATTATTGGGGATATTCCCCTGGTGTTGTTAATGGATTTAACAATGGGGCACCATATACGCTGTTTACTAATCACTTAAGCTATATTATTCCAAGTACCGCAATTGGTACAGCAAATTATACAATGGATGTACTTTCTGTAAACACTACTACTCCATTTACATTAACTATTGCTGCTTATGATATTAAAGGTAATATGATAGCTACAAGAATTATTAATAATGTATCCTTAACTGCAAACCAAAAATCTATCTATACGGGGATTTTATTTGGTGGCATAACCAACGAGGGCGGCTACCATGCAGTAGCCGATACCACGTGGGGTGCTACTACCATCAAATCGTTTTAATTAATTTTCAATAAAGAAGAATAAGGAAATCCCCGCATCACGCGAAATAGGGACGTACCGCCCAAAAAAGGTTTCGCCGGAGCACCTGCATTTAAGGCAATTGGTTGTTTGTAGAAAATGGGGCAGGCAATTGACGGGCAATTTATTAAAAGAGTATAGCCCTCTATTACTCACCATTGCTCTGTTGGTTGCAAAACGCGTTTTAAGGCTACAGAAGTCAACGATATGTTCCAACTTTTGCTCGGAAGCATCGCCGTGCAGCCGGAAATGATGAAAATTTATGAAAATGACCTGTTAGCTGAGTATGCAAAACGAAATACAAACCGAACGGTGTCCGGTAAGCAACGCTGAGACCTTACGTTTTTCCGAAAAAATCAACGTTCTACGGAAAAAGTTTTCAAACTGTTTTGATGGATGAAGGTGTTCTTAAATTCCCCCATCACCAGTGCTTCAGGGGTAAAAAAAAGCAGGAAAGTGAAAGATTTTCGACCGGATTTGTGGGAGATTTGGAGCGTTTAAGCCGAATTGATAAACTTGAGTGATTTTGAAAATCTGTTGCCATTGTTTTTACGATAACATCTGTCGCTAACAATCAATCTCTTAGATCAACCAAAAGTTTTTGATGATGCTCAGTATCTAATCTGTAATATCTTTTCCATAGTATCCAGTGTAATGGTGCTCAAACTCGCTTTGCATTAATTCAGAAGAAATACCGCCAAATTGAATCTCAAAAATATCTGATTCCATTCCCGTAATTGTCCCACCCCAACCTCTTAATTCTTCTCCGTTCTGCAAAAAGACTTTTAACTGAGGAATTACAATTGTATCAATGAACCGTTCACTGGCATCATCGGTATTTATCTGAACATCACACGTTTGAAAAAATCATATGGAAATTTAATTTCATCAAATACAATTTTTCCATATACTACACCCATTGGAGTATCAGCAAATTCAAATTCAGTATAACCTATTCTTTTTTTGCCGATTTCTATATAATAGGGCTTTCCCATCCGGATTAGTTATTAATTGTGCTGTTGAATTCCTAAAAATGCCATCACAATTTAGAAAAAAGCTTTGAAAATAGAAAAGCCCACGATGTCCTTAGCCTCCGTCTACGGATCTCGCATGCCTGTAGTCTCTGACTACCCTGCTATCACATTACGAGTTACTTGCTGAAAGAGGCTTCGTTAGCACAGGTAGAAGTAGCCCTGGCGGCGGTGTTACCTGTTTTTGGATCTATAAACAGGTAGGGGATTTTATGTACACGCACCAAAACAAACTCCAAAACCTTTACCAAAAATGGATCGATACCTATGCCGGGGAGGAATTTGGCTTATTAGTGGAAAAAGCTATCCGTATTGGTGACGAGGTGGCTGATACTTATACCCCCTATCCAACAGCGATTTATGAACTGATGTTCTTATAACATCCTGTAAGTTGGAGTATATGTTTTAGGATAGTGCCTGGAGACTAGAAACATGGTCTGGCTGTACGCCTGAACCTTTTACCTGTGAATAACGTTGAAGAAATAATTCAGATGCACCTATTAATTAAATAATTACGTTCTATAAATGTTAACTTTAATTGATTATTACTCCCGATTAATCATGAGCTTTAAAAAATTACTATTACTTATCTTGTTTCTGGCTAACTCTTGGCATCCATCCACTTAAAATCGCACTGACACCATTGAAACCGCCGGCAAACTGGCCTATGCCGAGAATTATAGACTTGTTCTCAATATGTTCTGGTGTTTTCTCCCATTAAGCAAAGGTAACTAAGTCTTTAACAATAATAGTAGTTGGTCTTTTTAAGGAGTAATTTGGAAATTTGTTCTTTAACTTGGAACTTTACTTTGATATATAGATAGGTAAAAGCCCCGGTCAAACTATCATACATTTTATAAAAAGAGGAGTTGAAAGCAAAAAGGCTACCAAAAATTAGAAACCTAGCATATCCTCCGTTAAAGTATGCGTAATATTGTATAATTCCTATTCGGGTTAAAGTATAGTAAATTTTAAATACAGTTTACCAAAACGATAAATACCAAAACTCATATGAATAATTAATACAACCAACATGAAAAATTTGAAAACCATGGTGCTATTCTGCGCCTGTATTTGCATTGCTTTTACTTCGTGTTACAAACGGGAAGTGCCCCCCTTAACAAATGCTACCCTGGTTGGATGGTGGAAGCCACAAAACTATTTAGTGGAGGCTAAGCTGTATTTTGGTGCCGACGGCTTTTTTTATAACGATACCATAGCCGGCAAAGCACCCATAGCGGGTTATTGGAAACAAAGAAATGACACGATAATTTGTAGTGCTCAGCAAAACGGCAGTCCAAATATTCAATTTGTTATCAGCCATTTGAATAATAGCACTTTGCGGCTTTCAAAAGTTGGCGTCGGCGTACAGCAAACTTATAGCAAATTGGATACGCCCGCAATTACCTCTCCGCCAATATTCCTTGTGGCAGGCAATGGAGCATCTGGTTATTTAGGCGATGATGGACCGGCTACCTATGCCACTATAGAAGGCGATAGGCCGGTAGCGACAGACAAGCACGGGAATATTTACATTTCAAATGGGGCGTACGGCGTGATTCGCGAAATTTCCGTCAATGACGGCACTATTAAAACGATAGCAGGTAACGGAAAACCCGGCTCAAGCAAATATTATAGAAACCCGATCATGGCCACTTGTGATTGTTCAATTGGCCCCGGCTTTTTAGCAGTTGACGGTGATGATAATGTATACTTTACTGATTTTTATGCTAACGCCATTTACAAACTATCAAGGGCAGATAATATGATATACCTGGTAGCGGGTAATGGTACCCCCGGATTTTCGGGCGATGGTGATTCGGCTGTTAATGCCAGTTTGTACCATCCGTATGGGCTCGCACTTGATAACAAACATGGATATTTATATATCCTGGATCTCGGAAACGCCAGGATCAGAAAAGTTAATTTAAGTACAGGCATCATCACCACTTTTGCGGGCAATGGCTCTGCTTTTAATGATAGCGGTGACGGCAACCTGGCTATTAACGCCACTATAAACTCATTTGGCATAGCTACTGATGTGGACGGTAACGTTTATATCGCCACCGGTAGTGCTTCTATCCGCAAAATATCGGCCGAAACCAATATCATCACCACTATCGCAGGCGCACATTACACCACACTCAGCGAATATAAAAAAGGCGATGGAGGCCCGGCTGTAAATGCAATGTTCCGCCTACCATGGGCAGTAACAGTTTCAGCTACAGGAGATGTTTTTGTAGCCGATAATGTAGATAACGCCATCCGCAAAATTAATCACAGCACCAACATTATCACCACCGTGGCCGGTACCGGCTATGCGGGCAGAGATGTAGCCAGCGGTCCCCATGCTACCGGGTATTCGCTTTATAAACCTACATTCCTGGCTACTGACCCTGCCGGAAAAACACTTTATATCGCTGTAGGTACAAACCGGCTGTATGGGGTTGGGCCGTTTTACATAAAGTCTATTAAATAATTGCCCCGCTGTCCGTAGACTCTGTCTACGGATCCCGTATGCCTGTAGTCTCTGACTACCTAACAAATAAAAAAGCCGCTCTACTTTCGTAAAGCGGCTTTAGTAGCGGGGAGCAGGATCGAACTGCCGACCTTAGGGTTATGAATCCTACGCTCTAACCATCTGAGCTACCCCGCCGTTTTTAATTTAA